>Ga0335084_10005537_pt1 | contig 12496 bp, 9 predicted proteins | sample Lox_Sample_44_FD_206721 | JGI IMG/M metagenome (GOLD analysis project Ga0335084, IMG submission 206721) | Soil microbial communities from Loxahatchee National Wildlife Refuge, Florida, United States - Lox_Sample_4.4 | ecosystem: Environmental > Terrestrial > Soil > Wetlands | place: USA: Florida...
TAGATGGAGTCCATATTGATACTGTCTGAAGGTCATTTCTACCCCGGGGAAGAGTGTGATGCCACGGTTACTCGCCTTTGCCGCGGTCACTTCAAACCATTCTATGTTTACTCCGTTGTAGTCTGTGATGGCAGCGACGGAGATTCCTTGAGTTGAAAGTTGTTCGACATAGGCGTCGGCAAGATCTATCCCGTCTTCATGCTTCTTTCCCTTCGGGAGGATAAAAGTCAGGATACCGGGGCTGTGCAGATGAAGGTCGAGGCGGTGCCACGTGGCTCCACCCTCCTGCAGCTGCAGGGATCCGGCTGGCTTTGTTTGGAGAGGTGGCGGGGTGTTTTTCAATGAATTCACAGACCTTTGCCTTTCGGTCGACTCTCGTTACCTCGTTCGTTGTCGCTCGCTTAATTCTTTTGTAAGGCTACCCGGATGACCCCTAACAGATCAACATAATTAAACGGCTTCAAGCAGTAACTGCTCGAGGTGCCGATCCTTTTTTGAAACTCCTCCAATTCTTCTTTGGTGACAGATAGGATCACGGGGGTTTTGACCGAGGCGAATTCCAGCTTCAGTTGATAAAAGCCGTCATAGTCGTTGGCTTTGATGAGCGACCCATCCAAAAAGATGGCGTCGGGTTTTTCTTTCTTGACCTCCTCGGATCCTTCTTTGATGCTTGATACGATGGTCACTTCGTAACCCATATCGAGCAATTTCACGAATTCAGCAATCTCCGCTTCTCTTCCCACAACCAGTATCCGCTTTTGCAACCCTCTGGGCTGCTGGGGATGGGGAGGGGAATCTAACACTTTTTTGACCGTTTCAAGCAACATCTCCGGCTTATAGGGCTTCTTAACAAAGTATTGGGCGCCTAAATGATATGCCTTGGCTATATCCTCCGGCCTATCTTTGGCGGTGAGGAAAATAACGGGGACGGACCGTGTCTTCGGAGACATCCTTAACCGCGTATAGACGGAATAACCTCCGCCGGTTGGCATCACGATATCCAATATGATCAAATCGGGTTCCTCCGAATTTGCATAACTTAACCCCTGCTGTGCGTCCAGGGCAGTGATCACCTCGTATCCGCTTGCCTCCAGGCGGGCTTTTACCAGGGTAACGACATTCGGCATGTCATCGATTACCAAAATCTTCTTTTTTGCCATCTTTTCTGCCGTCCGTGAGACCTGCTCCCTCTTTTTTGCACGTCACCTCAAGGCTAAACTCTTTCTGTCCCGAGGCGCAGTTTCGCACTCTTGTTCGGGGGTACCATCCTCGGCGACCCACCCCCTGAATCACTGGGATTTCCCTGTCGTTTGTTGCTTCGAATGTCCCTATTTCCCTTTCTTCTCCAGGAGTTCCTTCATTTTTGCAAGCAGCACTTCTGCTTCGAATGGCTTCGGGACATACGCGTCAGCCCCCACTTCCTGACTCACCTTCCTGATTTCCTGAGGGGTTCTTCCAGAGGATATAATGATCGGAATGGGATTATATTTCGCATCCGCCTTAAGAAGTTGGCAGACCTTATACCCATTCAGTTTAGGAAGCATGACGTCCAAAATGATCAAGCTAGGGTTTTCTTTACGGGCTCTTTCCAAACCTTCCTGACCGTCGCCTGCGGTGATCACTTCGTAATTATGGGCTTCTAATCTCATCTTGAGCATGTTGACGATAGGCGTTTGGTCTTCGACGATCAGTATTCTTTTTTTGGCTGTTGAAGTTTCCATCGTGGCCATAGGCTTGGCAGGAAAGTCGTTTCTGGGTGTGTGAACTAGTTCATTCCATGACTTCGCAAATACTTCCTCGACCGATTGGATCAACCCATCCACATTTTCTTTTCCAGTCGAAAGCAATTCTTTTTGTTTGGCGTTCAACTTTCCCGGGATTTCTTCCAGCATCAAGGACAGGCTCTCTTTGACCACGGTCAATGGGGTACGAATGACATGCGATATCATGCCCATCAATTCATCCTTGATAATTTCCAACTCATTTCTTAGTTCATCCTTCATGATTTCGAGTTCATTTTCCGGAGGTTCTCCCTTCCCACTTTTCGGTTTTTCTTGTTTTCCGGATGTGAGCGGTGCGAAGATCGCATTAAACCGGGAGGTACTGAGCAGTTCTCCGATCAATTTATTCAGTTCATCTGCCGATTCGAGGGCGGGTTTTAAGAAGGAGAAACATTTGTCGCAGTTTGAGTCTCCCAACCCATCCAGAATCATGCTCGCTCCTTCGCGAACGACCATGAGTTGGCCGCGCAGGTCGTGTCGTATGGACGAAAGATAGGCTTCTATTTTTTCCTCTTCATTCATATCGTTCACCCCTCTGGGAGATCTGGACAAGAGCATTCTTACACGCTCTTAATAGAAACTCCACGGTGAAATCCTCGCAGAACCTGACTTGCTCATTTTTCGGTCTCTTTTCCAAGAGCCGAATGGCGTTTCTAAATTCTCTTGCAGCTTCGCTAAACTTCCTCTGGTATAAATACATATTTCCAAGGTTAAAGTAGGCAATCACGGAATGGGGGTCCACATAGATTACCTTCCGGAATTGTGTCTCGGCCTCCTTAAGATCACCGCTTTTATAGGATAAAACGCCTAAGAGATAATAGGCTCCAACGGTTAGATTGTCCGCCTCGACGATCCTTCCGAGGATGTCAGCGGCTTCTTTGTATTTTGCCTCGTTTGCCAAGAGGGTTGCCTTGGTCAAAATGCTGTGGATATGGTCCTTACCATGTGCGATCACAGTATTCGGCCAGGAGGGGGCAGTCTGGGCTTTCCTTTCTCTCATTCCAAGGGTCACTCCTCGATACGGCGAATCGACGTTTTCTTTAGCGTCGGAAGGTTTTGCGAAAGCATCCAGGGGGGTGGCCATTTCTTCTAGCCCGGCCCGTATTTCCTTTTTGGAAGGACTCTTAACGTCGGTTTCTTTGCTAAAGGTACGCCCGTCCACTCCCGAACCTGAGGGCGGAGAGTCGTTCAGGATTGACCCTAAGAGTCCGTTCTTTCTTTTAGTTTCAGATGCGGGGATCGGTGGCGCCGAGAGGGTCATCCCATCGATGGCGACGTCTGGAACGGCAATAAATGGCCTCCTCCCGCTTTCCTGAAACGGGCTCAACCTTTTCTTATAGATGAACGTTTGAGGGAACTCGATCCTCTCAAACTTGTCGGTGATCTGCCATAGAGTCTCCGCATGTCCGAGAAAAAGATAGCCGTCCTGTGCAAGGCAATTATAAAAATTCTCAATGACCCTCTGGGTGGTCTGGCTATCGAAATAGATGATCACGTTTCTGCAGAAGATAAGGTCGGCCCCTTGCATTTCTTCGTGCAAGAATGAATCTTTGGCTAAATTATGATATTCAAACCGAGCCAACTCCACCACGTTCGTGTCCAGGGTGTAGGTTGTGTCCCGGGCATTGAAATACTTGACCACGTATTCTTTGGGCAAATGGCCGATATGCTTTTCGCTATAGATTGCTTCTTTCGCGTAGGCGAGTGCGTTTCGGTTTATGTCTGTGCCTAAAATGGAGATATGCCAATCTTTGTACGAAGGGACAACCTCCGTCATCGCAATGGCAATTGAATATGGCTCGTCCCCCCCCGAACATCCCGCAGACCAAACGCGCAACCGCTTCGCCCCTGAATTTATCTTCTTCTCCATGATCTCGGGCAAGACAAATTTCATGAGCACATCGAACTGAGCCTTGTTCCTGAAGAAATAGGTCTCGCCGATCGTGACCAAATCGAGGAGTTCCCGTATCTCGAGGCGCCCTTGGGGATGAAATTTCAAAAGATTATAATATTCCCGGTAGGAATCGTAACCTCGATGCTGTACGCGCTGCCACAGCGCGAGATGCAAGGAATGAGTTCTGGTTTCCTCAAAGAGAAGGCCGCTTGTTTCGATGAGCAGTTCTCGGAAAAGACGGAAATCGTCTGCTGATAGAGGTAAGATATTTTTCATTGGTCAAGCGCCGGCAACTCGGCGACTTCCTTTTTTGTTAGGATGCCTTCGACATCTAAGATGGGTATGATTCTTTGGCCAGCTTTGGCAATGCTCGATATGACGGCTGCCTCCATCTGCATGGACACCACCTCGGGTGTCGGCATGATATCCTCTTGGGATACGACGATAATTTCCCTTAAGCTGTTTACGCTCAGTCCGACCATGGACTTGCCAATCCTGCACACGATGATTCTTTGGGTGGCTTCTTCTTCGACTGGTTTTGAAAGGAGTCTTCTGCTTAAATTAACCAAAGCAAGCACATATCCTCTCAGATTAATCACTCCCTCAATAAAATCGGGGGCCTTGGGAAGAGGGGTAATCTTCTGCGGTCTTAGCACCTCGCGCACACAAGAAATATCCACCCCCAATTCCTCGTCCGCCAGAGTAAAGACCAGTATCTGTCTCTCCTTTTTTCTCTCGATGTTTTCCTTTTGCATCTTTCGCTCAACGATCTATCCCCTTGGGGGACATGGGCTCATAGGTTATTTTACGGCCAAGACGATCTCTTCTGCGATGCTTTCCAGAGGGAGAACCTTGTCGATCACACTCATCTCTATAGCTGCCTTGGGCATACCGAAAACGGCACAGCTCTTTTCATCTTGGGCAATGGTCTTACCGTCGGATTGTTTTATCGCCTTCATTCCCATCGCTCCATCTCTGCCCATACCGGTGAGGATGGCTGCGACGCACCCTTTTCCATAGATCCTGGCTACAGACTCCAACAGGACATCTCCCGAAGGCCGGTGGCCACCATAGACGGGTTCATTGGAAAGGCGTATCTTTCCACCTTCTTCGACCCGCATCTGAAAGTGGTCTGGAGCGATGTACGCCACGCCAGGTTGTATCTTTTCCGAATCTTCTCCAATGCCAACCTTAATTTTGCATTCTTTGGCAAGCCAACCCACCAGGCCTCCCAGAAAACCGGGGGTCACGTGTTGAACAATCACGACGCCGCACGGAAAATCTCCGGGAAGTCTTTTGAGTATCTGAAGAAGGGCCTGGGGTCCCCCGGTCGAGGCAACAATGGCCACGATCTTATCTGAGATTTCTTTCCTGCGAGCGGTTGGATCGACGGCGAACCTTTCATTCGGTAATTTCGTTAGGGGATGATGCATGACTCTCACGCCGTTTAGGAATTTTATCTTGGCAATCAGAGCCTCCCTGGACTTCTTATCTCCGGCCAACTCAAATTCGCTTTTATCAATCACGTCCAACGCGCCTTGAGAGATGGCTTTGAATACCTTTTCCATTCCCGCCCGAAAGGCGGCAGAGGATACAATCAGGATGGGGGTAGGGTGATAGGCCATGATCTGCTTGGTCGCCTCAAGGCCATCCATAACCGGCATGTCGATATCCATGGTAACGATATCTGGCTTGAGGCGAGGCACCAGCTCCACGGCTTCTTTGCCATTCGCTGCTACCGCTGCCACGATGATCTCAGGATCACAGTTCAGGATATTTGTTAACATCTTGCAGATCAGGGGAGAATCATCTACCACTAACACCCGTATCATGGTCTTGGTCCCAGGTTCCATACTACCCGACTAATCGTTCAATCGTGTCCAAAAGGCCGTTTTGCTCAAATGCGCTCTTCACAATGTAGGCAGCGGCCCCGACCTCCATCCCTCGCCTCTTATCCTCTTCCTTCTGTAAAGCGGTCACCATCACAAAAGGAATATCCCTATATCCCTCGTTACTCTTAAGGGTCCTGCAAAGCTCAAATCCATCCATCCTCGGCATCTCAATATCACTCACAACGAGGTCGTAGCGACTGGCGGACATTCGATCCAGTGCATCTAAACCGTCGACCGCTGTATCGACAAAGTACCCATGGGTCTCCAAGATGGTTTTCTCAAGCTCCCTGGTCGAAAAAGCGTCTTCTACAACCAGTATCCGCTTCTCTTTGCGCTTCAGTTCGAGAGCCCCTTTCTTATCTGTCACGGCGGGAGGGCTAAGAGAACTATGGGCGATTAAGTCTGCGATATCCAGGACGACAACGACCTCGCCGGTTGGAATAATCAGGGCACCGCTGACATTCTTCACCTTGCCTAAATGTTTGCCTAAACTCTTAACAAATAGTTCTTCCTCTCCAACAATCTCGTCCACGATGAAACCCACCTGGCGGTCAAGGGACGTTGCCATCACCACTAACATTTCTTTTTTCTGCTTTTCCCCTCCATCCTCTCCGGGTGAAAGCCCGAGCACTTCATTCAGTCCCACCAAAGGGACAATATGATCACGGAACTGGACGGCCATTCTTCCTTCAACAGTCGAGACATCCCCCATATTCACTCTGACACTCTCTGAAATCGGGAGCATCGGAAGGGCAAAGACCATATTTTTGACCTTTACCAAGAGCACTTGAATAATGGCTATGGTTAGTGGCAAGACCAATGTCAATCTTGCCCCCTTTTCTTTTTGAGCATCTAAGATCACCCGACCTTTAAGATCGGTGATATCGCGACGGACGATATCCAACCCCATTCCCCTTCCAGAAACATCGGTCACGATCGGACTCGTCGAGAAACCGTTCATGAAGACGATATTCAGCACTTCTTTGTCTGTCATCCCCTCCAACTCGTGACTTGGAACAAGCCCTTTTTTGAGGGCCGTGTTCTTGATCTGGGCAGTATCCATACCCCTTCCATCATCCTCTACAATGATCACCACATTATCAGCCTCGTGCAAGGCCGAAATCCTTATTGTTCCGACCCTTTGTTTACCCAGGGCAATTCTCACCTCCGGTTTTTCAATTCCATGGTCGACGCAGTTACGCAAGATATGGATGAGAGGGACCTTTATCCCCTCTAGCACCTTCTTATCAAGCTCCGTTTCTCCTCCGGAAATGACCAAGTTGACTTCTTTCCCCTGTTGCGAGGCGATATCCCTTACCATTCGCGGAAACCCCTCAAAAATGGTGGATAGGGGCAGCATCTTTATCTCTTTGATTTTAGCTTGTAATTCGTCTATAATTGGCTCAAGGTGGAACATTTCGGTAGAGACTTGATCGTACAACTTCAGGGCATGTTCTTTAAGCCTTTGGACTTGGGACTCACATTGACCGAGCCACTTTGTTACTTCTCCGTCCTGAGAAGAAAATCTTTTCCCAATCGATTCACTTAAACCGAAAACACTTTTTTGCATTTCGTTACTGAGCTTGGAAAGCCGCTTCGCCTGAAGACTTATGGTAGAGAACATCATTTTGTTGATGACCACTTCTCCGACCAGATAAAGGAGTTTATCCACTCTGCTGAGGGGGACACGGATGTATTCCTCCGTGTGAGCGGAGGAATGGAGAGCGACTGGTTCACTCATACGGTTCGCGGATTCATCTTGTCTCTTTCGGTCTCCGTGTTCTTCCTCTTGTTCGGTTTTTGGCTGGGTTTCCGTAACCTCGTCTTCAGAGTGAAGCTTATACTTGCTCTCCGGCTCGCTTTTTGCGCCGATTCCTTTCTCCTGTGTTTCTAAGGCTTTTTCTTCTCCTTCATCTTTCCTCTCTTGTTTCTCTCGTGTTCTAATTCCTCGTGTCCCGGAAAGGCACTCTTCCAGGTCCCTGCAAATTTTAGAGGCATCAACGTCGATCTCCTTCTCCTGTACAATCCTATCCAAAATTGCCCGGATGGTATCCAGTCCTTCAAATATAGTCTTCGCAATGAGGGAACTGAAAACAGCTCTTTTCCCGGCGACCTCTTCGAAAATATCTTCCATCCTGTGCGCGATATCCTGAATTTCACAAAATCCAAAAACCCGAGCCGCGCCCTTCAGGGTATGCACTTCTCTATTGAGATCCCGTGCCAGGTCAATATTGTTAGGCTGCTTTTCTAACTCGACGAGTCCATTATCCAGTTTGGTCAGGTGTTCCTGGGTTTCTACCTTGAAAATCCCGATCAGGTCTTTCATCACATCAGGCATGCTTCCAGTCCCTCGTTTTCCCTATTTCCTCTCCTTCTAGCTTAACGCCCGATATCGCGTTCTTAAGCTCTTCCGATAACGTGCTGAGCTGTGCTGCGGAAGCGGTTGCTTGTCTCGTTGAAGAGACAAATTGTTTTGTAACAGAATCTATTTCCCTCATGGCTTGTACGACCTGTTCGGATGCAAAGTTTTGCTGTTGTGTCGCGACTGAAATCTCCTTTGCGGATTTTGCCGTCTCCTCGATCATCTCCAGACCTTTCTTTACCCAATTGGTTGAGCCTTCAATGCTCAGAATCGTAGCGTTCGTTTCGCCTTGGATTTCGTCGATAAGCTGACGGATCTCCCCCGTCGATTCCGATGAACGTTCGGCAAGTTTCCTGACCTCTTGGGCAACAACGGCAAAACCCCTTCCTACCTCTCCCGCTCGGGCTGCCTCAATGGCCGCGTTCAAAGCCAAAAGATTCGTCTGATCCGCAATGTCATCGATCAGTTTTGTGATGTTGCCGATCGATTGGGACTTCTCGCCTAGGGAGAGAATCTTTCTTGAAGTCTCGTTTACCTTCGCATTGATCTCCTGCATCCCTACCAAGGTGTCTCCTGCGATTCTCGCTACGTTTTCAGCATTCTTGGCGATGCGAGTGGCTGTGGTATTCAGTTCCTCGATGGTGGTGGTCACCTGGCTAATCGCGGAGGACTGGCCGGCCACGCCTGTTGCCTGCTCTTCCGAGGCCGCGCGAATTTGAGCTGAGGAGGTGCTGATTTGCAGGCCAGCGTTGGCAATTTGCTTGACCATCCGCTTCATTTCTTCGTAAAGCTGTGCATTGGCAATGGTACCAGCAATCTGGGCTCCAATGCTCTCGGCAAGACTTACGTTCGCATTCGTATAGGCATTCGACTGTAAGGAGTATAAGTTCAGCGTTCCTATCACCCGATCCTGTGAGATCAAGGGAATTGCCATCAGTGATCGAAATTCGGCCCGAAAAGTGTGGGCGGGCTGAGAAAGGCTATTCCTCCCCTCGCCGAGGTCCTCCATCTGTAGAAGCAGGCTCGCCCGTGTGCGCATGACTTCTTCGGTCGTGGAGCCGGCAAGAGGGATGATCTCCTCGGGGCGAGCCCCTTCGCCACCCTTCCCCAGGGTGTAAGCTGTGGAGAATCCGGCCATTTCAGGGTGGATCATATCAACCGAAATCCTATCAAAGGGAATGATTTTCCTAACTTCCTCCCCAAAGTGTCTGTAGACCTTGTCGATTTCCAGCGTCGAGCTGATAATCCGTCCGATCCTGGCTACGACCTCCCTTTCCTCGGCCAGCTTCTGCACGGCTTGTTTTTCCCTTTGTAACTCCTCTTGCGATCGTTTGAGGTCTGTGATGTCCCGGGCAATTCCTCTAAAACCGATCGGTTTACCTGATCCATCTTTTTTCAACGATGCAGATGTTTCGATGTATCTTGTGGTCCTATCTTTTCTTAGAACCTCATAGACACATTGTTTACCGGGGTCCCCTGTTTTGTAGACATCATTAAAGCTTTGAAATAATCTTTTTGCATTCTCTTGGTCTGTATATTGCCGGTTATTCATCCCCATCAATTCCTCTTTGGGATAACCAAATATCCGGCCCATCGAATCGTTGACAAAGGTAAAGTTGCCGGCAATGTCCACTTCGTAATAACCATCTTCGATGTTTTCAAGAATAGTTCGATATTTCTCCTCACTCTGCCGCAGGGCTTCTTCTGCCTGCTTTCGGTCCGTGATGTCCTTGATCGTTCCCTTATAGCCAATGATATTTCCCTTGCCATCTTTCCTTGCAGTCACCGTTAGTAAAGCGTAGATCTTTTTACCATCTTTCCTCTTTAGGTCTAACTCCATATCCTTCGCATAGTTCTGTGTCGCCATGATCTCCCGAAAGTTGCTTCGGTCTTCTTGGCTGTAGTAGGTTTGGACAACGTTGGTTTTCATCAGCTCTTCTTTGCAATCGTAGCCGAAAAGCTGAACCATGGCTTCATTCAGGTCGACGAATTTCCCATCCCACGTGGTGATGAAGAAAGGCTCTTTGGATTCATCAAAAAACAAGGTTCGGTATTTTTCCTCTGATTCCCGCAATGCCCATCTCGCAAGAAGATAAATTGCGATCCACGCTAAAGCAATGAAGACAACGCCAGAGGTAACGATTTGGTTCCTCAAGAGATGAACAGGGGTAAGGAGGATTTTTGGATCTTCCACGACGAGGTAGGTCCAGGGAATAGGGACACCGTCTTGGAACTCCAGAGCCCTATGAAAAGCGATGAGCTTTCTGCCATTCTTTACTCTAATTTCGCCCGATCCTTTCATTTTGTCTCCAAAGGGGAGATGGGAAAAGTTGATGGGCATGACTTCCTGAATGGGTTTGCCGATAAAAGAGGGATTGGAATGGCCGATGATGGTCTTTCCGTCACCTCCCAATAACATACCGATTCTGTCCGTACTGCCTCTGGTCGGCTTCCCTGTTGCTATTGCTTGGACCATTGGCCAATTGACAAACAACGTGATGACTCCAATGGGTTCTCTCTTCTCATTTTTGACCAATGAGCTGAGGCTAACTGTGTAATCCCCAACCAAATCAGAATATTTGAAATCCTGCAGACGGACTCGTTCTCCCTTGCCGCCTTCTTCCAAATATTTCCGATTAAAATCCTTTTGTTTCTGATCCTTGGATCTCGCCATGACTGCAGAATGGCTGGAAGCAATCAACTTACCTTCGCCATCGAAAAGAACGATTCTTTGGTAGAGTTTATTATTACCAGTCAGAAGGTTGAGAAACTTATTGGCTCTCTCCGGAGTTCCGCGAGTTAAGGACTCTTTTACCGCGTCAAGTTCGGCCCATTGCTGCACGTCTACAAAGGGAGTATGCATCGCCTGGCCTATCTTATGGATAGCATCAAACGCCAGCCCTTCTAACCCGGACAGAATCTGTTCTTCCAGAGCCGCTTTGGTGGCATTATAATTTGAGGCACTTACTCCCAGCAAGAGGATCAGGGTAAGGATAAGCAGATAGAGGGTTAATTTGTTCTTCAAGTTTGAAAAAGGCCCTAATTTAAACATTTTCGACCTCCTCTTAGGTCTCTGGGGCAATGCAGATGCGCTGTTGGTCCCCGGACAAAAAATCTACTTGATCAAGCAGAAGGGTTGAGGCCTAAAGAAAGTGTCCTATCTGCAACTTCCCTCATCTATTCCCCTTCCTAATATCTTCTGAACGCTTACGAGAGCAATTAGCTTATTGTCCACCTTGCACTGCCCCTCGATGTATCTCGCCCTTTCGGAGGGTATCGTGATGAGGGAAGGCTCGATCTTGCTCAGGGGGACCTCGATTGATTCAATCACTTCATCTACCAGGAGCCCTGTCTCCAAGGTCCCGAACTCAACGGCTATAATTCTGGTTTTCTCGGTCAGCGCTTCATAGGAAAGATTAAGAATTCTCTTCAGGTCTGTTACAGAAAGGATATTCCCTCTTAAGTTAACAATCCCCGCAATATGTTCCGGGCATGAAGGTAAGTACGTTATCTTGCCCACTTTTGTGACTTCCTTTACTTTTGTTATTTCTACTCCATACCATTCCCGAGCCAGCCGAAAAACTATGATCTGCAGGGCTTCTTCCTTTGGCGCTTCTCGCTCATAGACGTCCTCTTCACGAGGGTGGATCTCCTCAAGGACCGCTGCTATTTCCTCCATTCTCCGCCAGGACAATTCCTTTTCCATCTTCTTGTGCATTCCTTAAATTGAACGATGGGGACAATTTCCGATGAAGCCCACCGGCTAAGACTCACGCGGTTTCAAGAACCCCCTTATCTTTTCGATGAACGTCTTCCCTTCAAATGGCAAACCGATATACCCACTGGCACCCGCTTCCTTTGTTATCTGAGTCAATTTCTCCTCATCTTTGGCAGACATGAATACCACCGGGGTATTTCTGGTCTTATCTTGTTCTTTGAGTAATCGACAGACCTGGCTTCCATTCATCCCCGGGAGGTTATAATCTAATAAAATGAGATGATATTGATTCGCTTTTGTTTTCTCTATACCTTCCTCGCCGGTTTCGACTGTCTCCACGGAGAATCCCCCTGATTCAAGTCTGTACTTCAGCATTGCGTTTACTGAGGGGCTATCCTGAATAATGAGTACCTTTTCCATTCGTCGAGGGCTCCCTTCATCTAATCAGTTGGTCATGTTTCCCGGCACTTGGGCGCAAGCGATTGGCTGCAATTTTCATTCCAGGCGAGTATCCTTTGGTTGCTGTTTACTCCATATGTCTCCATCAACTAACCACTTTCCTATAAATTCCTCAATTAAAACCCCCAATTCATACACCCTTCCTCATGCGATAAGTTTCTTCCATTTCAGCATCAACCGGGTAGATAAGAAAGAATCGAAGACATAATGCACATAAGAGGGACAAAAAATGTCACTAGATTGAGAAGTTTTTAACTACAAGAAACCATTGGTGAACATTAGTTCCGGAGTCGCTAAATAGGCTATAATTCAGCCGCATGGGGGAAAAGGATGAATTGAGGAGGGCCGGTTGATTTATTTTGGGAGAATCAACAGGAAGTTCGAAGGTGC
>Ga0335084_10005539_pt1 | contig 12491 bp, 10 predicted proteins | sample Lox_Sample_44_FD_206721 | JGI IMG/M metagenome (GOLD analysis project Ga0335084, IMG submission 206721) | Soil microbial communities from Loxahatchee National Wildlife Refuge, Florida, United States - Lox_Sample_4.4 | ecosystem: Environmental > Terrestrial > Soil > Wetlands | place: USA...
GAGCACGGCGAACGGCGAGATCCCGATCGCGGCCGAGACGAGGTACAACGCTTGCGGCTTCGGCAGCCCCGGGTCCCCGAGCGCGCGGACCGAGTACAACGTCACGAGCGCCGCGCCGGTCGAATGTCCGCCCGCAATGAACGGCTTGCCGGGCGCCTGCGCGGCCGCGTACTGGGCCGCGAGCACGACGGCGGCGTACCAATCGCGCCAGCTCACGTCGACGAGGCCGGACGGCAGCGTGCCGTGTCCGGGCATGCGCAGCGCGAGCACGTAGTAGCCCTGCGCGTAGAGCGTCTCGGCTAGCGCGCGCATGCTGTACGGCGAGTCGGAGAGGCCGTGCACGAGCAGCGCCGCGCCGCGGATTTCTTGCGGCACGAGCTCGAACGAGCGGTTGTAGGGCGTGTCGAGCGCGAGCTGCGATGGAACAGAGCCAGGCGTGTAGCGGCCGAGCACGCTCGTGTCGGCCGCGCCCGGATCGTCGAGCACCTTGCGGCGCAGCTCGGCGAACAGCCGGTCCTCGAGCGCGCGATATTCGGCGAAGGTCCTAGGCGCGTCGGCGCTGCCCGCGCGAAACTCCTCGGCGAGCGCCACGCGATGCCACGGCTTCAAGTCGGCGAGGCGTGCGCGAGCCTGGATCGCGAACACCAGAACGATCGTGACGAGCACGGTGACGGCGAGGCCGAGGAGATAGAGGGGCCAGCGGATCGCTCGGCGGCGCCATTGCATCGATCGAACCTCCCGAGAACGCGGCAGGGTCCCATCCCCCACGGCGGCAGTCGATACGTACAAGCCGCCCCGACGCTCGCGCGCCGTCGCCCGACGATCGCACGGCACCCGGCCGCGCACGCGGCGATTGCGTTCGCTCGCCGCGCGGGTAGGCTAGCTCGGCCGGCCGAACAATACCGCAACGAGCGCCGGCGCGCGCGGGGAGATCGAGGCCATCCAATGAGCACCACACCCGAATCCAAGCTCACGATCGAGGAGAGCATCGCCGTGGGCGCTATCCCGGCGAACAAGGCGCAGAGACGCGTGCTCGAGCCGGCCGAGCGCATCGCGGAGGTGCTGTTCGGCCTGATCATGGTGCTCACGTTCACGGGCTCGCTGAGCATCATGGACTCGACGCGCGAAGACGTCCGCGCGATGCTCATCGGCGCGCTCGGCTGCAATCTCGCGTGGGGCGTGATCGACGGGCTGTTCTATCTGATGGGCTGCCTGGCCGAGAAGGGCCGCAACCTCGCGACCTACAAGGCCGTGCTCGCGGCGACGACGCCCGAGCAGGCGCGGCGACTGATCGTCGACGCGCTGCCGCCCGTCGTCGCGTCGCTGCTCAAGCCCGCGGAGCTCGATGCGCTCCGCGAGCGTGCCGCGAAGCTGCCACCGCCGCCGCATCGCGCGCGGCTCGGCCTCTCGGACTGGTGGGGCGCGTTCGGCGTGTTCTTGCTCGTGTTCCTCTCGACGTTCCCCGTCGCGATTCCGTTCATGCTCGCCACGAGCGGTTGGGCCGCGATGCGGGCGTCGAACGCGGTCGCGGTCCTGATGCTGTTCCTCGCGGGCTTCGCCTACGGCCGCGTGATCCACCGCTCGCGGGTCGCGATCGGCGTTGCGGCCGTGTTCATCGGCCTCATCATCGTGGGGTTCACGATCGCGCTCGGCGGCTAGTCGCCGATTCGCTCGGTCGTGCCGAAGGCGCGCGCCCCTCAGAGGTGGTACGCGACGTAGAGCATCGTGTGGAACCAGTCGTCCGTGGCGCCGCCGCCGACGTACTGTCGCGCAGCGTCCCCCGGGAACAGCTGCGCGAGCACGCCGATCACGGACACGTGCTCGTTGACCTCCCACTCGATCGTGAGGTCGAGCTCGTTGCCCCAGTCGTTGCTCACGACGCCGAAGCTCGCCGGACGATCGAGCGTGAACCGGTAGAGCAGCGCGTTGACGGTGATCGCTTCTTTCGGCTGCAGAGTCACGCGCAGCATGCTGCTGTTCAGGTTGCCGTTACCGAGCGCGTACTGCCCCGTGATCTCGCCCTGGTACCAAGAGCCCCAATCGGTGTAGCCGTAAGCGATCTCGCGGAACCGCTCGTCGACCGGGGTCGCGAGGTTGTCGCCGTCGAAGTGCGCGTAGCGATAGCTGAACACCGGCGACCACGCGCTCTTCGCCGCGTAGCTCACCTCGCCGTAGTAGCCCGTCGCTTTGATCTGGCTGCTGCTCTCGTCGACGTACTCGCCCGCGAGCCCGAAGCCGCTTTCGGCACGCCAATTCGCGCGCACCGAGTAGACGTCGAGCGGCACCGAGCCAGGGAGGTTCGCGTCGACGCCCATGTAGGTCGTACCGACCTTGGTCTCCTCGCCGAATTTGTATTCGACGTTGCCGCCCCACGCCTCGCCGACCGTGCCGCCCTTGCGCGGGTGGTTCTCGAGCCGGAAAAGCTCGAACAGCCACTTGTCGCTGTCGAGGCTCGCGACGACGGACTCGGTGAACGCCTTGCGCATGTCGAGGTACCAGCCGCCGCGCTCGCCGCCATCGGCGCCGCCGTCGTTGATCAACAGGCCGCTGCCGATGTTGTAGTCCTGACGGCCTACCGTGATCGTGAACGTGTCGTTCTCGAGCGAAGCGAACGGATCCTCGACTCTCCAGCCCACGTTGCCGAGCTCGATCGCGAACTCGGACGTGTCGTCGAGCCCGACCGTGAGGCCCGACGCGTCGTTGCCCGTCGTGCTCGTGTAAACGCCGCTCACGGCGCCGAACAGGGTGCCCTTGCCGAGCCGCCTCTCGTACGTGAGAGCCGGCTCCATGCCGATGTCGGCCCAGTGGTCCGTGTTTGCGCCGAGGAACTGCGCCGAGCGGCCGAACCACGAGTTGTTGCTGTTGTACCAGGCGCCGACGAGGTCGAACGTGAACTCGAGCTTCGCGCCGTGGGCGTCGTCCTTGTAGAGCTCGTGCTCGGCCCGCGCCGACTGCGCCGCGAGCACGAGAGCGCCGAGCATTGTCGCGCCGGTGATCAGCGTTCTCCGTGCGTTCATCGCGGCTCCCGAAAACCTTCGGCCCATCATACGCGGCCGCGAGACCACGGCATTCGTAAAGGCCGTACTGGCCGACCCCAAGCGGACCTGCGACACTGTGCCGCGGCGCGGTAAAACGAACAACAAGGAGCGACCGATGCGGGACGACGGCGGCGACGCGAACAACACGGCGGGCAACGAGAAGAAGAAGCGCAAGGACAAGCACAAGGACAAGAAGCACGGCGGCAAGCACGACAAGCTCAAGGGCAAAGGCTACCTGAGGGAGCTCGAAAAGCTCCACGGCGAGCTCGTCGCGGTCCAACAGTGGGTCGTCGCCGAGGGCGCGAAGGTCGCGATCGTGTTCGAGGGCCGCGACGGCGCAGGCAAGGGCGGCGCGATCAAGGCGATCACCGAACGCGTGAGCCCGCGCGTGTTCCGGGTCGTCGCGCTGCCGTCGCCGACCGAGCGCGAGAAGAGCCAGATGTACGTGCAGCGCTACATCCGTCACTTCCCGGCCGCGGGCGAGATCGTGATCTTCGACCGCAGCTGGTACAACCGCGCGGGCGTCGAGCGCGTCATGGGCTTCTGTACCGAGGAGCAAGCGAAGAAGTTCTTGCACGACGTGCCGCTCGTCGAGCAGGCCATGGTCGACTCGGGCATCAAGCTCATCAAGTTCTGGCTCGAGGTGAGCCCCGAGGAGCAGACGCGCCGGCTCACCGGACGCATCGATGACCCGCGCAAGATCTGGAAGCTGTCGCCGATGGACTTGAAGTCCTACAGCCGCTGGTACGACTACTCGCGCGCGCGCGACGACATGTTCGCGGCCACCGACTCGAGCTTCGCTCCGTGGTACGTCGTGCCGTCGGACGACAAAAAACGCGCGCGGCTGAACATCATTCGCCACCTGCTCTCGCAGCTGCCGTACAAGAAGCTCAAGCGCGAGAAGATCGAGCTACCGGATCGGCAGAAGCGCAAGGGTTATCGCGAGCCGGCGTACCCGTACAAGTACGTCGAGGACCGCTACTGAACCCAGCGTGACGTAAGAACGCCGCGCGGCACGTTCACGCGCCGCGGCCCTCGGCCGGTACACGCTGGCTTCGATCTGTGCCGCAGCGCTGCCGCCGGCCGCGAGCGCCGACGTGCGCCCGCCCGCGGCCGAGCGCGGCGGATTGCTGTTCGCTGCGTTCGACACGGGGCGAAACACGGACGCACGCTTCGACTCGGACTCCGGCGCCGACACCGGAACGGACATCGACCTCGAGGACGACCTCGGCCTCGAGCAGCAGATGACCGTCGGGCGCCTCTCGGGATACGTCTGGATCACGCGGCGTCATCGCATCGACTTTTCCCTGTTCGATCTTTCGCGCGAGGCGAGCAAGACGCTCGACAAGGACGTCGTGTTCGGCGACGAGGTCTTCACGATCGATACGGACGTCGACACGGTCAACAAGCTCAAGATCTACAAGGTGGACTACACGTTCGTCCCGCTGAGCCGTGACCGCGGGTTCCTCGGCATCGTGGCGGGCCTCTACGTCGCGCGGGCGGGCGTGAGCGTCAGCGAAGCGGCGCAGGGGACGGCGGAGAGCCGAGCGTTGACCGCGCCGCTCCCGGTATTCGGCTTCGCGATCGGCGTCGCCTACAACGACGTCTCGATGAAGGTCTCGGCCGAGGAGCGGGCCGGATTCCACGGCCGCCTCGACGCCGGATACGCCGGCGCGCTGCTCTACTTCAAGGTCGACTTCGACGGCGCGCGCTGAGCGCGGTCGAGCCGTCAGCGCCGCCGTCCGCCGCCACCGCCGCGACCGCCACCGAACGATCCGCCGCCGTACGACGGCCGCGACTGCATCGACGACGCACCCGATTGGCGCGCGCGCGAGTCCGTGCCGAGGTTCGACGGTGAATTCGTCGAGGCGCTCGACCAGCTGCCCTGATTGCGCGACTCCCAGCCCTGCGACGTCTGCCGATGCACGTTGCCGCTTTTGTCGGCGTAGACGTTGTTCGCGCCCGACGCGGTGCGGTCCATCGTCGAGACGCCGCCCGTACCGCGGTTGCCGGTATTGGCGACGCGATCCTGCGCCGACGCACCGTTGTAGAGGTTGTTCCGCCCGCCCGAAGGCAACTGACCCGCGCTCGGCCGCCCGCCAGCACCACCCGCCGGCAACTGGCTCGCGCCGTTACCCGGACGGCCGACGCCACCGGGACCGCCGATGCCACCGACACCGCCGGGACCGCCGACCCCGCCGATGCCTCCGACCCCACCAACTCCGCCCACCCCGCCGACCCCACCAATGCCACCCGGCCGGTATCCGCCCGGCGGGTAATACGGCGGCCGGTAGTAGCCCGGCGGATAGCCCGGGCGGTAATAGCCGCCGTAGCCGCCGCCGAACGTGAAGCCGACGGTCAGGAACCCGAACGAGTACGTGAGGCCCATTCCCCAGCCCGTGTACGGGTTGTAGGTCAGGTGCAGGCCCCACGGCGACGGATGCGGGTAGTAGCAGCACGGTCCCCAGTAGGGCGGGTAATACCAGCCCGTGCCGTAGATCGGCACGCCGTACCACGGGTACGACCACATATAGCCCGGCGTATAGCCGACGTAGACGACCTCGGGCGTCGACTCGTAGATGTAGACGTACTTCGTGTTGTAGACGGGCTCCGACGCCGGGATCTTCTGGATCTCGTCCATCGGCACGCTATCCGCGACGACCCACGGTCCCTTCGCGTTGGCGGCCACGAACCAGATGCCGTCGTCGCACGCGTAGTACTTGCCCTTGATCCGCAGCACCTGCGCCGACGTGTTGAGCGCGTACTCGACGCCCGTGCCTTCGATCTGCTTGAACTTCGGCTCGCCGTCGTACGTGACCTCGAGCTTCGCCTTCTTGCGGTCGATCGCCGCCGTCTGCGGCACGAGCGCGTCGAGCGCCGCGTCGTCGGCCTCGGGCGTGCCCGCGACCGATACGCGCACCTTGCCGAGATCGGATGTGGGCTCGATGTCCTTGAACCCCGCCGGCAGCTCGTCCGGGCGCACGACGGCCCACGGGCCCTCGAGCGTCGCCGCGCGATACCAACGGCCCGCGAGCAGCACGAACACGCCGTTGGTCGCCGCGTCGCGCACGATCGGCGTCTCGCTGTTCTTGGCGTAGAGCAGCTGGCCCTTCGCGATCGTCTGCCAGTTGGCCGGGCCGTCGGTCGTGATGAGCTCGGTCGGCTCGGTCGCGACGACGATGTACGGCGGCTTCGCGAGCTTCGGCACCTGACCCGTGGGCTTCGGCATCACCATCGCGACCTCGTCGGGCGGCTTGTCGACGATGTCCCACTCGCCCTTCGGGTCGCGCGCGCGATACCAGTATTGGCCGTTCGTGAGGTAGTAGGTCCCGCTCTTCTTGTTGCGGATCACGGCCAGCGCGGCGTTCGCGACGTGCTCGAGCTCGGTGTTCGGGATCGGCAACGTACGCGGCTCGCCGTCGTAGAGCAGCAGCACCGCGGCCTTCTCCATGTAGACGATCTTCGGCGGATCGTGCTTGAGCTCGTCCATGCTCTTGGTCTGGCCCTCGGCGGTCACGAGGCTCGCTTTGAGCTGCTCGAGGCTGATCGGGATGGTCTCCTTCGGCATCAGCGTCGTGAGGAAGGCCGCGACGTCCTGCTCGTCGATCGGCTTGCTGTCGGGCCAGCGGACTTTCGTGACGACGATGTCGCGGAGCACGACGGTGCCCGCGTCGCGATCCGTGTCGACGCGCGCCTTGAACCAGAACACGCCGAAAGTCGGCTCGCTCGTCGCGCGCGCCTTGAGCGACGCGGCCGCGCGCCCCTCGAGCGTGTTGCCGTCGAGCTTCTCGGGCTGCGGCTGGTAGACCGTGAGCGTGCCGCGGTCGGACTCGACCTTGCGCGGCCAGGTCGCCTGCGCCGCGTCGGCGCTCGTGCTCACGAAAACGAGCACGGCCGCAGCCGCGAGGCTGCACAACGTGTGTCGTGCTCGGGTTGTGGTGGTTTGCATGCTTCCTGCCGTGGTTACCGTTTGTTCGGCTCGCGCCGCGAACGAGAGCCGTCTCACTCTGCCGCCATGAGCTCCGCGAGGCTCGCCGCGATGTTCTGCTGAAACGCGCGCCACCCGCGCGAGCCGACGAGCGCCTGGTTGAGCTCGATCTCGACGCCGAGATAACGGGCCTCAGCGTGCCGCTTGCGGAGCCACGTGGTCAACCCGTCGCTCGCGCCGCTGTAAGGATAGTTGTGCCGGAGACGCAGCGCAGGGTCGATCCGGTGCAGGATCTCGGCCCAGCGCCTGCACAGCGCCGCCTCGCGCTTGCGGCGGCTGTCGTAGAGGAACCCGACCTCCGCGTTGCGAACCTCGCCGTCGAGCTCGGGCGTGAAGCTGTGCACCGCGATGTGCACGACGCGCCCGCGCCGTGCGGCCGCCGCCACGGCGTTCTCGACCTCCGTCCGATGCGGCCGCCAGTAACGCTCGAGAATCGCGTCGCGCTCCGACTTCGGCAGGACCTTCGTGAACCGCGACCAGATCTTCGGGTTGTGCGGCGCGCGGTTCGCCTCGACGAACAACCGGCTCCACGAAACCGAGTGCAACGGCCGCTTGAGCCGCTTCGCGATCAGCCGCGCGAGCGTGAGAGCGCCCGGGTCCCAGCCGCGATGCGACTCGAGCACGTCGCCGGCTCCGCGGAACAGGCGCGCGTATTCGGCCGGGATCTTGTTGCCCGCGTGCTCGCAGGTCAGGACGAGACGATCCATCCCGGCTCTTGACGCGCTCATTTGCGCTTTCTATTCGCCGCCGGCTTCCTCGCGGTCGCGCGGGCTCGCCTGCTCTTCGCCGTCTTCTTCTTGCGCGACACCACGACCTTCTTCTTCCCGGACGCCGTCGGCTTTTTCCAGCCCTTCGGCGTGATCAATACCAGGTTACCGTCGTCCGAGCCGACGCCGAGGAAGATCGCGCCGATCAGCCGGTGAATGCCCGCGCGGTAGTACTTCGTGCCGTACGCCGGGTTGTCGAGCAGCGGATCGGCGATCGCGACGGTCTTGTCGTTCGAGTTGTAGCCGCCGATCACGATGAAGTGGCCGAACGCCTCGCCGCGGACGTCGTCGGCGCCTGCATCCGTTTCGCGCGAGCATTGATAAAGATACGTACCGTTCGTGCCGGTCAAGAGCGGCGTGCCGTTCGCCATCTGCCGCGCGATCAGCTCCGGAGTCAGATCGCCCCAGACCGTTTGGCCGCCGAGCTCGATGTAGCGCTCGACCGCATGCATCGCGGGACCGTAGCGCGGGTCGGCGTCGAGGTTCTTCGCCGCCGCGCGCGCCTTGAGCTTCGCGAGCAAGTCCGTCGGCTTCTGGAACCACGTGGGATCCATGTGCCGCACGCTGCAGAGCCAGGTCGTGACTTCGTAGCCGCGCTGCAGCGCGTGCACCGACAGGTGCACGCCGAGCGTGCCGCCGGTCGGAAGCTTCGGCGTCTCGGCGATCACGGTTTGCAGGTCGATCGGGTCGCCGTAGTAGCGATAGATCGCGTGCAGCGCGGTCGGCCCGCAGGTCGTGTAGTCCGGCTGGCGTTCGATTTGGACGTTCAAGTCGATATTCATGTTTTCCCCTTCGCGTTCGGGATCAGCGAGCGGGCTGCGCGTCCTCACGCACCCAAGCCACGAGCAAGGTATACGTCACCGCGAGGATCACGGGCCCGATGAACAGCCCGACGATCCCGAAGCCGATCAAGCCGCCGATCACGCCCGCGATCAGGAGCAGCAGCGGCAGGTCGACGCCACGCTTGATCAGCAGCGGCTTCAGCACGTTGTCGATCAGCGTGATGAACACGGTACAGATCGCGAGCGTGACTCCCCACGCGACGCTGCCGGACCAGAACAGCCAGATCACGGCCGGCAGCAGCACGAGCAACGGGCCGAGCTGCGCGAGGCACAGCACGAACGTGATCGCGAGCAGCACGCCCGCGCGCGGCACGCCGCTGATCCAGAGCGCGAGCCCCGCGAGCAGCGATTGCACGAGCGCGGTCACGACGATGCCGAGCGCGACGCCGCGCGCGGCGCTCGCCGCGAGCCGCACGGTCTGCTCCGCGCGGTCCCCACCGATCCGGCGCGCGAACGCGACGACGCCTTCCGCCGCGACCTCGCCCTGCGCATAGAGGATCGCCGCAAGGATCAGGGTCAGCAAGAAGTGCACCGCGACGACGCCCGCGCCACCGGTCACCGTCACGGTCCAGCTCGCGGCCGAGCGCGCGAACGGCCGCAGCAAGTCCGCGATCCCCTCGGGCCCGTTCGCGCCGAGCTCCCGCCATTGGGCGTCCAGCGCCTCCCCGGCCCACGGGATCGAGACGATCCAATGCGGCAGCGGCGGCAGGCCGTTCTGGAGCACGCGCTTCACGAGCTCGGCGCCCTGCACCGCGACATCGAGCAGCACCGCCACCGCCATCCCGAACGGCACGACGAACACGGCCGCGATCACGACGGTCATCACGACGACGGCGAGCGCGCGACGCCCGCCGAGCAGATGCTGGACCTTGAGCATCAGCGGCCACGTCGCGAAGACGAACCTCGTCGCCCAGATCAGCGCCCACCAGAACGGCGACAGCGTCCAGAGGCTCGCCGCGATCAGCCCGGTGAGGATCAATAGGAACAGGAACGTCCGCGTGATGTCGGCGTTCGTCATCGGCGCTCGATCCACGTTCGGCTTGCCTCCGCGCTCAACGCGCCGCGACGTTCTTCGCTTCCCACGCGCGGACCTTCGCGCGCGCAGCGTCGAACAGACGGTTGAAGTTGCCCTGCGTGACCTTGGCCCGCGCGTCCGGCGTGAGCTGCGCCCATAGCGGCTCGTACATCCGGAACACCTTGAAATACTGGTCACGGTCCTTCGGCGCGACTTCGTCGGTGCCGAACAGGAAGCGATCGGAATGACGGTTCAGCGTTTCCGCCGTGCGGCGGATCGTGTCGGGCGTCGCGACCACGTACTTCGCGACCTCGTCCCAGGAAATATCGAAGTCCACGTGCGCGAGTGTCGGGTCCTCGACGATCGCGGTGATGATCTCGATGTGGTTCGACGGGCGCTCGGCGGCGCCCTCGGTAGCGGGCGGCTGCACGGGATGCACGACGCGACCGAGCCCCGTGTGCGCCCAGATCACGGTCGCATTCGCGTGCCGGCGCAGCAGCGACTTCATCTGGCTCAGGTAGACGGGCTCCGCGCCCTGCTTCGCGAAGGGCACGTCGATGTCGTTGTGGACCAGGATCAGCAGGCCGCTCTCGGCGCAGAAGTCGAGAATCCGGTCGAGCGCGGGATCCGTGAGACTCGCGGTGTCGCCCGCGATTTTCGACGACACGAACTCCTTGTGGATCGTGAACTCACCGATCCCGGTGAACACGCCGGGGAACACCTTGAGCACGCGCTTGATGTGGTCGACGGCATACATGTCGGCTGGGTTGAAGCCCGTGATCATCGGCTCGAAGCGTTTCTGCTCCGCCGACGTGAGCGACTTGTAGACATAGGCGATGTACGCGTCGGTGAATGAGTAGTAGTAGAGCGGCGCGTCGGTCTGCAGATAATACGTCGGCGCGTAGTCGCCCGAGTTCTCGTACGACCACGTCTGCTGGAGCGGGATGCCGAACAGCGCGACGCGGCCGACGTCGTTGCCCATGATCTTCAGGAAGTCGTGGATGTCGACGCCTTCCTGGACGTAGTTGGTGAGATGGAAGTGGGAGTCGTTGAACTGATAGGCGGGTGCAGCCGGGCGCGGCTGCGCGTGGAGCGTCGTCGCGAGACAGTAGAACGCGATCGAGCATAGAAGCCGCGACGCAAGCGGTAAGAATCGGTTCAGAGTCGGCATACGTTCCTCCCGTCGGCCTCGCGCGCGCTCGCGCGCGTCCGACCCTTTCGTTCCCGGCGCGCGGAAACGCCGAGGCGATTCCGCCCCGGCGTTTCGGCAATACCAAAGGCTAGCGCGGCTTGACCGCGTACGGGTTGCCGCCGAGCGCGTTCGAGATGTCCGCGATCGCCTTCTGAGCACGCACGCTGTTGCCGGCCGCGTCGAGCGGCGGCGACACGACGGCGATGCCGAACTTGCCGGGCGACACCGCGATGATGCCGCCGCCGACGCCGCTCTTCGCGGGCAGGCCCGTGTGGTAGAGCCATTTGCCCGAGTCGTCGTAGAGGCCCGCCGTCGCCATCACCGCGAGCACGTCGGGCACGTTCTCGGCTTTCATCACGACCTTGGCGGTGACCGGGTTCTTGCCGCCGTTCGCGAGCGTCGCGGCCATCGTCGCGAGGTCCTTCGCATTGACGCCGGTCGAGCACTGCTCGGTGTAGATGTCGGTCGCCTGGTCCGGGTTGTCCTTGATATGGCCGTACGCGTACATGAGCCGGCCGATCGCCTGGTTGCGCTGGTTCGTCGCGGCCTCGGACTGGTAGACGTCCGTGAGCACCTTGAGCGGCCGTCCCGCGAAGTCGCTCTGATACGCGAGGATCTTGTTCCAGATCTCGTCGCGCGTCTTGCCCGAAACCATGCTCGTCGCGGTGATCGCGCCCGGGTTCACCATCGCGTTCATCTCGGCGCCCTTGTACTGCTCGATCGCGACGATCGAGTTGAACACCTGGCCCGTCGCGTCGACGCCCATGTTGTCCTCGATCGCCTTCGGGTTCTGCTCCTCGATGACCTTTGCCATCGTGAACACCTTCGAGATCGACTGGATCGAGACTTCCGACGTGATGTCGCCTTTCGTGTAGACCTTGCCGTCGGTCGTCACGACGGCGATGCCGTAGATCTTCGGATCGACCTTCGCGAGGGCCGGGATGTAGTCGGCGTTCTTGCCTTCCTGCAGGTTTTGATACTTCGCGTACGCCGCGTCGATCGCGGCCTGGACGTCGGCGGCCTTGAGCGCTTGCGCAGACGCACCGACCGAGACGAAGCCCGCGAGCAGCGCCGCGCCGGCACGCAAGACAATGATGTTGTTCACGATCCCTCTCCTGGTTGATGTCCGTCGGTCAGAGTTTCGCGCCGAAGTTGTATTTCACCGAAAACTGGATCCGGCTGTCGTCGCCCTTGTTGCCGTTGAAGTCCTCGCGCGTGCCCCAGAGGATCTCCGCTCCGATCAAGACGTTCTCTGCCGGCGTGTTCAAGATGTTCGCCGAGAAATACTCGCCCTTCTTGAACGCGTTGCCCGCCTGGCCGTTCAAGTTGTCGACCTCGTCGTAGCTGTAGCCGATCGAGCTGCTCCACTTCGAGCTCCAGTAGTGGTCGAAGTACGCGCTGATGCCGGTGAGGTCCACGGCGCTCGCGTCCGCGGTCGCGGGCACGGCCGTCGTCGGCGCCATGTCGACGCCGCCGTCGTTCATGTAGGACGCGATGCCCGCGCCGGTCACGAACCCGAGCAGCACCTTGTCGCGCGAGCCGACCTTGATGCTCGCCGTCACGTCGACGCCCCAGCCCGTGTCGTCGCGCTTCACGATGTTCGCGGGGTTCGCGATGTTCTCCACGCCGAGCTTGCGGAGGATGCCCGC
>Ga0335084_10005540_pt1 | contig 12490 bp, 12 predicted proteins | sample Lox_Sample_44_FD_206721 | JGI IMG/M metagenome (GOLD analysis project Ga0335084, IMG submission 206721) | Soil microbial communities from Loxahatchee National Wildlife Refuge, Florida, United States - Lox_Sample_4.4 | ecosystem: Environmental > Terrestrial > Soil > Wetlands | place: USA...
ACGTGGTCAACGACGAGCTCACCCGCCAGGGACAGGAGCCGATCGCCTTTGCCCACGACTGCCGCGAGGGCATCTGCGGCACGTGCTCGCTGGTGATCGACGGCAAGCCCCATGGCCCGCGCCGCGCCGTTGCCTCCTGCCAGACCTACCTGCGGAGTTTCCACGACGGCGACGTCATCACGGTGGAGCCTTTTCGCGCGAAATCGTTTCCGATCATCAAGGACCTCGTGGTCGACCGCGGGGCGTTTGACCGCATCATGCAGGCGGGCGGCTTCATCACCGCGCGCACCGGCAGCGCCTGCGATGCCAACGCCCTCCCCGTGGCCAAGGAGGCCGCCGAGCTCGCGATGGATGCCGCCGCCTGCATCGGCTGCGGGGCCTGCGTGGCCGCCTGCAAGAACGCAAGCGCCATGCTCTTCGTCGGCGCCAAAGTCTCGCACCTCGGACTGCTGCCGCAGGGGCAGGCCGAGCGCGATCGCCGTGTGCTGGCGATGGTCACCCAGATGGACGCCGAGGGTTTCGGCAGTTGCACCAACCAGTACGAATGCTCGGCGGTGTGCCCGAAGCTCATCAGCCACGAATTCATCGCCCGCCTGAACCGCGACTACCTGAAGGCGGTGATTCGTGCCGCCTTCCGGCCCGCCTCGGCCAGCGCCAGCGTGGGCGCCGGCTGAATTGTTGCCAGTGATTTTCGCTGACGGGCCGCGCTATCCATGGCGCGGTCTTTTTTTCCGGGGAATCCAGCGCCGCGGCCGAACCTCCCTGTAACTTTCCAACGGCTCCGGGGTTCTTAGGGGGAACCACTCAATCGCACTTCGCCATGAAAACGCTTGTTTCCCTCTTTTCCATCCTCGCCTTGCTCACGGCCACGGAATCCCTCGACGCTGCGCGATGGGACGCCGGGGCGCTCTTCTCGGCCCTCGCGGTGGCGGTGCTCTTCGCCATCGCCCTCAATGACACCCGGCGGCCCGGTCGATCCCTGATCGTCGGTCGCATCGAGCGGTATCCGGTGCCGTCCCGGGCGCGGCGGATCCATCCGGTGGATCTCGCCGCCTGAGCGCGGCCGTGGCCGCCGGTGGCCCTCGCCGGCATCATGATTTTGCGCGCGGGCCGCACCATTCCGGTGCGGCCCTTTGCTTTGCGCGGGTGCCGGGGCCCCTCGCCAGCCTCGCTGCAACTTTTCGCGGGCCCCCGTGTTCTTGGAGATAACATCAGCCACATCATGAAAACCCTGTTCTCCACCCTTTCGATCTTCGCTCTCACGCTGGCCGCCACGTCGCTCGACGCCTACCCGCTCGACGGCGGCACCTGGCTCACCGCGGCGATGGTGGCCGCGCTGTTCGGGCTGGCCCTCAACGACAGCCGGCGCTCCGCGTCTGGCGCCGCCCGGTCCGTTTAGCGGTCGACCGGCAGATCCGGGAAGCCCCGTTCTCTGCAATCCCTCAACCACGCAGGCCGCGCCCCTTGACGGCGCGGCCTGTGTGTTTCCGGGGGTGTTCGCGCCTCGGGGATCCTCCTGCAACTTTCGGCCGCGCCGCGTGTTTTTGGAGGCAACCACAAACATCATCATGAAGACCTTGCTCTCCACCCTTTCGATTCTCGCCCTGACCGTGGCTGCCATCTCACTCGACGCCTACCCGCTCGACGGCGGCACCTGGCTCACCGCGGCGATGGTGGCCGCGCTGTTTGGATTGGCGCTCAACGATTCCCCGCGAGCGATCGGTCCGGCCCGGCGGGCGTCTTGAACCGCATTACGGCTGACGAGGACGGCGGAACCTGCCGTCCCGGCGGGTTTCCCACTCCGGCCGCAGTCATCCAGCCGGTCGATCGATGGGGGCGGCGCCGCCGCCCGACTCAGAACATCGAGAGCGCCCGGGCGCTCTCGATCACCACCCACGCGCCTCCCGCCCCGAGCAGACAGAACAAGGCCGCCCGGGCCCAGCGGCGTCGGCGGAGGCCCGCCTCGTAGTGGTCGACGTTCACCTGCCGGAAGCCGCTCTCCACCAGATAGCTGATGAATTGCGCATTCTTCGTCCGGGTGGTGCGGATGCGCGAGTTGTCCACCGATCCCATGCGGATCGCGGGGCGGCGAAACCAATGGCGCACCACACGCAAAACGGGCATGCGTTCCTTGATCGACTTTAGTGTCGTTTTCTCAAGGCGAAACTGTCAAGAAGGCGCGCTTTTCAACGCACTTTTACCAGCCTGCCGTCGCGCCATGCACCGCTTTCACTACGTCGGCAACACCCTGCACTGCGAGTCCGTGGACTTGGCGGCGGTGGCCCGGCTTTACGGCACGCCCACCTATGTCTACAGCGCCGCCACCATTGAGGATCACTACCGCCGGCTGGCCGCTGGCCTGGAGGGCTTGGACGTCCAGATCTGCTATTCGCTGAAGGCGAATTCCAATCTCGCGGTGCTCCGGCTCCTCGCGAATCTCGGCGCCGCCTTTGATGTGGTCAGCGCGGGGGAACTGCGCCGGGTGCTGGCGGCGGGCGCGAAGCTCGACCGCAGCGTCTTTGCGGGGGTGGGCAAGACCGAGGCGGAGATCCGGCTCGCGCTTGAGTCCGGCCTGTTCGCGCTCCACGCCGAGAGCGAGCCCGAACTCGCGCGGATCAACCACGTCGCCGGCCAGCTCGGGCGCAAGGCGCCGGTGGCCATCCGCGTCAATCCCGACGTCGACGCGAAGACCCACGCCAAGACCACCACCGGGAGGAGCGACAACAAATTCGGCATTCCCCTCGCCCACGCCCCCGCGGCCTACGCGGCGGCCGCCAAGTTCCCCCACCTCGAGATCAAGGGCGTGCAGATGCACATCGGTTCGCAGCTCACCGAGGTGGGACCGTTCGTCGAGGCCGTCGAGAAGCTGGCCCCGCTCGTGCGCCGGCTGCAGCGCGAGTTCGGCATCGCCTATTTCAGCATTGGCGGCGGCATCGGCATCGTCTACCGGGACGCCCTCGCCAGCGGCGCGGCCGCGTGGTGGGAGGCGCTGCCGGCCGACCAGCGTCCGCTCACCGCCGAAGCCTACGGTGCCGCGCTCCGGCCGCTGCTGCAGCCCCTGGGCCTCACGCTGCTGCTCGAGCCCGGTCGCTTCCTGGTGGGCAATGCCGGCGCGCTCCTCGCGCGCGTCGAGTACCTCAAGCGCGGCCAGGGGCGGAACTTTCTCATCGTGGATGCGGCCATGAACGACCTCGTGCGCCCGGCGATGTATGACGCCTATCACGAGATTGTGCCGCTCCAGCGCGACACCTCGCGCCGCGCGCTCAAGGCCGACATCGTCGGCCCGGTGTGCGAGTCGACCGATTGTTTCGCGAAGGACCGCACGCTGCAGGAGGTGGGCGAGGGCGAGTACATCGCTTTCCTGAGCGCCGGCGCCTATGGCCATGTCATGGCCAGCCGGTATAACTCCCGGCCGTTGCCCGCCGAGGTGCTGGTCCGCGGCAGCAGCTTCGAGCTGGTCAACGCCCGCGAGACCTTTGAGCAGATGACCGCCGGCGAGCGGCTGCCCGCCTGGCTGAAGTGACGCGGTGGGGCCTCCCGGGGCGCCGCGCGGGGGCGGGGGTCGGAAAAGACTTGGTGCCGGATGCCGTCCCGCCATCCTGAGCGGGGAGCGGCGGACCGTTCCGCCGGCATGAAGACCACCACGCTGACGCTGCGAAAACTCAAGGGCCAGCGGCCGATCGTGGCCGCCACCGCCTACGACGCCCTCACGGCGCGGTACGCCGACGAGGCGGGCGTCGACCTGATTCTCGTGGGGGACTCGGTGGGCAACGCGCTGCTCGGCTTTCGCAACACGATTCCCGTGACGCTCGATATGATGGTGCATCACACCGCGGCCGTCGCGCGGGCGAAGCCCGAGGCGTTGCTGGTGGCCGACGTGCCGTTTGGCGAGGCGCACTTTGACTTCAAGCAGGTGCTGGGATCGTGCCAGCGGCTCATGCAGGCGGCCGGCGCCGAGGCGGTGAAGATCGAGGGCGGCGCGGGGCTGGCGGGCAAGATTGCGCGCATCGTGGACGCCGGGGTGCCGGTGATGGGGCACATCGGCCTGCAGCCGCAGCAGGTGCAGGTGCTCGGCCGCTACCGGAAATTCGGGGCGAGGCCGGCCGAGGCCGAACAGCAGCTGGAGGATGCGCTCGCCCTGGAAAGGGCGGGCGTGTTTGCGATCGTGGCCGAGCTGGTCGAGCCGATTCTCGCGGGCACGATCGCGGAGACCCTCAAGGTGCCGCTGATCGGCATCGGATCGGGGCCCGACTGCGACGGGCAGATCCTCGTGTGCACCGACCTGCTGGGCCTGGCGCCCGAGGCCATGCCGGGCTTTGCCCACGCCTTTGCCGCGGTGGGCGACGAGATGAAAAAGGGCTTCGCCGCCTACGTCATGGCGGTGCGCGGGCGCAAGTTCCCGAAGTGATCCGCGCGGGCCGGAAACCGGGATTGCCAAACGGCCCTTCTCCGTGCTCTCTGCGGATCTGGCACTCCGATACACCTCATGAATATCTGCGTCATCGGGGCCGGCGCCTGGGGCACGGCTTTCTCGCTCCACCTGCTCAGGCTCGGACACGCGGTCACGCTGGTTCCCCGCCGCCTCGAACAGGCGCTCACCCTGGCCTCCGTTCGGACCAACGCCGACTATCTGCCCGGTTTCCCGTTGCCGCCGAGCCTGCAGGTCGGGCATGAGCTGGCCCCTGTGTTGATGGAGGCCGAGGCGGTGCTGCTGGCCTGCCCGGCGCAGACGGTGAGGGAATGGTGCGGGCGGGTGCGCGGCAGTCTGGGCCTCGCGACGCGGCTGCAAGCCGTCGTCAGCCTCGCCAAGGGGCTGGAACTGGGCACGCACCTCCGGCCCAGCGGGGTGATTCGGGCGGTGCTGCCGCAGTATGCGGCCGGCGCGCTCACCGGTCCGACCACCGCGGCCGAGGTCGCGCGCGGGCTCCCCGCGGCCATGGTGCTCGCCGCCGAGACCGTCACGCCCTTTCTGACGCAGCTGCAGGCGGCCTTGAGCGGCCCCAGCCTGCGACTTTACACCAGCGACGACCTGGCGGGCGTGGAGTTCGGCAGCTGCCTCAAGAACATCTATGCCATCGCGGCGGGCTGCTGCGACGGGCTGCGGTTGGGCGATAACAGCAAGGCTTCCCTCATCACGCGGGCGTTGAGCGAGATGGTGCGGGTGGGCGTGGCGTTGGGGGCGCGGCCGGAGACCTTCTACGGCCTCAGCGGCGCGGGCGACCTCATGGCCACGTGTTACGGGGGCTGGAGCCGCAACCGCGAGTTCGGCCAGCGGCTGGGCGAGGGCCGCACGGCGGATGAACTGCTGGCCGGGCGCCGCACCGTGGTGGAAGGCTACGAAACCACCGAATCCTTCCACGGGCTCTGCGTCGAGCGCGGCATCGACGCCCCGATTCTCGCCGAGGTTCACCGCTTGTTGTTTGAGGGCCAAAAGCCCGCGGACTCCCTGCTGGCGCTGATGACGCGCGAATTGAAGCGGGAATCCTAGGCGATGGCGGCGCGGCGCCGCCGCGGGCGATTGTGGGGCCCGAGTTGCATCCACCGGAGGGATGAATTCCGTGAATGCCCACGCCCCCTCCCGCTGTGATGCCCGCCCCCGTTGCCCCCGGCTCGCTGGACCGCCGCCACCGGCTGGTCATTTTCGCCTCGTCCCTCGGCACCGTGTTCGAGTGGTACGATTTCTACATCTACGGCACCCTCGCGGTGTTCTTCGGCAAACTGTTCTTCCCGCCGGACAATGAGACGGCGGGATTCCTGTCGAGCCTCGCGCTGTTCGGCGTCGGCTTTTCGGTCCGCCCTTTTGGCGCGCTTGTGTTCGGCCGCATCGGCGACCTGGTGGGACGCAAATACACGTTTCTCATCACCATCGTGGTGATGGGTCTGTCGACCGCCCTCGTCGGCGCCCTGCCGACCTACGGACAGATCGGGTTCTTTGCACCGATCATCCTCGTGCTCCTGCGGCTGGCGCAGGGCCTGGCGCTGGGCGGCGAGTACGGCGGCGCCGCGACCTACGTCGCCGAACACGCCCCGGCCGGCCGGCGCGGCGCCTATACGAGTTGGATCCAGACGACCGCGACGCTCGGGTTCTTCCTGTCCCTGGCCGTCATCCTCAGCCTGCGCCTGGCGATGTCGCCTGCCGCGTTCGCCGCGTGGGGCTGGCGCGTGCCCTTCCTGGTGTCGATCTTCCTGCTCGCGGTTTCGGTCTACATCCGGCTCAAACTGCAGGAATCGCCCGTGTTCGCCGAAATGAAGGCACAGGGCCGGACCTCCAAGGCGCCGCTCACCGAGAGCTTCGCGCGTTGGGACAACAGCCATCTCGTGTTGCGGGCCCTGTTCGGCGCCACTGCGGGCCAGGGCGTGGTCTGGTACGCCGGCCAGTTCTACGCGCTCTACTTCCTCACGGCGACGCTCAAGGTGCATTACGTCACCGCCTATGTGCTGGTGGCGGTCGCCCTGCTGATCGGCACGCCGTTCTTCATCGTGTTCGGCCGGCTGTCCGACCGCATCGGCCGCAAGAAGATCATGCTCACCGGGTTCGCCCTGGCCGCCTTCACCTACGTGCCCCTCTTCCGCGGGCTCACCCGCGCGGCCAACCCGGCGCTGGCCGACGCGATGCGGCGGGCGCCGGTCGTGCTGCATACGCTCGAATATCACAACACCGTCGAGCTCACCGTCGGGGCGGTCTACGACGCCCTGGGCAAGATCACGCTGATCAGCGCCAAACGGATGCCGTCGGAAACCGACCGCGCCCGCGGCTACCTCAACGCCCACGGCATCCCGTTCACGCTCGCCCCCACGCGACCGGAGGTGCCCCTCGTGCTCGATGTGGGCGGGCAGACGACCGTGGTGGGGTTTGACGAGAAGAAATTTGACGCCGCCCTCGGGCCGGCGGGCTACCCGAAGGCCGCGGATCCGGCCGCGATCAATCGCCCGGTGGTCGTCGCCCTGCTTACCGTCCTCATGCTCTACGTGACGATGGTCTATGGCCCGATCGCCGCGTTCCTCGTCGAACTCTTCCCGGCGCGGATCCGCTACACCTCGATGTCGCTGCCCTACCACATCGGCAATGGCTGGTTCGGCGGATTTCTGCCGCTGATCGCCGCGTCGATCGTCGTGTTCACCGGCGACATCTATGCCGGCCTCTGGTATCCCATCGCCGTCGCGCTCCTGTCGCTCCTCGTCGGCTGGATCGCCCTGCCCGAGACCAAGGACAATCCGATCGGCGTGTAGCCGGAGCGGTTTTTGCTCGCCGTCGCGGCGCCGCCCGAGTGTTGATCCTCAGTGCCATGCTGCACCGAGACCTCCGCGAGGAAGCGTATCTCGCCAACCGCCAGCTGGGCGCGTCGGGTCTGGTCGACCTCACCTTTGGCAACGTGAGCGTCGGCGATCCCGCGGCCGCGGTATTGGCCATCAAGCCCAGCGGCGTGCCCTACGCGGAGCTCTCGCCCGCCAAGATGGTGCTGGTGGATTTCGAGGGCCGCGTGCGCGAGGGCAGGCTGCGGCCGTCGTCCGACACCCCGACCCACCGCCGGCTGTTCCAGGCCTTCGCTGGCATCCGCGCCGTCGTCCACACCCATTCCCGTTACGCCGTCAGCTTTGCCCAGGCGGGACGGCCGATCCCGTGTTTCGGCACGACGCATGCCGACTATTTCGAGGGCATGATCCCGGTGACGCGGGCGCTGACGGCGCCCGAGATCGCCGAAGCCTACGAATGGAACACCGGCAACGTGATCGTGGAGACCCTGGGCCGCCGCGATCCGCTGGACCTGCCGGGGGTGCTCGTGTGGCGGCATGGCCCGTTCGTCTGGGGACCGTCGGGCGCGAAGGCGGTCGAGACCGCGCAGGCCCTGGAGATTGTGGCGCAGCTGGCGTTCCAGACCCTGGCGCTGGCGCCGCAGCGCGGCGAGATCGAACCCGAGCTCCTCAGCCGGCATTTCACCCGCAAACACGGCCCCGGCGCCACCTATGGGCAGCTCCACCGCAGCGGCGCGAGCCGACCCCGCCCCCATGGACCGGGCCGGCAGGGCCGGGGTTGAGCAGTGCCGCGCGCGACGACTTCCCGCCTTTTGGGATGGCTCTGGCCCGCTCGTTTCCTGTAAGGCTTTCCCCGTCTCCGTTCTCTCCCACCATGTCATTCACCCTGGGTCTGGATTTTGGAACCAACACGGTGCGGGCGCTCGTGGTGCGCTGCGCGGACGGCGCCGAGCTCGGCTCCTGCGTCATCGATTACCCGAGCGGCCAGCAGGGCATCCTGCTCGATCCGCGGGATCACCATCTCGCCCGGCAGCATCCGGGCGATTACCTGGCTGGCCTGCAGAAAAGCGTCAAGGGCGCGCTGGCCGCGGCCCGCCGGCGGCGGGGCTTCGACCCGGCCGGGATCGTCGGCATCGGCGTCGACACCACCGGTTCGAGTCCGCTGCCGGTGGACCGGCAGAACCGGCCCCTCGCGCTCGATCCGAGATGGCGCCGGAATCTCGCGGCGCAGTGCTGGCTCTGGAAGGACCACACCGGTTGGCGCGAAGCGGCCCGCGTCACGGCGCTCGCGGCGCAGCACCGGCCGCAGTTCATCGCCAAGTGCGGCAACACCTACTCGTCGGAATGGTGGTGGTCGAAAATCTGGCACTGCCTGGCCGTCGCCCCCGACGTGTTTGCCGCCGCGTGGTCGTGGGTCGAGCTGTCTGACTGGGTGCCCGCGGTCCTCGCCGGCGTGACCGATCCCACCAAGGTGAAGCGCGGCATCTGCCCCGCCGGCCACAAGGCGCTCTATTGCGATGAATGGGGCGGGCTGCCCGACAAGGAGTTTCTCGCCCTGCTCGATCCCAAGCTCGCCGAGCTGCGCGATCGCCTCTATGCGAAGGCCTACGACGCCACCGAGCCTGCGGGCGTGCTGTGCGCCGAATGGGCGGAGAAGCTTGGCCTGCGCGCCGGCATCCCCATCGCCATCGGCGAATTCGATGTCCACTACGGTGCGATTGGCTGCGGCGTCACCGAGGGAACGCTCGTCAAGGTCATCGGCACCTCCACCTGCGACTGCGGCGTCGTGTCGGCCGACAAGCAGGTGCCCGACATTCCCGGCATCTGCGGCATCGTCAAGGGCGCGATCCTCCCGGGCTACTACGGCATCGAGGCGGGCCAGTCCGCCGTCGGCGACATTTTCCGGTGGTGGGCCGAGGTCGTCTGCGAAGGCGATGCCGCCCTGCACGGCCGGCTGACCCGGGCGGCCGCGAAGCTGAAGCCCGGCCAGTCCGGATTGCTGGCGCTCGACTGGAACAACGGCAACCGCACCATCCTGGTCGACCAGACGCTCTCGGGCCTGCTCCTCGGGCAGACGCTGCATACGACGCGGAGCGAGATCTACCGCGCCTTGATCGAGGCGACGGCCTTCGGCGCCCGCGCCATCATCGAGCGCATCAAGGAATACGGCGTGCCCATCGACCGCGTCGTCTGCGCTGGCGGCATTGCCGAGAAGAACCCGCTGCTGATGCAGATTTACGCGGACGTCACCGGCTGCGCCATGCTGGTCGCCGGCTCCAGCCAGGCGTGCGCGCTGGGCGCGGCGGTGGCCGCCGCGGTGCTCGCCGGCGCCCATCGCGACTTCCCGGCGGCGCAGAAGGCGATGACCTCGATCAAGCCGACGCAGTACCGGCCCAATCCCGCGGCGCGCAAGGTCTACGACCAGCTCTACGTGCTCTACCGGCAGCTCCACGACTCGTTGGGCGGCCTCAACAAGTCCGCGGATCTGTCGCGCGTGATGAAGGATCTGCTGACGCTGAAGGAGCGAGTGGTGAGGAGCGAGTAGCGCGCATGGCTGCCGCCAAGCGCAACTCATCTTCGGACTACTTCGCGGCCCATCCCGCGCAAATCATCGCCCCGCTCTTCCTCCTCACTCCTCGCTACCTTTCATGAAAAGCCTCCCCACCCCTGAAATCTGGTTTGTCACCGGCAGCCAGCACCTCTACGGCCCCGGCCCGCTCAAGCAGGTCGCGGCGAACTCGAAGAAAATCGCCTACGCCCTGGGCGCGTCCAAGCGGATCCCGCTGAAGGTCGTCTTCAAGGCGCTGCTGACCACGCCGGACGAAATCCGGGCGCTCTGTCTCGACGCCAACCACGACGCCAATTGCGCCGGCCTCATCCTGTGGATGCACACCTTCTCGCCTTCGAAGATGTGGATCGGCGGCCTCTCGGCGCTGCGCAAGCCGTTCGTCCACCTCCACACCCAGTTCAACCGCGACCTGCCGTGGGGCGACATCGACATGGATTTCATGAACCTCAACCAGGCCGCCCACGGCGACCGCGAGGCGGGGTTCATCCACACGCGGCTGCGGCTCAACCGCAAGGTCGTGGTCGGGCATTGGGAAGACCCCGAGGTGCAGGACCGGCTGGGCGCATGGATGCGCGCGGCCCGAGCCTGGCACGACCTGCAGGGCGCGAAGTTCGCCCGCTTCGGCGACAACATGCGCCAGGTCGCCGTCACCGAGGGCGACAAGGTCGCGGCCGAGCTGCGGTTCGGTTTCGCCGTCAACGGCTACGGGGTGGGCGACCTGGTCGCCAAGACCTCGGACGCGGCGATCGATATCAAGGCCATCGACAAGCTGTGCGCGGAGTACGAGGACCGGTATTCGGTCGCAAAGGAGCTCCGCGCGGGCGGCGCGCGGCACGAGGCGCTGCGCTACGGCGCGCGCATCGAGGTCGGCCTGCGCCATTTTCTCGAGGAGGGCGGCTTCAAGGGCTTCACCACCACGTTCGAGGACCTCCACGGCCTGCGGCAGCTGCCGGGCCTCGCGGTGCAGCGCCTGATGGCCGACGGCTACGGTTTCGGGGCCGAAGGCGACTGGAAGACCTGCGCGCTCCTCCGCGCCATGAAGGTGATGGGCGCCGACCTCAAGGGCGGAACCTCGTTCATGGAGGACTACACCTACCATCTCGATCCACGAGGCCACCAAGTGCTCGGCGCACACATGCTCGAGATCTGCGAGTCGATCGCCGCCGGCAAACCGTCGCTCGAAATCCATCCGCTCGGCATCGGCGGCAGGGAGGATCCGGTGCGCCTCGTCTTCGATGCGCCCGCGGGCCCGGCGCTCAACGCCTCCCTGATCGATCTGGGCAACCGGTTCCGCCTGCTCGTGAACGAGGTGGACGTGGTCAAGCCGCCCAAACCGCTGCCCAAGCTCCCCGTGGCCCGCGCCGTCTGGGAATGCCGGCCCGACTTCAAAACCGCGTGCGCCTGCTGGATCCTCGCCGGCGGCGCGCATCACACCGGCTTCAGCTACAGCGTCACCCTGGAGATGCTCGAGGATTTCGCGACGATCGCAGGGGTCGAACTCGTGCCGATCAACGCCGGCACAAAGCTCGCCGATTTCAAGCAGACGCTCCGCTGCAACGAGGTCTACTACCACCTCGCCCAGGGCATCCACGGGTGACGGCCATCCCCGCCGCCGGGGCGGACCGACGCCGGCGTGCCGCTAGGGATCGTTTCTCGCCTCGCACGAAACCGGCTGGGAATATGTCAACTATTAGTTGACATGTTTCCACGGCGTTCGCGCCACTTCGCATCGGGCGAGCGACCTTCCCTGACGACGGAGGTGGCGCACGGCGCCGTTTGTCCGCGCCGGGAAACGGTTCGTTACTGCTTCGTCTGCTCGATGACCGTGACCCTGCCGTCCCTGAAGGCCACGCGGATGTAGGTCTCCGGGCGCTCCGAGTAGACGCTCGCGTAGCCCGGTTCGTAATAAAAGCGGTACGTCTGGAGGCGCGGGTCCCAGTAGACGAACCGGCGGTAGCCGGCAGGATAGGTGCCTTCGTAGCGCTGGTGATAGGCGACATAGCGCCAGACCGTCTCGCGGCCGCCGGGGCCGGTCCGTTCCCGGACGCGATCCGGCTGGCCGAGCGCCATGTAGACCATGTCGGGCGTGTAGCCGACTGCGATGATCCCCTGGCGAATCCGCGCCTGTTCGGCGGGTGGCAACTGCCCGAAGACCGCCGCCTTTTCGCGGATACGGCTGTCAATGGTGCTGCACCCGGCGAAGGCCAGCAGGGCCGCGGCGAGCAGCAGGCGGAGGGAGTGGCTCATGGCGAAAGGGACCGCAGCCTTGGACCCCGGATTCGCGGGGGTGGTTTCCGGCAGTGAGGAGGGCGGGCTAGGCGAGGGTCAGAGGCTGAGGCGCCTCAGCCGCAGGGCGTTGGTGACCACGCAGATGGAACTCAGGCTCATGGCCACGCCGGCCAGCATGGGATTGAGGAGCCAGCCGCAGACCGGGTAGAGCGCCCCGGCCGCCACCGGAATGCCGAGGCCGTTGTAGATGAAGGCGAGGAAGAGATTCTGCTTGATGTTGCGCAGCACAGCGCGACTCAGGTGCAGCGCCTTCACGATGCCGCGCAGATCGCCCTTCACGAGGACGAGGCCGGCGCCCTGCATGGCGACATCGGCGCCGGTGCCCATGGCGATGCCGACGTCGGCGGCGGCCAGCGCGGGCGCGTCGTTGAGGCCGTC
>Ga0335084_10005541_pt1 | contig 12490 bp, 8 predicted proteins | sample Lox_Sample_44_FD_206721 | JGI IMG/M metagenome (GOLD analysis project Ga0335084, IMG submission 206721) | Soil microbial communities from Loxahatchee National Wildlife Refuge, Florida, United States - Lox_Sample_4.4 | ecosystem: Environmental > Terrestrial > Soil > Wetlands | place: USA: Florida...
CGGCGGCACTCCATTATAGCAAAGGAAAATCGCAACTCCTTTGCTGTTGTGCGGTTGCGGAATCGAAGAAAGCACCAATCTTCTCCATGTCTTGAAACAGGACACCCCCAAGCTTGCAAGTATTCGCCGCAGTGACCCGCGCCACGACTCGGTGAAACCTCTTCTCCGGCAAGAGCGGTCGAGGGAAAGCTTCCGAAAATAAGTCGCAACTTCTGCGACATCGCCATTCCGTTTGTCGACACAAACGAGTGTGATCCCAATCACAGCGAGGCTTTGCGGTCCTTTGGCATTATGAAAATGAATTTCAATTTCATTTAGCTGTGCCGGGAAAACGCACTCATGAAAACCCTGATTATCTTTCTTGCCGCACTGCTCCTGCTTACGTCTTTGCCCGCTCTGGCGAACGATGACACTGCTACCATGACGGGCCTTGTCTCCGATCCCACCGCCGCCGTTGTTCCTCAGGCAACCGTAGTCATGCGAAACACCACGACCGGGCTTGAGCAAAAAACTTCGACCAAAGAAGACGGATCCTACAGCTTTCCGTCCCTTCCGGCTGGCATCTACGATCTTCGGATCACCAGCCCCGGCTTCAAGCCGCACTTCACCAAGGCCCTGCAACTCGTACCGGGTGAAACCTCGAAGCTCGATGTAACTCTCGTTCTGGCGGAGCAGAGCACGATCGTTGAAGTCTCGGCGGAGTCCCCGCAACTGGATCTGTCCGCCACGCATCTGGGGGAAACTCTGACGGGAACCGAGATGCGGAGCGTCCCGGTGAATGGTCGGAGTTTCACGGATCTGCTGGCCATGCAGCCCGGAGTTGTGCCTGCCAGTTCATCGCAGCCCAACGCCGTCGTGATGTCGGGTTGCACCAATACGCCGCCTTCCGGCGACCTTGATCCCGGCAATCTTTCCGTAAGTGGCCAGCGCGAGACCGCCAACGGATTCTCCGTGAACGGCAGCATCGTGGAAGAAGGCTTTAACAACGGCACGGCGGTCGTTCCCGATCTCGATTCCATCGCCGATCTGCGCGTGCTTACGAACAACTTCGATGCCGAGTACGGCAACTTCAGCGGCGGACAAGTGCTGCTCACCACGAAGTCAGGCAGCAACGAAATTCACGGCAGCGGTTTCGAGTTCCTCCGCAATACCGGATTGGATGCCCGCAACTATCTCGCTCCCGAGCGTGCCGCTTATGATCGCCACCAATTCGGCGGGTCTCTCGGCGGTCCGATCCGCAAGGAAAAGGCCTATTTCTTCATCGACTACCAGGGTACGAGAATGACGCAAGGGCAGGAAACGGGAGCGATCGTTGTTCCCAGCGCGGACGATCGCGACGGCAAACTGCTCGACCTCGCCAGCCAACTCACCGGAGAAGTCAGCTCCACGTATTGGGCTTCACGCCTCACGCAGAAACTCGGGTATCCCGTGTGGGCCGGCGAGTCTTACTACATTCCGGGTGGCGATGCTCTGGCTTGCACCAACAACACACAGTGTGTCTTTCCTGGCGCGCAGATTCCATCCACTGTCTGGTCAGCGCCCGCCTCCGCCCTGCTGCAGTACATTCCCCAGCCAAACGCCGGCTCGAATCTGTTTTCCAGCTCTTCGGAGAACGAAACTCTCACCGACAACAAGGCCTCGGCGCGCGTTGATCTGCATACGCACTTCGGTGACCTTAGCGGTTACTATTTCTTCGATCAATACGGGCTGGATAATCCCTATCCAACAGGTCAGGGAGGCGCCAACGTCCCCGGCTTCAACGCGATCTCTCATGGTCGGGCACAGCTTTACAGCCTCGGCCTAACCCGGTCGTGGGGAACCCACACTGTGAACGAACTTCGGTTCAGCTATCTACGCGACGCCAATCTGATCGGCATGCCGATCGGCGGCGTAGGGCCGTCGTTAGCTTCGCAGGGATTCGTCGAAGGCGAGGGAACCCTGGGAATCGTTGCGCTCAACAAGAGCATTGAAGGCATCGAAAATGTCGCCTTCAACGACTTCACTATCGGCGTGGACGTAACCGGAGAAAGCCAGGTCAACAACACCTATCAGTGGAGTGACAATCTTACGCACGTGGCCGGACGCCATACCGTGAAATTCGGCGGCGGATTCCACATCGATCAGGTCAACATCAAATCCAATTCGATCAACAACGGATCATTTCTCTTTCAAGGTACCGAGACCGGCTCCGATTTTGCCGATTACCTGCTGGGAATTGCCAGCACCTACGAGCAGGGAGACGCGAGTCCGTTCGATATTCGCAATCGGTACATCGGTCTGTTCGCACAGGATAGCTGGAAAGTCCGCTCGAACCTTACGGTGAACTACGGCATGCGCTGGGATGTGCTTCCGCCCTGGCGCGAAAAGTACAACCAGCTCCAGACGTTTGTATTCGGTCAACAATCTGAGGTCTATCCTGGTGCGCCCCGGGGAATCGTCTTCCCTGGAGACCGCGGAATTCCCACCACATTGGCGCCAACTCGCTGGACCGATTTCTCTCCCCGCGTCGGTATCGCCTGGTCCCCAAACTTCGGCGATGGGATTCTCCGCGATTTTTTCGGCGGATCAGGCAAGAGTAGCTTGCACGCCGGCTTCGGGTTGTTCCACACCGCCATTGAGGGCCTTTCCGCCGGCATCATGAGCGCCTGCGCCCCCTACGGATACGACTACGACAGCACCGGCGGTCGACCCTTGTTCGACGAACCATTCCTCTCGGCAACGACCGGCAATACCTACGGTCAGCCGTTTCCGTCTCCCATTCCCGCGTTCGGCGCATCTGTGAGCAATCCCAACAACACGGTCGATTGGTCGAAATACAGTCCCATTACCGGTGATCCTGCTTTCTACTATCGCAATGTTTCTCCCTACACCGAGAGTTACAACTTGTCGTTCGAACGCGAACTGGCCAGCGGTACGTTCCTGCGCGCCAGCTACGTTGGTTCACAAGCTCATCGCCTGCTGGCTCTGACTTCAGCCGATCCGGGAAACGCCGAACTGTGCCTCAGCGTCAGCAAGCCCGATCAGGTCATGCCGGGCACGCCGACCTGCGGTCCATTCGGCGAAGGAGGAATTTTCACGCGATCCGATGGCACAACCGTGCAGGTTCGAGGCCCATTCGATGCCTCGTTTAACGGCATCACTTATCAGAAAACTGTCGCATCTTCAAACTACAACGCGTTCGAGATCTCCCTGCGTCACACCAGTCAACGGCTCGAGATGATGGCGGGATACACCTACGGCAAATCGCTCGACGACTCGTCCAGTCTTTCTGAGCCCGTCTATCCGATGGGCGCACATCTCACGAAGGCACTCTCCGCCTTCGACATTCGTCACAGCTTTGTCGTGAGCTACAAATACGAACTGCCCTTCGCTGCACTCTTTCACGCACAAAACCGTCTGACCACCGATTGGTCCTTCTCGGGCATCACCCGCTTTTCAACCGGTCTTCCCGTGACACTCTTCAATAATACTGACAGTTCGCTGCTTGGCAGCATGCCCAACGGTATCAACAACAACGGGGTGGATACGCCCTATTACCTTCCCGGCGACATGCAACTCAACCGCGATCCGCGCAATCACCGACCAGCGTTCAACACGGAGCTGTTTCCATCCGATGTGAGCCCATATCTGGGACAACTGGGAAACGCTCCGAGACGCTTCTTCTACGGGCCGGGCCTTGACAACTTCGATATGGCGATCGAAAAGCGGCTTCCGCTGGCGGAAGGCAAATTCCTCGCGTTTCGCATCGAAGCTTTCAATGTGTTCAATCATGCGCAATTCTTCGGAGCCGCGTCCGTCAACGGAAACATCAGTAGCGTCGGGTTCGGCCAGATCGTAAGCGCCCAGTCCCCCCGCTTGCTGCAGGCAGCAGTAAAGTTCCAGTTCTGAAGATTTCACGGTCGTCGCAGCGTTCTTTGCGGAAATTCTCAGCGGTCTTCGAGGTAAAAACTCTTGACCAAAAAGAATTTCCGCAAAGGTGCGAGGTGCTTTATTTCTTGACAGGCTGTGAAACCGGAGCCTATGGTAATGGGTTCCGTTTTCACTGACGAAACAACCGAAGTCTCATGCAGAGTGGCGGAGGGTAACGGGCCCGCAGAAGCCACGACAACCGGATCAGGAAACAGCCTGATCAATTGGTGCCAATTCCCGCCCGGTTTGCGGGGGACATGAGATCTCGGTGAGGATGCGCCTCATCCCCTTCATCCCGGATGAGGCCTTCGTGTTTTTTGGACGCCTGGGCTGTCTAACAGATTCACCGCGCAGCCCGACGGGAGAGAAGTTATGAGCTCACGCATCTATTTCGATCATTCCGCCACAACACCACTCGATCCGCGAGTGCTCGATACGATGCTGCCGTTTCTCAAAGGAGGCTTTGGCAATCCTTCGAGCCTTCATGAGGAAGGGCGCGTGGCAAGCGCCGCCGTCGATCGCGCACGCGCGCAAGTTGCTGCCTTGATCTCCGCCGAGCCCGAGGAGATCATTTTCACCGCTAGCGGAACCGAGGCTGACAATCTCGCCCTCATCGGCGCAGTTCGAGCTAGCGGTAAGCCCGGCCACATTGTAACGAGCACGATCGAGCACGCCGCCATCCTGGAAACTTGCAAGTTCTTGAAAGGCGGCGGAACGAAGATTACGCTTCTGCCGATTGATAGCGATGGCCTGGTTCGTACGGACAGCTTGCTTCGAGCACTGCAGTCAAACGTCACTCTCGTTTCAATCATGGCGGCAAACAACGTAGTGGGCACGATCCAGCCCGTCGAGGAACTCGCACATCTTACGAAGCTGCACGCAGTTTTGTTTCACACCGACGCCGTTCAAGCCGGAGGAAAAATCCCGCTCGACGTCAATCGCCAGCATGTCGATCTGCTCTCGCTCTCAGCGCACAAACTGCATGGCCCCAAAGGCGTCGGCGCGTTGTATGTGCGGAAGGGAACAGCGCTTGGGCCGATCGTGTTCGGAGGGGGACAGGAGCGCGGCCTGCGCTCCGCGACGGAGAACGTGGCAGCCATCGTCGGATTCGGAGCGGCGGCAGAAATCTCGCGACGGGAACTTGCCTCAGAGCCCAGGCGACTTGAGGAACTCCGCGAGTATCTGGCTGCGCAACTCAAGCACAGATTCCCGCAGTCGTACGTGTTCGGGCATCCAGTCGACCGGCTGCCAGGTCATCTGAGCTTCGGACTTCGCGGGCAAGAAGCGGGACTCGGGAAGATGCTCGCTGCGCTCGACCGTTCAGGCATTGCGGTCTCTGCCGGAAGCGCGTGCAGCGCGCAGCACTCCGGCGAACCCTCCGGCGTTGTACTCGCGATGGGATACGACGCCGAACGTGCTCGCGGCCTGATCCGCGCGAGCCTGGGCAGGTTCAACACCGCGCAGGAGATCGATCACTTCCTCGATGTACTATCAAGCGCAGTCTCGAGTCTAACCGCGGGGCATGGGGACATTCATCCTGCCGAGGAAGCATTCGCCTGAGTTCGGAGGACTATGCCGTCTATGCGTGAGGATTCTCTCGATCGAGTTGTTCGATATTACGGTGATGCTGACGAAGCTTCACGCCTCAGCACTGGATGGTTCCAGCTCGAGCACGCGCGCACGCAGGAACTGCTTTCACGCTATCTGCCTCCGCCACCCGCAATCGTTCTCGATGCTGGAGGAGGCTCCGGAGTCTATGCCTGCTGGCTCGCCGCCCGAGGATACGAAGTCCATCTCATCGATCCCGTTGCGAAACATGTCGAGCAGGCGCGTTCGGGATCGGCAAAGCAACCGGATCACCCGCTACAATCAGCCGCGGTCGGTGACGCCCGACACTTGCCTCAGGTCGACAATTCGGCCGATGCCGTGCTATTGCTCGGCCCGCTGTATCACCTCGTTGAAAAGGAAGACCGCATTGCATGCCTGCTAGAAGCGCAGCGCGTGCTACACCCAGGAGGTTTGGTCCTCGGCGCTGGCATCAGCCATTTCGCATCGCTTCTCGATTCGCTGGCGCATGGTTTCTTTGCCGACGCACCATTTGCCCCAATACTCGATCGCGATCTCGAAGACGGTCAGCACCGCAACTCCACCGGTAATCCGCTCTATTTCACCGATGCCTTCTTTCACCGGCCAGGGGAGCTATCGCGAGAATTTCTGGCGGCTGGTTTCAAGGTGCTGGAGGTTTTGCCCGTCGAAGGACCGGGCTGGCTCACTCGCGATTTCGACCGCCTGTGGAGTGATCCGATACAGCGGGAGCGCCTTCTCGCAGCAGTTCGAAAGACGGAGCGCGAGCCTTCGATCCTGAGTGCCAGTTCTCACATCATGGCTATCGGGCGAAAGTGAAGCTCACGCTGAGCGTTACTTCCGCAGCGAGCCCTTCCCATGAAGCCGTGCCATCCAGATTCCCTGGTTGAAGCTCGCATCCTGCCACAGTCCAGCGATGCTCGAGCCGTCCGCGGAAATCGCCAGCACCGTAGTAAGCGTCAAGCCCGACGGGATAACGGCCCCATTGTGTACCAACGCTGTCTGAAGCTGACGCATGCCGGTCTGCGCTGTCCAGACAAATGGCCGGCTCATCCAGTTGAACGTGTTGATACTTGCCCCGATCACGATCCCGTTGTCTGACACTCCGATCGCCACGCTCTGATCGGTGTCATTTCCGCTGAGAACGCCAAGGTTCACTAGCCCGCCCGCGTTGCTGTAATAGAATCCGCGGCCGTTCCCAGTGCTATCGGCGGCTTGCCCAACGATTTGTGAACCGTCGGTGCTCACGCCAATCGCCTCGCCCGCTATGTCGTTGCCGAGGAACAGATCGGTGCTGCCGGAAATCCAACGCACAGGACGGCGGAAGCCCTGGACAGGATCTTCGTAGAATCCGACGATGACTGATCCGTCAGGTGAAATCATGGTCGCGCGACTGCTCGAGTTCGCTGGATGACCCAAGCCGACCATTCCATCCTGTTTGGTCCACTGGAAGCCTTCTGCGCCGGGGCAGTACCACGCAAGGCCCACTACGATCGAGCCATCCTGATTCACGCTCCACGCGTCGCCCCAACTGCTGTCGAGGAGGCAGCCTTCCGCAGGATGTCCGAGGTCGACCCATCCCGTGGATTGCTGCCACATGGCTGGGTTCGCATTGCCATCAGACCCGATACGTCCGCTGACAACCGTGTTTCCGTCACCCGAAATGCCGATGGAGGAATTGAAGCCATCACCCGGCCCAAGATCCTTGAACCCACCGGTGGACGTCCAGCGGAAAATCTCTCCTCCCATGTTGGCCGCCATGGCCTTCCCGTTACTCGAGAGTGAGAGATTGACCCATGTGTTGATCGGAGTTTTGAATTGCTGAAATTTCACTTGGGCAAAGCTGGAGGTGGATAAACAAAGCAGAGCACAGACCAGGAATATGGCTAGCTTTTTCATGAAGGATTCCCCACGAGCCCGCCATGACGACGGGCGAATTCGACAGATGGCCAAGCGACTCGCAGCTTTCGGATTTCCAAGAAAAACGGTGATCGGCGACCGCCCCACAGAATGGCCCGCAACACAGTAATAGATTATGTATACAGTGTCAACGGTTGAATGCCTTGTCCCGCGAGGCTTCTGCAATACGACCGAGGGTCACTAGGTGACTGTGAGACAGTGGCTAAGTTTTTGAGGACAAGAGGGGCAGATATAAGAAGGGGGGTCTCCGCAGTGCCTCTGACACCTGCCCCCTGCTCAATACTTCACAATCGCAGCGAACGACTTCGGATCCAGCGATGCTCCACCTACCAGCGCCCCGTCGATCTCTTCCTGCGACATCAATGATTTCACGTTGTCCGGCTTTACCGATCCGCCGTAGAGAATCCGCAATTGTCCCGCAAACTCTTCTCCGAAAATTTCGCTCGCCTGTTGGCGGATGACCGCATGTGCCTCGGCCGCAATCTCGGGAGTGGCGGTCTTTCCGGTGCCGATCGCCCATACGGGCTCATAGGCAACCACGAGCTTCTGAGCTTTCTTGGCCGAGATGGCATGGAACGCCCGCGTGCACTGCCGTCGCAGGACATCGTCCGTCATCCCCGCCTCGCGCTCTTCGAGCACTTCACCCACGCAGCAGATGGGCGTAAACCCGGCTTCCAGAGCCGTCTTCAGGCGAAGGTTCACGGTGTCGTCGGTCTCACCGAAATATTGCCGGCGCTCGGAGTGGCCGATGATGACGGTATTCACGCCGATGGCAGTCAGTTGTCCAACGGAAGTCTCTCCGGTAAACGCGCCTTCTTCTTTCCAGTGCACGTTCTGCGCACCGATCACCACGTTGGAACCCTTCGCCGCATCCAAAGCCGCAGGAATGTTCAGGAACGATGGGCAAACCACAATCTCGTCGCGCGTATGCCCGGCAACGAGCGGCAGGAAGTCGCGGAAGAAGTCGCGAGACTGGTCGGGAGTCTTGTACATCTTCCAGTTGGCAGTCATTACTTTCTTGCGCATGAATTAAGCCTTTCCCTAAAAAAAGTCGACGACTATACCGATCTGAACTGTGGGATCATTCACCTAAACTGTTGCCCAGGACTCAAATTCTATGTGTCCTCTCAATCCTGAACGTGCCTCCGACGATCCTTACCATCTGGAGCGTTTTGTGCAAGCTCAGAATCGCATCTATCCTCGAGTCCTCTCAGAACTTCGGGCCGGAGAGAAGATGAGCCACTGGATGTGGTTCATTTTTCCTCAAGTCCGTGGATTGGGTCGAAGTTCGATCTCAATCGAGTATGCAATCTCTTCCCGCGACGAAGCTCGAGCTTATTTGCAGCATCCGATCCTGGGACCTCGGCTAAAGGAGTGCACGCGGCTAGTCTTACAAGTCGAGAATCGCGGTGCGCTCGAGATCTTCGGAGAACCAGACGATATCAAGTTTCGATCGTCGATGACTCTATTCGCCCAAGTCTCGGATCACGACGACATTTTCGAACAGGCACTGCAAAAGTACTTCGGCGGCAAACCCGACGAACTTACCCTTGATCGGCTGTAATTCTCAGCGAAATCCGCCGTAACTGAGAACTGACAACTGGCAACTGAGAACTGCTCTCTACTTTTTCTCCGTCAACGCTTCCACTCCCGGCAGCTTCTGTCCTTCCAGAAACTCCAGCGAAGCTCCGCCGCCTGTCGAGATGTGCGTGATCTTGTCCGCGACATTCGCCGCCTTGACGGCCGCGACTGAGTCACCTCCACCGACGATCGCAGTGGCGCCGGCGTTGTCCGCGACTGCATGCGCGACTTTGAACGTGCCTTTCGAGAATCCCGGAACTTCGAAGACTCCCATCGGGCCGTTCCACACGATTGTCCGTGCCTTGGAGATCTCCTCCGAGAACAATTCAATCGTCTTCGGCCCAATGTCCAGCGCCATCTTGTCGGCAGGGATCGGCTGACCTTCGCCAATCTGCTGCACCACGGCATTGGCTTCCGGTTTCATCGCCACCACATGATCGACAGGGAGCAACAGCTTCACATTGCGCTTCTTCGCGTCCGCCAGGAGTTTCTTTGCGAGATCGATCTTGTCGGCCTCGAGCAGCGACTTGCCAATCTCGTGACCCTGCGCCTTGAGGAACGTATACGCCATTCCCCCGCCGATGATCAGCGCGTTCACCTTGGTCAACAGGTTCTCGATAACACCGATCTTGTCGCTGACCTTGGCGCCGCCCAGAATCGCTACGAACGGCTCTTCCGGATTCTCCAGCGCCTTGCCGAGATACTTCAGTTCCTTTTCCATGAGCAACCCGGCAGCGCACTGTTTCATGAACTTGGTGATGCCCTCGGTTGAGGCATGTGCACGGTGCGCGGAGCCGAACGCGTCATTCACGTAGTATTCGGCAAGATTCGCCAGTTGCCGCGCGAATGCCGGGTCGTTGGCCTCCTCTTCCGCATGGAACCGCAAATTCTCCAGAAGAAGTGTCTGGCCTTTTTCCAACTGGGTCGCAACTTCTTCAGCCTCAGGACCGACGCAGTCGGGGCAGAAACCTACGTTTTCCCCACGCGCCAATTCCTTATCGAGTAGCATCCTTAGCCGCTCGGCGACAGGCTTCAGGCTCATTTTCGGATTGGGCTTGCCCTTCGGACGCCCCAGGTGTGAAGCAAGAATCAACCGCGCCCCGTGCCGCAGAGCGTATTCGATAGTGGGCAGGGTTTCGCGAATGCGAGTATCGTCCATGACGCGTCCGTCTTCGAGCGGCACATTGAAATCGACGCGCATGAACACACGATTGCCATTCAGCGGCAGATCACGAATCGAAAGCTTGGACATGGCTGGTCGTTCCTTTTGGAAGGTAGCGCCGCCGTCCCCGGCGGCTGTCGCGGCGGCATCTTGCCGCTGCCGCAAGGGCAAGATGCCCTCGCGACAGCCAGCAAGGATGCCGGCGCTACGGGTTCTTACAGGCCCTTGCTGGCGATGTAGTTGATCAAATCCTTCACGCGGCAGGAGTATCCCCACTCGTTGTCGTACCAGGAGATCACCTTCACGCAGTTGCCGCCGACCACCATGGTCGAAGGCGCGTCCACGATCGAAGAGCGGGAATCGCCCTTGAAATCGGACGATACCAGTTCATGCTCCTCATAGCCGAGATAGCCCTTCAGCGGACCGGATTCGGACGCTTTCTTCAGCGCAGCATTCACTTCTTCCTTCGTCGTCTTCTTCTCGACCCACACCACGAAGTCGACCACAGAAACGTTCGGCGTCGGCACGCGCATGGAGAAGCCATCCACTTTGCCGCCAAGTTCCGGGATCACCAGCTTCAAAGCCTTCGCCGCGCCGGTCGAGGTCGGAATCATCGACAGGGCCGCCGCGCGGGCACGCCGCAGGTCTTTGTGTGGGAAGTCGAGAATCACCTGGTCGTTCGTATAAGAGTGAATCGTCGTCATGGTGCCGCTGACGACCTTGAACTCATCATTGATCACTTTCGCGACCGGTGCGAGGCAGTTCGTGGTGCACGATGCGTTCGACATCACATGGTGCTTCGAGCCGTCATACTTCTCATGATTCACGCCTAGCACGACCGTGACATCTTCATTCTTCGCCGGTGCCGAGATGATGACTTTCTTCACCGAGCCGCGCAGATGCTTCTTCGCTTCGTTCGCGTCGGTAAACTTTCCCGTCGACTCGATCACAACCTGCGCGCCCACCGATTCCCAGGGCAGCGCCGCCGGATCCTTCTCTTTGAATACCTTGATGGTCTTACCGTCGACCGTGATGCTGTCCGGTCCCGCTGAAACCTGGTTCGGCAAATTGCCGAGCACCGAGTCGTACTTCAGCAAGTGCGCCAGAGTTTTCGGATCAGTTAGGTCGTTCACCGCAACAAATTCGAGGTTCGGGTCTTTGAGCGAAGCGCGCAGTACGTTGCGCCCAATACGTCCGAAACCGTTAATGCCTACTTTGATTGCCATGTTTCCTCCGTAAAGTTATGAAGGCGTAAAACAGAATTCGTTTCCGATGGATTGGTAAACCAATGATGGTAACAGGGAAGGGGAACGGTCGTAAATGATCCAACAGTAACGATTTTGTATGACGAGTGCCAATCAGGGAACAGAGCACACGCCATCCATTCCCGTAGTGCATAATGGAGGCCCGATTTCACGCAACCACAGTTTTGGGCCGCACCCAAGGAGACCCCGGAATGTTCGAACCTACGGTTGGCTGTCGTACGCGGCGGCCCGTAACGTTGATCCTGCTCGCACTCTTCACGATACTTTCGTTTGTCGCCAGCGCCTCCGCGCCCGCTCAAGCTCAGACCTACAAAGTCATCCACAACTTCACGGCTAAAGGTGCTGACGGAGCGACTCCCTACGGCGGTCCGATCCTCGACGGATCCGGCAATCTCTACGGCACGACGTATCTCGGAGGCCGCGGAGGCGCGGGCAGCGTCTACAAGCTTTCGCCGAACGGCCCCTCGTGGAAATACACTTCACTCTACAGTTTCAAGGCCGGCCCCGACGGGTCCGGACCAGCGTTCGGTTCCCTGGCAATGTGGGCCAATCGCGGTCTGTTCGGAACCACCGAGGGCGGCAGCAACTTCGGCACTGCATTCGCCGTTTGCGCGTGCGCGCACGCCGAGGTTGTCATCCACGGCTTCGGCAACGCGGGAGATGGTGCACAACCCATTGGTGGAGTGGTGTTCGACTCGGACGGCAATTTCTACGGAACCACCAGCCTCGGCGGTGCTTTCGGTAACGGCACCGTTTTCAAGGCCACGCGGCACAACGGTGGCTGGATCGAGAATCCCATATACAGTTTCGCGTCGGAAAACGACGGCATTAATCCTCCCGCCGGCGTTACCCTCGATGCCCACGGCAATCTCTACGGTACGACTTCTCTCGGCGGAGCGCTCGGATTCGGAACAATCTACGAGCTTTCGCCCTCTGCCTCCGGATGGACGGAAACCATCCTCCACACCTTCGAAGCCGCAGATGACGGCGCAAATCCTGTAGGCGGCGTGATCGTGGACTCGGGAGGAAATCTCTACGGCACCACGTTCGACGGCGGCATCAAGGGCGG
>Ga0335084_10005544_pt1 | contig 12490 bp, 12 predicted proteins | sample Lox_Sample_44_FD_206721 | JGI IMG/M metagenome (GOLD analysis project Ga0335084, IMG submission 206721) | Soil microbial communities from Loxahatchee National Wildlife Refuge, Florida, United States - Lox_Sample_4.4 | ecosystem: Environmental > Terrestrial > Soil > Wetlands | place: USA...
GGAAACGGTGAACGTGCGATCCCCGTGATCGATGATCACAATATTTCCGAATCCCTTGAACCAATCTGCATAGAGGACTTTTCCGGAGAGGACGGCTCGAATTTCGGCTCCCAGGGAGGCTTTGATTTCGATCCCATTCTGTCCTCTCTCCTTAAACGCGCTGATCACTTTCCCCTGGACGGGCGGAGCCAGTTTTCCCTTCAGGGCGTCGGGTTTCACCTTCCCGTAAGCCAGGAGGCTTTTCTCACGCTCCAGTTTGTCAACGAACACTTGAAGCTCCTTGGCTCTCTCCTCTAATTCCAAGATGACTTTCTGATAGACCACCTTTTGATTCTGAAAGGACTTAAGCAGCTCGCGTTTCTCGGCGCTGACCTTTGTGATCTCCTCCTTCTTCCTCTCTATCTCGGAAATACCCCGCTGCCAACGAAACTGATCCTGAGTCAACTCCTCCTGATATCGTTCTTTCAATACCACTTGAGAACGATAGGCCTCGACCAGCCGAGCATCGTAATCGATAATGACCCTTAAGTATTTATCCAGCCTTAATAAATCGGGGTAGGATTGAGAAGTGAGCAGAAGACCCTCCAGAGGAACCCTCCCCATCTTATAGAGCGCGGTCAGCCTAAAAAAGAGCTCCTCTTTGGATTGTTCCCCCTCTTTGCTGAGGATTACGATCTGATGTTTCGTCTGATGTAGCCTTTCCCGGGTTTGGGACAACTGTTTCTCCATTGGCCTCAATTCCTTCTCCTTCCGATAAAGCTCGGCTTCCAAAAGATGGAGAGTCTCCAGGACGGAGGATTCCTTTCCCCGGGCCTCTTTTTCCTTCTTCTTGGTCAAATCAATCTCTTTCTTAATGCCCTTCAGATCCTTCTTCTTTTGAGTAATATCCCTGTCAATTTGATCGGCTTGGCCTGCGCAAAGAGGAGTGGACCCGAGGAAGAGCATCCATCCCATCAGGAGACATCCAACCCACAACCCTCTCTTACTTAAAAGCATTTTCATCGATACTTCAAAACCCTCATCGAAGCGACGAAACTGCCGAAAAACCCGAGAACCGTCCCCCCCAATAATATCCAAGCGATCGTTTCCGGCGGCAAAAAAAGGACCGGAATCTTCGCGATCCACGCCTGCGTCGATGGGGGAATGTAGAAAAACAGCCCTTGGTGCAACAGGAAAAGAAAAAGGATCGCCAACCCTCCTCCGAGGAACCCTTGAAGAAGGCCTTCCAAGTAGACGGGAACTCGAATAAAGCTAGGCCTTGCCCCTACCCAGTGCATCACTTCGATCTCTTCCCGTCGGGAGGAAATCGTCAGCTGAAGCGTGTTGGAGGTAATGAAGACGATTCCGATGAGGAGAAGGCCTCCCAGTATCCATTGGGTGAGGCGAAAGGCGTGGACCAGCACCGAAAAGGTTTCCACCCATTCTTGTCCATATTGGATCTCCTCGAATTGGGGAATCTCCTTTAGCCGGGCAACCACCTCCTTGATCCTTGTCGAATTCCGGAAGTTCTTCTTCAGCTGAATTTCAAAAGAAGGAGGCAGAAAGGCCGGCTGAATCCCCTCAAGAAGGTTCTTCTGCCTGCCCAGTTTCGTCGCCATGAAATCCATGGCATCATCGGGGGAAACATATCTCACAACCTCCACCCCTTCAAGAAGGCGCGTTTTCCTCAAGAGAGGTTCCACCTGACCCGGAGGCATCCCCTGTTTCAAGTAGGCGATGATCTCGATCTTGTCTTCCCAGATCGTGAGGAAGTTGGTCAGATTGAGGGCGATCAACGTAAAGGCCGAAAAGATGAGCATGGAAATGACGATGATGCCGATCGTAATGAAATTCGGGAACAAGTTTCCCGTCAGATTTTTAAGAGTCCGTCTGATCACGTACCGGAGAAAGAAAATCATTCCCCTGTTTTCACCTCTTGAACCTTTGGAAGGTCCGCCATTCCCCCGTTCGAGATTCGCCCGCCCAAAATCCGAATAACCCGATAAGAATAGCGTTTGACCAGTCCGGTAAATTGCGTTGCGAAGACGATGGTCGTTCCCCTCCGGTGCAGATCGGTGAACGTTCCCATGATATCGAGGGTCGTCTTCGCGTCCAAGTTCCCCGTGGGCTCATCGGCGAGGATGACGGGCGGCGAATTGGCCAGCGCCCTTGCGATCGCCACGCGTTGTTGCTCGCCGGCAGAAAGGGCGAGAATTGGATCTTTTTCCCTCTCTCCAAGCCCGACGCGGCTCAAGATATCCGAGGCGATCCGCTTCGCCTCCTTCCGGGGATGACCGGTGGCTTCGAGAGCGAAGGCAACATTTTCGTTTGCAGTCCGATCCCGAAGCAACTTGAAATCCTGGGAAACGATTCCCATCGTCTTTCGCAGCTGATAGAGTTTCTTAAACCCGGGCTCGGTAATCCGCATCCCACAGACAACGACTTCGCCGCTGGTCGGTTTTTCAGCGCAGCACAGGATGCGAAGAAGCGTGCTTTTCCCGGCACCGCTGGGACCGGCGATAAATATGAATTCTCCTGCTAAGACCTCTAGGGAAATATCCGAAAGAGCAGAGATCCCACTTGAATAAACCTTAGATACATCGTCCATCTCGATGATCGTTTCATTTATCATTGCAGCGAGATCGTCTCATTCATAACTGTAACAAAACTAACACGAGTGCTGTTTTTTTTCAAGAAAATTAGGGGGTTAATAATTTAGAGTTCAAGTTTCTTAAAAGGTTCAGAATCTTGACAAGGAGGTTTCGCTCATTCATCATATAAATAGAGAAAGAAAAGCCAATTCCTGAACAACACTTCAGGGCGAACTTGTAAGAATGCCTTGAGGCGAAGCCCTTTAATTACTAAAGGAGGCGAAATCAAAATGAAAAGTCTGTTCTATTCATGGATGGTGTTCCAATTGTTAATAGGCGTCTGGGTGTTCATCTCACCCTTTGTGTTCGGTTTCGGAGACACCCCTTTGGCTACGAATAATATGATCTTCGGGGCGATTGTGGTTATTCTCGGAGTGGGGACGTTTTTCTACGAATTGTACCATAAGGAGAGGTTTGAGAGGGAGACAATGACTGCGATGGAGCATGTCAAGGAGAGAGCCTGAACCTTCCCTGCAAAAAAAGCGGGATGAGTCCGCAGTGAAAAAAGCCTTCGAGCGATCGCTCGAAGGCTTTTTTGTTCTCGCCGCCTCAAACACTCAAAGTCAACCGAGTCCTTCCCTTAGTTCATGACTCGCAATGGGCCGCTGCTTTCCTATTTCTTATCTCCCGGTTTTTTTTCCTGCTTATTTCCTTGAACAGAAAGCAACTCAATTTCAAAAATCAAGGTGGCATTGGGTCCGATGAGACCGCCCGCTCCCCGCTCGCCGTAAGCAAGATTTGGGGGAATGAAGAGCTGCCATTTCGCCCCTTCTTCCATGAGCGCCAAGGCCTCGGTCCACCCGGGGATGACCCCTGAAACTTGAAAGGTGGCAGGTTGCCCGCGGCGATAAGAACTATCAAATTCCGTCCCGTCGATCAGAGTCCCTCGATACTGGACCGTCACCGTGTCATTCATCCCGGGCTTCTTCCCGGTCCCCGCTTTGATCACTTTATACTGCAGGCCGCTCGGCAAGGTCTTGACACCCTCCTTCTTCTTGTTCTCAGCAAGGAAAGCTTCTCCCCGTTGCTTCTCTTTTTCCACGATCTTCTTTTGAAAAGCGAGCATGGTTTGCTGAACCTCTTCGTTGCTCAGCAAGGGATTTGCTCCCGTCAGGGCATCCTGGACCCCCTTGGCAAGAAGATTCGGATCGATGTCGATCGACTGTTTTTTCAGGTCGCCCGCTAAATTCTTCCCGATATTCAAACCAATGCTGTAACTGATCTTTTCTTTCTCATTTTTTAGTGCCGGCTTCTCCTGTGCGATCACCTGGCTTACCAAAAACAGACTCCCTAAGACGACGATCATTCTTAATCTCATTGAAGCTCCTTTCTCATCCCTCATTCTATGGAAACACGATTTTGTTCTATCATAACCCGGCAGGTCTCGCTGATGCCAACCTTCATTTATTTTTATTTACTTTGGCCAATCACGCATAGGGTGATATTCAGCGCCTTCACCAAATCTTCGGGCGAAATATAGATTTGAGAACCACGGATCCCGGCACTGATTGAAATAAACGGAAACCCCATGGCACGCTCATCCAAGAAAATGGGATACTGTTTTTTTGTCCCGATCGGCGAGACACCCCCCCGGATGTAGCCTGTCAACTGCTGAATCTCTCCCACATGAACCATTTCTACGTTCTTGTTTCCGCTGACCGAAGCCATCGCCTTCAAATCGAGCTCCGTATTTCCGGGAAGGCAGGCCATCAACACTCCGGTCTTATCTCCGCGGACGACTAAGGTCTTAAATACTTGCTCTAAGGGGAGGTTCACCTTTCTTGCGACGGTTTCAGCACTGAGGTCAGCCTCGTCAACTTCGTATTGCACAAGCTTGTAATCAATCTTTAGACGATCCAGGTATCTTGCTGCATTCGTTTTTTTCATCGACGGGCCACTCGAAAATTGGGTTGGATTTCTTCCCTGTTCGGGCAACCGAGTCAACCGGTACGGAATGCTCTATCGCCTATTCGGCCGTCGGGACCGCTTTCCGCTGCCTTTGGATCGCGGCAGGCCGACCGTCTGGAGATTGGAGGAGGAGAGGACAGCGCAACGCTTAGGTTTCGCTCACTTTAATAACGATGAGAATCCTTTATTCACCAAATCGAGAAGGGATGGAACTTCTGGAAACGGGGCAACGGTAAAAGATAGAAGCAAGATAAGAAGAGCCATTCCTCCGATTATTTTTCTCCTCGTACCAAGAGGCGTTTGATCATCCAAGGGGGCTGGATGCTTGAAACCAAAGAGGATCATAAGGATCAGCAGGAGAAACCAGGCAATGGAATAAAAAATAAAAATGAAGGCAACCACAGCAATAACGATCACGGAGATTTTCCGGCTGTTCCTCCCAAAAAGAGCATACGCGACGTGGCCTCCGTCCAGTTGTCCGATAGGGAGAAGATTGAGAGCGGTCACAAAGAGTCCGACCCATCCGGCATAAGCAATAGGATGCAGAACGACCTCATGATGGCCCGGAACATTTCCGATGAAGAGATACTGAACGAGTGAGAAAAGGAGAGGATCGGCCAGGCGTATCATTTCGTCTTTGATCTGGGATACGGGAATCAGCTTCGAAAGTTTCAGACCGATCACAGCCGCAGGAACGCTCAGGAAAAAGCTTGTCAAAGGCCCTGCGATACCTGTATCAAAAAGGGCCTTCCGCGAAGGAATGATTCCCTCCATGCGGATGACCGCACCCAGGGTCCCAAACGGTGAAATGAAAGGCAGAGGCAAAAAAAAAGGGAGCGTCGCTCTCATACCGACCTTCCGAGAGATGAAATAGTGGGCCATTTCATGTCCCAGAAGGATGAGCATAATGGAAACAGAATAAAGTGGCCCCCACGTCAACCACGTGGAGGCCACGGTGAGGATAAAAAGAATGAGATGGATGGAATATCTTCGCATTAGAAACGGCTATTTCTTTTTCTTATGACGATCCCGGTCTAATTGTTTCTTGTGTTTATGCTTTCGCATCTTCTTTCGGCGTTTCTTAACCACACTTCCCATGATCTCCCCTCCTTTCCTTCATCCAGAATTCAGTGTCGCCTTCCTCCTCGCTCTCTCCCGCCGGAGGTTGTGTCGTATGATGAAAAGACCGACTCTTGAAACAGGGGGAAAGGCGGTCAATCTACAATCACGTTGGTTTGAGTTCTCAGAACACCGGATAGTCCCTGCAGCTTCGTGACGATGAAATCGCCAAGAATATTGATGTCCGGAGCCTCCACCAGAACGATCACATCATAAGGTCCCGTTGTCGCATTGGCACGCTTCACTCCCTGTACCTTGGAGGCTTCTTTCGCCACGTCCCTGGCCGCCCCCGCTGTGCACTCGATAAAAACATAAGCTGAAATCGGCATGTCGTCACCCCTCCCTGGAAGAGATTATACCAAACCCGATCCGATTTCAAGCTCAAAAAGTGTGGAGGCCTGCTGGCAGAGCCCGTAGTCTTTGCGTCCCCGGATAAAAGCTCTCACTTGACTTTTCTCAACTCCTTTTCATCGATGTGGAAACTATGCTGGTCCGTCGGGAACGTCCCCTTCAAGACTTCCTCCCTGTATGACTCGAAGGCTTTAAGCATCGGCTCACTCAGATTGGCATAGCGTTTGGCGAATTTAGGCGTAAAGCGATCGAAGAGTCCCAGCAGATCATGGACGACCAGCACTTGACCATCACAATGGACGCCCGCGCCGATGCCGATGGTTGGAACCTTCAGGCGCTCGGTGACCCTTTTTGCAATCGGTGCTGGAACAGCTTCGAGGAGAACGGAGAAAGCTCCGGCATCTTCCAGCGATAGGGCGTCATCGATGATCTTCTGAGCAGCCTGTGCATCCTTGCCTTGAACCTTGAACCCTCCAAGCATCGAAATGGTCTGAGGTGTCAGTCCGATATGGCCCATGACCGGAATACCCGCTTGAACGATGGCTCTCACCGTTTCTTTAACCCCGGCGCCCCCTTCCAACTTCACGGCATCGGCTCCCCCTTCTTTCAGGAACCGGCCTGCGTTGAGAATAGTATCCCTTTCAGACGCATTGTATGACATAAAGGGCATATCGCCGATGATCAGGGCATATTTTGCCCCACGGGTCACGGCTTTCGTGTGGTGGATCATTTCCTCCATGGTGACGGGGACAGTATTCTCGTAACCCAGCACGGTCATCCCCAGAGAATCACCCACTAGAATGATCTCAATCCCAGCCCGGTCTTCGAGTAGAGCCATAGGGTAGTCGTAAGCAGTCAGCATGGCGATCCGCTTTCCCTCTTTTTTCATTGTCTGGACATCTACCGGGGTGATCTTCTTGCGTTCCATCTTGCCCTCCTTTTTCTTAAAATCCGAAGTTGGAAACACCCGCCTGCGCAAAGTCTCCCCATCACGGGACCTAGGCGAGCGAAATCCCAAACAATCCTGAATTTTCAAGCTTTAAATGACCGAACCAGAGAAAAATGTTATCTGAATTTGCTTTCGAGTTGGTCCGAGGCGGACGCTTCGCCCGATATTCGGATTTCGAATCTAAAAGCTTTTTTCTATCGCTTTTACCAAATCCGTCACTGCCTGATTAAAGGGAACAGGGACCCCCAAGGATTGGGCCTCATTCACCACCGCCCCGTTGATGGCGTCAATCTCAGTCTTCCGCCGATGATCAAAATCCTGACCCATCGAAGAGCGGTTTTCTCGGGTTGCTTCTATCGTCATTCGAACCTTCTCAACAGGAGCTTGTTCAAAGTGAATTCCTTTTTTTTTGGCGACCTCCGACGCCTCTATCACCAGTCTTTCCATCAGTCTCACGCTTTCGGGATAGTTCAGGAGTTGGCCGTTTTTGAACCCCGTCAACGCGGTCAGGGCGTTGATGCCCACGTTGACCAGGAGTTTTCCCCATACCTGGTCATGGATATTCGAGGAAGCCTCCGTATCGATCCCTGCGTTACAGAACATTCGAGTAATTCGAATGACCCGATCAGTGATTCGATGATCCAACTCGCCAATAAACGTCTTCCCCCATCCCGCATGGCGAACGTGGCCCGGTCCTATTAATGTCGCCCCTTGACCCGTGACCCCAAGCATCACTTTCTTCGGGTCAATCTTCCGGCAGATGACTTCTTCATTACCAAGGCCATTCTGAAGGGTGAGGAATATCGTGTCTTCCTTCTCGAGGCCGAGGGCATCTGAAACTGCCCCTTCCGTATCGTAGGTTTTAACAAAGAAAACCACCAGGTCGGCTTTGCCAACGGAGGACAGATCGAGGGTCGCATTCATCGGAATGATCTGGAGTTCCCCTTTCTCCTCAAAAGTGATGCCAGAAGAACGGATGGCATCGATCTGGTCCTTTCTGTTACCGACCAACCAAACCTCTTCGCCTGCACGGGCGAGGAGTCCTCCGAACAGACTTCCCATGGCGCCTGACCCTATCATCACCGTTTTCATGAGCTTTCCTCGATTGTGGCAGATGAAAATTAACCGAGGCTAATTCAAAAATCAACCCCTCCGACTTACCGGTCTAAAGTTTTGGGCTTGCTCAGCCTACCTACCGGTAGGCAAGGGTTGATACCAAGCCCTTTCCCTTCCGTGTCCTAATAAGGATGGGGTTGGCACGGTCGAAGCATCAGGATTTTCCGTTTCCCACGGAAAAAGTTCAAAAGGTCTGGACAATCAGAAGAAGCGTGAGGCCAATCATGACGATCGCCGTGACCCACGCAATGATATTGAAGATAGGGCCGTTCGTGTAGTTCATCATCAACTTCTTATCGTTGATCAGAAGAAGCATAAAGATGAGCACAAACGGGAGAACCATTCCATTGAGGACTTGTGAAAAGTACATGATCGGAATGAGGGGGAAATTGGGATAAAGAATGATCCCCGCTCCCAAAAAGATGATCAGGGAATAGAACCCATAGAACTGAGGGGCCTCGATGAATTTCTTGTCGATCCCCGCCTCCCATCCCAACCCTTCACAGATAAGATAAGTTGTGGAAAGGGGAAGAATCGATGCCGCAAAGAGAGAGGCATTGATCAGCCCGAAAGCAAAGAGATAGGTGCAGTATTTGCCCGCCAGAGGGGCGAGGGAAAGAGCCGCATCCTTGGCCGTCTCGATCTTAACCCCGTGCTTGAAGAGGGTCTCCGCGCACACGAGGATAATGAAGAAGGCTACCAGATGGACGGCAATGGCTCCCAAGATGACGTCAAACCGGGCAAATTTATAATCCTCTGTTTTAACCCCTTTCTCCACAATCGAGGCCTGGAGGTAGAATTGCATCCAGGGGGCGATCGTTGTGCCCACAATGCCAATCAGCATGGTCATTTCCGACGGCTGGAGACTCAATTGAGGATGGACGAATTGTTCGAAGACACTCTCCCAATCCGGTTTCACGATGATACCGGTGATGATATAGGAGATATAAAACACGCAGGCGACCAGGAACACCTTCTCCACAGATTTGTAAGATCCTTTGACCACCATGAGCCAAACCAGAAAAGCGCTGATCGGAACTGAGACGAACTTATTAACACCAAAGACCTCGCATCCTGCAGCTACCCCTGCAAATTCGGAAAGGACGTTGCCCATATTGGTCAAAAACACGCCGATGACGACGTAAAAGGTAATCTTGGCGCCGAATTTTTCACGGATGAGGTCCGACAGACCTTTCCCGGTCACCACGCCCATGCGGGCGCACATCTCCTGAATGACGATCAGAGCGATCATGATTGGGATCAGGGACCAAACAAGCTTGAGCCCATATTCTGCCCCGGCCAGGGAATAGGTCGTGATCCCGCCCGCATCATTATCCACGTTGGAAGTGATGATGCCAGGGCCCATCAGGATGAAAAAGAGTCCGATGGTTCTCCATAAGGACTGCTTCGAACTCGAAACCCACTTTACGTAATTTGCCATAATGTCTCAATGGGCCGGAACGTGCCCCTTGACCCCGCCCTGTGGGCAGGGAGCTTCACCAACCCATCCCGCTCCCCTTTTGAGGTTGTGTTGTAGTATAAAAAAACATTAATTTCCTGAAAAAGGGGGAGACGGTCGGGTGGAAAAGATTTAGACCTGCCTGCGCGAAGTCCCGCCTTGCGGGACGAAGGCAGGGCGGTAACCTTTAGCCGTTCAAATCCTCGCGCTCCAAGCGCATGAAGACATTCGGTTTTATACAGACGACGATTTCCCATAGTCTAAACGACCCGCACTCTAAATCTTTGCAACCCCACTGTCTCTCCCCCTTGGTAGAAATTGCGACTCAGCCTCCTGAGGGGAGAGGGAAGGGGCGAGGGGCGGAAATACTGTTGTTGAATAAGTGGTATTTCTTTGGGGCTTGGAATTCGGTGCTTCTATCCTTTATAGGTTTTTCACCTTCAAGTTCCGATCCCCAGAACGTTACGGAAACTGATCACTCCTCTTAAATGACCTTCTTCATCCACCACGGGAAGAGCCCTGAAGCCGTACTTCGCAAAGGCCTCTACGACCTCCTTCTGGTCTTCATCCACTTTGACACTTACCAATCGGGAGGGTTGAATTTCGGCAAGGGTTTGATGGGGGTGGGCTGTAAGAAGATCTCGAATGCTGACCACTCCCTGAAGGATCTCCACTTCGTCAACAATAAAAATGTAGTCCATAATGTCTAAATTGGGAGCTCCCGCCTTCAATCGTGCGATGGCCGTCTCTACCGTCACGGTCGGGGAGAGGCTGAGGTAGGCGGTTGTCATCAAGCCGCCCGCTGTCTCGTCGGGATGGACGAGGAGTTCTCTCAGATCTTCGGCTTTTTCCTGCTCCATCCCCTCCAGGATTTCCTCAGCCCTCTCTTCAGGTAGATCGCCGAGAAGGTCGGCGGCATCGCTGGGAGACATTTCCTCGACGATATCAGAGGCCTTCTCCACCGGGATGGTTTCGATGATGGCCTTCTGAATTTTTGGATCGATCTCCTCCAAGGCTCCCGCGGCCGTCTCGGTATCCAGGGCATGGAAGATGGCAGACCGGTCACGGCCGCTGAGGTCTTCGATGATATCCGCCAAATCGGCAGGATGAAGATGGGAGAGTTTTTTCTGAGAGACACTGAGTTGGAGCAGGTCTGAGCCTGAAGGGAGTTGGACGTACTTCCAGGAGATGAATTGATTGGGAAGGACATAGGAAAAGAACCAGCGGAGGGCCTGATCTACTAACTTCTCCCATCCGACCCTCCTCATCAATCCACGAAATCCCACATCGACGTGAACCAGTCTGAGACGGGAATCGACTCGAAGAAAGTGAAGATCATTGACCCTCACCACCTTCGCCCCGAAGGTATCGACGATCTGTTTGTCCATCACTTCTTCCCTTAACAGGATCACATCCTTTTCTGGAAGAGACGATTTGAGGTCGATCAGCTCTTTCTCGGAAAGGGTGAACCGGGGCTCGATCTGAATAATTTTTCCCCAGGGAAGGTACATTTTTTTTCGCCCCGTCCGGACCGCCATTCCGATGATCATGGGATAGGGTTCTGCCTTCTCGGCGACTAAGTCCGATATCTTGCCGACCTTTCGTCCGGTGGTGTTATACACCCTCCGGCTCAGAAATTCACTGAAGAAGTAAAATTCTCTAAGACCCTGATCCATCTTTCCTTCCGGCGATTTCTTTCCCCCGTCCCTTGCCCCTCCCCTTCTAAGAGACCGTGTCATCCTTGAGGAGAAACGGCTCAGGTTGCAAGAGGGAAAGGCGAGGGAGAAGCGTTGGGGCTACCTGCTAAGCCTCTCCCTCCCCTCCGTCATTAAGACGACGCAGTCTCCACCCTAGGGGGAGCGATAATTCGAGTTTTCCGGATCTTTATAACGACTTCAGAAGAAGCTGTCAAACGAATAAAGGTTTTATCGCACGGCCCCTTCTTTGGAGTCCCTCTTCCGAAGGGACAGAGGGTGGACCTGTTGCTTCGTGCGCGATGGGGGGTATTCTTTAAAAGATTAAATCGAAAGTGTCTTCAATTCCCCTTCACCCATCCGGTGCAAAGCCTTCCGGATGAACTCTAAGAGGTCCCCTTCAAGATCTTTCGAAGAGCGGACCGGGAGGAGGAGGCATTTGAGTCTGACCAACCCATTGCTCTCCATGATCTGTCGAAACTTCTTTTCCACCTCCAACGGGCTCACCTCTCTCAAATGAGCCAGCATGCCACGTATCTCCTCGGCGCTATATCGCTCCAGGATATCGTGTTCGCGTAATTGGGCCCGGGATTGAAGGAGGTCAAGAGAAACGGAATCCCCGCTGAAGAGGAAAAGCGTCAGGCCGCGACCTCCAGCCAGATCACGCCTCTCTTCGCCTATTTCTTCGGGAGTGGGCTCATAGTCTAACTCCATGAGCGTCCTCAGGTTCTTGAAAAAGGCGACCTGGTTCTCTCTGGTACGAAACCACGGGAGCGGTTCTCTCTCATGTTCCGCTTTGGCGGGGCGCTCTTTCAACCGTTTGATCGCTTCGATCTGTACCAGCGTATGTTCAAATTTGGAGTAACAGTTCTTCGAGATGAATCCGTATTCCATGAGCTCTTTATCCCGCACGCTGTCTCGTCGATAGTACTGCCGATATTTCCCCTGAAGAAGCTGTTCGATGGCCTTAATCTCCGTCAGACGGTTGCGAATCTCCTTGTACATTTCTCGAATATCGATGGCAATCCCTGCGGGGATCTGTTTCTCAGGACTGACCAACCGACACAACTCCTGAAAGTCCTCTACCGATTCCTTGAGGTAATGGTAGTTGTTTTGAATGGTTCTTTCTAGACTCTTAACGTATCTTTCAACTCGGTCTTTTTCCATGGCCGAATCCCCAACCCATTCTACCCCAACTCGTCTTTTTCTCCAATAAAAAAATGGCCATCCCACTCAGGAGCCCCAGGGCCTGGAGGGATCGAAG
>Ga0335084_10005545_pt1 | contig 12490 bp, 9 predicted proteins | sample Lox_Sample_44_FD_206721 | JGI IMG/M metagenome (GOLD analysis project Ga0335084, IMG submission 206721) | Soil microbial communities from Loxahatchee National Wildlife Refuge, Florida, United States - Lox_Sample_4.4 | ecosystem: Environmental > Terrestrial > Soil > Wetlands | place: USA: Florida...
CAGCTGGAGCGCCGTGGAGAGCACGCCGTATTCGGGGGTCCGGCGGGGGATCGCGCTCACCGGGAGCCTGCAGTACTACCTGAGGGCGCTCGGCTCGGACTTCACCTTCCCCGACCTCCGCGCCACCGCCGCGGTGTACGTCCCCCTTCCCTTCTGGGCCCGGCACACGCTGCAGCTCACCGTCCGCGGACGGGCGCTGGCGGGCGCGCCGCCGCGTCTGCTGCGCGTCGGCGGCAGCACGCGGGGGTTCCTGGAATGGGAGTCCCAGGACTTCAAGGCGCAGACTGGAACCGGGCTGGCGATCCTGCCCGACATCACCTTCCGCGAGCCGCTGCGAGGGTACGAGGACGCCGAGCTCCGGACGAACGAGGCGGTGATCGCCGGTTTCCGGTACCGCGCGCCGATCATCGTGGACTTCGGCTGGGCCTCGTTCCTGTGGATCCTCCCCTCGTTCTTCATCCGCGAGGCGGACCTCGAGGTGTTCGGGGAGTGGGCCCACCTCTGGACGGACGCGAGCTCCACCCATCCCGCCGGGACCTCGGACCACCGGACGCTCGGTGGGGCGCTCTACCTCCGGACCCTGTGGGGATCGGCGGTGCCGCTGTCGGTCTACTACCAGTTCGCCTGGAGGCCGGACGACGGGCTGACCCCGCTGCACATCATCGGTGTCGCGCTGGAGTGACTCGGCGCACCGCCGCCGGAGCTCATCCGTCGCTCCGGTACAGGCGGTGCCGCTCGATGTAGGCGAGCACGTCCCGGTGCAGGAGGCCGTCTCCCCGCCGCCCCGCCGCCAGCGCCGCCCGCACCTCGGTGCTCGACACCTTCGCCAGCGGGGGACCCACGGCGCCCGGCGTGGAATGTCCTGCCCGGTTGAGCACCAGGATCCGCGCCAGCCGCCGGATCTCGTCCACCTCGTGCCACTTCGGCAGCTCGGCCACCACGTCGCTGCCGACCACCAGAGTCCACCGCCGTCTCGGCCAGCGGGCGTGCAGCGCCCGCAGCGTGTCCACCGTGTAGCCGGCTCCCCCGAGCGATCCCTCGATCTCCGAGGCCATCAGCCACCCCGCGTCGTCGCGGCACATCAGCTCGCACATCGCCAGCCGGTGCTCGAACGCGATCAGCGGCTTGCCGAACGGATGGCGTGCCGCGGGCACGAACCACACCTGGTCCACCGGCTCCAGCGCGCGCACCACGTGGGCGGCGAGCAGGTGACCGAGGTGGGGGGGGTTGAAGGAGCCCCCGAGGAGCGCGACGTCCATGTCCGCGGGCGAGCCTAGCCGTAGAGCAGGTGCGGCGCCCGGCGCTCGAGGAAGGCTGGCTCCGCCCCATCGAGCAACGCGGCCACCTCGTCGAACTCCGCCCCGCCCTCGAGCGCCTGACGCACGCGGGCGTTGCCGCACAGGAGATCGAACGCCGGCACGTCGGTGACGAACTCGTACGCCTCCGAGCGCCACCGGAATCGCTCGCCGCCGAGCCGCCGCGCCTCCGCCACGACCGCGAGCCCGGTGCGCACGGAGAGGAAGACCGCGGGGTCGGTGACGTGGAGGAACGCCCCCCGGCAACCCTCCCCCCGGTGCTTGTCCCAGGTGGGAACGAAGTGCACCGGACGGACGCCGAGCCCCGGGAGCGCATGCCGCTCGAGCGCGGCGGCGAGAGCGTGCGCATCGAGGTAGGGGGCCCCGAACTGCTCGAACGGGCGGCAGGTGCCCCGTCCCTCCGAGAGGTTCGTCCCCTCGAGCAGGCACATGCCCGGGTAGACCTGCGCCGTGTCGGGCGTCGGCATGTTCGGTGAGGGGGGGATGAAGGGCAGACCGGTGTCGACCCACCGCATCCGCCTCGTCCACCCGAGGCAGGGCACCACCGCCAGGTCGCAGCCCGAGCCCTCCTCGAGATTGATCAGCCGCGCCAGCTCGCCCACGGTCATCCCATGCCGGTTGGGGAGCGCGTAGAGCCCGACGAAGCTCCGGAACCCGGGCTCGACCAGGTTCCCCTCCACCCGCTCGCCGCCCAGGGGGTTCGGCCGGTCGAGCACCACGAACCGTACCCCGGCCTTCGCGCACGCCTCCATGGCGAGCGCCATCGTGTAGACGTAGGTGTAGTAGCGCGCGCCGACGTCCTGGATGTCGAAGAGCACCACGTCCAGGCCCTGGAGCCACTCCCGGCGGGGGCGGAGCGACTCCGCGGTGGTCCCGTACAGCGAGTGCACGGGCACTCCGGTCCTCGGGTCCCTCGCCTCGCCGACCGCCTCCATGTACTGCACCTCGCCGCGAACCCCGTGCTCGGGCGCGAAGAGCGCCGCCAGCTTCACCCCCGGCGCCGCGGCCAGCAGATCCGCCAGGTGCCGGAAGCGGGAGTCCACGCTGGTGGGGTTGACGATCGCCCCCACCCGCAAGCCCCGCAGGGCGCGGAACTGCTCGGCCTCCCACACCTCCAGCCCGGTCCTCACCCGCATGGACGGGGAGCGTACCCCGGACGCCTCGCCGCTCAACGGCGCGAGGCGCTCAGCGAGCGCATCGCCTTCTTCTGGGGCTCGAGGCTCTTCAGCAGCGCCGCGGACTGCTTCTGCCGGCCGGTCCGCCCGTAGAAGTCCGCCAGCGCCCGGGTCACCACCGCGTTCTTCGGCTGCGCCTGGTGGAGCGCGACCAGCGTCTTCTCCGCCTGGGGCACCTGGCCGGACCTCTCCTGCACCCCGGCCAGCTGGAGCCGGAGGCCGGTGTCCCCGTCGCCGGAGCCGATGAGGTAGGTGAGCTCTCGCTCCGCCTCGGGCCAGTCAGAGGCACGCTGGGCGAGCGCGGCGAGCCTCCGGTGCGCCTCCGCGTAGTCGCCGCGCAGGGCGATCGCCTTGCGCTGCGCCTCGCGCGCGCCCTGGAGATCGCCTCGCTCCTCCTCGAGGAGCCCCCAGAGGTGAAGACCGCGCGGATTGTCCGGCGCCAGCGCGTAGGCCCAGCGGAGGTGCCAGTCCACCGAGTCCAGTGACTTCCCGAGCTTCAGGCCCAGCCGCGCCGCCTCGAGGTGTCCGTAGGGGGAGCGGGGCTCGCTGGAGGCCCACCATTCGGCCCAGGCGAGCGCCCCGGCATCGTCGCCACCCGCCTCGTGCAGGTTGACCTGCTCCAGCGGCGATGCGCCGAGCAGGACCCCCACCAGCAACGCCGCGCTCGCCGCAATCATCTCGGTTCAGGATGGTACCGAAGCCCCCGGCATCGGCTCAACTCGCTTGACCCCGGCCGGAAGGCGCAGAAGAAACGTCCGCGCACCGTGCATTTCTCTCCCCGGACACTGGAGGACCTCGCATTTCCGGAGGTCCTTGCGGCCCTCGGTCAACGCTGCCGGACCGCCGCGGGGCGGAGCCGCGCCCTGTCCCGTTCATTCCTCGACGACCGGGATGCCATCCGGGAGTCACTGGCCCGGGTGGACGAGGCGCGCGCGCTGCTGCAGGCGCAGGTCAGCCTTCCGCTCGGCGGCGTGGCCGACATCCGGGGCTCGGTGGAGCGCGCGGAGAAGGGGGGCCTGCTCGAGCCCCGGGAGCTCACCGGCTGCGCGCAGACGCTCTTCGCCTTCACCCGCACCCGGGAGGCGCTGGCAGAGCGGGCCGGCCTGGCCCCGCTGCTCGCCGCGGTCTCGCAGCGCCTCCCCGAGCTGGAGAAGCTCGCCGTCCGGATCGACCGCTGCTTCGAGGCCGACGGGGAGATCTCCGAGCGGGCCAGCCCGGCACTGAAGGAGGCGCGGGACCGGATCCGGGGGTTGCACCGGGCGATCAAGTCGCGTCTGGACACCATGCTCCACGACGAGCGCTTCCTGCTGCACCTGCGCGAGAACTACTACACGCTCCGGAACAACCGGTACGTCGTCCCGGTCCTCGCCCAGGACCGCGCCGAGGTCCCGGGCATCGTCCACAACGCGAGCCAGTCCGGCCAGACGCTCTTCGTCGAGCCCGAGTCCCTGGTGGGGATCGGCAACGACCTGGCCATCGCCCAATCGGTCGCCCTGGAGGAAGAGCGGCGGGTCCTCCAGGAGCTGTCCGACGCCGTGGGGCGCGAGTCGGCCCGCATCCTCCAGGGGGTCGAGGCGGCCGCGGAGCTCGACGAGGCCGAGGCCTCGGCCCAGCTCGGCGCCGACCTGGACGCGGGCACGCCGACCGTCGAGGCCCCTGACGGGCCGCTGGTGCTGCTCCAGCTCCGCCATCCGCTCCTCGTGCTGCGCGGGCGCCAGGTGGTGGCCAACGACGTCCGGATCTCCGACGGGGTCCGGGCCCTGGTCGTCTCCGGCCCGAACGCCGGGGGGAAGACGGTGACTCTCACCGCCGTGGGCCTCTGCGCGGTGATGCTCCGGGCCGGGTTGCAGATCCCCGCCTCGGCGGGCTCCCAGCTGCCGCTCTTCACCTCCGTGCACTCGGCGGTGGGGGACGCGCAGGACCTGTTCCAGGATCTCTCCACCTTCAGCGCACACGTCGGCGAGCTGCGGCGGATCCTCGACGCCGCAGGACCCGGTGGCCTGGCGCTGATCGACGAGATCGCCGCCGACACCGACCCGCGGGAGGGCGCCGCGCTGGCGATCGCCGTCCTGGAGGAGCTGCTCGGCCGCGGCGTCCGGGTCCTGGTCACCACCCACCTCGAGGAGCTGAAGGCGCTCACCCACGTGGACCCGCGCTTCCTCAATGCGCGGGTTGGCCTGGACAGCCGGCGGATGGCGCCCAACTACAAGCTCCAGCTCGGGGCCGCGGGGACGTCCTCGGCGCTCGATCTCGCCGCGCGGATGGGGTTGCCGGAACGGGTGGTCGAGCGGGCGCGGGCGCTCGCCCGGAGCTCGGGAGGCCCGCTGGCCCAGGCGGTCGCCGCGGCCGAGGCGGAGCGGCGCGCGCTCTCCGAGGAGCTGGAGCGGGCCCGGGCGGCGACGGTGGCCGCGGAGGTGAGCGCGAAGGCCCTGGCCGCGGAGCGGACGGAGTTCGCCGAGCGGCGCCGGGCGGAGGAGACCGCCCATGCCGAGCGGCTCCGGCTCGAGTCGGAGCGGGCCCTCTCCGAGATCTCGGCGCAGCTGGCCGCGCTGCGCGAGCAGGCCTCGGTGGAGCGGGCAGAGGCGGCCCGCACCGCGCTCGCCGCCCAGGCGGAGCAGGCGCGGGCGAGGGCCGAGACCCTGATGCGAGAGAGCGCCCGGGCGACGCTCGCTCCGGCCCCGGACAGCCTTCGCGTGGGCGACTCGGTGCACCACCTCGGGCTCCGCCGCGACGTCACGGTGCTCGAGGTCGATGGGGACGAGGTGCTGGTCTCCGCCGGGGCCCTGAAGATCCGCGTTCCTCGCGCGGAGCTGGCCAGAGCACGTGACCCGCGTCCCGCCGCCAGCTTCCCCGACTCCGGCCGCGGGCGTTCCTCGCTCGAGCGCGCCAGCCGGGCCGCCCCAGGCGCGCTGGAGGCGCCGGCGCTGCGGGTGGACGTCCGTGGGCTCCGGGCCGACGACGCCGTCCGGGAGGTCGAGTCGTTCCTCGATCAGGCATTCAGGAATGGAGATCCGGGCGTGCTGGTTCTTCACGGCCATGGGACCGGCGCGCTGAAGCAGGCGATCCGCGAGTACCTGCAGGACTCTCCCTACGTCCGCATGTACCGTCCCGGCGAGAGCCACGAGGGAGGCGACGGGGTGACGGTCGTCGGACTGCGAGTCGAGGAATGAGTCGCGTCGCGATCCCCCTCTCGGCGCTGCTGCTCCTCGCGGGCTGCGCCTACGGGGGGCCGTTCGTCGACGCGCACGCGCACCTGGAATCGGGCGGCCCGGGCGCCGGGATCCTCCCCAACGTGTCCGGCAGGCCCGACCTGCTTCTCGCCGAGATGGACCGCTCGCACGTGGAACGCGCCGTGCTGCTGGTCGTCCCGCCGGGGCCCGACCTCGCCGCGGCGCACGACCTGCACGACGAGGTTGCCGCGCTGCTCCGGCGTGCCCCCGGGCGCTTCGTGGGGGTGGGAGCGGTGCAGCCCTCGGACGGCGAGGCGGGGCTCCGGGAGCTGGAGCGGATCGCCGCGCTCGGGTTCCGGGGCGTGAAGCTGTCGCCCTCGCGCCTGGATCTGGAGACTCCCGAGATCCGGAACCTCGTGGCCAGGGCGACCGCCCTGAAGCTGGTGGTCTACATCGAGGGCTGGTGGCCGGGAGCAGCGCACGAGACCGGCAAGCTCGCCCTCGCCTTCCCGCAGGGCCGGTTCGTCCTGACCCACATGGGCGGCGTTCGGTTCGACGACGTCCTGGTCTTCCGGCTGCTCGAGCTCTACCCCTTCTACCCCCGCAACGTCTGGTTCGACCTCTCGGCGGTGGCGCCGCTCTACGTCGACTCGCCCTACGCGGCGCAGCTGAGGTGGATCTGCCGGTCGGTGGGAACGGATCGGGTGCTCTTCGGCTCGGACTTCCCGCTCACCGGCATCGACGCGGCGCTCCGGGCGGTGCAGCGGCTCGGCTTCACTCGCCAGGAGGAGCAGGCCATCCTCCACGACAACGCCGACGCGCTGTTCCGCTGACGCCCCCTTCCGCTCGCGCTCGCCCGGGCGCACCCGGCTGCGGTGGCGCCCCGACCCACGAGCCGGAGCGCTGTTCAGCGGCGCCGTCGTCGACCGCGACGTCCGCCGTCCTGCCCTCGGCCGGAGGGCCTCGACGGTTCGGGCCGCTGTCCCGGCCGCCGCTCCCTGCCGGCGAGCGCACGGAGACGATCGAATCCCGGATGCGGCGATGCCCCCGGCTCCCGGCTCGCCGGGGCCTGCTCGGCGTGCCCCCGTCCCCCTCCCGGTCCGCGATCTCCACCTCTCCGCCGCGGCTCGCCCTTGCCCCGCTGCCTCCGCGGCGGCGCGGCGGGCTTCCCTCGCGCATCGGGCCGCCGATCCCCCCGGCGACCCGGCGGGGCCGCCTCGATCCGCTCCGCGCCGCCCCGGCGCCGGGAGGGCCGCTCGCCGGCGAAGGCCACCACGTCGAAGTCGATCTGCCTGCGGGGCACGTTCACGCCCGCCAGCCGCACGGTGAGGGACTGGCCGACCTGCACCCGCCGCCCGGTCGGCCACACCAGAGCCCCGACCGCCAGACGGTGACCCGGTCCGAGGTCGTCGGCCCGGACGAGCCCCTCCACGTGCTCGGAGTCCAGCTCGACGAAGAAGCCGAAGTCGGTGAGGGAGGACACCGTCCCGGCGAACTCCTCGCCCACCCGGTCCTCCATCAGCAACGCCGCGTAGAGCGCGTTCACCTCGCGCTCCACCTTCATCGCCGCCCGCTCGCGCTCCGAGCTGTGCTCCGCCATGCGCCGCAGCGCCTCCAGCTCCTGCTCCAGCTCGCGCTCCGAGCGCTGCTGCTGCTTCCGCTCCCAGTGGGCGCGGAGCAGCCGGTGCACCAGGAGGTCCGGGTAGCGGCGGATGGGCGAGGTGAAGTGCAGGTACTCCTCGGCGCCGAGCCCGTAGTGGCCGACCTGATCCGGCGAGTACACCGCCTGCATCATCGAGCGGAGCAGCAGCTGGTTCAGCGCCCGTTGACCGGGGTGCCCCACCAGCCCGCGCATGAAGAAGTTGAGCTCGCGCGAGGTGGGCTCTCCCTTGCCGGGGACGGTGAAGCCGTTTGCCCGAGCCAGCTCGGCGAAGGCGGCGAGCTTGTCCGGATCGGGCTCGCCATGGAACCGGTACACCGAGGGGAGCCCGCGCTCCTGGAAGTAGGCGGCCACCGCCTCGTTCGCGGCGAGCATGCAGTCCTCGACGATGCGGTGGCTCTCCTTGCGTTCCCGCCGCACCATCCGCACCGGACGGCCCTGGTCGTCGAGCTCGGGGCGGGTCTCCGGAAGGTCGAAATCGATCGCGCCCCGCTGCTCCCGCACCTTCCGCAGCTGCCCTCCCAGACGCCGCAGCCGCTCGAACAGCGGGCGGAAGCTCTCGCGGCCGGGGACGAGCACCGGGTCCCGGTCCAGCACCCGCTGGACCTCGTCGTAGGTGCAGCGGGCGGCGCTCCGCATCACCGCGGGGTAGAGCTCGGTCGAGGTCCGGCTGCCCCCCGCGTCGAAGACCATCTCCGCCACCAGGCACATCCGGTCCTCGCCGGGACGGAGCGAGCAGATGCCGTTGGAGAGCCGCTCGGGCAGCATCGGCAGCACCCGGTCGGGGAGGTAGACCGACGTGCCGCGATGCTGGGCCTCGGTGTCGAGGGCCGAGCCGGGCCGCACGTAGTGGCTCACGTCGGCGATCGCCACCCAGAGCCGCGTCGCTCCCGCGGGCAGGTCCTCGGCGCAGACCGCGTCGTCGAAGTCACGCGCGTCCGCGCCGTCGATGGTCACCAGCGACAGCTCCCGGAGATCGCGCCGCTGACCCTCGCGCACCTCCGACTCCGGGACGCGGAGAGGGACTCGATCCGCCTCGGCCATGACCTCGGCGGGAAATGACTGCGAGAACCCCTGGGAGAAGACGATGCTCAGGACGTCCTGCGAGGGATCGCCCGGCCGGCCGAGCGAGCCGGTGACCTCCCCCACCAGACCGCCGGGGGGAAGCAGATCGGCCCCCAGCCCGAGCTGCACGGTCACCACGTCCCCGTCCCGGGCGAGCTGCGTCCGCGGCACCCGCACCGGCGCCGGCAGGGAAGGATCGCTCGGGCGGACCAGCGCCTCGTGTCCCTCGCGCTCGACGTAGGTGCCGACCAGGGCTGCGCGCTGGCGGTCGATGACCCCCACGATCCGCCCCTCGGACCGTCCGCGCGTGCTCGCCACCTCCACCTTCACCCGATCGCCGTCCAGCGCGCGGCGGGCCTCGTGCGGCGGGACGAAGATGTCCTCCTCGGCGCCGACGTCGACGAAGCCGAAGCCGTCGCGGTGCACGCTGAGCGTCCCCTCGAGGAGACGGCCCCTGCGGGACGGAGCGGCGCGCCCGGCCTCGGGCTTGGGGACGCGGCGGCCGGCGAGGGTGAAGCGCTGCCCCGAGCGCTCCACCCGCCCCTCCTTCACCAGCGCCCGCAACGCCCGCTTCAGCTCCGTCCTCTGCCCGCCGTGCAGGCCGGTAGAGCGCAGCAGCTCGGCCGCCCCGAGCGGATGGTCGGCCTTCTCCAAGGCCCGCAGCAGGGTGGTCCGGTCGAGCCGAGCAGCCATGCGTCACTCCCCTGGCAGCCCGGCCTCAGGCGCGGACGGCAACGGTCAGCCGCAGCGTCTTGGACACCTGCGCCGGGGCGAACACCTTGGCGAGGAAGAAGTCGACCTCGTACTGCCCCGGGTTGCGCGGGGTGAAGAAGAACTCCCGCGTTCCAGAGCCCGTGGAGCTGGTGAGGTGGTTCGCCTCCCGCAGCCCCACCCGCTTCGCCACGGTGGGCTCCACCGCCCAGGTGTGCCCGGCGCGCTCGGGGATCCGCACCGTGAGCCCCTGACCGACCCGGATCTCCAGCGGAGCTCCCTGCTCTGGAATCCCGTCCAGCTCCAGGATCTCCAGCTGCTCCCGGGAGGTGGCTCGGCCGTCGCCGGGACGGACCTCCGCCGCCTCGACCTCGATGGTCCCGCCCCAGCCGGACTCCTTGTGCACCACCCCGGTCACCTGGACCGGCTGACCGATGTGCCTCTTGAAGCTGCGGGGCATCTTCCCGCCCAGCCGGAAGGTGACCTGCTGCCGGGTCCCCGCGTTGGACACGACGAGGATGAAGTCGTCCCCGGACATCTCCAGGGCGCCCCGCACGTTGGCGAAGCCGCGCATCCCGGCGCCCATGCCCGCGCTTCCAATCTGCTCCACCTCGCCCGGGGAGAGGTAACGGAGCTTCTCCACCTGCGGCGACTCGACGGGCTCGGCGTCCGCGCGCTTGGCGGCGTACTTCCGCACGTCCACCGTGCCGCCGTAGTTGTGCGTCTTCTTGATCAGCCCGCTCACGCTGACCTTGTGGTCCACGTACGCCGGCAGGACCTCCTGGTCGGGACCCTGGAGCAAGAACACCAGCTCACGCTTGTCCCGGCCGACGACGTGGAGGTACGGGAAGGCGTCCTTCACCACCAGCCGGCCCTTGAGGCTGCCCTCGCCGGCGACACCGCGGCCGGCCGTCGCGGTCAGGATCTGCTCCAGCTCGCGCTTGGTCAACGGCTCCCCGACGGGGGGAAGCTTGGTCGCCCGCGGGCGGGGTTTCTCCGGCGCACGCAGGGCTGGCGCACGCAGGGCGCCCGCCGGCGACGCCGGCTTGTGCGCCGGGCGTGCATGCGCGTGCTTGGTCGCCTTCGGCGCGGAGGCCCTGGACGGCTTGCTCGCCGACTTCACCAGCCTGGCGGCGGCCTTGGCGACCCTGGCCGACGCCTTCTTCAGCAAGCCCAGACGGGCCTCGTTCTTTCGGGAGCCGGCCTTCGCCGCAGAGGACCTCTTCTTGGGCTTGGGCTTGGCCACGTGATTGTGCGCCGCCACATAACGCCCGGACCTCACTCTGTCAACCGTAAACCCCTCAAAGAATTGAGAATTCGGTGCCTTCGCGCCGCCGCTGAGATACCGTCGTTTCCCCGATGCCCGACGTGCCGCCGCTGCCAGCCTCCGAGGCCCAGGACCGGATCCTCGGCGACCTCCGCCCGCTGGGCGAGGAATGGACGCCGCTGGACGAGGCGCTGGGCCGCTCGCTCACCTGCGAGCTGCGCGCCCGGCGGACCCAGCCCCCCTGGGACAACTCGGCGATGGACGGCTACGCCGTGCGGAGCGCCGACACGGCGCGGCCCCCCGTGATCCTCTCGGTGGTCGGCGTGGTGCATGCCGGAGAGGTGCCGACCCGCGCGGTGGGGCCGGGCGAGGCGCAGCGGATCATGACCGGCGCCCCGCTTCCCCCCGGCGCGGACGCGGTCGTGATGCAGGAGCGCGCCCGGCCTCTGCAGGGCGAGGGACACGGGCGGGTGGAGATCCGGGACGCGGCGGGCATCCGGCAGAACGTCCGCGACGCCGGGGAGGACGCGAGGGCTGGCGAGGTGCTGCTGCCTGCCGGGACCTCGCTGGGCATCCCCGAGCTCGCCCTGCTCGCCGCCCAGGGAATGACGTCCGTTCGCGTTCCGCGGCGGCCACAGGTGGCGATCCTCGCGACCGGGGACGAGCTCTGCCGCGTCGACGAGGAGCCGGCTGGCCGGATCGTCGACACCAACTCCGTCGCGCTCGCCCTCGGCGTGCGGCGCGCGGGCGGGGTCCCCCACCTCCTCGGCATCGCCGCCGACCGGCCCGAGGAAGTGGAACGGCTGCTGCGGGAGGGGCTCGACTACGACGTGCTGCTCACCTCCGCCGGCGCCTCCGTGGGCGAGCACGATCATGTCCGTCCGGCGCTCGAGCGCCTCGGGGTGGCGATCGACTTCTGGCGGGTGGCCATCAAGCCGGGCAAGCCGCTGGCGTTCGGCCGGCGGGGCGCCACGCGGGTCTTCGCCCTGCCGGGGAACCCCACGTCGTCGTTGGTCACGTTCGAGCTGTTCGTGCGGCCAGCCCTCCTGCGACTGGTGGGCCGCCCCGACCCTCGCCCGGTGCCGGTCCGGGCGCGCAGCGGGCTCGACCTCAAGAAGAACGCGGACTTGGCCCACTTCGTGCGCGTCGTGCTGTCCTGGAAGGATGGCGAGCCCTGGGCAGACCCCCTGCCGACCCAGACGTCGGGCGCAGTGCGCTCCGCGGTCGCAGCGACCCATCTGCTGCATTTTCCAATGGATGCAATGAGCCTCCGGCGCGGGGACCCCGTGGAGCTCCTCCCGGTCTCCTGGGTTCCGTAGCAACGGTGGGCGCCTTCCGGCATCCAATGACGGTAGAACAGTCCTGCACCTCGCCATGTCCAGCCTCTCGCCCCAGCCGCTGACCCGCAGGAGCCACGTGGTCGAGCTGTACTCCGAGGCGCCGCTTCCGACGGCGCGCGGCCCGTTCCGGGTGGTCGTGTTCCGGGATCGCCGGAACCAGCGCGAGCACGTGGCGATGGTGGTGGGCGAGGTGTTCGGCCAGGAGGGAGTCCCCGTCCGGGTCCACTCCGAGTGCCTCACCAGCGAGGTGCTGGGCAGCCTGAAGTGTGACTGTCGTCAACAGCTGGACCGCGCGCTCGACCTGGTCGCGGCTCGCGGGCGCGGCGTGGTCATCTACCTCCGCCAGGAAGGGCGGGGCATCGGGCTGGGCAACAAGATCAAGGCCTATGCGCTGCAGGCCCGCGGCCTCGACACCTACGAGGCCAATCGCCAGCTGGGCTTCCCCGACGACCTGCGCACCTACGACGTCGCCGCGGACATGCTCCGCCTGCTGGGCGTGCGCAGCGTGGACCTGATCACCAACAATCCCTTGAAGATCGCCGGGCTGGTGGAGGAGGGAATCCCGGTCCGTGGTCGAATCCCCTCCCCCGCTGCGCTCAATCCGCATAACGTGGACTACTTGCGGACGAAGCGCGAGCGCACAGGACACCTGATTGAGCTCTTCGGGGAGGACGCGGCGAAGGCCGGTTGACGCACGCACCCCTGCGGACCGGTTCGAGGTCACGTTCTGGGGCGTACGCGGCTCGGTTCCCGCGCCCGGTTCCACCACCCAGAGGTACGGTGGCA
>Ga0335084_10005547_pt1 | contig 12488 bp, 8 predicted proteins | sample Lox_Sample_44_FD_206721 | JGI IMG/M metagenome (GOLD analysis project Ga0335084, IMG submission 206721) | Soil microbial communities from Loxahatchee National Wildlife Refuge, Florida, United States - Lox_Sample_4.4 | ecosystem: Environmental > Terrestrial > Soil > Wetlands | place: USA: Florida...
TGTCGTGCGCAAGCGCGGGCTGTGGGCCCGAAAGCTCCGGGATGATCCGCTTGGCGAGGACTTTGCCTAGCTCGACGCCCCACTGATCGAACGAATCGATGTGCCAGATGGTGCCTTGCGTGAACACGCTGTGCTCGTACAGCGCAACCAGCTTGCCGAGCGCCGCGGGTGTCAGCCGCTCCAGCAGCAGCGTGTTGGACGGTCTGTTCCCCGGGAACGTCCGGTGTGGCACGAGCCAGCCCGGCGAGCCCTCTTGTTTGACTTCCTCGGGCGTCTTGCCGAACGCGAGCGCCTCGCCCTGTGCGAGCACGTTGGCGAGCAGCACGTCATGGTGCGGGCCGAGGGGATTGAGCGTCCGCGCGAACGCGATGAAATCGCAGGGGATCAGCCGCGTGCCCTGGTGGATCAACTGATAGAACGAGTGCTGGCCGTTGGTTCCGGGCTCGCCCCAGTAGACCGCGCTCGTGTCGACGCCCACCGCCTGCCCGTCGAGGGTCACCTGCTTGCCGTTGCTCTCCATCGTGAGCTGCTGCAGGTAGGCGGGGAAGCGCTTGAGGTACTGCTCGTAGGGCAGCACCGCCACCGTCTGCGCACCGAAGAAGTTGTTGTACCAGATCGCCAGCAGGCCCATCAGGACCGGCAGGTTGCGCTCGAACGGCGCGGTGCGGAAATGCTCGTCCATGGCGTGGAAGCCGGCGAGCAGGTCGCGGAAGTTCTCCGGTCCAACCGCCAGCATCGTGGACAGCCCGATCGCCGATTCCATGGAGTAGCGTCCGCCGACCCAGTCCCAGAACTCGAACATGTTGGCGGTGTCGATCCCGAACTTGCGCACCTGTTCGGCGTTGGTGGAGACCGCAACGAAGTGCTTCGCTACCGACTTGGCGTCCCCGCCCAGCGACGCAAGCGACCAGTCGCGGGCGCTGTGCGCGTTCGTCATGGTCTCGAGCGTAGTGAAGGTCTTCGACGACACGATGAACAGCGTTTCGGAAGGGTCCAGGCCGTCGACGGCCTCGGCAAAGTCGGTTCCGTCCACATTGGAGACGAAGCGGAATGTCATGTCGCGCGCGCTGTAGTGGCGCAACGCCTCGTACGCCATCACCGGCCCGAGATCCGACCCGCCGATGCCGATGTTGATCACGTTGCGGATGCGCTTGCCCGTGTGTCCCTTCCAGGCGCCGCTGCGCACGCGGTTCGCGAACTCGCTCATCTTGTCGAGCACGGTGTGGACACCCGGCACCACGTTCTCTCTGTCGACCAGGATGGACGAGCCTTTGGGAGCGCGCAGCGCGACGTGCAGGACGGCCCTCTCCTCCGAGACGTTGATCTTTTCGCCGCGGAACATGGCATCGATGCGCTCGCGCAAGCCGGACTGCTCCGCGAGCTGCACGAGCAGACGCAGCGTTTCGTCCGTGACGCGATTCTTCGAGTAGTCGAGATAGACCCCCGCCGCTTCCAGCGCCAGGCGCTCGCCGCGCCCGGGGTCGTCGGCGAACAGCTTGCGCAGGTGCAACGGCGCGATCGCCTTCTGGTGCGCCTCCAGCGCCGACCAGGCGGGGCGCTGCGTCGGCGCCGGGATGACAGAGCTCATCGCGGACCTCCTTTCATGTCTTGCGTTGGATGCGGGACCGGCGACGCTTTGCGATCCGGGCGACCTCGTGACGCCGCGGCGCGCGCCGCTCCCACGCGCGGAAGCCGCCCAGGAACGCGTTGGCGTTGTCTCCGAGACGGCAGCCGCGAGGCGGGTTGCCCAGCAGTTCCGCATTGCCGCCGCCCAGTACGATCTCATCGGGTTCTAGTGCTGTGGCCAGGCGCTCGATCACATCGGCGACGTGCTTGCGCCACTTCTTCTTGCCGTAGCGTTCCAGTCCGCGCAGGCCCACGTAGTCCTCGTAGGTGCCTTTGCGATACGGCAGATGCGCGAGCTCCATGGGCTCCACGACACCGTCGGCGATGAGCGTCGAGCCGAGTCCGGTGCCCAGGCCCAGGAACAGCATCTTGCCGCGCCGGTAGCTGCCGAGCGCCTGCATCGCCGCGTCGTTCATGACCTTGGTCGGACGCCGGAACGCTTGCGCGAAGTCGAAGCCCATCCACCCGTTGCCGAGATTGTGTGGCTCGGCCACTGGGCGATTGTGCAGAACCGGCCCCGGGTAACCCACGGTCACGCAGTCGTAGCGCCAGCCGCGGGCCAGCTTCTTGACCTGCGCGACCATCCGCTTGGCGGTCAACTTCGGCCCGGACGCAAACTCCCGGCGCTCCTTCTGGCCGCTCGCCAGTATCTTCACGTGGGTCCCGCCCACGTCGATCGCCAGCACCTTCACTGCTCTCCTTCGATTTCGATTGTCAGGCCGCTTTTCCCAGAGCTGCGCTCTTGGACGCGATGACCTCGAGCAGCTCGTTCCAGGACGCAACGAAGGAAGCCGCGCCCTCCTCCTGGAGCTTCGCCGCGAGAGCGTCGATGTCCACGCCTCCCTGGCGGAACTCGGCCAAGACCCTCTCGCAGTCGCCGCCGTCCGCGCGCAGCGTTGGACCCAGCGCGCCGTGATCCGCGAACGCCTTCAGCGTGTTCTCGGGCATGGTGTTGACCGTGAGCGGTGCCGCGAGCCCCTTGATGTAGAGAATATCGGCCGCCTTCGGGTCCTTGGTCCCGGTGCTGGCGAACAGCAGCCGCTGCGGCCGCGCACCCGCGTTGAACGCGCGCTGCCAGCGCTGCGAGGCAATTAGATCAACGTAGGCCTTATAGGTGCGCTGGCCGATCGCAATGCCGAGCGTGTTGATCAGCGCCTGCGGCACCTTGCCGGCCACGGCGACATCCCAACGGCTGATGAAGAGCGACGCGACCGAGGCGACGTTCGGGTTCAAGCCGGCCGCGATGCGGCGCTCGACCCCGCGCAGGTAGGCATCGGCTGCCGCGAGGTAGTGCTCGCGCGAGAAGAGCAGCGTCACGTTGATCGGGACGCCGGCAAAGATCGCCTCCTCGATGGCCGGGATGCCTTCTTTGGTGCCGGGGATCTTGATGAACAGGTTAGGCCGCCCCGCGCGCCGATGGAGATCGCGGGCCACGGCGAGCGTCGTCTTCGTGTCGTATGCGAGGACCGGCGACACCTCGAGCGAGACCCAGCCGTCCACCCCCGAGGTCCGCTCGTGGACCGGCCGGAACAGCTCCGCCGCCTGGGTGATGTCCTCCAGGGCGATCTCGAAAAACAGGTCTTCTCCCGAGCGGCCGGCCTTGAGGCGCTGCCGAATCACGGCGTCGTAGGCGGTGCTGCTCTTGATCGCGTGATCGAAGATGGTGGGGTTGGAAGTGAGGCCCGTTACCGAGAGCTCGTCGATGTAGCGCTCGAGCGTGCCGCTGGTGAGCAGGTCGCGCGTGATGTTGTCGAGCCAGAGACTCTGGCCGATGTCGTGCAGCTGTTGCGTTGGTTTCATGGGATCACCTTCAGGTTAACGAAAAGGTTGCCGTGCCGCCGCGAGAAGCGCGGCGAGATCGTGAGACGGCAGATCGGCAATGTGCTCGATGGTCAGGTCGGCGGGCGCGAGCGAGGCGAGCGCCCCCGCGTCGTGAGCGAAGGCACCTTGCCGTACGAAGACCGTGGTGACGCGCTTCGCCCACATGCGTTTGATCTCGTCCAGGATGCGCAGCTTGTCGTCGACCACCACGTAATGCCGCGCCGGGTAGTGGCGCTCGATGTCGGCCACGGCCGCTTCCTTGTGAACGTACACGAGCACGTTACCATCAACCGCCTGCGCAAGCCCGGCACGCTCGACCTTGCGCGGCTGGAACACGACGTCGCCATCGGTAAGGATCACGGCGACGCCCCACTCGCGCAGGCGCCTGAGCGCAGCCAGGGCACCCGGGTACACGCGATCGGCGAAGGGATAGTCGATCAGGTACGACGCCATCGACAAGACTCGCATGTCTTCGGGATACTCCTTCCGATAGATCTGCAGCGCACCGAGATAGTCGCGGTAGCCGAGCTCCACAAACAACCGCTCCTGGATCGTCCAGTAACGGTCGCGGCTCTGCGCTCCGTACGCCGCCTCGAAATCGCGCTGAATGTCCACGCGGATGCGGTCGTTGTCCAGGAGCGTGTTGTCTACGTCTACTAAAAAAACGACCTCGTTCATGCGCTCAAGTTCCGTCAACTGGCGACGACGTGCCGCGTATCGTTCCAAAAACGGATCACGGGCTCGGCCAGGCTGTGCTCGAAGCCCAGCGCGCTCAGGCTTGCGGTAGCCAGGAGAAACAGGCGACCCGCGCCGGGCTCGAGGCCCAGCCACCGCGCCGCCAGTACGCGCAGAAAATGCCCGCTCGAGAAAAGGAGCACGTTGCCATCGATCGCCCGAGCTCTGGCCACGACTCGATTCGCGCGCCTTCCGACGTCCACGGGTGCCTCTCCCCCGGGGCACCCATCCAGGAACAGCTCCCAGTCTGGTCGCTGCACATGAATTTCTTTCGTGCGCCGGCCTTCGTAATCGCCGTAGTCCCATTCGAGCAGATCCGGGTCGGCCTCCACGACGGCGCCAAAGCCGGCCAGCTCGCAGGTGCGCCGGGCGCGTTGCAGCGGGCTCGAATATACCCGCGCGAAGTCGAGGCCCTGCAGGCGCTCCCCCAGGCGCCGCGCATCGAGCTCGCCGCGCTCGGTCAACCGGATATCCGTCAGCCCGGTGTGCTGTCCGGAGAGGCTCCACGCCGTCTCACCGTGCCGGGCGAGGTAGACAATGGGAAGCACTGCGCTCACGCATTGCTCCCGCAGCGGTCGCGACTCAACGCGTATCGCGCGACCGGATCGAGCGGCCCACCGGGTCCCATCACGCCGGCTTCCTGCGCTTGGCGATCATGGCGCCAACCAGCGCCGTCCACCCGGTCTGATGCGAGGCGCCCAGGCCTTCGCCGGTGTCGCCGTTGAAATATTCATAGAACAGGATGTGATCGCGCCATGCCGGGTCGCGCTGGATCAGCTCCACGTTCGCGTAAAGCGGCCGGCGCTGCCGCTCGTCGAGCAGGAACAGGCGCAGCAGCCGATGCTCGAGCTCGTCGGCCACCTGCCCGAGATGCACCCGCACGCCCGAGCCGGTCGGGAGTTCCACGGTGAACGCATCGCCAAGGGACTCGTGCAGATGGCGCAGCGACTCGAGCGCAAGCACGTTGAGCGGAAACCAGATCGGACCGCGCCAGTTGGAGTTGCCGCCGAACAGCCCGGTCTGCGATTCGGCGGGCTCGTAGTCGAGACGCGCCAGGCGTCCCGGCAGCGCCAGCACCAGGGGATGCTCGCGATGATAGCGTGACAGCGAGCGCAGCCCGAAGGGCGACAGAAACTCGTTCTCGTCCAGCATGCAGGCTAGTACACGCCGCAACCGGTCTTCGTTGCACACCGACAGCAGCTCGGGCCGCTCACCCTTGGTGAAGTAATGCAGAAATTTGGACAGGTGCGGCTTGTTCACCATAAACCAGCGCGCCCGCACGCGGAAGTCGGGAAGCCGCTCCCACAGCGACGCGTCGACATGCACGGCGGCGAACAGCGGCAGCAACCCGACCATCGAGCGCGCACGCACCGGGTGCACGGTGCCATCCGGCTTGCGCAGGCGATCGTAGAAAAAGCCGTCCTGCTCGTCCCACAGCGCGGCCATGGCGGAGACGATGGACGCAAAGTGCTCGAAGAACTTGAGCGCGAGGTCTTCGTAGCTGCGATCGTGATTGGCCAGGCGCAGCGCCATCTCGCACATGTTCAGGCAGAACTTCGCCATCCAGGCGGTGCCATCGGATTGCTCGAGCAGCTCGTCAGCCGGGAGCATGGCGGAACGGTCGATCGGCCCGATGTTGTCCAGGCCGAGGAACCCGCCCTCGAAGATGTTGTCGCCGAGCATGTCCTTGCGGTTGACCCACCACGTGAAGTTGAGCAGCAGCTTGTGGAAGACGCGCGCCAGGAAGCTGAAATCGGTGCCGCCGTCGATGCGGAACACCGTCAGCGCCGCCCATGCCTGCACGGGCGGGTTCACGTCGCCGAAGTTCCACTCGTACGCCGGCAGCTGCCCGTTCGGGTGCATGTACCATTCGCGGAACAGCAGCAGCAGCTGATGCTTGGCCGCCGCGGGATCGATGTGCGCCAGCACCACGCTGTGAAAGGCGAGATCCCAGGCCGCATACCACGGGTACTCCCACTTGTCCGGCATCGAGATCACGTCGTGGTTATCCAGATGGCGCCAACCGGCGTTGCGACCGGACTGGCGCTCCGGCGGCGGCGCCGGCTGCGAGAGATCGCCATCGAGCCAGCGCGCGACATCGTAGTGGTAAAACTGCTGGCCCCAGATCATCCCGGCGAATGCCTGGCGCATCACGCACGCCTCGTCGTCGCTCGCGTCCGCGGGACGCAGGCTAGCGTAGTACTCGTCGGCTTCGCGCTCGCGTACCGCGAACACATGCTCGAAGCCGCTCGCGAGGTCGAGCGCGACCGCGTCACCGCAGTGCGCGAGGCGCGCGCGTAACTCGACGCTTGCTCCCGCCGGCACCGTGAACTGATACCAGCACGCCATCTTGGTGCCCGTGCGCGCCGGGTTTACCGTCCCCGCGCCCGACACAACGTGATCGTTGATGCCGTCCTTGGGATACGGCGGGCTACCGGCGCTCGCCCCAAAGAGGCGCTTGGTGTTGGTCTCGTTTTCGCAGAACAGCAGCGCAGGCGGCGTCCCGTCCGGGCCGGCGCCGACTGCGAGCTGCCACATCCCCAGCGCGGATTCCTCGGCAACGGCCCGTGCAACATCCGGCGTGCCCGGCGCAGCGCGAATCGAGGGCCGGGCGATCCCCTCCTCCCACGACCAGCGGTTGCGGAACCACAGCGTGGGCAGCACGTGTAGCGACGCCGCGTCCGGACCGGCGTTGCGCACGGTGATACGCATGCAGATGTCCCGCGGCGAGGCCTTGGCATAGTCTGTGGCGACCTCCCAATAGCGCCCGCCGTCGAACACGCCGGTGTCGATCAGCTCGAACTCGCGGTCCGCTTTGCTGCGCCGCGCGTTCTCCTCGCGCAGTCGCGCGTACGGAAACTCGCCCTGGGGATAGTGATAGCGCCAGCGCAGCCAGGACGAGGTCGGCGTCGCGTCGACGTACCACCAGTAGTCCTTCGCGTCCTCGCCGTGATTGCCCTCTCTGTTCGTGAGGCCGAAGATGCGCTCCTTGAGGAACGGGTCGCGCCCGTTCCACAGCGCCAGGGCCAGGCACATGCGCTGGCCGATGTCGCAGATGCCGGCCAGGCCGTCCTCGTTCCAACGGTAGGCTCGCGAGCGGGCGTGATCGTGCGGGAAATATTCCCAGGCCTTGCCGTCCGCGCTGTAGTCTTCGCGCACCGTCCCCCAGGCGCGCTCGCTGACGTAGGGACCGAGCGCTTTCCATTCGCCGGGGCGGCCAGCCGGTGCGAGCGCGAGGCGCGCGTGCTCGGCGGTGCGGGGCGTAGCTCTCCGGATTCCGGGCTCTTCCCTCACGGGCAGCCCCGGAATGACGGCGATGGGCTTGCCGGCGGACCTTCTCGGCTCATCGAGTTCTGAGTTGAACGCCGCTCGCGCCTGCGACAATCAGATCCGTCGCGAGGTCGATGAAGAGCCCGTGCTCGACGATTCCGGCGCGGGAACTCAAGGCGGAAGCCAGTCGTCGCGCGTCGCCGATGGGGCCAAAGTTGCAGTCCAGAATCATGTTGCCCGAATCGGTGACGAACCGCGTGCCGTCGCGGCTCCCGCGAACCGTGTACTTGGCGCCAAGGGATTCCACATAGCGCGCTTGCGAAAGCCAGCCGAAGGGGAGGACTTCGACCGGTACCGGCCAGCGCGTTCCCAGTCGCGGCGACGGTTTCGCCTCGTCCACAACGATGATCACGCGCCGGCTCGCCTGCGCGACGATCTTTTCGCGCAGCAGCGCGCCGCCGCCGCCCTTGATCAAGTTCAGGTCCGGGTCGACCTCATCCGCGCCGTCGATCGTCACGTCCAGGTCCCCGGGCAGCTCGTCGGGCAAGAGCGGAATGCCGAGGCGAACAGCTTCCTGTGCGGTGGCCTTCGAGGTCGCGAACGCGACGATGTCGCGCAGCCCCCTTGCTTTCAGCATCTCCCCGATACGGCGCGTAGCGAAGATGGCCGTGCTGCCCGTGCCCAGACCGACCCTCATCCCCGACTCCACGTATTGCACGGCGTGCTCTGCTGCCGCTTGCTTGAGCCGCGCTGCTAAATCCGATGAAGTGGATCGTTGAGTCATGTCAAGTCCGTTCCCGAAAACCACCCCGTCACGCTTCGCGTGCCACCCCTCTTTGAAAAGGAGGGGAGAGATGGTTCTCTGCTCCGCATCACGCAGCCGCGCTCGACAAAGCGTTGTCCACGATCTGCTGCGCCTCCGTCACTATCGCCTGCAGGTGCCGCTCGTCCCTGAAGCTCTCGGCGTAGATCTTGTAGATGTTCTCCGTGCCGGACGGCCGCGCGGCGAACCATCCGCTGGCGGCGACTACCTTGAGCCCGCCCAACGCAGCGTCGTTTCCCGGCGCCTTGGTCAGTTTCGCTGTGATCCGCTCACCGGCCAGCGTATCCGCGGCGACCGCCTGCGGCGAAAGTTTGCCGAGCCTCACCTTCTGCTCGGGTGTTGCCGGCGCATCGATGCGCGTGTAGAACGGTGCGCCGAACTGCGCGGTAAGCTCGCGATAGTGCTCGCCCGGATCTTTGCCCGTGCGCGCGGTGATCTCAGCGGCGAGCAGGTTCAAGATCGGGCCATCCTTGTCGGTCGTCCACGCGCTGCCGTCGAAGCGCAGGAAGCTCGCACCCGCGCTCTCCTCGCCGCCGAAGCAGAACGAACCGTCCAGCAGTCCGGGCGCGAACCACTTGAAGCCCACCGGCACCTCGCTCAGCCGCCGCCCGAGCTGCTCGACCACCCGGTCGATCATGCTGCTGCTGACCAGCGTCTTGCCGACCGCGGCCTGCGCCGGCCAGCGCGGACGGTGCGTGAGCAGATAACGGATCGCAACCGCGAGATAGTGGTTGGGATTCATCAACCCGACCGAGGGCACGACGATGCCGTGCCGGTCTGCGTCGGGATCATTAGCGAAGGCGACGCGGTATTGATCCTTGAGGCCCACCAGCCGCGCCATCGCGTACGGGCTCGAGCAATCCATGCGGATCTTGCCGTCGTGATCGACCGTCATGAACGAGAAGGCCGGGTCGACCACTGGGTTGACGACAGTGATATTCAGCTTGTAAACAGCGTTGATCGGCTCCCAGTAGTGCACGGCCGCGCCGCCGAGCGGGTCGACGCCGAGCTTGAGGCCGGCGCCGCGGATCGCGTCCATGTCGATCACGTTGCGCAGATCGTCGACGTAAGGACGCACGAAGTCCTCCTCGCGCGTCGTCGCCGCCCTCATGGCCGCGGCCAGCGGCAGGCGCTTGACGCCCGAGTTGCCGGTCTTGAGGAGCTGGTTCGCTCGGTCCTGTATCCAGCGCGTCACGTCGGTGTCGGCCGGGCCTCCGCCGGGCGGGTTGTACTTGAAGCCCCCATCCTCCGGAGGATTGTGCGATGGGGTAATGACGATACCGTCTGCCAGGCGTTCGGTTCGGCCGCGGTTGTGCACCAGGATGGCGCGCGATATCGCGGGCGTAGGCGTCACGCCATTATCCGGCTGGATGACGGTCTGCACGTCGTTCGCCGCGAGGACTTCGAGCGCCGTGCGCTGTGCAGGATCGGACAGCGCATGCGTGTCCTTGCCCATGTAGAGGGGACCGTCGATGCGTCGGCCGCGCCGGTAATCGCAGATGGCCTGAGCGATGGCGAGGATGTGCGCCTCGGTGAACGAGGCGTGCAGGGACGAGCCGCGGTGGCCGCTGGTGCCGAAGCTCACCAGCTGATTCGGGTCCGTCACATCGGGCTGGCGCGCGTAATACTCGCGCTCCAGGCGCGCCAGATCGACCAGCATCTCCTTTGGGGCCGGCTTGCCGGCGAGCGGGGAGATCGGCATGAACGTCAGCTCCTGACCAGGACCATACGCGCTACTGTAAGGCACTGGGGTTCGCTTCGCTTGGCCTTGGCCAAGGTCCAATTTGGTTTCGCAGCGTTTGCATCTATCATTGACGCGAGAGACAGTCGGAACGAGCCATGGGAAAGCTGGACGGCAGGACCGCCGTCATCACGGGAGGAGCGAGCGGGATCGGCGCGGCTGCGGCGCGGCTCTTCGTCCGCGAGGGCTGCACGGTGCTGATCGCCGACATCCAGGACGACAAGGGCCAGCGCCTCGCGGGAGAATTGGGCGCGAACACTGCATACCTGCACACGGATGTGAGCCAGGAAGCCGCTGTCAAGGCTGCACTGGAGACCGCCCTGGCGAAGTGCGGACGGCTCGACTGCGTGTTCAACAATGCGGGCTTCGGCGGCGTCGCGGGCCCTATCGCGGACATCCCGCTCGAGGCGTACGAGCGCACCATGGCGGTGCTCCTGCGCGGGGTATTTCTGGGTATCAAGCACGCGGCCGAAATCATGCAACGGCAGCGTTCGGGCAGCATCATCAACACGGCGAGCGTGGCGGGGCTTCAGGCTGGATACGGTCCGCACGTCTACAGCGCAGCCAAGGCGGCTGTGATCCAGCTCACGCGGTCGGTGGCGATGGAGCTCGCCGAGAGCGGCGTCCGGGTGAATTGCATCTGCCCCGGTCCCGTGGCGACGCCCATCTTCGCAGGAGCTGCCGGGCTCTCGGCCGAGACCGCGGACGACGCCGTCGAAACGCTCAGGCGCGTGCTTGCCAACTATCAGCCGATCCGGCGCGCGGGACTGCCCGAGGACGTGGCGCAGGCTGCTCTGTGGCTGGCGAGCGACGATTCCAGCTTCGTCACCGGACAGTCGCTCACGGTCGATGGCGGGCTCACCGCCGGCCAGCCCTGGTCCTTGCAGCAAAAGCACAGCCGGTTGTTGCGTCTTGCGCTCGGAGCCGAGCCTGAGGGCGACGCGAAGTGACAAACCGGGTAGATAGCTCCCTTGCAACTCGTATGTCGCAAGCGGCCCTTCCGTCCAGCACCTCCATCGCCATCGTGGGCGCCGGTTTCGGCGGCCTCGGCATGGCCATCCAGCTGCGCAAGGCAGGCAACACCGATTTCGTAATCCTGGAGAAAGCCAGCTCGATCGGCGGCGTATGGCGCGACAACGCCTATCCCGGCGCCGCGTGCGACATCCCCTCGCATCTATACTCGTACTCGTTCGCACAGCGGTTTCGCTGGTCGCGCGTGTATGCGCCGCGGCGGGACATTTACAAGTATCTGCGGGAGTGCTTCCGGGAATATGGCCTCGCGCGCCATCTGCATCTCGAGTGCGAGGTAAAGAGCGCCCGCTACGACGAGGCCCGCGGCGTCTGGCACCTATACACCATAGCGGGCGCCTCGCTGCAGGCGCGCGCGCTGATTACGGCGACGGGGCAGCTCAACCGGCCGGCTTATCCCGACATCCCCGGACTGCAGGAATTCGGCGGCAAAATATTCCACTCGGCGCGCTGGGACCACCACTATGATCTGCGCGGGAAGCGCGTCGCGATCGTCGGCACCGGGGCAAGCGCGATCCAGTTCACTCCCCGGGTGGCGCGCAAGGCGGCGCACGTTTATCTGTTCCAGCGCTCGGCGGCTTACGTGCTGCCGAAGCTCGATCACCGCTTCTCGCTGCTCCAGCACCGCCTGTTCGATGCCCTCCCGTTCCTGTATCGGCTGGCGCGCGCCGCCGTGTACGTCCTGTACGAAACACTGGGGATCGGCTTCGTGAGCTGGCGCCCGGCCATGAAGCCGCTGCGCGCCGCTGCGATGTGGAACCTGCGGCGCGCCATCGAGGATCCAGAGCTGCGGCGCAGGCTCACGCCCGATTACCCGTTCGGCTGCAAGCGCGTGCTGTTCTCGAACGACTACTACCCGGCGCTCGCACGCCCCAACGTCGAGCTGGTCACTGCCGGCATCGAGTCAGCGGACGCCGCGGGGTTGAGGACCACGGATCGACGCAGCTACGAGGTGGATGCCATCATTCTCGGTACCGGCTTCGCCGCCACCGAGCTGTTCGCGCAAATGGATATCATCGGGCGCGCTGGCGTGCGCCTGGCGGATGTGTGGCGCGACGGCCCCGAGGCGTACCTGGGGATGGCGGTCGCCGGCTTCCCCAACCTGTTCATGCTGTACGGTCCGAACACGAACCTGGGCCACAACTCGATCATCTACATGCTCGAGAGCCAGATCCGCTACGTGATGCAGGCGATCGCGCATCTCAATTCCAGGCCGGGCGCCTGCCTGGAAGTGAGAGCGCAGGCGCAGACGCGCTACAACCAGCGGCTGCAGCAGGCGCTCGGGCGCACGGTGTGGAGCGATGGCTGCCGCAGCTGGTACATGAACGCGCATGGCCGCGTCGTCAGCAACTGGAGCGGCTTCACCTTCACCTACCGGCGCATGACGCGGAGGTTCGATCCCTCGCCTTACGAGCTGATCGGAGCGAAGGAACCACAGCCGGT
>Ga0335084_10005548_pt1 | contig 12487 bp, 10 predicted proteins | sample Lox_Sample_44_FD_206721 | JGI IMG/M metagenome (GOLD analysis project Ga0335084, IMG submission 206721) | Soil microbial communities from Loxahatchee National Wildlife Refuge, Florida, United States - Lox_Sample_4.4 | ecosystem: Environmental > Terrestrial > Soil > Wetlands | place: USA...
GCTTCGGTTTCTGCTGACCCGGGTATCCCTGCTCGTGCCGACTTTTTTCGGCATGACGCTGCTGGCGTTCATCCTGATCCGGCTGGTTCCCGGAGACCCGATCGAGACGATGGCGGGCGAGCGCGGGATCGACAAGGAGCGGCACGAGATGCTGCTGCGCGATTACGGCCTCGACCGTCCTGTGATCGTCCAGTACGGCATCTATATCGGACGCGTGCTGCAGGGCAATCTGGGCAAATCGATGATCACCCAGGAGCCCGTGCTGAAGGAGTTCCTGGCGCTGTTCCCCGCCACGGTCGAACTCGCCAGCTTCGCGATCGTCTTCGCGCTCGGCATCGGCATTCCGGCCGGCATGCTGGCCGCAGTGCGACGAAATTCAATCTTCGATCATGGCGTGATGGGCGTGTCGTTGACCGGCTATTCGATGCCGATCTTCTGGTGGGGGCTGCTGCTGATCCTGCTGTTCTCGGTGCAGCTGGGCTGGACGCCGGTTTCAGGCCGGCTCGACGTCAAGTACTTTGTCGAGCCCGTAACCGGCTTCCTGCTCGTCGATTCCCTGCTGGCTCGTGATTTCGGCGCCTTTCGATCGGCGGCACTGCACCTGGTGCTGCCGTTGATCGTGCTGGGGACCATACCGCTGGCGGTCATCGCGCGGATGACACGCTCCTCGATGCTCGAGGTGATGGGCGAGGACTACGTCCGCACGGCGCGCGCAAAGGGACTGGCGCCGCTGCGCGTGATTGCGCTGCATGCCTTCCGCAATGCGCTGATCCCGGTCGTGACCGTGATCGGCCTGCAGGTCGGCGTGCTGTTCACCGGCGCCATCCTCACCGAGACGATCTTCTCCTGGCCCGGCGTCGGCAAGTGGCTGATTGAAGCGATCAACCGGCGCGATTACCCGGTGCTGCAGGGTGGCCTGCTGCTGCTCGGCCTGATGGTGATGACGGTGAATCTGATCGTCGACATCGCCTACGGCTTCATCAATCCGCGCATCCGGCATTCGCGATGAGCGCGCCGGGCCACCTCAAGCGCGAGGCCCCTTGGAGGGACGGCTCGAAACGCCCTGGGGGTGTTACATGACCGACCCGATCGCCACCGCCGCGCTCACCGACGCCGAACTCGCGTCGCTGGTGCAGCACACCGCACCGGCCGAGCCGCCGACGCCGTTCGCGGAGTTCTGGCGGCATTTCTCTGCAAACGCCGGGGCCGTGACGGGGCTGGTCATCGTGCTGTCGGTATTGCTGATTGCGGTGTTCGCGGGTGTGCTCGCGCCGCATTCACCGACGGTGATCGATAACGCCGCGTATCTGAAGCCACCGGCGTGGGCCGCGGGCGGCTCGTGGACCTATCCGCTGGGCACCGACGCGATCGGGCGCGACATCCTGTCGCGGCTCATGTACGGCGCACGATTCTCGTTGTCGATCGGCGTGGCCGTAGTGGCGCTGTCAGTGATCGTCGGCACCTGCCTGGGCATGGCCGCAGCATTCTTCCGCGGCGTGACCGAGATCGCGATCATGCGCCTGATGGACGTGCTGCTCAGCCTGCCGAGCCTGCTGCTGGCGATCGTCATCGTCGCGATTCTCGGGCCCGGCCTGATGAATGCAATGCTCGCCGTCGCCGTCGTTGTCCTGCCTCACTACGTGCGCACCGCGCGCGCCGCCGCGCTCACCGAACTGTCGCGCGACTACGTGACCGCCGCGCGTATGGTTGGCGCGAGCAGCTTCCGGCTGATGTTCCGTGAGGTGCTGCCGAACTGCCTGGCGCCGCTGATCGTGCAGGCCTCACTCGGCGTGTCGACGGCGATTCTCGACGCGGCCGCTCTCGGCTTCCTCGGGCTCGGGGCACAGCCCCCCACTCCGGAGTGGGGCACGATGCTCGCCGACGCGCGCGAATTCGTGCTGCGCGCGTGGTGGGTCGTGACCTTCCCGGGCCTCGTGATCCTGATCACGGTGCTCGCGTTCAACCTGCTGGGCGACGGCCTGCGCGACGCGCTCGATCCGAAGCTCAAGCGCTGAGAATCATGCGGCTACCCTTACTTCGTTCGCTACCGCCTGCTCGGGTAAGGACCTCCTTCGGGGCGACCCCGCGCGAGGACTGAATGCCACTGCTCGAAATCGAATCGCTGCAGGTCGATTTCCCGGTCGGGGGCCGCGTGCTGCGCGCGGTCGACGACGTCAGCCTCTCGGTCGGCGAAGGCGAAGTGCTCGGCATCGTTGGTGAATCCGGGTCGGGCAAGAGCGTGACGATGCTGGCACTGATGGGTCTGATCGCCTATCCGGGACGCGTCAAGGCGCGCCGGGTCAGCTTCGATGGCCGCGACCTGCTGGCGCTGACGGACCGTGAGCGCCGGCAGCTGACGGGTCGCGACATGGCAATGATCTTCCAGGAGCCAGCGACCAGCCTGAATCCATGCTTCTCCGTTGGCTTCCAGCTGAGCGAGACGTTGCGCCAGCACACCAAGCTTTCGCACCGGCAGGCCACCGATCGCGCCGTCGAACTGCTCGGACAGGTCGGCATTCCGGATCCCGCACGACGGCTGCAGGACTATCCGCATCTGCTTTCCGGTGGCATGAACCAGCGCGTGATGATCGCGATGGCGATTGCCTGCAATCCACGGCTGCTGATTGCCGACGAGCCCACGACCGCGCTCGACGTCACCATCCAGGCGCAGATCCTCGACCTGCTGCGCCAGCTGCAGAAAGAACGCGGCATGGCGCTGGTGCTGATCACGCACAACATGGCCGTGGTCGCTGAAATGGCGCAACGCGTCGCCGTGATGTACGCGGGTCAGGTCGTGGAGGATCGACCGGGGAGCGCGCTCTTCGCGGCGCCCGAGCACCCGTACACCGCCGCACTGCTGGCCGCGCTGCCGGAGCGGCACGACGAGGACGGCGCACGCCTCGCGACGATTCCGGGCATGGTGCCCGGCCTCTACGACCGTCCGCGCGGCTGCCTGTTCAGCCCGCGCTGCGTGGACGCGACCGTCCGATGCCACAAGGAGCAGCCCGCACTGGCCGTGATCGATCGCGGCCGCGTGCGCTGCCACTACCCGATCACCGATGCGGATCGCGAGGCAGCGATCGTGCGCGACCGGCATGTCGGCGCGCTCGCAGCGCGCCAGGAAGCGACCGCGGCCCGATGAACCCGAGCAGCGCGCCCGTCGTCGAGGCCAGCGACCTACGGCAGGTCTACACCGTGCGGCGCGGGATGCTGCGCGAGCCTGCGCACCTGCAGGCGGTCGGGAGCATCTCGTTCGCTCTTGACCCCGGGCGCACGCTGGCCGTCGTCGGTGAGTCGGGTTGCGGCAAGTCGACGCTGGCGCGGATGGTTGCGCTGATCGAAAGGCCGACCTCCGGGCAACTGCGGCTGGGCGGAATCGACGTATCGACGACTGACACGGACACGCGCGCCAGGCTGCGCCAGACGGTGCAGCTCGTGTTCCAGAACCCGTACGGGTCGCTGAATCCGCGCAAGACGGTGGGGTCGATCCTAGCCGAGCCGCTTGCCATCAACACGGCCCTGAGCGCGGACGAGCGTGCCGCCCGCGTCGACGAGATGATGCGCAGGGTCGGCTTGCGCGCCGAGCACGTGAGCCGCTATCCGCACATGTTCTCGGGCGGACAGCGCCAGCGCATCGCGATCGCGCGGGCGCTGATGCTGAGGCCGGCCGTCGTGGTCGCCGACGAACCGGTATCGGCGCTCGACGTATCGATCCAGGCGCAGGTGCTCAACCTGCTGGCCGACCTGCAGCGCGAGTTCGGTGTCGCGTACCTCTTCATCTCGCACGATCTGGCGGTCGTGCGCCACATTGCGGACGATGTGCTGGTGATGTACCTCGGGCTGGTGATGGAGCAGGGGCCGAAGGCGCGTATCTTCGATGCGCCGCGGCACCCCTACACGCAGGCGCTGCTCGCGTCGACGCCGGGGATGGGTCACGACGGCAGCCGCGCCGTACTCAAGGGCGAACTGCCGTCGCCGCTTGCCCCACCCTCGGGCTGCGTGTTCTCGACGCGCTGCCCGTACGCGGACGCGCGCTGCCGCGCAGAGCGCCCGGGATTGCGAGTGCTGGACGGCCGTCTGGTCGCCTGCCACTATGCCGAGTTGACGTCCGGGGCGAAGCCCGCGCCGGATTCCGATTTTGATGAGTCGCGCGCAATGGCGCGGTAAAGAGGAGGCGGTAAGCATGACGCACGTCCTGAAGTGGGCTGCAGGAAGACCGGCGCGGGTTGCAATGGCCTGTGCTGCATTCGCGCTGATTGGCAGCGTATCGGCGAAGACTCTGGTGTTCTGCTCGGAAGGCAGCCCGGAGAACTTCTACCCGGGAATCAACACGACCGGCACCTCGTTCGACGCGAACAGCCAAATCTACAGCCGCATCGTCGACTTCGAGCGCGGGGGGACGAAGGTCGTCCCGGGCCTGGCGGAAAAGTGGGACATCTCGCCCGACGGCAAGGTCTACACGTTCTATTTGCGCAAGGGCGTGAAGTGGCACGAGAACAAGAACTTCAAACCCACGCGCGACATGAATGCCGACGACATCATCTTCATGTTCGAGCGGCAGTGGAAGGACTCGAATCCGTACTTCAAGGTCACGAGCACGAACCACTCGTACTTCAACGACATGGGCATGCCGAAGCTGCTGAAGTCGGTCGAGAAAGTCGATGACTACACGGTGCGTGTGACGCTCGAGAAGGCCGAGGCGCCGTTCCTGTCGAACCTGGCGATGGAATACGCCGGCGTGCAGAGCAAGGAGTACGCGGACGCGATGCTGAAGGCGGGTACGCCCGAGAAGGTCGACCAGGAGCCGATCGGCACCGGGCCGTTCTACCTGGTCCAGTACCAGCGTGACGCGATCATCCGCTACAAGGCGTTTCCACAGTTCTGGGGCGGCAAGGCCAAGATTGACGACCTCGTGTTCTCGATCACTCCGGATGCGTCGGTGCGCTGGGCCAAGCTGCAGAAGGGCGAGTGCCATGTGATGCCGTATCCGAACCCGGCGGACCTCGAGGCGATCCGCAAGGACCCGAAGGTCAGGGTCCTCGAGCAGCCCGGCCTGAACATCGGCTACCTCGCCTACAACGCGACCAAGAAGCCGTTCGACGACGTGCGCGTGCGCAAGGCGGTAAACATGGCCATCAACAAGAAGGCCATCATCGATGCCGTGTACCTGTCGACCGGGATCGCGGCGAAGAATCCGATCCCGCCGACGCAGTGGTCGTACAACGACGCGATCAAGGACGACCCGTACGATCCCGCCGCTGCGAAGAAGCTGCTGGCCGAGGCCGGCTATCCGAACGGCTTCACGACCGACCTGTGGGCGATGCCGGTGCAGCGGCCCTACAACCCGAACGCCAAGCGGATCGCTGAACTGATGCAGGCGGATCTGGCGAAGGTCGGCATCACCGCCGAGATCAAGAGCTTCGAATGGGGCGAGTACCGCAAGCGCATGCAGAACGGCGAGCACCAGATGGGGATGCTGGGCTGGACCGGCGACAACGGCGACCCCGACAACTTCCTGCACAACCTGCTCGGCTGCGACGGCGCGAAACAGGGCGGCAGCAACGTGTCGAAGTGGTGCTACCCGCCGTTCGACGATCTCGTGATCAAGGCGGTGGCGCTCACCGACCAGAAGCAGCGCGCCGACCTCTACATGAAGGCACAGGTCATCTTCAAGGAGCAGGCGCCGTGGTTCACGATCGCCCACGCGGTGCAGTTGAAGCCGGTGCGGGTCGAAGTGATCGACTTCAAGCTTTCGCCGTTCGGCCGCCACACCTTCTACGGCGTCGACATCAAGGAGTAGTCGCTCGCGGAATCGCTGCTGGGCCGGCTCTGCCGGCCCTTTTTTGGCTGTGGCGCTGCAGCTTCCCCCGCCTTCCGGTGCAGGTACCGCGTTATATTTCGTTTCCGTGTCAGCCCGCCCCCGCCTGTCGGGCGTTTCTGAACCACGGATGCTCGCCTTCATCGTTCGCCGTCTGCCGGGAGCCGCGCTGCAGCACCTTGCCTTGGACCCGCGCCCGCGCTATCGCGTGGCGGCGGCTCACTAGGAGGCTCCGCAGATGGGAACCTACCTCGGCGCGGCGCTGCGTGGCCCGTTGATCACGATCCTGCGTCATCACGAGGGACTCACGCAGTTGCGCCGCGACCTGCACGCGAACCCCGAACTGGGCTTCGAGGAACACCGTACCAGCGCGCTGGTGGCCGAACGGCTCAAGTCCTTCGGCGTCGACGAGGTGCACACCGGCATCGCACGCACCGGCGTCGTCGGCGTGATCCGCGGTCGAGGCCACGCGGAGCGCGCGATCGGCCTGCGCGCCGACATGGACGCGCTCCCCATGGACGAGGAGAACGAGTTCGCCCATCGATCGACTCGCGCGGGGCTCATGCACGGCTGTGGCCATGACGGCCATACGACGATCCTGCTCGGGGCCGCGCAATACCTTGCGGCGACGCGCCGCTTCGACGGCAGCGCGATACTGATCTTCCAGCCGGGCGAGGAGGGGTTTGCCGGCGCAAAGGCGATGATCGACGACGGTTTGTTCGATCGCTTCCCGGTCGACGAAGTGTATGCATTGCACAATTGGCCGGCTCTGGACGCCGGACAGATCGGGCTCAATCCTGGTCCGATGATGGCCGCGGCCGACCGCGTTGAAATCACCATCTGCGGAAAAGGGGGGCACGCCGCGCATCCGCATCGGGCGATCGATCCGGTCGTGGTGGCCGCCCATATCGTCACGGCGGCGCAGACGCTCGTCTCGCGCAATGTCGCGCCGCTACACGCCGCTGTCCTCAGCCTGTGCTCGATCCACGCAGGCCACCCCGGGGCCTTCTCTGTCATTCCACGCGAGGCCAAGCTAGTCGGCACGGTGCGCACGTTCGGCGCGGACGAGCAGAACCTGCTGGAACAACGGCTGACCGATCTTGCCGAGGGAACCGCTCGCGCGCTGGGGGCGGAGGCCAGGGTAGTCTATGAGCGCATCTATCCGGCCACGATCAATCACCCGGAGCAGGCGCGCTTTGCCGCCGATACGGCGGCACAACTGGTTGGCGAGGATCACGTGGTGCGCAACCTCGAGCCGTCGATGGGGGCGGAGGATTTCGCCTTTATGCTGCGCGTACGCCCCGGCTGTTACGTGCGCCTTGGCCAGGGTGGCGGTGCCGACGGCTGTTTCCTGCACAACACCCGCTACGATTTCAATGACGCCGTGATTCCGCTGGGCGCCGCATTCTTTTCCGCCCTCGCCGAGCGCGGCATGCCGCTCGCCGGCAGCTGATCCTAGGGACTTGTCGTAAGGCCGACGTGCCGCACGGCACCATTGCACGATTGCTGTAGACCCTTGGAATAAACCGGGGCGCTCGACTGTTCTTAGGCGAGTTGTGGATCAAAATGGTGCGTGGGCTCACCCTGACTTCGCACGGGGGTTCGCGCTGCGCTGAACAAAGTGTTGTCAGTACGACATCAAGGAGGCACGATGAAACCACTTCGCTCGATGGTCCTGATAGCGGGGTTGACCGCGATCTTGGGTGGCTGCGCGTGGAATGCACCGATGTCCGAGGTGACCGGCAACCTGTACAGCCACGTCAACAAGGACATGTACGCGACGGGCATACTGGCGATCGACGGGGAGTACACCTACTACAACCCGACGACGATCACCCCGGGCCGCCATGTGCTGCGAGTGCAGGGGCTTGCACCGAATTGGGCAGATGCCGCCAAGGAACTCACGCTGGATGCCGAGCCGTGCAAGCGCTACTACATCGCGGGCTATCGGGTCAATCCAGTCACGCGCGACTGGGAGCCGAAGGTCGACGTCGTGATGCCGATTTCGGGTTGCCCGGCCGGTGGCGGTGGCGGCGGCAGCACGAATCGCTACTAGGGGTTCGGTCTGCAGGGACCGCGTCGCTGTTCGAGGCTCGCGACGAAAGCGATCCGCGCCTCGTCAGAGGAACGTCCTGCTCTGAACCAGGCGCGCCGGCGGCTCAGCGCAGCATCGCGAGCAGCCTGGGTTCGACCGACACCGCGGCCATGAGGCCGCCCATCAGCGCACCGGTGACGCCCGGGCAACAGGCGTCCTGACCGGCGAGGAACAGGCCACCGATCGGAGTGCGCGGCCGCAGCGCGTCGCTTAAGAAGCGCTGCGGCGTTGTCGCCAGGCCATACATCGCTCCGTGCTCGGCGCCGGTGTAGCTGGCGAGCGATACCGGCGTAGAGGAAGTCACGAATCGCACCGCTGGCAACAGCCGCGGATAGTGCCGGCCGAACTGCGCGAGCAGGTTCCGCTCGATGCGTCCCTTGAGTTCGAGATAGGCTGGATCGCGTGTCTCGCCGCGCTTCATCCCCTCGTGTTCCCAGGCCTTGAAGGCATCGGGATCGACGAACGCGACGATCTCGCAGGTGTGCCGCCGTGTCGGGCCGGGGTCGTGCGTCGGGTCCTTCAGCGAAGGGAACGACACGAACATCATCGGCGCATCCGACTCGGTTCGAGGGTCGCGCCACAATCGATCGATGTCCCAGCTTTCGTAGATCCAGTCATTGGCGGCGCTGGCGCCGTTCGCGGCGATGTCGCCTTCGAGACCGATGTACAGGCCGACATAGCCGACCGACGGTTCGATCTGCAAAGCGTCCTGCGCCCAGTCGTAGTCGACCTCCTCGGAAGGGAGCAGTCGCAACGTGTTGCGCACGCCGGCATCGGAGACGACGCACGGCGCGTCGATTGCGCTGCCATCCTCCAGGGTCACGCCCTGCACACGACCTTCGTCCACGCGGACTGCAGCCACCGCTGCGCCGGTGCGAAGTTCGCCGCCGCCTGACCGTACCGTCTCGGCAAAGGCCGACGCGAAGCTTCCTGATCCGCCGACCGGATACCAGGCGCCGTCGAGGTAGCTCGACATCACCACCGCGTGCAGCGCAAAGCTGGCCTCGCTCGGCCGCCCACCGTGGTCGCCCCATTGGGCGGCGAGCACTGCTTGCAGCTTCGGGTCGTTCACGCAGTCGCGGATGACTTCCTGTAGCGTCCTGCCAACCCAGCGCTGGATGTCATCGTCCTTCCACCACATCAGTCCGCGCGCAACCAGCTGCGGCATTGAATGCGCGGCGAACACGGCTTCAAGCGCCTTGCGCGCCGACTGCATGCTCTCGAAGTACTGGTCGATTCCCGCCGCTTCGGCCGGAAAGCGCTGTTTCAGAGCTTGCACCAGGCGCGCGGCCGGATGCTCGAACTCGATCGTCATGTCCGGGAAATGCACCCGGTCGTAGACGGCGCCCATCGACGCCATTGGCACACCGTGCGGCGTCAACGCGTCCAGGACTTTCTTTGCGGCACCGGCGCGCCCCTCGCTTTCGCCAGCGCCGCCGATGTAGTGGACTCCGACATTGAAGCGGAAGCCGTCGCGCTCGAACGACTGCGTCAGCCCGCCCAGTTGTGTGTGCCGTTCGAGGACCAGCACGCGCTTGCCCTCGCGCGCCAGCGCGGCGGCCGCGGTCAACCCACCGATGCCGGAACCGATGACGATGACATCCCAGCGCCCCGAACTGCTCGTAGTATCCATCGCGTTACTCCCACCGCATCACACACGGGCGGAGGCGGGAGCGCGTTGACGGCGATCAACGCCGTCCGCGTGGCAGGATCGCGCACGCCGGCGATGCGGCCGAGAGGCCGTCGCCAGCGGCGCAAGCGGGTTGGTCCCGCCGCAGAGCGGAGCGTTACGTCATCTTGCAGCCTGGAATCGTCTCGGTCCGGTCGATCTTGACCGAGATGATGTTGCCGGCCGGATCGAAGCGCTCGCCGACGATCCAGTACTGCACACAGGGCTTGAGGTCGAGCGACACCGTGGTCACGGTGTTGCTCAGCCCGCTGGCGCTGACTTCGACCTTGTGCACCCCCGGCGTCAGCTTGATCGGAAACTCCATGGGGGACGAGCCATCGACGCGCTCGATGCCGATATTGAACGTCTTGTCGTTGATGTTGGTCTTGCCCGCGCCGAGCAGGCTGTACGGCGTGTTGTAGGACGCGCACGCCGCAAGCAGCAGCGCGGCGGAGCAGGCCAGCAGTTTCTTATTCATTCCTTCCTCCTCACCGAATTTTAAAGTGCCACAGGGGCGACACAGGCTCTCGAGAGCTGCCTGCATTTTGGGTGCAACGGTTCAGCATAGCCAGCCTGTCGTGACCGGCGCTTGTCAAATCCGGACAGCGGCTGCTGCGTCCTGCCCGGAGTCCAGCGCCAGCAGTGCGAACGACGCCAGCCAGTGCGTGCCGACAAAGTCGCCAGTCGTCGCTGCGCCCAGGGAGGCCTCGACATGGGCTGCGATCGCCGCATCGATGGCCGCATGCAGTTCCGCCGGCAGCTCGTGGCGCAACGACGACCAGCACCACGCGCGGACCAGATTGACGCCGTGCAGGTGAACGATCTTCGGGTCGGAGGGGTCGCTGACGGCTACCGGCTGCAGCCAGTACGCGATGCCATCCTCGGTCGGTCGGAACTGCTCCCACCACTCGGCGAAAGAGCAGCCGTCGACCACCCGCTGCATCAGGGCGGCTTCGACCAGTCCTGCGGAAAGGAAGTCTTCGCCGCCGGGCTCGTAGTGCGCCGGGTAGCGGCGGTCGTGTCCGAACCATCGATTCGCGCGTTCGATGACTGCGCGCCGCAGGGCGCGGTGCGCGACCACGTCGCTCCAGTCAAGCGCCAGCAGCAGCGCGAACGCGCTGTTGCCGTGGGCGCCGACGCGCGTCGGAAAATCTGCGCGCGGCAGAAAGGCAGCAAGGCGCTCGCTGATCTCCACCGCGAGCGGGTGCAGGGCATCGCGCCAGGTCGCCGCCTCGGTCTCCTGTTGCGCCATCGCCTCGAGCTCCGCGGCGAGCTTCAGCAGCCAGCCCCAACCGTAGGGTCGCTCGAAGGACTGCCGGTTCGGTCCGCGCAGGGTGGCAAGTTCGCCGGCGATCGCCTCCGGCGTCAGTCTTGCCGCCAGTTGCGCGCGGCTCGCCGCGGCAAGCGCATGTCCGGGATACCTGCGCAGCAACCGCGCAAGGGTCCAGTGCATATGCACGCTCGAGTGCCAGTCATAGCTGCCCCAGAACGCGGGATGGAGCCGGCGCGGTGACGCGAGGTCGTCTTCGCCAGTCAGCAGCTGGTCGAGCTTGTAGGGAAATGCGCGCGCGGTGGCGCTCAGTGCGGCCCTCGCGAGCGCCTCGGCCTGGGTACGGGTGAGCACGCTGCGAGGCTACGCTGGCCCGCGCCGGGCGGCCACAGTTACTTCAGCCGGCGGACTTCGCCCGAGCCGGCCACGCTTTTGCGGATCACCGGAGTACCGCGATACAGCACGTCGCCTGCCCCGGCGATGGCCACGTCGAGGAGCTGCTCGGCGTGGACCTGCACGTCGCCGCTGCCCGCCACACGCACCTTGACGGTCTGGCCGATCAGGTCCTCGGCGAAGACATCGCCGGACCCGCCGATGCTGTAGCCCTGCTCCGCCGCCCGCCCCGTGGCGGTGAAGTTGCCGCTGCCGCCGATCGACACTCCGAGCACATCGACATCGAGCTGGTCTATGGTCACGTCTCCGCTGCCGGCGATCGCGACTGCGAGCAGCGGCCCGCGCACGGATTCGGCCTGAACGTTGCCGGACCCCCGCACCGAGATCGCGTTGAGGGCGCGGAACTCGACGGTCACGCGCGGTGGTTTGGAACTGCGGAACGCGGCCGTCGGGCTCACACGGATCTCCAGAGTCGGCCCGGACTCCTGAATCACACGGGTTTCGATCAGCGCCGCGAGGTTGTCGTCGAAGTGCACGGTGACCTGCTCGCGTTCCGATGCCTTCAGCACGATGTCGACCGGCCCGTTGACGCGCACGGCCGAAAAGCTGCCGATCTGGCGGACCTCGTTCACTTCGCGGCCGGAGCCTTCGATCCGGCTCCCGGATCCCACGGTCACGGTGGCTGCGAGCGGTGCGGCGACGGTCTGGGCCGGGACCTCGGTGGTGAGGGTCAGCACGAGGAGGCCGACCTGGATGATGAGCGTACGCATGGCGAGAGCGGAGGAATCGATGGTGGCATCGTGCCGTGCGGCCCCCGGGTCTGCACCCGGCTTGCGATGGCCTGTCGGGATGGCGGAATGGCCGGTCGAATTTCGCGACCAGCGGGAGGGGAAAGGCCGCTACGGCGCCTTGGCCGGAGCCTTGGGCGGTGGGCCTCCATCACGGGCGCTGTTCAGCAGCTCCTGCGCCTCCTTCTGCCCGCGTGCGGCCGCCCGTGTGATCCAGAGCACGGCTTCACGCCGGTCCGGCGCGAAGCCGACCTCACCGGACAACAGCACCAGGCCAAGCTGATATTCGGCCCCGGCGCTGCCGCGCTCCGCTGCGCGCCGCAGCAGCGCCTGTGCGAGCGCCGGATCCTTGGACACGCCATCACCGCCCCGCAGGTACAGCGTTCCCAGCATCCATTGCGCATCGGCCAGGCCGCGCTCTGCCGCAGGTTCGAGTAGCGCTCGAGTCCGCGCG
>Ga0335084_10005549_pt1 | contig 12487 bp, 13 predicted proteins | sample Lox_Sample_44_FD_206721 | JGI IMG/M metagenome (GOLD analysis project Ga0335084, IMG submission 206721) | Soil microbial communities from Loxahatchee National Wildlife Refuge, Florida, United States - Lox_Sample_4.4 | ecosystem: Environmental > Terrestrial > Soil > Wetlands | place: USA...
TGTACTAGATGTGGTACTGGTATCTGGTGTTGTTGTACTAGATGTGGTACTGGTATCTGGTGTTGTTGTACTAGATGTGGTACTGGTATCTGGTGTTGTTGTACTAGTAGAATTTTCTGAAAATGCATACTGTGGCAAAATAAAGATCATTATAGAAGATAGGACCAAAATTGCAAGAGTGAATCTAAGATAGAAAATACGTGAATTACCCAACCCATTGACCCCCGACGCGACACCTGTGCAATTTCCTCAGCAAGTGGTAATACAGGCAAAGATTTAAAGATTTGTATCCCAATTATTTGATATCCAGTAATTGCAAGACAAACTAAAGAAGCTAGACTATGAGAACAGTCTTGGATTAGTCGTCAGAAATGCTTCAAAAACACTTGAAAAAGCACTCGATGTAGAGCTACTGCGCAACTATGGCCTTTCCGGCGGCCAATGGCGAGTGATAGGAGCGATAGCTGTAAAAAGTGGAATCAGTCAGAAAGAGGTAGCAGAGATAATATCACTAGATACTTCCACTCTAGTACCTATTATTGACAGATTGGAACATAATGGACTTGTAAGAAGAGAGACTAACCCAAATGACAGACGTAACAACAGTATATTTCTAACGGAAAAATCTGAATCCATTTTGGATTCCATAGTAAATGCGGTTTTGAATCTAAGAAAGTCTGTTTACAAAGATATTTCAGTAAGGGATATTGAGATTACCAAGACTGTGTTAAAAAAATTAATAGCAAATGCCGAATCATTCATGTCAGAAAAGCCACTCCATATCAAAAATAAAGCAAGAAAGACCATACAATAGTGTCACGTGTAAAAATTATTCTGTAATACTGATACTAATTGAAAGACAAAAATTTCTGAGCTACAACCACTCGTGAGAAATCTTAATCCAATAGTAATTTACTTGCACTAGCTATTTTTCTTATCTAACGTTGTTTATAGTCATATTGGTAGATGACATGTGGAAGATTGCAGGAGTTGCATCAGTGTCGTAGATTGTTGGATTTATGACGATTTTATTTAGCTTTAGTGTCATATAGAGGTCTTCAGTTGGAAAATTAGCCCATTTAGTAGTATAGTATGTTAGGTATGAATTTGTACCATCAAATGAGTTGTTCCTATCTGTCATAATAGCAACATAGGTGTTGTTGTTTCCACCAGTATATTTGATTCCAATTCTGTCTCCAGTCTGAATTTGATACGCATAGTCGGAACCAAGTGTGAAGGTGTAATCTTTATACGATGTAGTAAGACTAGCTGCAGTTACGTTAGCAAACGACTTCTTTATGGATAGATCAGGGTTGAATATACCAACAATGAAATTACCGGATGGAGATCCTCCTTTCTTTAATTGCACAGTCATAGTATCAATTGGCTTTCCGACAAGGGTAGATGAGTTGCTCACATATTCTGCTTGCACTGGCCTACCAGAGTATGCACTCAATCCAGATGATATAGTGGTATCATTCATATATGATGGACTAATTGGGATGCCACCAAGTTTTTGAATCATATGGAGATCCTTGGCAGTAGCATTATTCCACTGAGTTGTATAGTAAGTATAGTACGAGTTTGTGCCATCAAAAGAACCATTTTGGTCAGTTATTATTGAAACATAGTTTGAGCTATTACCTCCAGAAAACTTTATTCCTATTCTATCTCCTGCTTGGATACTGTATGGCGATGCTGAGCTAGGAATTGAGAAAGTATAGTCCTGATATGTAGGAGAAAGTGTCGAGGAATCAATAGTACCAAATGCCCTCTTAACAGATAGATCCTTGTTGAATATACCAATGGTAGCGATGCCAGTTGGTGATCCTCCTTTTCTTAATTGCAATGTTATGGTATCAATTGATTTTCCAACCAGTGAGGATGAGTTTGTCACAAATTCTGCCTGAAGTTGCCGTTGTGAGTATACACTTGCTCCAGGAGACACGGTCGTGTCCATCATTTGGATTACAGGTATGCCAGATACCAATATTTTCCCAGACTTTGTTATGGTAAGATTGTTGCGAGTATTATCGCTAAATGCCACAGTATTGGCAAATGTTTGATTTTCAATCTGGAATGATGAATTACTTGTCATGTAGATAGGGCTCAGCGGAGCTAAGAATGTAGTGTTTCCAGATCTATTATCAGTGGAATTATTTGACCAAACCCCATATGTAGAATTCTGAACCTGATTGTCATGGATTGTATTGTTTTTTGAGCTACCTTCAAAACCAGAAATTACATATATGCCGCGATGAGTATCATAGACTTTGTTTCCATATACTTGATTGTCCCATGATTGCGAGACTTCTATGCCGGTAAATTCGTCATGTACTGTATTGTAGCGCGCTATGCTATTATGGGCCTCGCGAGAGAAGAAGATGCCAGCACCGCCAAAGGTTCCATCTTTACCTCCACCATCACTGTATACAGTATTATTTTGAACTAGGAAATTGTAGCATTGAAGAGAGAATATTATTCCATACTTTCTATTATTGTGCACTATATTATTGAGAATCTTCCAGTCATGCGAACCTGTATGTGGGTCTAGCGCGTAAAAGATATTGTGATCATACTCATTACTATCAATTGTAACGTTATATGCCCCGTTTGAATAAGTGGCAAAAAAGGAATCATGGATTCTATTGTGAGATAGAAGTATGTCATGTGAATTCAATAGCATCTCTATTCCAGAAGTGCCACTTGAGTTATAACCAATATAGCTGATATCAGAATTCTTTATCCAGCCTCCTTGTGAACCAGCGGGTGAATATGGAAACAAGATGTATGCTCTTGGTATAGTAAAGTTCCAAGGAAACGTTTCTGGTAGTTGGTTAATTACCGTATTAGTAGCAGGATTCCATGATGTAATCTTTATTCCATCAATTTCTATTCTTCCATTTACAACCAAGCCATTTTTTCCAGCAATTTTTAGCCAAGAAACATTATCAGATTTATCAATCGAAAGGGTGGTATTTGCCACATTTGCAATGGTTGAGTTTACCAGCCAGGTCCCATTTCCTTGATATGCAATCTTTGATGGATCATTTACTTGACTTGCCAGCTGAGCAAAATGCTCTGTACATTTGACCGTAATTGAATTCTTAGCACTATTATAGGAAAAACATGGATTAGAAGGTTGTCCAGTGCCATTGGTAAGGGGCTTTATGTATAGGAAGTTGCTAGTTGTGTTGTAGGCTGTCTGGTTTGTAAAGAGTGTCTTTACCCCATTTTCAGCAAGATAACGCATCTCTGCCTCAAATAGAATTTTTTCATCTCCCTTTTCTGAAAACGGCAACGCTGCATTGCTTTCCGTAATTCTGTGGTAGTATATCATAGGTATATCTAATTGCGATGTGGCATTATTTTTCTTACCTGGTGAATTTACTTCGGCTGCAAATATTTCAAAGGCTTTGGTGTTGTTTTGAGAACGAGTAAAATTAAATTCGGCACCTACGAGGTGATTGTATCCCTCCAAGTTGTATCTGTTTGAAAAGGTTAATGTCCCATTGGGAAAGAAGGTCTCACAATCAGTCTGACTTGAATGCTGTTTCAATTCATTGCAGTGCATATTCTGATATGGTTCACTTCCACCTCTCGCAAAGCTATAACCTGCATTAATAATTGCATTAATTACTGTCTGATTGTTCCAACCCGCGCTGTGTGGCATTGCTATGATAGTAACTGGAAAACCATTACTTGCCATACAGAGCTTTGCTCCACTTGTCTCTACCACAAGCTGAGGCGCCGATAAGCGAGTCAAATATGGATGATTCATGGTGTGCCCCTCAATATCATAGCCTGCACTTTTTAGCTTCCCAATCGTTGTCCAATTCATGTAACCCGTAGGAGAAGAGGGAAGAGATGGCCTAGCGCATATGATAAAAAAGGTAGCATGTATGTGATACTTGTCTAGGATCGGTTTTGCAATATCGTATTGGCTCTGAAAACCATCATCAAATTGTATAAAGACTTGTTTTGTATATGGGTTGAGAGGTTGTGGTCTTATCAAAGCAACCTTTTGAAAAGCTGAAGCCATGTTTCCTGCTGCATCTTGAGCTGTCCAGGTTACGTTGAAGGTACCGGTAGAAAGTGTTACAACAGTATTGTTGATTGTGCTGCTACCAGTGATACTATTCCACCATTTTACCCCATGAGGAATATTGTCAGATACCATTGGAGTACCAAGGTCTATGGTTTTTGAACTATTTGTACTCCATGTCAGTATTTCTGAAGGGGCAGTTATTGTAGGAGGAATTGTCTCTGATGGAGTAGTAGTGTTTTCTGGGTGATAAATTAGAGTCATAGTTAGATCATAAGCAGGATAGATGTGCCAGGAAGTTGTATAGTATTCATAATACGTATTTGTGCCATCAAACGGATCTGTCGCATTTTGGTCAGTCATTATGGCAGCGTAATCGGTCAAATTTCCACCGGTGTATTTGATTCCAATGTAATCTCCCGCTTGTATCTTGTAACTTGCATTATTTGCAAGTGCAAATGTTTGTTGAGTGTAAACTACAGGTAGTTTTGATACATCAACTGAGCCAAAGGATTTTTGCAGTCCTAGAGTGGAATTGAAAATCCCTACAGTTGCATTTCCTGTTGGATTTTTCACTTTTTTAAGGCTAATCTGTATAGTATCAATAGTCTTACCAACCAATGTAGAAGTTGGAGATGCATATTCTGCATGAAGCGGTCTTTGTGAGTTAATGGACAGGCCAAGTGTTGACATGGTGTCATTCATTTGCGCCACAGGCGCAGGAGCAATAGCCGATGCTTCTTTAAGGACAGAGAGTGAAGTGTTTTGGGCAGAATTAATTCCTACTATTACAGTAAGCACTACGATGACCACGACTGACATCTGGAGTTGTTTCGTGCCTGGATTAGAATGTCCCTCCCTATTAGCGTTTGACAGTTTACCAATCGTGGGAATATCTACTTATGAAGATATGTTGTAAAATAAATTAAGGATCTTTTCACTCACGGAGATGTAAAGTTATAAGAAAAGATGGAAAACCATGATAAGATAATGAATTAGATAACCATATTGAATAAAAATTTCTAATTCGTCATTTGAATGTAAATTCCCCACTAGTCTTGAGCAAGTACAAGATTCTTCTTATCGTGTTTGTTTTGGTATAGCATGACATTTCTTTGTAATCACAAGTTACTTTGTAACTATCACTGTTTTGCATTTTCTTTGACAGACTTTTGATAATTTCTTTCAAGAGTGGTAATAGTGCTGATCTAGCTCCATAGGCGCCATTTTTATTAACAATCCAAAACATTGTAGTAGAGTCATAATTTGTTGGAAAAATTAGTTTTTTGATTTTTTCTGCACTTTCTGTATAATGACCGGCAGTTTTTATTCTACCTCTAGAAAGTATGCTTGCCCATCTTGCAAACTTTGCACATGAAAGGCACTTGTCATCGTAAATAAGAAGTGGACGTTCAAACAAGGATGAAAGTGACATATCTTATTTACCACTCGCAGTCGTTTAAGGATTGAGATCATATCTTTCCAATTTAGAGTGTTATGTCAATGTCAGGCAAAGAGTAGGTTAGGGGCCTTGCTTATCATCTGGAATCTATTTTGTCAATATCCCTTTGCATGTCTCTCACTCTAAAATTAAATAGGGTCTATTGCACATCCAGTTAGAAGCGGCATTTGGAAAAGCATGTTTCAAATATAGTCTTTTTTGGAAATTAAACCATTAACCTTTCTTACTATTCTAATAAATGTCCGGTTATCATCATTTCCTTCAATTTGGAGCACACCATCTCTGTAATAATGAATCGATATTTTTCCATCCAAGGAGATAAGATCAAATGATTCCGCCATAGAATCGTTAAATGAGGGATATTGTGATAGAATATAGTCTTTTTTGAGGGATTTTTTTACCAGTTCGTAAATATCTGGCGGCACATTTCTATAATTTATCATGGTTATTAGTTACACCACATTCATGGATTAAACCGACTAAGATTTATTCCAAGCTTTGATTAAAAACACATATGAGATCATGGCTGATTGTTGCAATAATCGTTTCGTCCGTTATACTAATCCCAGTTGTTCCGGCATATTCTGAACTTTCATCGGGTAAGAAATACGTAGTTCAAGCAGTTGGCTATTTGGTAGGAGATCAGACTCTTGCCGATTCCAGCATGACTTTGCAAGTTAGTTCTGGGGCATGGGTAGGAAACGATCTTTTTGCCACTTTAGACAGCGGAATCATAACCATAGGAGATGACAGCTATCTTAATGCAGGTGCCTGGCAGATTACAATGCTTCGTGGCGGAAAGTATTTGTCAATGACAGGAGACGCCCAAGATCTAAATGGGAATACCATTCATCTAAACTTGTTTGGAAGAACGATCTATAGTAATCAAGACAATGTTATCTACAGTTTTACAGGAAAAGCCGATGGCATAGATGCCACTAATGTGTTTCTTGGCGCAAAAATGTCTTCTGTATCATTAAATGTCACATCGCAACATATAGAGATTCAACCCAGCCACCCACAAGAACAACCTCAACCGAATCCTGAAAATCAGACATTTGCGTCTGCAAATAAGACACAAATTTCTAAAACCAATCTCCCTGTGCCAAAAATAATGCTAGTAGCAAGGCAATCAAGCCCTGTTCCAATTCAATATACCTATAGCATAAGCATAAAAGTTTTTGATGCAGGACAAAACCCATCAGCCAACTTTGACCAATTTTATGGTGTGATTCCCAATGCCAACCTCACAGGTCAAATTCTAGATTCTAATAAGAAGGTGGTACAATCATTTGGTGGATTGACAGATAAGGGAGGATACTATTCTTACAGCTTTAGGATACCATTCAACTTTGTTCCTGGAACTTACACTGTAAATTTAAAGGCCCAAATTGGACCCTCGATCGATAATAAGACTCTAACTTTATTTATTAGACAATATAATAATTAATAACTACAATTAGTAGATACTTCGTTACGAAGTTTATACAATAGGTCACAATATCGGGCAAAGATTAATTCCGTGATTCACAGCATCATATCACATGTATATTATCAGCCCCGAGATTTGGCTTACAACTTTTATTGTGCCATCTGGTTTTCAAAATCATGGCAAAACATATCCTTGTACCATATGATGGTTCAGATCCTTCCAAGAGAGCGTTTGAGACTGCTTGTGAATTGTCCACATTATACAATGCCAATATTACAGTGATTACATGCCTACCTATTCATTCTCATGTAGATCCCGTGATGGCTACTGCTTATCTTGAAACCCTAAAGATTCAGAAAGAAGAGGCAATGAAAACCATGAAAGAGTTGGAACCAAAATTAAAAAAATTGAACAAGTATAAAACCGATGTTCTAGAGGCAATATCAATTCCTGATGTTCTTCTTTCATATGCAAAATCACATAATGTAGACCTCATAGTCATAGGTTCTCGAGGCTTGGGCGGATTTAAGAAATTATTGCTAGGAAGTGTAGCAAGCACTGTTTCACAACACTCAGAATGTCCTGTATTGATTGTAAAGTAGATCTCAGCATTTTAGAAATGGAGACAATCAAGACGAAGAAATAAAAATTTTGAAAATCGTATCTGCGAGTTGTTTGAACCTTTCGTGATGATAAAGGAAGTGTTTTCATGTGATCATCTGTATTCGTCTCCACAGTCGCCTATTATTGCATACAAGTTTCTTGCCCTTGATGTAACATAATTTATTTTGTTAATATCCTCCTCATCTAACTTCAACCCAAAAACTCTGAGATTGTCTGATTTGTGTTCCGATATGCCAAGTCTAGTACCGATAATTACTCCTGCAACACTAGCTTTGTCTAGGATAAATCGTGTTGCCACATTTGCTATACTTACACCATGTTTTTTTGCCACATCGTTAAGTATGGTAAGCAGCTCTTGAAACAATGCCCATCCTCCCCATGCATCAATCATATTCTTATATTTTTGAAGACTCGACGTATATAGTTCAGACCTTGTCGGTTCTTGTTTTCCAAGATATTTTTCAGAAAGGAATCCACCGCACAACGTTCCATATGTAAGTAGTTTTATTCCGTTCTTTTGGCAAATTGGAGCCAATTTTACTGCAGGTCGTTGATCTACTATAGAATATTGTACTTGATTTGATACCAACTTGAATCCAGTATCCATCATAATTTCTACTCTTTCTGTATCAAAATTTGTCAATCCAACATATCTTACCTTTCCTTCATCACGAAGATTGGAGAGGTGGTGAAGTGCATCGATGTACCGAGTGTCTTCATAGTCCCACCAGTGAAATTGTACAACATCAATTGATTTAGTGTTCATTCTATGCATTGACTTATCTATATGATGCTCTACGATTGATCTAGTCATTGGCCCAGGATTAGGAACAAATTTTGTAAGGGCTTGCATTTTATCAAGTTCTTCAATCCCGTTTTTTCTTGCAAGGCGTCTCCTAAACTCTCCAATGAATTCCTCAGCAGGTCCATAAATGTCAGCCACATCCCACGTAGTGAGCCCAGAATTGTGATATGAAAACATCTCAGAAATCGCAGATTCTTCATTTATCTGACCGTGACCTCCAGCTACTTGCCACATACCATTAATGATACGACAAATCTGCAAGTCAGGGGCAAGTTGGCAAGTTTCTTGTGACGGATTCAAGTTGAGTATAATTTTGTAGAAACAGTTCTGCTCAAATAAAGTGTCGTTTATTCTCATACACATGCAATTTTCCAACCTCAGGCGTGAAAATAATGAATGTCAGTTGTATGACTAACAATTGGTTATTAGGCCATCTGGAACAAAATCTATGTGAGACTAAACATAGTAATTATCGGATTAGCATGCCTATTTTCTGCCATTCCAGCTTACATCAAAATACCAGGCCTAATTACTGACGAGATGAACATTTTAACTGGAGGAAATGCCGTTTCTCTTTCAAGGTCATATCTGCTTGAACAAATGCACATCCCACCCATTGATATGATGGTTGCCATAGCACAGTATTCATTTGTTGGCCTAGCCGTTGCAGGAGTTGTCATCATAATAGTTGGGCTTGTGGCAAAAAAACACAAAACTCAATTTGCAAAGTCAAAGACCCAACCATATTTTGTCAAATCAAAGACAGACCCATATCTTGATACAACGAATGAACAGCAAGAAAAATCTAGTGCTTTGGATATTCTGCAAGAAAGACTCGCAAGAGGAGAGATATCTTCAAAGGAATTTCAAAATTTGAAGAAACTCTTAGAAGAAGAGAAACACTAGAACACATAATAAGATTAATTTTAAACGCTTGAATTAAGGTTAGCATTGTTTGTGGAATTTGTTAATCAACTATAAAATATGTTTGATAATATTACAGAAATCATAATTTTATCAAAGGTATCCAGTATTTGATAACTATAGGAATAATGAAGATGACATAATTTCAAAAAGAAAATACTACCTAACGGACTAAATTTTTAATCTTTCCTCTAATTCCAAGCCTAACTTTGTCTTGTAAACTCCACATAGATTTCTTATTGAGACGTTACTTATTCCACATACCCTTGCAATATCAGTTTGTGTTTTTTTTTCTCCAACAATACATGATGCCAAATAAATTGCAGCAGCAACTAGTGCCATCGGATTTTTACCCGTCGAGAATCCTTTTTCCTCTGACTTTAATACTAATTTCAGAGCAGTTCTTCTGGTTTTCTCGCTTGCACCAATCATGCTGCAAATTCTAGTAACAAATTCCACTGGATCGTATGGATCTAGTTTTAGATCCAAAGTTTTCGCAATAATTCTGTATGCAAGAGCAAGATCCCCCTTTCTGAGATTCCCAGCAACTGCAATGTCCTTTAGTGTTCTAGGTGTGTTTGTCTTTCTGCATGCTGCATAAATTGATGCATAAATGACTGAAGCTATTCCCCTTCCTTGAGTTAGTTTTCTTGCAATTGCCTTTCGGTAAATGTATGCTGCTTCTTCTATCACATTATCTGGAAGCGTAAGCTGTGATTTCATTGTAGAAAGCAACATGAATGCATATCGTAGATTCCTATCATTACCTCTGGATTTACTCCGATTGTCCCATAATCGAAGTCTGTTAAATGTACTTTTCATGGACCCGGATAGATAATTACCCGAAGCGTCCTTATCTGCAATCCCTATAGAAGTTGCAAGCCCCATGTCATGGATGGCTATGCTTGACTTGATGCCAGTCCTACTCTTGTCGTTGAATTGTTCTAGATCAAATGAACTATGTTCTGGACCAAGACTAATCAGTTTCTCGATTAATACTTGACCACATGAAGAACAAAGAATTTCCCCAGTACTGTTATCAGTTATGAGTGGCCCCTTAGTACAGATTTTCTGCTTGCAATTGTCAAAGATTTCTTCGTGCAAGGGTCTATGATAGCTCAAATCTGACTAATTAGTAATTTGCAAACAATACGAGGGTTATTTCGCAGTAGGTGCAGCTAATTTCTCATTCTAATTTCATAGAATGGAAATCACGTCATGACCTAAGAGTTTGATTAACCTTTAACTGATTTCAGGATTATATAGTAATGATTCGGATTAAATAACTTAATTTACATATTCATTTATTATCATATAATTTAGCCAGGATACGAAAACAAATCTAAAAAATCAATCTGGGGTTATTTTTGCACTGAACCATCAGAATCTGTTTTTAGTTGGTCTTCTTCAGTCAAGTGCATTTTCATTCTTTGAGGATAACAACTCATGATTTTCGTAATATATCCTTGAACAATAAGTTAGGTATGTATTATTAAAAAACAAACAACTTGCAAACACGAAGAAGATATTTTCAACATTCACAAGGTGCAATTTACTAAGAAAGACTTTGGATGTTAATGTATTAATAGTTAATTTACATATTCTGTGCTCGAATAATATTTCTCCTATTATCTTAAAATTTGGCATTGTTATTGAGGCGATTCAATTTTCCCAATACCACTTTTGTCTAAAACCATCATCATGTTTTTGCTTGTGTGCTGCCATAAAGTGCCTTTTCAGCCTTACATCATCGGTAAATTTCATGTGGCATTCTTTACACTGAAATTCTTTGTTTTCGTCAGACATTTCATTCTTTAATTCCATTAGTCGTTTCTGGTACATCTAAATTCAAGGCTTCTATTTGCTGGAATCATGTAAAAGTTAATGTTTTATAAAAATAAAATAGTTGTTGAACCATGTTAGTTAACTAAGTTAGTGAATAATGTGTAGCAACTTATTATAAATTGGATATGAAAATTGTATTATGAATATAGTAATTCAAGCTTATTTTTTGGTTACTTCAATCAAGATAATATTACCTACATTTTATGCCGACATATTTTCAGCCAGTGCACAACTAGCAATAAAATCTATATTGCCATTTTTCTCGGTTGGAACGTAAACCTATTTGCAGTATTACAGCAAGTGATATTCTAACACTATCATCTTCAAGGTTGTCCTAGAGTATAGTTTGACCAAGTACTGGCAGCAAATGATTCTAGTGTACCGTTATCCATGTAATATGATTTGAGATAGACATTTTCCGGAAATAGCCTATACGTGTCATTATACTGCATTACTGAGATCATTGGTATTACAGGCTGATCTGACTTGTAGTCATCTGGAGCTAAATTGTATAGGTCACAAGTTCGCAGGAATCTCATGTATTTATCAGAAAAATCAACAAAGCATGTCGTTTCAAGATTCCATTGTGTAACCTTGCCCAAAAATATGGTATAGTTTCCTGCCTGTACAGGCAAACCCGTTATAGTCTTTGGTACAATATTGGTAGTAGTCTGTCTTGGTTGAACGATGTATGTCGAGCTTGCCAGTCCTTTGACATAGCCGTCTTTGGCAGCGGTTGCATCAATCTCGTAAAGTCCAGGAGTCGAAGGAATAGCAGATTTGTATTTGAAATTGCCCTGAACATCAGTTGTTGTTGTTACTATTACAGTTCCAAACATTAGTAACACATTTGCGTTTGCAATTGGCTTGTAGGCTTGATCTTTGACGGTACCCACAATTACTGGGTATTCTCCTTCCACTATGGAATTTTTTTCAGCGGCCACCGAAACAACAAGATTGCTAGAGATTATAGAATCTGAGACTTGGACGCTTGAGAGAATTATTATTAATCCTAATACTGATGCGAATGCAGCAAGAACTAAATGTAAATTCAACTATTTGTCCTTTTTAATTCGGTTGTTAATTGGCTAAATCTAATTTTTTTATCCATTAACTTAAGTAATAGTTAATTGCTATGAGACAAATAACTATTTTCAGCTGTTTGGAACCCCAATCACAATAGTTTCCTTCATAGTATATTCAACCTAGAGAATCGGCACCTTGACAAAGCAATGACTGATATTGCACCCATTACAAGTGTCAGGGTCATTGCCTGACCAAATTCAGGAATTACAAATGTGCCTATAATGTCAATTTCTGAAGTTTCACTACTAAATGGTATTAAGAGAG
>Ga0335084_10005550_pt1 | contig 12486 bp, 14 predicted proteins | sample Lox_Sample_44_FD_206721 | JGI IMG/M metagenome (GOLD analysis project Ga0335084, IMG submission 206721) | Soil microbial communities from Loxahatchee National Wildlife Refuge, Florida, United States - Lox_Sample_4.4 | ecosystem: Environmental > Terrestrial > Soil > Wetlands | place: USA...
CACCAGCCTCGAGAAGACCTGCAGGATCGAAGTCGACCGGCTGGTGGCGCTGGGTGAGAACGGGCCTCGCCTGCCCGAGCCCCTTCGCCAGCGGAAGGCGCAGATAGTGCGGCGCGTGCTCGCGGGCGACGCCGAAATCAGGCGGTTCGCCGAGCCCTGGATGAACCAGCTCGCGCAGATGATCGGCCACATTCGCAACGAGCGGCGCCTGTCGCGGTCGTACGGCACGCAGCCCTAGGAACGCGCGGCCCTGCCGCGTACGCCGAACCGGGTGGGGAGATGATTCAGCCTGAGCTTCTCGGACGCCTGCGGCTGCTGGCCGAGGCTTACCGGATTCCGCTCGCGTCGCCTTCCGACAAGCCGAACGAAGTCGCGCCGGTGCCCGGAGTGCGTCAGGTGCAGGCCGAAGTCGAAGCACGCCTTGCCGACGGCCGCTTTCGGGTGTTCGCCGCCGGGGAGCGGTTCGAAATGGATCTCCCGGCGCAGACGCGCCCCGGCGACCGCGTGCGCATCGCCCTCCCCCCTGCGACGGCTTCCCAGGAAGCGTCGCCTCGGGTGCCTGCCCCGTCGGTCGAAAGCCGCGTGAGCCCGGCAGGCCGCCTCGTCTCGGAGCTCGCCCAGCGCATGCCCGGCGATTCCGGCACACGCACCCCGGGATCGATCAGCGCCGCGCAGCCCCTGCTGCCCGACGCCCCGGTGCGCACCGATGTGGCCGCCGCGACGCTGCGCGAACTGATAGCGTTGAGCGGGCTCTTCTACGAATCCCACCAGGCCGAGTGGGTCGGCGGCGCGCGCGATACGCAACAGCTTCTTCGCGAGCCGCAGGGACAGTTGTCGAAAGCCGGCGCTCAGAACAGCGCCAGGGACTCGCAATCCTCCCCGGCGACGGAATCGGCTCCGGCCGGGGCCGCGCCGTCGAGCGCAGACCCGGGCGCCGCGCACGCCGAGCCGCGCCCGATCTCGCTGCACCCCGGCGCAGCACCCATCGTTCAGCAGCAGATCCGCGCGCTCGAGGCCCACCACATCGTTTGGAACGGCCAGGTGTGGCAAGGGCAGGCGATGCGCTGGGAGATCGAGGAGACCGACCAACAGGGCTCCGGCTCCGGCGATAGCGCCCGTGCCTGGCAGACGAGCGTCGATCTGGAGCTGCCGCGGCTGGGCGCGATCCACGCGGTGATGACGCTTTCCGGCGGGAGCCTCGGCGTGCGCATCCACGCGGAATCGCGCGCCACCGACGCCTTGTTCGCTCAGCGCCTCGTCGAGTTGCGCCAGGCCCTGCTCGACGCCGGGCTGCCGGTCAGCGGGATCGTCCGGGAGGCCCATGGCCACTCGTGACGCCCGGCCCGCAGCCGTCGCACTCGCGTACAACGCGGACACGCCCGCGCCGCGCGTCGTGGCCAAGGGCCGCGGCCTGATCGCGGAAGCGATCATCGAAAAGGCTCGCGAGCACGGCGTATTCGTGCACGAGTCGCCGGATCTGGTCGCGCTCCTGATGCAAGTCGACCTTGACCAGCACATTCCCCATCAGTTATACATCGCCGTTGCAGAGCTCCTTGCCTGGGTTTACCGGCTCGAGCACGGCCCGGCAGCTCCGAAGACTTGAGATGAGCGTTGCGTCCGGGACGAAACCGCGCCCCGCGGGAAAACCCGCTCGATGGACAAAGCGAACCCATGGCCCTGCCCGAAGCCCAATTCACCGAGGAAGAAGAGCGCTATCTCATCCGCTCCAGCGCGGATATCGCATATATCCTGCGTCGCGCCGTCGAAAAGGCGGCGATGGTCACCGCGTATTTCGGCGACGGCAACGATTTCGCGCTGACTGCGTTCCTCGACGTGGCGCCCGAGCTCGACCGGCTGGTCTTCGATCTGCCTGCGCAGAGGAGCCAGGCCAGCAGGCTGATCGGCGGGGGCCGCATCACCTTCGTGACCAACCAGGAGGGGGTCAAGATCAAGTTCCAGGTGGCAGGCGCGACCGCCACCGAGCACGAAGGACGCCCGGCCCTCGCCTCGCCCATGCCCGACGCGGTGCTGCGCCTGCAGCGCCGAGAGTTCTACCGGGCACCCTGCCCCCTGTCGAACCCGGTGATCTGCACTATTCCCTACACTTCGCAAGGCGAGGCACACAGCGCCGAGATGGTCGTGCTCGACGTCAGCCTCGGCGGGATCGCGATCCTGGATCAGCACCATGCGCTCAGCCTGGAACAGGGCGCGGTCTACGAGAGCTGCGTCATCAACTTTCCGGAAGTCGGATCCTTCTCGACCACCCTCGAGGTGCGCAACATGCAGCAGGTGACGCTGAAGAACGGCATGGTCACGGTGCGCTCGGGCTGCAAGTTCATCGATCCCCCGGCGGCCGGCATCGCGCTGGTGCAGAAGTACACGATGAAGCTCGAGCGCCAGAGGAGCTCGCGCTTCGAGCGGGGCTGAAAGCGCCAAGCCGCGCCGCGATCGCGGCGCACCCGGCGTCAGATCTGCATGTTCATGATGTCCTGGTACGCGGTGACCAGCCGGTTGCGGACCTGGACGATGCCCTGGAACGCGATATTCGCTTTTTGCAGGGACAGCATCACTTCGTGCACGGGGACGTTCCCCTTGCCGGCCTCGAAGTCCCGGGCCAGCCCCAGCGCGCGCTCCTGCGACTCGTTGACCTTGTCGAGCGCCCCTTTCAGGAGCGCCGCAAAATCGGCGCCCCCGCTGGTCTCCTTGGCGGGCGCCGGAACGGGCGTGCCCGCCGCGAGCGCCGCCGACGCGCGCAACTGCGCCAGCAGGTCTTCTATGCCTCGGCTTTCCATGCGTCTCCTCGCTCAAAAAACGCGATAGCGCAACACTACTCCCCGCTCCGCGCCGGCCGAGGGGCGAAAAGGGGTCTGAAAGCCCCGTTTTTCCGGGGTATCCGCCCGGGGTGCCGTGCCCATAATCCCGGAGGTTCAAAGACGCCCCGCGCGCGGACACCACCGCCCGGACCTCTGAAGAGTTAACGGCAGGAACCGTCCATGGCTACAGACTACGTGCAGGCACCCCCCGGCGGACTGGCGCAGATTTTCACGGTCCAGCGCCTGGGCTTGCTGCTCGGAATCGCCGCTGTCGCCGCCGCGGTCTTCAGCATGTGGCTGTGGACCCGCACCCCCGATTACCGGGTGCTTTACGCCAATCTGTCCGACCGCGACGGAGGAGCCGTGGTCGCCGCCTTGCAGCAGATGAATGTCAGCTACCAGTTCGCAGAGGGCGGGAGCGCCATCCTCGTCCCCGCCAGCCAGGTGCACGACACGCGCCTGCGCCTCGCCGGACAAGGGCTGCCCAAAGGCAGCCTGGTCGGCTTCGAGCTCATGGAAAACGCCAAGCTCGGCACCAGCCAATTCATGGAGCAGGTGAACTATCAGCGCGCCCTCGAGGGAGAGCTGGCGCGTTCCATTCAGACGCTCTCGGCCGTGCAGGCCGCACGGGTCCATCTGGCCATGGTGAAGCCCAGCGTGTTCGTGCGCGAGCAGCCGAAATCCAGCGCATCGGTCGTCCTTCACCTGCGGGCGGGGCGGACGCTCGAGCCCCCGCAGACCGAGGCGATCGTGCACCTGGTGTCGAGCAGCGTGCCCGACCTTTCCGTGTCGCGCGTCACCGTGCTCGACCAGAACGGGGTGCTTCTCAGCAGCACCCAGGACGCGAACAGCGTGCGCGCGGGACTGGATGCCAATCAACTCAAGTATGTCCAGGAGCTCCAGGCGAGTTACGCCCGGCGAATCGAGTCGATCCTGTCGCCCATCGTCGGGCCGGCCAATGTGCGCGCCCAGGTGAGCGCGGACGTCGACTTCGCGCAAGTGGAGCGGGCCGAGGAGATCTACAAGCCCAATCAGAATCCCACCAACGCCACGATTCGAAGCCAGCAGAGCAGCGAATCGCAGAACGTCGGCGGAACCCAGGCTGCCGGCGTGCCCGGCGCGCTCACCAATCAGCCGCCCGCTCCTGCGACCGCGCCGGTCACCGCGCCGGCGGGCGCGCAGGCCGCAGGAAAAGCGGCGCCCGCGCCGGCGACCCAGGCGGCGACGCAATCGCGCGAAAGCCGCAAGGACTCCACCGTCAACTACGAGGTCGATCGCACCATCCAGCATGTGCGACAGCCGGTCGGCACGATCCGCCGCATCTCGGCCGCAGTCGTCGTCAACCAGCACCGCCTGGTCAGCGCCGACCGCAAGGTGAGCTACAAGCCGCTCACCGAGGACGAGATATCCCAGATCACCGCGCTGGTACGGGAGGCGATCGGCTACAGCCAGACGCGCGGCGATTCCCTCAACGTCGTCAGCCGGCCTTTCAACGAGCCGGAACAGCCGGAAGCGGTCGAGACACCTATCTGGAAAGATCCCGAGATCGTCGAGCTCGCCAAGACCGTCGGACGCTACCTGCTGTTCGGCATCGTCGCCTTGTATCTGTTCTTCGCGGTCCTGAAGCCGATGTTCCGGACGCTGACGACGATTCCGCCCGCTCCGGCGCCCTTGCCCTCCGCGCTGCCCAACCCGGCCTCGCCCCCCGGCCTGGGCCCGCGCAGCTACGAAGCCAATCTGCAGGCGGCGCGCCAAGTCGCGCAGCAGGAGCCGCGGCTGATCGCAAACGTCGTGAAGAGCTGGATGGGCGGCAATGAGTGACGAAGGACTCGCGCGCAGCGCCGTGCTCCTCATGGCGATGGGCGAGGAATACGCCGCGGAGGTCCTCAAGTACCTCGGACCGCGCGAAGTGCAGAAGCTCGGCCAGGCGATGGCGAGCCTGAAAAGCGTGTCGCGCGAGCAGATCGAGCAGACCCTCGACAATTTCCGCACCGAGGCCGAGGAGCGCACCACCATCGGCGTGGGGTCGGATGAATATGTACGCAACGTTCTCACCAAGGCCCTGGGAGACGACAAGGCCGGCGCGATCATCGACCGCATCCTCCAGGGCGGCGACACCAGCGGCATCGAAGGGCTCAAGTGGATGGACTCCCCTTCGGTCGCGGAGCTCATCAAGAACGAGCACCCGCAAATCATCGCGACGATCCTGGTGCACCTGGACCGCGACCAGGCCGCCGAAGTGCTCGGGTGCTTTCCCGAGCGGCTGCGCAACGACACGGTGCTGCGGATCGCCACGCTGGACGGGATCCAGCCCTCGGCGCTGCGCGAGCTGAACGATGTCCTCACCAAGCTCCTGTCCGGCAGCAACAACCTCAAGAAAACCGCCATGGGCGGCGTGCGCGCCGCGGCGGAGATTCTCAACTTCCTGGGAGCGTCGATCGAGACTTCGGTGGTCGAAGCGGTGCGGCAGTACGACTCGGAGCTTGCGCAGAAGATCCTCGACCAGATGTTCGTCTTCGAGAACCTGCTCGACCTCGACGACAAGGGCATCCAGCTGCTGCTCAGGGAAGTCCAGTCCGAGTCGCTGATCATCGCGCTCAAAGGTGCGAACGAGCAGCTGCGCGAGAAGGTATTCAAGAACATGTCGCAGCGCGCCGGCGAAATGCTCAAGGAGGATCTCGAGGCGAAAGGACCGGTGAAAGTGTCCGAGGTCGAGCTGCAGCAGAAGGAAATTCTCAAGATCGTGCGACGCCTCGCCGACGAGGGCCAGATCGCGCTGAGCGGAAAGGGCGAGGAAGCCTATGTCTGACCCGATTCTCCCCAAGGAAAAGCTCACCGCCTATCAGCGCTGGGAGCTCACCGCGCTGTCGGGCCACGACGCGCGCTCGCGGGGTGCGCGAACCGGAGCGCAGGAGCCGCTCACGCTCCCTACCGCCGGCGAGATCGAAGAAATGCACAAGTCGGCCCATGCCGAAGGACTGGCCGAGGGCCGAGGGCGCGCCGCCGCCGTGGCCGCGCAGCTCGAAGCCGTCCTCGCGGCCGTCACGCGCGAAGTGCAGAACTGGGAGACGCAGATCGCCGAGGACATCGTATCGCTCGCCGTCGAGATCGCCCGCCAGGTAGTGCGCGAGTCCCTTGCCGTGCGCCGCGAGCTGATCGTTCCGGTCGTGCGCGATGCCATGCAACAGCTGCCCTTGTTCAACGCACCCGCGAGGCTCGTGCTGCACCCCGCCGACGTCGAGGTGGTGCGGGAGGAAATCGGCGACCAGTTGAGCCAGCTTGGCTGGAAAATCGTCGAGGACGAGCGACTGGAGCCCGGCGGCTGCCGCATCGAGAGCGCCGCGAGCCAGATCGATGCGACCAACGCGACCCGCTGGGAGCGTATCGTCGCCGCGCTGGGGCGCGATCGCGCCTGGCTGGACCGCCGTCCGGTCGTGCGCAAGGCGCACGAACTCAAGACTGAGCCCAAGGCTGAGCCCAAGGAGGACGCCGCGTGAGCGCCGCCCCCGCCCGCCATCGCTGGTCGGATTATGTGGAACGCTGCGGCGAAGCCGTCGGCATCGCTTCGCCGTTTCGCGTCAACGGACACCTGACCCGCGCCGCAGGCCTGGTAATGGAAGCGGCCGGCCTGCAGCTGCCGGTGGGCCACGGCTGCAGCATCTCCCTGCCCAACGGACACATCGTCAGCGCCGAGGTCGTGGGCTTCTCCGGCGACCGGCTGTTTCTGATGCCGACCGAGGACGCCTACGGCCTGGCGCCCGGAGTCAAGGTATTTCCCACCGAGCTGCCGGCGGCGCTGCCGCGGCTGCGCGCGGCGTTCAACCCCTACCGGCGCGCGGTCGACCGGGCCAAGCAGATTCCGGTGGGAGAGAGTCTTCTCGGCAGGGTGCTCGACGGAAACGGACACCCGCTCGACGAGAAGGGCCCGCTCCATGCCGAGCAAAGCGCGCCCTTGTACAGCCGCCCCATCAACCCGCTGGAGCGCTCGCCGATCGACAGCGTGCTCGATGTCGGAGTGCGCGCGATCAACGGGCTGCTGACGGTGGGACGCGGGCAACGCATGGGCCTGTTTTCCGGCAGCGGCGTCGGCAAGAGCGTCCTCCTCGGCATGATGGCGCGCTACACCAGCGCGGACGTCACGATAGTCGGCCTGATCGGCGAGCGCGGACGCGAAGTAAAGGAATTCATCGAGCAGATCCTGGGGGAGGAAGGGATGCGCCGCTCGGTCGTGATCGCCGCGCCCGCGGACACTTCACCCTTGCATCGCATTCACGGGGCGGCCTACGCGACAGCCGTGGCGGAGTATTTCCGCGACCGCGGCAAGCATGTGCTCCTCATCATGGACTCGCTGACCCGCTACGCCATGGCGCACCGCGAAATCGCCCTCGCCATCGGCGAGCCGCCCGCAACGCGCGGCTACTCGCCCTCGGTGTTCGCCAGGCTGCCCAAGCTCGTCGAGCGCGCCGGCAACGGCCTGAACGGCCTCGGGTCGATCACCGCCTTCTATACCGTTCTGATGGAAGGCGACGATCAGCAGGATCCCGTCGCCGACGCCGCCCGCGCGATTCTCGACGGACAGGTGGTACTGTCGCGCCAGCTCGCCGACGCCGGCCACTACCCGGCGATCGACCTCGAGGGATCGATCAGCCGCGTCCTCGGCGCGCTGCTCAAGCCGGCGCAGATGGAAGCCGTGCGCCAGTTCCGCTCGACCTACGCGCTCTACCAGCGCAACCGCGACCTGATCAGCGTGGGCGCCTACGTGGCGGGGAGCGATCCGGCGGTCGATCGCGCCATCGAGATGTTTCCGCGCCTTCAGGCTTTTCTTCGCCAGGACATGCACCAGCGCGCCGAGCACGGCGCGAGTGTCGCAGACCTGCTGTCCCTGTTCTCGACGGCGTCCGCGCAGGCCGACTGATTCCCGGAGACGTCCACATGCCCCCCAAGAAGACTCTGCAGCAATTGATCGAGCTGGCGCGCTCCAAGAGCGACGTCGCAGCACGCTCCCTGGGCGTGTCGCGCTCCCACGAGGAGGAAGAGCTCGGCAAGCTGCGCCTGCTGCTCGAGTACCGCAAGGAGTACATGCTGCGTTTCGACGATGCGGCGCGAAAGGGCCTGGACCGCAGCGCGTGGAGCAATTACCACGCGTTCCTGCACAAGCTCGACGACGCCATCGAGCAGCAGCACCAGGTCGTCGCGCGGCAGCATGTCGCCGTCGAGGAGCACCGCACGCTGTGGCACGCGGCGAGCCGCCGCCTGAAATCCTTCGACGCGCTCGACCAGCGGCGGCAGCAGGCCGAGCGCGTCACCGAGCGCAAGCGCGAGCAGCGCGAGCACGATGAATTCGCCCACACCGCCCGCAAGCACTAGACCCGCCATGGACCTGCCGATCCCCACCCTGCCGCAGCCCGCGGGCGTCCCGCAGCCCGCCGCATCCCCTGCCCCCGGCGCGCAGCCCTCCGCCGCGGACGCAGCGGGCGACGCCTTCTCCCAGATTCTCGCAGCGGGCCTCGGCGTCGTGGCGCCTTCCGCTCCCGACCCCGCGCTGGAGGCGGGCGAGGCCGCGTCGGCGGCGCCGCGGCACAAGGGCGAGTCGCCGGAGTCCGACCCGCCCGATCCCGTCGCGCTCTTTCTTACCGTCATCGGTCTGCCCGTTTCGCCGCCGCTCGCTCCGGCTGCCACGGCCACCGCGAATACGGACGCGGAGATCGGCGCGATCCCGTCGAGCGCCATGGAGCCGGCGAAGAAGACATTGCGGGCACCCGCGGGCGCGGCCGATGCCGCGCAGGCGCCTGGCCGCGGGATTCAGGCCGAGGTGCTGGTGCGCGCCGCAGAGCCGGCTGCGCACGCGCAGCCTCTGATTCCGGTTCCGGCGGACCCGGTGCACGGCGCGGGCGAAACCCCTGCCACGGACGCTGCGAACGCCGCTCCCGTCCTGCCGCTCGCAGCCCACGCCGCGCAGCAGCCGCATCTGCCGGCTGCAGCCGCGGAGATCCGTACGCCGCTGCGTGCCCAGGAATGGAACGCCGATCTGGGAAAGACCCTGGTGTGGATGGCCAACAGCGAACACAGCACCGCCGAGATCCGGCTCAATCCGCCCGAGCTCGGACCGCTGGAGATCAAGCTCACGCTCGGCGCCGGGGACGGCGGGCAGGCGAACGTGGCGTTCGCCTCTCCGCACGGCGCGGTGCGCGAGGCGATCGAAGCAGCGATGCCGCAGTTGCGCGACATGCTTGCCGGAAGCGGCATCACGCTCGGCCAGACCACGGTGAGCGCCGAGTCGTTCCGGCAACCCGGCGATCCCGGCGGATCCCGGTCGGAGCGCGACGCGTCCGCGGACAGCGGCGAGCGCGTCGAGGGCGCGACTGCGGCTTCTCCGGCTCGCGCCGGCGTCGGCCTGGTCGATACCTTCGCCTAGGCAGCGGTGAACGTGATCCTATATGCGAGGTAGATGAGCATGGCCGCCCCCAAGCCCGTACCCAAGCCCGAGACCAAGGACAAGAAGCCGGAAGCCCAGCCCGCGCAGCCGTTCCCCGCGGTCAAGCCCACGCGGCGCAAGCTGATCGCGATCATCGCGGCTGCGACGACGCTGGTTCTGGCCGCGGCCGGCGGCACCGCCTGGTACCTCGCCAGGCCGAAGAGCCCGGCCGAGGCGGCCGCCGCTCCTCCCAAGGCGAAGATCGAAAAACCCAAGCAGGTGATCTTCGTGCCGCTGGAGACCTTCACGGTCAATCTGCAACCGGAGTCGGGCGACCGCTACCTCCAGACCACGCTGTCTCTCAAGGTCGGCGATCCGGCCGTCGAACAGGCGATCAAGCAGCAGATGCCCGAGGTGCGCAGCCGCCTTCTGTTGCTGCTTTCGAGCAAGCGCGCCTCCGAGCTGACATCCGTGGAAGGCAAACAGGCGCTCGCCAACCAGATCGCCGCGCAGGTGAATCAGATTCTCAACCCCGGAGCTGCGGCACCCGCGGCGAAGGCGCCTGAAACCGCGGCGCCGTCCGAGGGTAAGGCCGGCGGCGACGCCGCGCCGCCCGCCGCGCCCGCTCAGGAGCCCGCGCCGGACGGACCCGTGCTCAGCGTGCTGTTCACCAATTTCATCATCCAGTAGCCATGGCGAAGGAATTCCTGACCCAGGACGAAGTCGACGCGCTGCTGCGCGGCGTCACCGGCGAGGCCGAGGAGGAGAAAGCCGGCGCGACCGACCCGAAGGCGCCCCGTCCCTACAACCTCGCCAAGCAGGAGCGCATCGTTCGCGGGCGAATGCCCACGTTCGAGATCATCAACGAGCGCTTCGCGAGGCTGATGCGCATCGGCTTGTTCAATTTCATGCGGCGCACGGCCGAAATCGCGGTGAGCCCGGTGCGTACCCAGAAGTACAGCGAGTTCATCCGCAACCTGGTTGTCCCGACCAACCTCAACGTCATGCACGTCAAGCCCCTGCGGGGCAGCGCCCTGCTGATCTTCGAGCCAACCCTGGTCTTCCTGATCATCGACAGCCTCTTCGGCGGCGACGGGCGCTTCCATGCCAGGATCGAAGGCCGCGAATTCACCCCCACCGAGCAGCGGATCATCCAGCGGCTGCTGGAGGTCGTCTTCGAGAACTTGGAGAAATCCTGGGCGCCGGTTCATCCGCTGAAATTCGAATTCGTGCGCGCCGAAATGAATACGCAGTTCGCCAACATCGCCACCCCGAACGAAGTGGTGGTCACGACCACGTTCACCATCGACTTCGGCAGCGACGCCACCGGCGCGATCCACCTGTGCATGCCCTACGCAATGCTCGAGCCGATACGCGACACCTTGTTCAGCAGCGTGCAGGGCGAGCAGATGGAGCTCGACCGGCGCTGGCTGCGCATGCTCTCCAAACAGGTTCAGTCCGCGGAAGTGCAGCTCGTCGCCAATCTGTGCCATTCGACGCTCACGCTCGAGCAGGTGCTCGCGCTCAAGACCGGCGACGTGATCAACGTCGATATTCCGGAAGCCGTCGTCGGGGACATCGACGGCGTCCCGGTCATGGAATGCAAGTACGGCGCCTTCAACGGCCAGTACGCGCTCCAGGTGCTGCGCCTTATCAATCACGCGGCGGCGGACGATCCGCCGCCTTTGCTGCCGTCTCCGAAGACGGCCGAGCACGCATAGTTTCCGAACGCCGAACACGCGAGCAAAGGAGAATTCGATGTCTGAAGCCAAGGTGGAGAAAGCGGTTACCGGGGACGACTGGTCCGCGGCGATGGCCGAGCAGCAGGCCGCGGGAGCGGGACCGAATCCCGTGCCCCTGTTCGGGCAACTCGCGGATCAGAAGCGGGAGTCCGAAGGGCACAACGAGATCGACATGATCCTGGATATCCCTGTCCAGCTCACTGTGGAGCTCGGCCGCACCAAGATCGCGATCCGCAGCCTGTTGCAGCTTGCGCAGGGCTCGGTGGTGGAACTCGACGGCCTTGCGGGCGAGCCGATGGACGTGCTGGTGAACGGCTGCCTGATCGCCCAGGGCGAGGTGGTGGTAGTCAACGACAAGTTCGGCATCCGGCTGACCGACATCATCACCCCGTCGGAGCGCATGAGGAGGCTCAAGCGATGGTGAGCCGCGTCCTTGCGGCGCTCGCGCTCGGCGCGGCGCCGGTCTGCGCCATGGCGGCGGACGCCGCCTCGAGCCCCGGATTGGGCAGCCTGCTGCAGGTGTCGCTCGGACTGGGCGTGGTGCTCGCGATGGTGGTGGGCGCCGCCTGGCTGGCGCGCAGGCTGGGCGTGACGCCGGGTCAGTCCGACGGCCTGGTCAAGGTTCGCGGCGGCGCGGCCGTCGGGCAGCGCGAGCGCGTTGTCGTGGTCGAGGTCGAGAACACCTGGCTGGTGCTGGGCGTCGCGCCAGGGCGGGTCAGCCCGCTGCACGCCATGGCGCGGCCGGAAGGCGCGCCCCGCGCCCCGGCGGCGCCGGTTCCGCACAGCTTCGCACAGTGGCTCAAGCGCGCGGTGAAGGATTCCCATCGTGCTTGATTCCCGATTCCGCGCCGCGGCGCTCGGTGTCGTCGCCCTGCTCTTCGCGGGCACGGCCTGCGCCCAGGTCGGCGGATTGAACGTGATCACGGCGAGCCAGGGTCCGGGCGGGGCCCAGACCTATTCGCTCAGCGTGCAGACGCTGCTGCTGCTCACCTCGCTCACGCTGCTCCCCGCCATGTTCCTGATGATGACCGGCTTCACGCGCATCATCATCGTCCTCTCGCTCCTCAGGCAGGCGCTGGGCACGCCCACCGCCCCGCCCAATCAGGTGCTCCTCGGCCTGGCGCTGTTCCTGACTTTCTTCGTGATGGCCCCGGTGTTCGACCGCATCCACGACGAGGCCTACGTGCCCTTCTCCGAAAACAAGATCAGCACGACGCAGGCTCTCGAGCGCGGCAGCGTGCCGGTGAAGCAGTTCATGCTGAAGCAGACCCGGGAAAGCGATCTCGCCCTGTTCATGCGACTGTCGAGGACCGAGCCTGTCGCCGAAGCCGATCAGGTGCCGCTGAGGGTCCTGATGCCCGCCTTCGTGACGAGTGAGCTGAAAACCGCTTTCCAGATCGCGTTCCTCATCTTCATTCCCTTCCTGATCATCGACATGGTGGTGTCGAGCGTGCTGATGTCGATGGGCATGATGATGCTGTCGCCGGTCATCATCTCGCTGCCGTTCAAGCTGATG
>Ga0335084_10005553_pt1 | contig 12479 bp, 10 predicted proteins | sample Lox_Sample_44_FD_206721 | JGI IMG/M metagenome (GOLD analysis project Ga0335084, IMG submission 206721) | Soil microbial communities from Loxahatchee National Wildlife Refuge, Florida, United States - Lox_Sample_4.4 | ecosystem: Environmental > Terrestrial > Soil > Wetlands | place: USA...
GCGCGCGCCCGCAGGCGGGCTGTCTCCTCGGCGCTCAGCCGCTCGAGAAACGTGGTGACCAGCCACCCGCCGACACCCCAGGCAAGGCCGTAGGTGCGTCTGAGCTGGGTGGGACCGGGATCGAGCGAGCCGTAGATGTACACCTGCTTGTGCACCGTCGTTCCGTACCGTCGAAAGCCGGGCTGCAACCGCGCAGCGCCCGCTTCCATTGCCTCGAGGATGTCGCTGGCCAGAGTACCGCCGCCGATGGCGTCGAACGCCAGGGTCGCCTGCGTCTCGGCGATGGCCGCGTCGAGCGCCTCGCGGAATCTGGACTGGCTCGAATCGCAGACGTGCGTCGCCCCGACCGCGGACAGCGTCTCCACCTGCTCGGGGCGACGGACCACGTTGACCAGCGGCACGCCCTCGCTCCGGCAGAGCCGCACCAGCATCTGGCCGAGGTTGGAGGCTGCCGCGGTGTGCACCAGTGCGTGGTGGCCTTCGCGGCGCAGCGTCTCGAGCATGCACAGGGCGGTGAGGGGGTTGATGAACCAGGCGGCCCCCTGCGACGGGGTGACACCGGGCGGGAGCCGCTCGCACTGGGCAACCTTCAGGCAGCGGTACTGCGAGTACATCTCGCCCCCGGTCACCCCCACCGTCTGGCCGAGGAGCGCCTGCGCCTGCGACGACGACCCGGCAGCGACGACGACTCCGGCGCCCTCGTTGCCCACCGGCATCGCCTGACCGACCCGCGCCGCGGCCAGGCGCAGCGCCCCGGGAGCGAGGGGCGCACTCACGGTGGGAAGCTCCGCCGTGCCTCCTGCGCGGGCGCGCGCCACGTCGGCGCCGGCGAAGAGCACGCGGAGATCCGAGGGGTTGATCGGGGATGCCTCGACGCGGACGACCACCTCGTCCGCCTGGGGATGCGGAACCGGCACGCGCACCAGAGCGACCTGCACCGTTCCCTCCGCCTGGACGGTGGAGCGCAGCTGCAGACCCTCGGAGGGAACCTCGGAGCTCATCTTGGCACCTGGGCTCCAAAGTCTCGATCGCGCGCGAAGACGATTGCCTGAGCCCGCGTCCAGACCCCGAGCTTGTCGAAGAGGTTGGAGAGGTGATTCCGGACCGTCTTCTCGCTCAGGGAGAGCCGCTCGGCAATGTCGGCGTTCCCCACGTCGAGAGCCTGCTCACGGCGACGGGTCGGGTGTTCACTCCTGCGGAGAGGGAAGAGAGCGAGCGGGGGCAGGTGACGGGTTACCGCTGGACGTTCCTGCTCAGCGGAATCACCCACCCGAACTTCGACCGGAGCCGCCGCGGGCTGAGCGTCGACGGTCACCGGCGCGTCGGCGAGCTGGCGCGCGCGATCGGCTGAAGCAGGCACTCGGCTCCCCGGAGGCGCTGGGAAGCCCTCCCGCAACGATGTGGCACGGCCGGCGTCCTAGACCAGCAGGTCGCTTCCGCGAAAGGACCCTCCTCCGTGAATGGTCTCCCGATCGCCACAGCCTGCGCGCCTCCCCGGCCGCGGCCTTCAAATCGCGCCTTTGACGACGCCATCACCGCTGTGAGGCTTTCCTGGGCCGTCCTCCTCCTCGCGGGGTGCGGGACGACGATCGCCAAGGGGAGCTCGCCGGGAGAGCTGGACTCGGTCGATCTCGCACCGTCGCCGGGCTGGCCGGGCACGATCGCTGCCCGCAGCGTCCCGGCGTCCTTTCGCACGACGATCACCGCGCTCGACGTCGATCCGCGCGGGAGGGTGTGGCTCCTCCGCGAGGAGTTCTCCAGTCCCGCCCAGCTCGACGGCACCCCGGTGCTCGAACGGTACGCGCCGACGGGGCATCTGGAACGGCGGAACGCCTTCCCGGAGCATTCGAAGGTTTCGAGCTTCGTCATTCACCCCAGTGGCGCGCTCAGCGTCTTCGTCCTCCGCGACGACGATGGCGACCGGGTGTATGGCCTGGAGATCCTGCGCCTGTCTCCTGACGGGGACCCGGTCGCGACGACGACGTTCGAGGAGATCCCCGGGCCTCGCGAGAACCTCTACTACGACCAGGGCGGCGTCCACGAGCTCCCGGTCGACGGCCCATTCAAGCTCGGGTGGACCAGCCACGTCGTGGGAGTTCCCGAGGGCGAGGGTCTTTACCTCCTCGCCGAGTGGACGTACGGCTTCAAGCTCTACCGTCTGGACGCCGGGAATCGACGCGTATGGGGCGTCCAGGTGATGCCGGCCAACATCAGCATGGTGTTCCAGTTCTCGCCCTCGCTCGTCGCGCGCGAAGACGACGCGGTCTACGTGGTGACGCAGATCTTTCAAGATGACGTCCATATCTACGGCGAGCACTTCGGGCGCAGCGCGCTCACCCCCCTGGGCAGCTACGACGCGCTGGTGCAGAAGTTCGACGCCGACGGGACGTTTGCCGGGGCGCGCCTCTTCGGCGGCGCCGCCGTCGATCTCCCGAGTGCGATGACGGTGCACGGTGGGGTGGTCGTCATCGCCGGCGCGGCGCGGATCACCAAGCACGATGCCCCCAACCGGACGATGGAGTGGGACGTGGCGATGATGCGCGGCCGCGTCGACGAGGCTTCGGCGCTGGAATACCGGACGTTCGATCTCGCGCGCGACGACTTCGGCTGGGCGCTGGCGCAAGCGCCTGACGGCCGTCTCATCGTGGGCGGCCGGACGGACTACGTGCAGGTGGACACCAACAGCGAGGTGGAGAACGGGAAGGGGCTCGTCCTCACCCTGGGTCCGGACCTCAGCCGCCAGGCCCTCCTCGAGTTGCCCATGCCGCGCGACGTCCAGGTGCGCGCGGTACGCCTGCTCCCCGACGGAGACGTCGTGCTGGCGGGAACGCGGGACGGCCCGCTCACGCACACCGAACCCTCGATGACCGACAACGATGGGTTCTGGGGCGTTGCACACCTGGGGCGGTAGGTGGGTCAGTGTGGCCATCCGGTCACCCTGGTTCCGGGCGCGCGGCCGAGCGAGGCTTGCCTCCCCGTGACGTCCCGCATTGGCGAGCTCGCCACTCCCGCGCCGACCGAGCTTCCGCATCTCCGCCTGGGAGCCCAGGCCCGCTGGATGGCGCGGTCGGGAATCGTGGGACTCGGCGTGGCGACCGCCGTGGCCTTCCGCCTGGTGGCCGTTCTTCCCGAGGTCCCCAACCGCCACGCGCTGGCGAGCGACGCCGCCCGGCGAGCGATGCTCGACGTCGAGGCCGCCGACGCCCTCCTCGGGGGTGACGTGCTGGAGCTCGCGGCGCTCGTCGCCGGCCCGGAGACCGGGTCGACCCTCCTCCTGGTTGCCGCCGCCCCGGCGCATGCGCTGACCGGCGAGGCCAACGCTCTCGGTGTCGAGATCGGCATCTCGGTCGTCTTCACCGCCCTGCTCTTCCTGGTGCTCGGACTGGCCGCGCGGTGTGTCGCCCCCGCGGTTGGAGAGGCGACTGTGGTGCTGGCCGTCTCCACGCCAATTCTGATGGGCACTCGGGAGCTGTTCGCGCACGCGGTGAGCGGGACGGTGGAGGTGCCCTCGGCGGTCTTCACCCTGGCGATGGCCGCGGCATGGCTCGCCTCGCGTGCTTCCCGGGCCTTCCGGCCCTGGGCAGTGGCCTTGCTCGGAAATGCGCTCTTTCACGTGAACATCGAGGACGGGCTGATGCTGGGCCTGGCGGTGCTGATGGTGGAGGCCGGCGAGGCCGGGGTGGTGCGGCCCCCGCGGGCCGTGCTCTCGGCCCTCTTCCGGGGAGCGCGGAGCCCGGTGGGCCTGGCGCTGCTCATGCTCGCCCTGACGGTGCTGCTGGGTGGATGGTGGTTGGTGAGCACCGGAGGCCTGAGCGCCTCCGTCTTCGGGCAGGAGGTGAGCCTCCGCGATGCCCGGGGCCCGATCACCGTCGGAGCGCTGCTGCTCTTTCTCTTCGTCGAGCTCGCCTTCTGGCGGGAGCGGGTCTGGCTGGCGGCCGAGATTCCTCGGCGGGCGAGGTTCCTCTGGAACTGGCTGCTCACGCCGATGATTGCCTGGATCCTGGTGCCCTTCACCTGGCGGCTCCAGACGCTCGCCGCCGGTTTGACGTTCGGCAGCGCTCCGATCGAGCCGGCCTCGCTGCGAGAGCGGCTGCTCTACTTTCCCCGCGCCGCGTGGGAGGCCTGGTGGCCCCCCGACGTGCGCTGGGTCGTGCTGGCCCTTCTCTGCGGCTCGATCCTCGCGGCCTGGCGGTCCGTGGCGACGCGGCGGGTGCTGCTTCCGCTCGGCGCGCTGGTGCTCTTCCAGCTCACGTTCCTGACCGTCTTCCACAACGGGAATCCCCAGCCTCGGCTCATCGTCAATCTCGCGCCGCTGGTGGCCCTCGCCGCGGCGGCCTGGGTACCGGCGGCGACCCGTGTTCCCCGAGTCCTGCTCGGTGCCGGCGCCGCCGTGCTGCTCCTCTGGGCCGTCTTGCCGCTCTGGCGGGGCCCCGAGCTGGTGGCGACGCTCTCCCGCGGATTCGAAAGCACCGCGAACGGCGATGCCTGCCGTGAGGTGGCGCGGGCCCTCCCCATCTCACGGGGGGTGCTGGTGAACGAGACCGGGCCGGAGCGGCTCCAGACCTGCGCCCTGTGGGTGAAGCTCTTCGCCCGCGAGCGGGGCGGCCAGGTGCTCATCCGGGAGCCGTGGACCCGGCCGGGCCGCCACGAGGTCCTGGTCCTGGAGGACGGCACGCTCCCCGCCGGCCGGAAGATCGGGCTGGTGCCCGTGGGTACCGAGGTTCGGTCCGGACCGATACACGGGCAGCGCTACCTGGCAGACGCGCCCTGAGCCTGGACCTGGAGGTCGCGCCAGGCATCTCCTGGAGACGTCGGCGCCGCTCGCCGAGGGAGTCTTCTGCCCCGCAGCCCACGGCCTCGCCGCCCCTGGGAGCGAGAATACCGAAGAGATCCGAGCGTTTCACGCCACTGGGCCGTCTTGAGGTCGGCCCTTCACTGGCGGTTCCAGGTTGCACGGCCGCACCGAGCTGCTCGCCCGCGCCGCTGAGCGGGCGATCCGACGAGACGTCTTGCCGGATGGCGCGCCGCGCTTGCTTCCCCGCTCGAATCGGAGGCTATTGCGGCTTCCGGCCCCGGAGGTCAGTGCCATGCCCGACTACGAGTACCTCTGCAGAACCTGCGGCAAGCAGTTCACCGCCCACATGAGCCTCAAGGAGCACGAGACTCGGCCGGCGGAATGCCCGGAGTGCAAGAGCGCCGCGGCCGTCGAGCCGGTCCTCAGCCACTTCAACGTTCAGACCACGAAGAAGTCCTCGGCGTATCGGTAGCGCCCGGCCTCCGGCGGGAGGACCCGTCACCTCGATTCGCCTCACTTGCCATGTGCCTTGTTTGGGACTGCTCCCACGCGAGCTGCCCGTCGCGAATCGACTTCCTCAACAATGTCAGCGTCTACCGGGCTCTCGTCGTCTGGGAGACCAAGAGCGACGAGGGCCTGGACGATGACTACCCGATGAATCTGCACTCCCCGGGAGGGGAGCTCTACGACACCCAGCACGCCGATGCGCGGGTGCATCTCGAGTTCGACTCCGACGAGACCATCGATCACTTCACCGACACCTCCTTCGGCGCGGCCAACCAGTGGTGGAGGGAGCTGCGCGCGGTGGTCGATTCCAGGGACGATGAGCAACGTGACCGCGACGTCCGCTGTTTCATGAGGTCCTTCGTGAACCCGGGCCTGACCTGTCCTCAGCCCGATGGTGTCGAGCCGAGCGGACACGACCCCCTGGCGGTCGTGGTCGGCGTTCCCAGCATCGATTGCGCCGACCATCCCGGGTGGGCATCCACATGAACGTCCGCAGACTTGAGGACCTTGCCGGGAGGAACCCCGGGGAACGAGAGCGGCAACTGGAACGTGGTCGCGCAGCGGCGATAGGTCTTGCTCCCGCAGCCGCCGTTGTTGCCGCGCCTCCGGTAGAAGAAGGCCCATTGCTCGGGCTTGCTCGGGTCCTCCTGGATCCGGACCGCCACCGCATAGCCGGGGTGAATCTCGGCGGTGTTCGCGTCGTGGTCCCGAGCGGGAACGCCGTGCCCGACGGCGGGCTACAGACCACGCTCGCGGAACAATCGTCCGAAACCGTCGGGCAGAAGGTCGTCACCGCCGTGCACGTCGCCCGGTCTTGCGGGGTGGTGATGTTCGTGGGGCAGGTGATCTGGGGTGGCGTGGTGTCGACGACGGGCGTCACGGTGACCAGCCCGACCGCACCTTCCTTCTCCCCAGGCAGGTTGATGGTGAGAACGGTTCCGTTGGCCAGATCGAAGTGGCCGGCGATCGTGACATCCGCAGCGGGGGAGTCGTCGGCCGCCCACGTTCGATCGCCGCCAGTCCCAGCACGCTCTGGCCGCCCAATCACAAGCTGGTGCCGGTCCTGATCACGGCGACCGCGACCGACCTCTGCGACGCGTCACCCAAGTGCAAGATCATCTCGGTGACCAGCAACGAGCCGGTCCTGGGCCCTGGCAGCGGCAACACCGACCCCGACTGGATCATCAGCGATCCCCGACCGAAGCCGAGTCCGGTTATGCTCGGCGTCCGGCTCCGCGCCGAGCGCGCCGGGGGCGGCAGTGGACGGGTCTATACGGCGGGTGTTTCATGTGCGGACGCGTCGGGGAACACCACCGCCGGCGCCACGACGGTGACCGTCCCTCACGACCAGGGGCATTGAGTGCGAGGTGATCGGGCATGAATGCGATCGAAGGGGCCGCCGGCGAGACGCCCTTTGTCCTGCGGCGAGACGACCGCGGGGTGGTGACCCTGACCCTGAATCGGGGCGAACGATTCAATCCGCTGTCGACCGCGATGATCGCCGCGCTGGAAAGAGAGCTCGACGCGCTCAGGGCGGACCGCACTGCGCGCGTCGTCGTCCTCGCCGGTGCGGGGAGGGGTTTCTGCGCCGGCCACGACCTCAAGGAGATGCGCGCGCATAGCGCCGACAAGTCGTGGCAGCAGAAGCTCTTTGCCGATGCCAGCCGGATGATGGTCAAGATGACCGAGATCCCGCAGCCGATCATTGCCCGCGTGCACGGCATCGCCACGGCGGCGGGATGCCAGCTCGTCTCGATGTGCGATCTGGCGGTGGCGTCGGACGAGGCGCGCTTCGCGCTGCCCGGGGTGAACGTGGGGATCTTCTGCTCCACCCCCGCAGTCGGCGTCGCGCGGAACATCGGCCGCAAGCGCGCGCTGGAGATGCTGCTCACCGGAGAGCTGTTCGACGCGCCCACCGCCCTCGGCTGGGGCCTGGTGAACCGGGTCGTTCCCGCGGCGTCCCTCGACGCCGAGGTGGCACGGCTGGCGAGCATCGTCCTGGCCCGGAGCGGCAAGGTCGTCGCGACTGGAAAGCGCGCCTTCTACCGGCAGATCGACCAGCCCCTCGAAGGTGCGTACGCGACGGCCAGCGAGTCGATGGCCTCGAGCATGCTCGAGCCGGACGCGGCCGAGGGGATCGACGCGTTCATCGAGAAGCGGCCGCCCCGTTGGCCGGAGCGGTAGAACCGCGCGCTGGTCATCGACGGGGGCCTCGATCCATTGTGACGCCACTGCAAGTCGTCTCCAGGCCCGCGCTCCATTGCCTGCCCTTCCGCCCGAGCACCCTTGGTCGTGTCAGCGGGCCCCCGATCTTCAGTGACAGGTGTATTTCCCGGGCTCGACACGCCGGCACATGTCCGGCGCGCCCTCGCGTTCCCACACCTCGACCAGCCCGATTCGCCGCGCCGCCTCGGAGAAGCCGGGCAGCGTCCGGGCATCGCGACCGATGAACAACCAGAGCGTCGGAAGAGGTAGCGCGTCATTGCGAGTGGGCCCACGCGCGAGCACCTCCAGCGCCTCCGCTGGCCTGCCGAGCCGCATGAGCGCGTAGGGCACGATGGCGTTCACCACTGCAGGACGGCTTGCGAGATAGCGGTCGATCAGGGCCAGCGCCTCGCGGCGGGCCTGCACATCGCCCAGCGCGCCACGGGCGATCGTCTCCCTCGCTCCATCGGGGAGCTCGTCCAACCCGACGGTCAATCCCTCGCTCAAGCGCGCCACCGCCTCTGGCCGTCGACCGCGCAGCTCCGAGACGTAGGAAGCCGCGATGCCCAGGTACGCCAGTCCGGCGTCGCGGGACCGCTCGCTCAGCCGCTCGGCGAGATCGAGGTCACCATCGACGAGGGCAGTCAGGCTGCGCCAGTTCAGCGCGTTCGGATACATCGGGTCGGCTGCGAGGGCCCTGTCCAGGTGCTCGGTCCCCCGGCGCACGTAGCCCTCGGTGATCAGGTTAATTGCGAACCAGAAGTTCGCGTTGACGTCGTCCGGATCGATCTCCAGCGCGCGGCGATAGGCGGCATCCGCCTCCAGGAATCGCCTCCGGGAATTGGAGACGAGTCCCAGGACGGCCTGAGGCTCGGCGAGAGAAGGGTCGAGCTCGATGGCACGATGAGCGGCCTCGTCCGCGGCCGCGAGCGCGGACTGAGGATCGTTCGGCTGGTAGGTGGGGCTCAGGCCCCGGAGGGTGGCCAGGCGGGACCACGCCCGCGCATATCCGGGATCCAGGCGGAGCGCCTGCTCGATCTCGGCGATTCCATCGGGGAAACGGTGGCCGTCCCGGCGGTTGAAGATCGCGGTTGCCTGGAGAAAGAGCGCGTATGCCTCCGGGTTCCTGGTGGCCACCGGGACCAGCCGGTTCTGCTGGTCTCCCTGGAGCACCACCCTCAGCTCGCTGGTGATCGCTCGGGCAATCTTTTCTTGAAGGTCGAAGACGTTGGCCAGGTCGCCGTCGTAGGTTCGCGACCAGAGGTGAAAGCCGTCCGCGACCTTGATCAGCTGGGCGGTGATGCGCACCTGGTTTCCCTGCTTCCGGACCGACCCTTCGACGATGCTGGTCACCCCCAGTGCCTCGCCGATCGCGCGGAGATCCTCGTTCTTTCCTTTGAAGTGGAACGACGATGCCCGCCCGGCGACCTTCAGCCCCTTCACGCGGGCGAGCGCATCGACGAGCTCCTCGGTGATCCCGTCCGAGAAATACTCCTGCTCCTTGTCCGAGCTGAGATTCACGAACGGCAGCACCGCGATCGACGGCATCGCTGCCGCAGGCTGGGCGCGTCCCGGCTCGACGCCGGCTCCATGCCTGAGCGCCGAGCCGAACCTTTCGCCCGCCCCGACTGCCCAGAGCGCACTCCCGACCCCGACCAGGCAGGCCGCCGCCGCGCCGATCCACCACCAGCGGCGGGAGCCCGGGCCTGGCAGCCCCCGAGCGACCACCGCGGCCGTCGTCGGTGCCCGCAGAACCTCGAGGTGGAAGGCGAGGTCTCGTGCTGACTGGAATCGTCGGTCGGGATCCTTTTCCAGGCACCGGTGGACGACCTGAGCGACCGCAGGCGGAGTTGAGGTCGGCAGCGGCTCGGGATCGTGATGGAGAATCGCGTAGCTGCTGTCGACGGCCGTGGCTCCGGGGAAGGCGCGCTGGCCCGAGAGGAGCTCCTGGAGCACGGCACCGAGACTGAAGAGATCGGTCCGGGCGTCCACCGGGTCTCCTCGCAGCTGCTCCGGCGACATGTACCCCGGTGTCCCGATGATCAACCCGGTGGATGTCTTGTTGGAGCCCGAGGACACGGTTTCCTGGAGCAGGTCGTGTGATGCCGTTCCGTCGACCACTTCGGAGTCGCGCGCCGCGGCGAGCATCTTGGCGATCCCGAAGTCGAGGAGCTTCACGTGCCCCTCTCGGGTCACCAGCACGTTCTCCGGCTTGAGGTCGCGGTGGACGATGCCGCGCGCGTGCGCCGCGGCCAGGCCCTGCGCGATCTGCGTCGCCCAATCCAGCGCAGTGGGCAGCGGAACGGCCCCCTTGCCGAGCCGGCTTCGGAGCGTCTCGCCCTGGAGCAGCTCGGTGACGAAGTAGGGCTGACCGTCGTGGACGCCCACGTCATGGAGGGCGACGACGTTCGGGTGGGTCACCGAGCCGACCAGCCGCGCTTCTCGCTCGAAGCGCTCCACGAAGGCGCTGTTCGCGCCCAGTGCCTCCGAGACCACCTTGATCGCGACCTCGCGTCCGAGTCGGGTGTCCCTCGCCCGGTAGACCTCGGCCATCCCGCCCGTTCCCAGGAGTGCCAGCACCTCATAGGGTCCCAGCCGGATCCCCGACGCCAAGCGCATACCCCCCGACCCTACACCCTCAGTGGGGTCGACCGGCCTCGGGGCACTCCGGGGTGCCGGAACGGAAGTCGGGCGTGCCGTCTGGTGCCGCGCGTGTCTTTGGTGCTCCCTCGGGTACCCGATGACCTCCGCCATCACCCGGCAGGTGCTCCGGGTCGACCGACCAGCGTGCGCCGTGCCGCTCGAAGCAGCCCCGGCCGCCGTCCTCGCCCTGCTCCCAGGAGCGGCCCAGGAGGAAGGCGGCGGGCGGGATGAGGCCTGGGCCGACCCGAGCGCACGGTTGTACAGGAACAGCTGGCAGGACCCGGGTTGCTCCAAACGCGTTGCGGGCGCCCTGCCAGCTCGGCCCGACCGGGGACTGCGCCGGTGCCACGCCTGGGTGTTCCCCGGCCGGTGCCCTAGAGACGGTCAGATCCGGCCTAGCTCCACTCGGTTGACAGGTCCGCGTCCCGTTTCGTAGACACGCCGCTCTCATTCCCCGATAGCTCAGCTGGTAGAGCGGGTGACTGTTAATCACCATGTCCGTGGTTCGAGTCCACGTCGGGGAGCATCGGACTTCCGCCCTCAGGTGAGCCAGAGCCCGCGAGCCTCCGGAGCCAAGGGCCTCAGGATCGAATCCGTTAGCGGCGGTCGAACTGGCGCAGGCCGGGTCCAGATCTTCCACCTCGGTCCCGTTCTCGTCTCCCGCCAACGCTCCTGGCTGGTCACCGCTCTGGATGGGTCGGGGGTGGCTATCTCGAAGACGCTCGACGTGCTCCTCGCCGAGCGCTTCGATGTCGGAGCCCTCCGGAGCGAGCTCGGGCTGGACTGACGTCGACCGATGCCACGTGAGATGGTGAGGGTCGCACATGAGCCGCGAGTCGAAGCCGAGGACTTCGGAAGCACACGGCCGCCTCTGGGGTGCGCGCGCGCGGGACTGGGCTGACTTTCAGGAAGGAACGGTTCGCCCGGTCTTCCATGCCGTGCTCGAGCGCACGCGCGTTGGGCCGGGAACCCGATATCTTGACGCCGGCTGCGGCTCGGGCATGGCGGCAGAGATGGCTGCTGCGCGTGGGGCCAAGGTGTCCGGCGTGGACGCGGCGGAGGCGATGCTGTCGATCGCGCGATCGCGGGTGCCGACGGGCGACTTCCGCCAAGGGGATCTGGAGGAACTGCCGTTCGCTGACCAAACCTTCGATGTGGTGACCGGCTTCAATTCGTTGCAGTACGCCGGGAACCCGGTAGCGGCGCTGCGCGAGGCGAGACGGGTCGCCAGGCGGGGTGGCTCGGTCGTGGTGATGACCTTTGGAAACCCCGACGGCATGGAAGTGGTCGCCTTGCTGACCGCGCTCAAGTCGCTCCTGCCGCCCCCGCCCCCGGGAGCACCCGGGCCGTTCGCGTTGTCCGACGAAACTGTCCTGCGCCAGTTCGCAATTGACGCAGGACTCGAACCCATCGAGGTCTTCGACGTCGACAGCCCCTGGATCTATACGGACAGGACTGCGGCATTGCGTGGTCTGACGTCGACGGGGAACGCGGTCAGGGCCATGGAGCAGATCGACGAGGAGGTCGTGACCCAGGCCTACGCGAAGGCAATCGATCCGTTCCGCCAGCCCGACGGCAGTTATCGCGCGACGGCCTGGTTCCGCTGCCTGTTGGCACGACGGTGATGGTGAAGCCAGCCACTCGACGGCCCGCGAGGCGGTGGAGGCAAAAACCGCCCTCGGGGCGCAGACTGGACGGAGCCTCTTCAGAATGATCCTCCGCAACGTCACAGATGAGGACCTTCCCATCTTCTTCGAACACCAGCGCGACCCAGAAGCGCTGCGCATGGCCGCATTTTCATCGCGGGAGCGCGACGCGTTCATGACCCACTGGCGCACAAAGGTTCTCCGCCCCGAAAACCTCGCCCGCACCATCGTGATGGGCGGCGTGGTCGTTGGGAACATCGGCAGCTGGGAACAGGATGCCAGGCGCCTCGTCGGCTATTGGATTGGTCGCGAGCATTGGGGCAAAGGCATCGCCACTCGGGCCCTCTCTGAGTTTCTCGTGCTCGAGCGGGTCCGGCCGCTTCATGCGTTGGTCGCTCTCCACAACCTCGCGTCGATCCGCGTCCTCGAGAAGTGTGGCTTCCACATCGTGATCAACGAGAACCAGCATCACCAGGGTGGAGTTGCCGAAGTCCTCATGAGGCTTGGTTCGACGTAGAACGGAGGACCGCATGCCCAGCAAGGCCAAGACCAAGGGGGCGGCTCGCAAGGGCGGGCACTCCACCGCCGCCAGGAGCAGGGGCCCGAGCGTGACCGGGAAGCCAGCCCTCCTCGCAGGCGGCAACCCCCAGATTGCGAAGGCTGAAGGCGACGCCCCCGTGCAG
>Ga0335084_10005554_pt1 | contig 12478 bp, 12 predicted proteins | sample Lox_Sample_44_FD_206721 | JGI IMG/M metagenome (GOLD analysis project Ga0335084, IMG submission 206721) | Soil microbial communities from Loxahatchee National Wildlife Refuge, Florida, United States - Lox_Sample_4.4 | ecosystem: Environmental > Terrestrial > Soil > Wetlands | place: USA...
TTTGCAAAAGGTACTGGACCGCACAGTGAAGCCTTATCCGGACCGGTTCGTCGTTTTCACGCAGATGGACTGGAGCAAGATCGACGATGCGAATTTCAGCGCAGAAATGGTGGCGCAGCTCGATGACGCGGTGAAACGCGGCGCGCGCGGGCTAAAGATCCTGAAGGATTGGGGCCTGGGTGTGCGCGACAAGAACGGCAAGCTCGTGGCCATCGACGATCCGCGCATGGATCCGGTGTGGGAAGAATGCGGACGGCTGGGCATTCCCGTGTCGATCCATTCGACCGACCCGGAGGCGTTCTTCACGCCCACGGACGCGAAGAACGAACGCTACGAGGAGCTGATGCACAATCCCTCGTGGAGCTTCTATGGGGGCGATTTTCCGGGAAAAACGGCGCTGCTGGAGCAGCGCAACCATGTGTTCGCCAAGCATCCACGCACCACGTTCATCGCGCTTCATGTGGCGAACTGGCCTGAGAATCTGGACACCGTTTCCGAATGGCTGCGGAAATATCCGAACATGTACGTGGAATTTGGAGCGCGTGAGGCAGAATTGGGCCGCCAGCCGCGCCGGGCTGCCAAGTTTTTTGAGGATTTTCAGGACCGCATCCTGTTCGGTACGGATGCAGAGCCGGTTCCGGAAATGTACGCAAATTACTTCCGTTGGCTGGAGACCGACGACGAGTATTTTCCGTATTTCAACTATCCGGAGCAGGGCCGATGGATGATCTACGGGATGAAGCTGCCCGACGCGATTCTCGAAAAGGTATATCACGCGAACGCGGAACGAATCTTCGCGCAATACCGAGGCGAGGCGCGCTGACAGGCGGACAACGGGCCGGCGGCGTATCTGCTTTACGTATCCAGCGCACTGCCCTATGCTAGTCGTCCGCCTGACTCCACTTTGAAGCAAAAGGAAGTACTCCCATGGGCGCACACATGTTGAGGGCTCTCGTATTCTCTGCCTTGGTATTGGGCCTGTTTGGCTGCGGTCAGACCGGCAACAAAGTGTCGGACGACGCCAAGGCCGTTAGCGATGCGACGAAGAAAGCGGCATCAGACGCTGCTGATGCGACAAAACAGGCGACCTCTGACGCAGCCGACGCGACCAAGAAAGCGGCTTCGGAAGCCGCGGACAAGACCGGCGCCGCCGCTTCCGACGCTGCGGACAAGACGAAGGCTGCCGCAGACGACACGAAGAGTGGCGTCGAGAAGGCCTATGATGCGACTGCCGACACAACCAAGAAGGTTGCCGGCGACGTAGCTTCCGGGACGAAGAAAGCCGCGGGCGCCACCGCCGACTTCACCAAGGATGCGGCGCACAAGACGGCGGACGCCACGAAGAAGGCGGCGGACGCGACCAAAAAGGCCGCCGAAGACGCCGCCAAGGCCGTCACGCACTAGCGCTTCGCCGGGACTGGTCGGGTCGCGCTGGACTAGGGCTGCAGTTGGGCGCGCGAGAGCAAACGCCGGCCCAGTTGCACGAATTCGGCCACCAGTCCGGTTGTGTCCTCGCCGATGCGGCTGGCCTGGTCGATTTTTGTCGCTAGAAGAATGGACGTAGCCACGTCCGCGCTGCATTCCAGGCAATACTTTTCTTTTTTTCCAGGAAGCTCAAACAATTCCGCGTGCCGCCCGCAGGTGGCACATTGCGGACTCGACGCATCGTCGCAACTGCTGTTCGGACCCGATACCATGATTGTTCCTCCACTGCCGGCGCCAGGCGCCAGAGACGATGGTAGGGGGAGGGAAGCGAGTAAATGGCGAGCGTTCCGTTAGGAATCCGTAAGGGCAGGCGAGCGGTAAGTGCGCAGGAAAAAAGGGTTTGGTTTCGGACCGGATTCGGTCCTTTGCTACAATCAAAGGCCATGTCGACACCTGAGGCGAACATGAGGCAGATCGGACGGCGGATGCTGTCCACGAAAGCCGAGCAGTTTACCGAGTCGGTGATCCGCGAGATGACGCGGCTAGCGCTGAAACACGGCGCGGTGAACCTGTCACAGGGATTTCCGGATTTTGCCGCGCCGAATGAAGTGAAAGAAGCGGCGCGGCAGGCCATTGCCGACGACATCAACCAGTACGCGATTACGTGGGGCGCGAAGCCGCTGCGCGACGCGATCGTTGAAAAATTCGCCCGCACGCAAGGCGTAACGGTCGACCCGGAGCGCGAGCTGACGATCTGCTGCGGCTCCACGGAGGCGATGATGGCTTCGATGATGGCCATCATCAATCCCGGCGACGAAATCGTGGTGTTCGAGCCGTTTTACGAGAATTACGGCCCCGACGCGATTCTATCCGGCGCGACGCCGAGGTTTGTGAAGCTGGCTCCGCCGGATTGGACATTCGACGAGAGGGAACTGGCGGCGGCCTTCGGCCCGCACACGAAAGCGATCATCCTGAACACGCCGAACAATCCGACCGGCAAGGTGTTCACGCGAGCGGAACTCGAATTCATCCGGGACTTATGTGTGCGGTGGAACTGCTACTGCATCACGGACGAGATTTACGAGCACATTCTGTACGACGGCACGGAGCACATCACCATGGCGCGGATCGACGGGATGCGCGACCGCACCATCGTCATCAACGGAATGTCGAAGACGTACAGCGTAACCGGGTGGCGAGTAGGCTGGGCCATCGCTCCCGAGGATGTGACGCAATCGATCCGCAAAGTGCACGATTTTCTGACAGTGGGCGCGGCCGCGCCGCTGCAACAGGCAGGAGCGCTGGCCCTGAAGCTGCCTTCGTCGTATTACGAAAGCCTGGCGACGACCTATGCGAAGAAGCGCGCGCGCCTGCTGAGCATCCTGGAAGGTTCCGGCTTCACGGTGTATAAGCCCCGCGGAGCCTATTACATCATGACGGACATCTCGCGATTCCACTGGGATGAGGCGAAGTACCCCGCGGAATCGCGGGACGTATCGTTCGCGAAATACCTGGTCGAAAAGATTGGGGTGGCGTGCGTGCCGGGTTCGAGCTTCTACAATGATCCGCAGGATGGCGCCTCGCAGGTGCGCTTTACGTTCTGCAAGAAGGAAGAGACGCTGGCCGCCGCGGAAGCGAGATTTGCGCACCTGCACGTGTAGTCGAAGTCGTGATTTATGCTGAGATTGCAAGAACGGCTGGCGGGCGGCCTCGTCGGAATGCTCGTCGGCGACGCGCTCGGCGTTCCCTATGAATTTCGAGCGGCCCGCGATATTCCGGTTCGTTCGGAGATTGAATTCGAGCCGCCGGTGGGATTCCGGCGCGCCCACAAAGCGGTGCCGCCCGGCACGTGGTCGGACGATGGTGCGCAGGCCCTGTGCCTGCTGAGCAGCCTGCTGGAGACGGGTTCGCTGGATCCAGGCGATTTTGCCGGAAAACTACGGAGTTGGATTTGCGATGCGGAGTTCACCCCGGATGGGAGGGTGTTTGATCGCGGGATACAGACGCGAAACGCGTTTGACAGACTTTTCCGCGGAGTACCTCCGGATCGATCCGGTCCCGCCGGAGAGATGGACAACGGAAACGGGTCGCTCATGAGAGTCTTGCCACTTGCCTTATGGCACCGAGGCCCGGATGAGCAGCTCTACGCGGATGCGCGGAGCCAATCGCTCTGCACGCACGGCCATCTGCGTTCTCAGCTATGTTGTGCGTTCTATTGCCTGTGGGCGCGAGAGTTGCTGAGTGGGGCGGATGATGGCTGGCTGGCGGCGGGGGAAAAGATGCGGGGGTGCGCGCAGGAGGACGAGTTGGCGCTCAAGGAAATCGAGTTCATCCTGCGGGAGGCGCACCGGTCAACCGTACGCGGTTCTGGCTACGTGCTGGATGCGCTCTGGACTGCCCGCGTCGCCCTGCAGGAGTCCAGCTACGAACAGGTAGTCCGCGCCGCGATCGCATTTGGCAATGACACAGACACGACGGCTTGTATCGCTGGCGGATTAGCGGGTGTGCGCGGAGGCATCGATGCGATTCCGGAGCGATGGAAGGAAGGGCTCCGGGGGCGTGATGTCTACGAGCCCCTGCTCACTGGACTGCTCCGCTATCATCAGGCGAAGGGCTAATAGGAGCCCATTGTGCAGAGGTCACAGGCGCAGCGTTGTTCCTGTGCTAGACTCGCGGTATTCCTTCATCAGGGAAGGGAAATAAAGTGCCGCTCAATTTTTCACTGATCCCCGCCGAATCGAAGCTGGAAACGAATGGCGACGGTGCGCCGATTGAAATATCCTCGTCCGAATCGCGTACTTTCTTCTGCCGGCTCACGATCACCGAGCAGATTGAACAGGAATCGCTGGATGTATCAGTGTGGGGATCGGCGGACGGGCAGGACTATGGCAAGCGGCCGCTGTTGAAGATTCCGCAACAGTTCTATAAAGGCACGACGAAAATGGTTCTGGACGTATCGCTGCGAACGGAAGTAAAGTTCCTGCGAGCGAAGTGGGAATTGAACCGTTGGGGTCGAGTTGCCCCAACACCGATGTTTGTTGTATCGCTAGAATTGGAAGAGGTACCGCCCATGTCGCGCGAGACGCCGACGCGGCGGGCAGTATTGGCCACCAAGGCCTAACGATTTTCGGTTGGAGTGGATTGCCCTAAGTCTTCTTCCGTGAGGAAGATAAGGGTAGGAGACCGTTGGTCGGTTGCCCTGTGGTGGTCGGTCTCCTACCCTGCGAGTGGTCTTGCTTCTATAGACGGTACTTCCCTACGAAATGTTTCTTAGTTCCCCGATAATTTCCGAAATTTATTGAAGGCATTTCAATGCCCAAGTCGTTCGATTGTGGGACTTTGTTCGCTGGTGGGAATCAGCCGATCGAGACTGTATCCAGGTAACGTGCCACCGCGGCCGGCCATTTGAAGTTCGAGGTAATGGCTTGCTGCAGGGATTGCGCGGCCTGCGGTTCTCCGTGCGTCAGGTAGACCTGTTTGGGAGGAACCTGGAGGCCGGTGAGCCAGCGAAGGAGCTCACTTCTTCCGGCATGTGCGGAAAACTGGCCCATCTCCACGATCTCCGCGAGAACGGGAACCGCCTGTCCGAATAGGCTGAGAGATCTCGCGCCTTCCTGGAGGGCGCGGCCTCGGGTGCCTTCAGCCTGGAATCCGCCGAGGATGACGCAGTTTCGGGCGTCGCCGAGACGATGGGCAAGGTGATGCAACACGCGCCCACCGGTGACCATGCCACTGGCGGAGATGATGATGCATGGCGTCTTCACATCATTAATCTGCTTGGACTCCGCCACGCTGCGCGTGAGGTGGAATTCGTGGACATTCAGCGGGTCTCCGCCGTTCTGATGGTCGCGCGCGAAGTCGATGTCGTGATCTTCCGTGTGTTTCAGGTACAAATCGGTGGCGCTGAGGGCCATGGGGCTGTCGACATAAACCGGAACCTTCGGGATGCGCTGCAGGTCCTCGAGCTGGCGCAAGTAGAACATGAATGTCTGAGTGCGGCCGATGGCGAAGGCCGGAATCACGATGGAGCCGCCGCGCTTAACGACGCGGTTCACGATGTCTGCCAGCATTTTCAATGGATCGCCGGCCTCGTGCTCCCGGTCGCCATAAGTCGATTCGCAAAGGAGCAGGTCGATCTGCTTTGCGGCGGGAGATTTGGGATCGTTGAGGATCGGCTGGTCGTAGCGCCCGACATCGCCAGAGAACACGATCACGGTCTTCCTGCCGTTTTCGGTGATGGTGAGTTCCAGACTGGAGGAGCCGAGAATGTGGCCGGCGTCGTACGATTCGATGTGGAATTCCGGCGAGATATCGAACCCGCCGCTGCGGGGCATGGGCTTCAGCTTTTGCAGGACAGGTTCAATATCGGCGCTGGTGTACAGCGCGCGGGGTTGCGGGTGTTTGCTCCATTTGTGCTTCTGCGCGTCCTGGGTCTCCTCTTCCTGGAGGTGACCGGAATCCCTCAGCAGCAGCCCGGCGAGTTCAATGGTGGCGGGATTTGCGAAGATCGAGCGGCTGTAGCCGTCGCGAACCAGCACCGGGAGCCAACCTGTGTGGTCCAGGTGCGCGTGCGTCAGAACGAGGTAGTCGATCGTCCTGGGATCCACCGGAAGCGGCTTCCAGTTCCGCTCCTTCAAGTCGTCGGTGCCTTGAAACAGCCCGCAATCAACGAGGAGCTTTTTGCCCGCCGCTTCAACCAGATACTTGGAGCCGGTCACGCATCCGGCGGCACCCAAAAACGTCAACTTGGCCATGAACGGTTCACCTGCAGAAGGGAAGTTGTCCTGACCACCTTATCTTACTTCCCTCGGGCTGTGCAGCATGTAAACAGGATTTGATACTCAACCGGCTGCGGCACGTTACTTCTTCGATTTGGCCAGGTAATCATTGATCTACGTTTGCCACTCCGGGCCAGAACGGCGATCGCCTTCGGCCAAGCGGCGAACGTGCTCATCCGCTTGCGGGCTGAGGGAAGTGCGCTGGTAAATCACATTGACGCGCGTAGTCTGGCCAGCGGGAGTCAGTCGCAATCGGATCAGCGTGACCATGGCATCCGGGATGACGTAAGCGTAGGTGACGCGCCCGTTCACCAGATCGAATTCCGTGTTCAGCCAGATGGCGCGATGATGACCGTGGTCGACGGCGAACACCATCCCCTCTTTGTCTTTCGGCTCTTTGTCGTCCGGGGCCGGAAGCGGATAAACGAATTGCGGATTCCAGCCGGGAGCCCACACCCGTTCTTTGTCCGCGCCAAACAACGGAGCGATCTCGTCCAACGTTCCGTGGGCAAGGAACTGGAACGATTCATCGGTATGGACGAGGGATCCGGGGGGCTGCAACGGCGCTTTCCGCAGAGCCGCGCGCAGGTGCGAGACTGCCTTCGGAAACACCACCGCGCCCGCCCCGAACAATCCGCCGAGCAGGAAAATGGCCGCCGCTCTCATGAAGACTTTTCCTTCAGCTTATGGCTGTCGCTGGCCTTCAGCGTGAGTCCATAGATCTTTCTGAGTTCGCCGATCTGGCCGAGCGATTCCTTGCCGAAAGGACACTTGCCCTCGAAGGCGTGAAGGACAATACCTTCGAGTAGATCGCCGAGGGTCAAGTCCTTAAGCTCGGCAAAGCCCTTGAGAACCTTCAAGAGCCGTTTTTCGATGCGAACACCGGTCTGCACGCGTTCAACTTCGATCATGGAAGCCTCCGTGAGTGATTCAGGTAACTACGTACCATGGTACCAAATATTATTTTGGTGTCAAGTGGACGCCCGGAAGGTCGGCCGCGGGATCCGGGGCGTGTTGCGTTCGAACGCGCTCGCACGTTACGCGCGCGAGTTTGCGCAGAGGTGGTGCAATGCGTCGGGATCGCCGTGGTCTGGCGTTCGCGCTTGTGCTAGCATGGAAAGTGGCTCGGTGGGGCCGTGGCGCAGTTGGGAGCGCGCCTCGATGGCATCGAGGAGGTCGTGGGTTCGAATCCCATCGGCTCCACCAAATCTCTCCGGCACACTTTCCCGTCATCCTCTCAAGCGAGTCCACAAGGTGCGTCCGCGCTGGTGCGAACCAGCCACTGGAATCACGCAGCGCCACGTATGGCTATGACAGTCTCTACCGGCTGGCTACCGCTGTGACCACCGGCTCGGGGAACTACGCGAGGTGGGGCGTCTCTGAAAGCTACGACCGCTACGGGAACCGGCTGAACCAAACCGCAACCGCTGGCGCGCCTCCCCAAGGCTCCGTCGTGGTCGATCCCACAACCAATCGCATCACCGGTACCGGCTACAGCTTCGACGCCAGCGGCAACATGACGAACGACGGCCCCAACATGAACACCATCGTCTACGATGGCGAGAACCGTGCCACCAGCAGCACCGCCACCGCTACTTCCGGCGCGTACACCTTCGACGGCAACGGGCGCCGCGTCAAAAAAGTTGCCGGTTCTACCACCACGGTCTATATTTTCTCCGGTTCCAAAGTGATCGCCGAATACGATAACGGTGCAGTGCCTGGTTCGCCTACCCGCGAGTACGTTTACGGTGGCTCCGTGCTGCTCGCCAAGATCGATTCCTCCGGCACGAAGTATTACCACCAGGACCATCTTTCCAATCGCCTGGTCACCGACTCCAGCGGTAACACCTCCGCACAGATGGGCCACTACCCCTTCGGCGAAACCTGGTACAACGCCTCCAACGACAAGCTGGTCTTCACCACTTACGAGCGCGACTCCGAATCCGGCAACGACTATGCCCAAGCCCGCATGTACGTCTCCCGGCTAGCCCGCTTCTCTTCGCCCGACCCACTCGCCGGCTCAGCATCCACGCCCCAGAGTTGGAATCGCTATTCATACGTGATGGACAATCCAGTTAATTCAACGGATCCGACAGGAATGTACTGCCAATGGGACGACGGTACGAGGGATGACCCTGAAGCTGACGGCGGTGCGGGCGCTGTCAGTTGCGTTGAGCAAGGTGGTGAATGGAAATCCCAGTGCGGCATCGACACCATCTGCACCACTGTCGATGTCCCGGGGATGCCCGGCGGTTGGGTTAATGGACACCCAGTGTGGGGATTGATGGATGCGAGCCAGACTCAAGCGCCGCCCAATATACTTGTCTATCATACGGTCGCGGAGTGGGACGATGTACACGGAAAGCCACCGATGCACTTGTATGTCCCACCGTGGATTCCAGGAAAGCAGTTCAATAAATTCAACACCGGTCCGTTCTCGGGACCGTACCGACCACCAAGTAGCCCTCAACCCCCCGAAACGCCAATAAATCCTACGGAACCGCCGCCTGTTTTTGATCCTCCACCTCCCGGAGGCTTACCAGAGACGATTGAGCCAACACCATTCACGACTTCTCCTGCACCGCCCGAGACTATTCCCGGTTTGTCTAGGATTGTTGGAATAATTGAAGGAATATTCGGTGCGTTGAGTAACATAAGTGATCCGATCATAACAATCAGGCCGCCTTGCCGAGATTGTACTTAACTGGGGCTTCTGAGAAGCATGTTTAGGTGAACACGCAATGGTTGCTCGACAAATTCCTATCTTGAAGACATTGCAAGAACATGGACTCTAACCAGTTTTTGAAAGCTTGTCAGTTACGAGATGCGGGAAAGTTCGACCAAGCCGTTGAACAATTCCGCAAAGTCGCAACAGGCACGAAGGACCCAGTAGATAAAGCAGGAGTATTAATCAACATAGCTGCGACGCTCAGAGCGCTAAGTCAGTTTGACGCGGCGAGAGAGGAACTGCGTATTGCGAGGCATCTTGTCGAGTCCTCGGATGAAATGTCCGTCGAACAATTGGCCTGCGACCCTCGTCTTTTGCAACTGAAACTGGGCCTCGAATTCGAAGAGGCAGACATCTGCGGTTACGAAGGAAAACTGAACGCGGCACTGACGAAATTCAATTTACTGCTGAATAGATATCAACGGATCCTCAAGTATCCTGAATTTAGAGACTCTTATGAAATGATTCAGACGCGCAGAGGATTTTTGTTCGTAGATCTCGACCGTTGCAAAGAGGCACTTCCGATCTTGGAAGAAGCCGAGTTCTTCGAAGGGCGCAAGGCGGAGATCTATTTTTACTTAGGACACTGCTATTTAAGTAACTGTGAATATGATAAAGCCGCGAAGAAGCTGCTTAATGCCCTAAAGCTTAGTTTGCCTCGGATCCTAGCGTACCGCGCGCACTGCGAGTTGGGGATAGCGTATTACAGGTTGAAAGGATTCGCCGAGGCAAAACTGGAGTTCGAAAGGAGCGCTGAGACCGCCGACCCAGAATACATTCATCAGGCTCAAATCTGGAAGTGGTTAGCGAATACTTCGCGAACATTGGGGCTGAAAGACGAGGCGGATCGCTACGCAAAACTGGCGGTTTCGTCCTGATATTTGCTGGGTGCCCCGCCCCCCCGTGTGAGGGTGGGTCTGGGGGTCGATTTTCGGCAACATGACCAACGACGGCCCCAACATGAACACCATCGTCTACGACGGTGAGAACCGCGCCACCAGCAGCACCGCCACCGGCACTTCGGGGACATACACCCTCGACGGCAACGGACGCCGCGTCAATAAAGTTGTCGGCTCCACCACGACCGTGTACATTTTTCAGGTGCAAAAGTCATCGGCGAGTACGACAATGGCGCAGCGCCCACTTCTCCCACCCGCGAGTATATCTACGGCGGCTCAACCCTGCTTGCCAAGATCGATTCGTCCGGCATCAAGTATTACCATCAGGACCATCTTTCCAATCGCTTGGTCACTGATTCCAGCGGTAACACCTCCGCACAAATGGGCCACTATCCCTTTGGTGAATCCTGGTACAACGTCTCCGCCGACAAGCTCATCTTTACGACCTACGAGCGTGATTCTGAGTCTGGAAACGACTACGCAATGGCGCGAATGTATGTACCCCGTTTGACTCGAATCTCAATTCCTGATCCTGCCGGAACGGCCGCGGTAGACCCTTCGAACCCTCAGACTTGGAATCGTTATTCCTACGTCTTCGACGAACCCATCGCTTTGACAGACCCGAGCGGAGCATGCCCTCCGGGCTATCGCTCCCTAAGCCCCGACGAGAGAACCGCACTGATCAATGCTGCCGACCCTAAGAACTGGGAAGGCTGGACGTTCGGGATGCCGTCAGATCTGGCTAACAAAAAGATCGATTGCTCGACTTTCATCAACCAGTCGGCTAACAACGCCGGGATTCTAATCCCTTGGGTCGGAGCAACGCAGTTTGGGGCAACACCCACGTTTTCGCCGATCAAGAATGCGGCCGACTTGCAGCCCGGCGACGTGATCCAGTTCTTGACGCCCGGCGGAACGCACTCGGCAATTGCGTCGAGCACGGGTACCAGCTTTAACTTCATTGGCAGTCAGACCAGCACGGGTCCAAGGGAAGTGCAGAATTGGACCGCAAACGCGTATTGGAATGGGAGTCGATACCAACAAGATCCTACCAAAGGCGCCTATCCTTCGGGCTATTACGAGATCTGTGTCCCCGTGAACGCCAAAATCAAGAAAAGGAAAGGGGGCGCAGGCGGTGGGAGTGGAACAGGCGGAGATGGCTTAATTTTCTTTGAACCTACTTTTGCAGGTTGGGAAGGTGGAATTTCGTTTGGGATTGGTCAATGGGTCTGGTGGCCTACTGCCGGACATCATCCGATGAACGTATTATGACTATTTTTCTGTGTTCGAAGTCAAGTTAGGTTGCTGCGTAATCCGGGAAGGTGATCGTTATGGACAGATATGCGGTATCGAAATTGGCGTGGCGACTACTGCAGCTAAGCACTCTGCTGATTCCTATCATTCCCGTGATGTCACAATTGCCACAGCCTGATCAAATCAATTATCCTGTGCCGCGACCTTTGACAGACAGCTGTGGTGTCAATACCAACCAGCGTGACCTGTACGTGCATTGCGTATCATTCAAGGAGGGAATACCTCAACGAGAAAGCGCACGGCTGACTTACACGGGCGATGTCAAGAGTTGGGGAATCACTCCTGACGCAGGGTTGCTGGTGTTGGTAAGAGAACCAAAAAGCGGTACACGAATTCTGCAACGAATCGATCTCAGAACCGGCCGAACGACGAAATCAGAATCAACGGACAGAAGGACGACCGTGCAACCAACTTGCGGCACAGTAATGATGCGCGAATTCCTGGCGGATAGGAAGGGGGGCCCGTACAGATTTAGAGATCTTGCAGTCGACAAAGAGATGTTCGTTCCCCCCTCAACCTTGGATATCCGGTGCAGCGACGACCGGCGCTACGTGCTGCGACTTTCGAGCGAGGGTGAGCTCTATCTCGACTCTCCGAACTCAGTCCTTCTTGCGAAAGACATCAAAGAGTTCAACATCAGTCCTGATGGAAACCATGTTGCCTATGGAGGCGGGGACCGACTGTGCGCGGGAACCCTCAAGGATCTGGAGAATGCCAAATCAGAGTGTCTCGGTATGACATGGGTAGCCGGGCCGATGATCGTTTTGAACAATGGTTCCGTCCTATTCACTGAGCAAACAGCGCAGGACTGCAGCATTATAGTTTCGGGCAAAAGCGTGAGCGATCCTTGCCCGGCTGTATTCAGTTGGAAGCCAGGGGATCCAAACGACCAGCTGCTATCGTTCAATGATAGCGACCCGCACGTAATCAGCGCCGAGAAGGGGCTTGCAATTGTAGGTGCCCACAAGAAATGGAAGGACAGTGGCTTAAAGTAGCGAGATGCGGGTGCCGCTCGCTGATGCCATGCTCCCTGCGCGCATGTTCCACCGTGCCCCGGCGTCGCTCGGGGCTTAGGAGTTTCCCTCGGTCACATCCTTCTTCATATGCTTCTCCAAAGACAGCTCCGCCACCAAGCGCTTCAGCTTGACGTTCTCGCTCTGGTCTGCTCCCCTCAAGCTGGAGGAAGATGTATATGATCTGCGGGACGAGGAGGAGTGTCATGTCAAACGCGACTGTTGCCAACTGTCGCCAGATTGTGCCAATATTCGGGTGTCCAAAGGGCTCTTTAGGGCTTCAAGGAGACAATGAGAGAAATGCGTAAGTAGCGATAGATC
>Ga0335084_10005555_pt1 | contig 12478 bp, 15 predicted proteins | sample Lox_Sample_44_FD_206721 | JGI IMG/M metagenome (GOLD analysis project Ga0335084, IMG submission 206721) | Soil microbial communities from Loxahatchee National Wildlife Refuge, Florida, United States - Lox_Sample_4.4 | ecosystem: Environmental > Terrestrial > Soil > Wetlands | place: USA...
ATCATCCGAGGATTCATCAGCTTGGCAAGAATTCCTCGAGTAAGGGGGCTTGACAAGATTTTCCCGCCGCAACGATTTTCTGCTCAGACGCTGCCAATTTTCCCAATCTGGGACGAAATCCTCTCTGCTTTAGCCCGAAACGGGAAATTCCCGGGCTACGAAGTTGAGTGCCTCGTCCCGGCTGTGCAGTCGGCTCTCCAGTTGGCCGTCCTCAACCGCTGCGAGAATCTGCTTGAAGCGCGGGCCTGGCGGATACCCGGCTGCGATCAGGTCGGCGCCGGTAATCAGTGGCGTTGGTCGCATGGCTTCGGGTGGCATTGCCGCCATCTTCTCTTGAGTGAACCGGTAAGTAGTCAAGTCGCCGTGGCTGGCCTGGCAATCGAGACGGTGAAGTTCCAGGTGCTCCCCGAAGGCGGGCATACGCACAAATTTCTTGAAAGTCGACTCGCTCATGCGCTGGGCGTGGGCGAAACGCATGTGATTGTCCACCAGGGCCAGAATCTGCTCCGTGTCGTCGTTAGAAAAACGCAGGCGGCGGCAGACCTCCTCGGCCATCCGGACTCCAACCTCGACGTGATTGTCGAACCGGATGCGTTCCGGCGCTACTCGAAATGTTGGCGGCTTGCCGACGTCATGCAGCAGAGCGCCCCAGGCCAGTGTGGCCGGGCAGGGATGAGGCAACTTCTCCAACAGCAGCAAAGTATGGACAAAAACGTCGCCCTCGGGGTGAAATTGCGGCGGTTGCTCGACCCCTTTCATCTTCTCGATTTCGGGCAGGACCTCATGCAGCAGGCCGGTCTCGTCGAGCAAAAGAAAGGCAGCCCGTGCGTGTCCCTCGGTCAGCATCTTGGTCAGCTCGTCGCGCACCCGCTCCCGGGAAACTTGGTAAATCTGCGGTGTTAATTTCTGGATCGCCTTCATGGTGGTGGCTTCAATCGTGTATCCGAAGCGGGCGGCGAAACGCACGGCCCGCAACATGCGAAGCTTGTCTTCACCGAAGCGACGGTCCGGATCTCCGATGGTGCGAATGATGCCGCCATCGAGGTCTTTTCGTCCTCCCACGAAATCCAGAACCTCGCCGCTGATAGGGTCAAGCAACAGGCCGTTGATGGTGAAATCGCGGCGCTGCACGTCCTCGCGCGGATCCTTGGTAAAGCGGACCTCATCGGGATGGCGGCCGTCAGAATAACCGATGTCGCTGCGGAACGTGGCCACCTCCACCGTTGTTGATTCGCCCCTCTTCTCTTTGTCATCCCGAGCGGAGTCCAAACCTTGAACAGCAAGGTTTGGGGATCGTCGAGGACCCTGCTGTTTGTCCGCAACCGGCACCAGCACTACTCCGAACTGTGCCCCTACGGCATAGGTCTCGGGAAAGATGCGCATCACCTCGACCGGTGTGGCATCGGTAGCAACGTCGTAGTCGGCAGGCTCGCGGCCTAACAGCAGGTCGCGCACGCATCCCCCTACGAGGTAGGCCTTGTAGGCCCGGTCACGCAGGGTGCGGACGATCGATGTAGCGAAATCCTTGGTCCCGGCGGTCATACGCCCTCAGGCAGATAATATAGAAGTATGCCAGACGCCTACATCCTCGGGATCGAGAGCTCCTGCGACGAGACCGCGGCGGCTGTAGTGCGTTCGGGCGAGAAGATCGTCTCCAACGTGGTGTTTTCGCAGATCGCCACCCATCAGCCCTATGGCGGAGTGGTGCCGGAATTGGCCTCTCGCGAACACCTCCGGGCCATTGTGCCGGTGGTTCGCCAGGCGCTCGCCGATGCCGGACAGACTTACAAGTCGATCGATGCCTTGGCGGTAACGCAGGGACCCGGTCTCGCTGGTGCGCTTCTAGTGGGGATCAGTTACGCCAAAGCGCTGGCATTTGCCCTCGACAAGCCGCTCGTTGCCGTGAATCACCTGGAAGGGCACATTCATGCCGTGCTGCTGGAGGAACGCCAGAAGGGTAACCGCGAGCTGAACTTTCCGGTGCTGGCGCTGGTAGTCTCGGGCGGGCATACCCATCTTTACCTAGCCGGACAGAAGGATCAGGGCTGGACTTACCAGAACATTGGCCACACCCGCGACGATGCCGCGGGAGAAGCCTTCGACAAAGTCGCCAAGTTGCTGGGCCTGGGATATCCCGGCGGTCCCATCATCGACAAGCTCTCCGTCCACGGGAATCCTACGGCCATGAACTTTCCACCTTCGCAGATCAAGCATCGCGACCGCAAAGAGACTGATCAGCCAGAGCCGGCGTTGCCACGATTCGACTTTTCCTACAGCGGAATCAAGACCGCGGTCCTGCGCTATGTCGAGACCCAGAACCTGCAAGCCTCGATTGCTAAGCGGCGTGCCGCGTTATCAGGCGTGAAGCAGCCGAAGCCCGATGATGTCTCGGCACTCTGTGATTCGCAGACCCTCGACTTGGTGGCTTCCTTCCAGCGGGCCATGGTGGAGGATCTCATCGGCAAGACCCTCGCCGCGGCCTGCGCTTACGACGTTGCGACCCTGTTTGTGACCGGGGGGGTGGCCGCGAACGACCAGTTGCGACGGCGATTCGAAGAAGCGGCAGGGATGCAGGGCTTGCCGGTGTATTTTCCCTCGCGTCCGCTTTCCACCGACAATGCCGCGATGATTGCGGCCGCAGCCTACCCCAAGCTTCTGGCCCAGGATTTCGCGGCGATGGACTTCTCGGCAGAAGCGGGAATGGTGCTGAGGTAGCTTTTAGCAGGTAGCACTTAGCATTGAGCCCGGCAGCAGTTTTCTCTGGTGTGTGGGAACCCGCAGCGGCCAATTGCTACTTCCCCGACGCTTGCCCTTTAGCTGCCTTTGCCCCCAACAAGGCCTTGAGCGCCTTAGCCAGCTGCGCTTCGATATCGATGTCCTTAAAGATGGCGAAGTCGGCGCGCTTTTCCCGGCTCTCAAATCCGCTCTGCTTGCCAGCTACGATTACGATCGGAATTTTGGCGGTGGAAGGTTCTTGTTTGATTGCCGTGATCAGTTCGCTGCCACCCATCTTCGGCATCTGGATGTCGGTAACGATGAGATCCGGGCGGATTCTCTTGAGAGTCTCTAACGCCTCCTGGCCGTTGGTTGCCGATTCTACGGCAAAGCCACGCTCCTCCAGAAAGCGGCACACGGTATGGCGGATGAGCATGGAGTCGTCGACTACCAAAGCCACAAGGGACATGAGGTTTTCAGCGGACGCAGCGATTTCGAATTGACACCAACAAACTGTAAATATGCACCATCGGGAGCGGGGCGAAAAGGTTACCTTCGTCATTCCCCTCAGGAGGGTCACAATTCGTTCTTCAGCTTGGTCTCCTCGATGTTCATGTCCTTGAATTCACTGGACTCGAAGATATCACCACATTCGAGGCATTCCACGAACTCGGAGTCCTCGTCGCGGGAGACGATTTGCACGCGCGGGTGCTTACACTCATTCATCTTGCTACTCTTCTCGGGGATTGCGACGGCAGGATTGAAGTCATAAACCCGGATTACTCACGGCCCGGCCGAGGAGCCGAGCGAAGTGCCGGAAATTGGCGGTATTTTTAGCCCTGGCCGCCAGCTTGTCAAGTCCCTTTGACAACAATATTCGCGGGTGGCGGCGGTGCTGCGCGAGATCCCCACCGAGCACAACCTTATCGTCTTGGCAAGAGTCCCCGGGACGCCTTTCCGATATACACGACCAAAAAGGTCGCAAAACCAATAAACCATTCAGCAGTATAGAGTTACCATTCAAGCTGGGTTCCCTGCCATTGCCTGTCGGCACTTGCAATTTCGGCCGGGCCGTGCCTAGAATAGTCATGTACGACTGAAAAGGTCGTATTTAGGGTCACCCGCAAATGCTCAAGCTGACCAAGAAAGCCGACTACGGCCTGATGGCGATGAAGCACTTGGCCGAGCGGGCGGACGAGGGCGCGTGCAGCGCCAAGGACGTTGCCGAGGCGTATGGCATTCCTCCGGAGGCCTTGGCGAAAATTCTGCAGCGGCTAGTCAAGGCTGGGCTGCTGCACTCCCAGCACGGCATCAATGGCGGCTACACCCTGGCACGGGATGCGGGCGAGATCAGCGCCTTTGAAGTGATTCGCGCGATTGACGGTCCGCTGTTCATCACCTCCTGCGTCACCGTGCGCGGTGAGTGCGATCAATCCGACCGCTGCACCATACGCGAACCATTGCGGCGGGTGAATCAGAGCATCGAGGATGTCCTGCGGCGCATCAAGATTTCTGAAATGCGAGAGGAACTAACGGAAAGCGGAGACTCCGACCGAAGGAAGCCGGCGGAATTGGTGACGCTTACATAACTGTTGGAAACAGTCCAGAGATTCAGGAGAGAGCAATCATGAGCACGGATGTAAAGACGATCCCCCAGACGCAGCATGCCACCCCGGACGGGGTCAAGCTGCCGGTCTACATGGACAATCACGCCACCACGCCCATGGATCCGCGCGTGCTGGAAGAGATGTTGCCTTACTTCATGGAGAAATTCGGCAACGCCGCCAGCCGCAATCATTCCTTCGGCTGGGCGGCCGAGGAAGGCGTCGAAACCGCGCGCGAGCGCATAGCCAAACTCGTGGGGGCGACCACCAAGGAGATCATTTTCACTTCGGGCGCCACCGAGAGCGACAACCTTGCCATCAAAGGCGTGGCCGAAATGTACAAGGAGAAGGGCAACCACATCATCACGGCCGTCACCGAACACAAGGCCGTGCTCGATACCTGCAAGCGCCTGGAGAAATACGGCTACCGCGTCACCTATCTGCCGGTGCAGAAAGATGGGCTGGTTGACCTCGAAGATCTCAAGCGCGCCATGGACGACAAGACCATCCTGGTGACCATCATGGCGGCCAACAACGAAATTGGCGTCTTGCAGCCCTGGGCCGAAATTGGCAAGCTTTGTCATGAGCGCGGCGTGATCTTCCATACCGACGCGACCCAGGCCGTGGGCAAGGTCCCGGTCGACGTCAACAAGCAGAACATCGACCTGATGTCGATTTCGGCGCATAAGATGTACGGGCCGAAGGGGGTGGGCGCCCTCTACGTGCGGCGCAAGAACCCGCGGGTGCAGATTTCTGCCATCATCGATGGTGGTGGGCACGAGCGCGGCATGCGTTCCGGAACCTTGAATGTGCCCGGCATCGTGGGACTTGGCAAGGCTTGCGCGATCGCGTCGGAGGAGATGCCAAAGGAATCCTGCCGCCTGGCTGGTTTGCGTAACCGGCTGCGCGACCGGATCATGGGCGCTCTCGACGAGGTTTACATCAACGGCTCCATGGAGCACCGCTTGCCCGGCAACCTGAACATCAGCTTCGCCTATGTGGAGGGAGAATCGCTGCTGATGGGCATCAACGACGTAGCGGTTTCGAGCGGTTCAGCCTGCACCTCCGCAACGTTGGAGCCGTCTTATGTATTGAAGGCTTTGGGAACGGGCGATGACCTGGCCCACAGCTCAATCCGCTTCGGCATCGGTCGGTTCAACACCGAGGCAGAAGTCGATTACGTCGCCGACCGGGTCGTAGAAACGGTGCAGCGGCTGCGTGAACTTTCGCCGCTCTACGAGATGGCGAAGGAAGGCGTCGATCTGAAGTCAGTGAAGTGGGCGGCAGAGTGAGAGGAAGAATGTTTTTGGGAAGGGCACGGCTTTAGCCGTGCCGCTGAGATCAGGAAAAAGAGGGGGCTTTAGCCCTAAGGGTGAGGAGACAGTAAATGGCATACAGCGATAAGGTAATTGATCACTACAACAACCCCCGCAACGTCGGGTCCATGGACAAGAGCAGCCCTGAGGTCGGGACTGGTCTGGTCGGCGCGCCCGAGTGCGGCGACGTGATGAAACTGCAGATCAAGGTTAACCCGCAGACCAGCGTCATCGAAGACGCAAAGTTCAAGACTTTCGGCTGTGGCTCGGCTATCGCGTCGTCTTCCCTGGCCACCGAGTGGGTGAAGGGCAAGACCGTGGACGAGGCGCTGCAGATCAAGAACACGGAAATCGTGAAGGAGCTTTCGCTGCCTCCGGTCAAGATTCACTGCTCAGTGCTGGCGGAAGACGCCATCCGGGCTGCGATCCACGACTGGAAGAAGAAGCAGGACGTGGCCAAGCCGGTGGCAGTCGAGGCGAAGTAAAATCCTGTTATGAGTCCAGTCACGGAAGAAACCGCCAAGCCGGCGACCCCGGCGAGGGGTATCCAGGTCACGGACAAGGCGTTGGCCAGGATCCGAACCGCCATCGTCAAAGAGGGCATTTCGCCCGAACAGGGCGGATTGCGTCTCGGTGTGCAGGGTGGCGGCTGCTCTGGGTTGAGCTACAACATTCGTTTTGACACTCAGCCCCGTGAGCGGGACCGCATCTTCCAGTTCGGCGACGTCAGGGTATTTGTCGATCCCAAGTCGTTCATTTACCTGCACGGCATGACCCTGGATTACCAGGAAACTCTCATGCAGCAGGGTTTTGTATTCGTGAACCCGAACGCCTCGAAGTCGTGCGGGTGCGGGACCTCGTTCTCGGGTTGATCATGTGGGGCGGACACTCTTGGCCGCCAAGATTTTCCACCACGGCGCCTACATCCCTCACGGGAGCGAAGCCGCCGTGGTGAATGTGTCTTATGGCGAAACCAGAACTCAAATCGAGCTCATCGTTGATCATGCCGGGAGAGGCAACCACGGCCTGCTGGTCTTGCGGTGACATGCGCGCCTCCCACTTCTGCAGCGCCTGCGGCAAGGTCCAGCCGCCGGTGCCGGCCGACTACTTCAGTTTTTTCGGGTTCCCGCGAAAACTCAATGTTGACGCGGGGCTTCTGGAGCGGGAGTTCTACGACCTGAGCCGCAAGCTGCACCCCGACCTCTACGCCCGCGCCGAAAGCCGCGAACAGGAATGGAGCATGGAGCAAAGCTCCCTCCTCAACGACGCATACCGCACCTTGAAGGATCCGATCAAGCGCACGGAGTACCTGCTGCGCCTCGAGGGTGTGGAACTGGAGGAGCAGTCCAAAGCAGCCACGGAAAAGGCCCGCGCTACCGGCGAGGTCAAGAAGCAAGTTGTGCCTCCCGATCTTTTGGAAGAAGTCTTCGAACTGAACATGCAACTGGAAGAACTGCGCATGCAGAAGAAAGCCGGCGAGGACGACCCGGGGTTGATCCAGGAGATCGGCAAGGAGAAGGTGTCTCTTGAAGCCAAGTACGAGGCCCTGCTGAACGAACTTAAAGGCTACTGGGATCAGTGGGATGAGCTCGTCGATAGCGGCACGGAAGAGGATCGCCGAAAGGTCCGGGACAGGATGCTGGATCTGCTGAATCGCAGAAACTACATCCGGAACCTGGTGAGGGATGTGAATGAGGCGCTGGAGAGCAGCAGTTAGCAATTAGCACTTGGCATTTAGTCATGAAGGGTAGTTGCCGGAATCGGCAGGGCCTGTGTTGTCTCAGTGCTAATGGCTAAAGGCTAAGCGCCGGATCGGAAAGACAATCGCAATCTGATGAGCAACGAACGCATCGTCGGTATCGACCTGGGAACCACGAATTCGCTCGTGGCCTTTATGCAAGGGGAGAATCCTGTCGTCATTCCCGGCGAGGATGGCTCCAACCTGGTGCCTTCAGTGGTCGCGCTGGACGAGCGCGATCAGATCATCGTCGGCAATGCCGCCCGCAAGTACCTGATTGAGACTCCCGAGCGGTCCGTCTACTCGATCAAACGCCTGATGGGGCGGGGCATCGAGGACATCCAAGAGGAACTCAAGTTGTTCCCGTTTCGCCTGGCTGAGGACATGCACGCGGGGGAGGTCCTGAGAATTCAGCTCGGCCAACAGGCTTTCACTCCACCCGAAATATCAGCATTCATCCTGCGCCAGCTCAAACGCAATGCGGAACGTTACTTCAACGCTCCCGTTGCCAAGGCGGTCATTACAGTCCCGGCCTACTTCAACGACGCTCAGCGGCAGGCCACCAAAGATGCTGGACGCATTGCCGGCCTAGAAGTCTTGCGACTGGTAAATGAGCCGACCGCCGCGTCGCTCGCGTACGGCCTCGACCAGAAGCAGAACGGCATCGTCGCGGTCTACGACCTGGGCGGCGGCACCTTCGACATTTCCATCCTCAAGTTGCACGACGGCATCTTCGAAGTCATCGCCACCAACGGAGACACCCACCTCGGCGGCGACGATATCGACAACCTGCTGATTCGCATTGCGCTGGACGACATCTGCGGCGATATGGGGAAGGATCTCTCGCGAAATGGTGAAGCCGTGGCCACCATTCGCAAAGCTGTCATCGAGGCCAAGGTCGCGCTTTCCTCGCTGCCCTCTGCGCAACTCGACATCGATCTCCCGGGCGGGGGACGCTACCAGCGCGAGATTACCCGCGCGCAGTTCGAGCAGCTGATCCAGCCGGTTATCGATCGCACAGTGGGTCCCTGCAAGCAAGCCTTGAAAGATGCCGGGCTAAAGCCGGAGCAGATCGACGAGGTCGTTCTGGTCGGCGGCTCGACACGCATCCCGAAGGTCCGGACTCTGGTCGAAGAAATGTTCAAGCGCAAGCCCCACACCGACCTGAACCCGGACGAAGTAGTTGCCCTGGGAGCCGCGGTGCAGGCCACTATTCTCGGAGGCGGCTCAAAGGCCACGCAGAACATGCTGCTGCTGGACGTGACCCCACTCTCGCTGGGTATTGAAGTTGCGGGCGGGGTGACCGACAAGATTATCCTGCGCAATTCCACCATTCCTGCTTCTGCGACGCAGTACTACACCACCCAGATCGATGGCCAGGCGAACGTTGCGATTCACGTGCTTCAGGGCGAGCGCGAGCTGGCAACGGATTGCCGCTCCCTGGCGCGGTTCGATTTGCGGGGAATTCCTCCCATGGCTGCCGGCATGCCACGCATTGAAGTGAAATTTCTGATCGATGCCAACGGCATTCTTCACGTCTCGGCGCGCGAGCAGCGTAGCGGTAAGGAAGCCGAGATCGAAGTGCAGCCCAGCTACGGGCTCACCGACGAGCAGGTCGAGAGCATGATTCTGGACTCTTTCGACTATGCGGAAGAGGATTTCCGCCGTCGGCAGGTGATCGAGGCCCGCAACGAGAGCGAGACTATTTTGGCTGCGTTGGAAAAGGGCAAACAGAGCCCGGCGTGGGGTCAGCTGACCAGCGACGAGAAGAAGAAGATCGCCAAACTTGAGAAAGCCCTTAGTCAGGTCAAGAGCGAAGACGACTACGCGGCGATCCGCAAGGCCATCGACGCCCTGAACCAGGGCACCATGCGGCTGGCAGAGTTGATGATGGATAGCGCCGTTAGCAGTGCTCTCAAGGGCAAGACCATGGATGAAGCCGACATGGGTGAAGCCCCCGTGGCCGGGCACCCGGTGGCTAAAGCGGATTTTGAGTGACCTCTGTGTTCACTGTGCTCTCTGTGGTCATGTTTTCAACCACGCAGGACACAGAGGGCACTGGGGATGGGAGATTGTATGGCAGATGAGAAAAACCAGAGCGGAACCGCAACCATGGAAACCGGGGAGAATACCGTCCAGGTGACCTTCCTGCCCGAAGGCAAGACCGTGGAGTTCGAGCACGGCAAACTACCCTACAAAGACCACGGCAAGGAGCAGTCCCTCCTGGATGTCGCTCTCAACAACGGCATTCGCCTCGACCACGCCTGCGGCGGCAATTGTGCCTGCACCACCTGCCACGTGTGGGTGAAGGAAGGTGCGGAGAACCTCTCGGAGATGGACGACGACGAGGCCGACCGTCTTGACATGGCCGCCGATCTCCAGCTAAATTCGCGTCTCGGCTGCCAGGCGGTAATCACGAAGCCCGGCAAGGTCGTGGTCGAGATTCCGGCCTGGAACCGGAACTATGTGTCGGAAGAACACTAGAGAGCCAGTCGTTGGTCGTTCGTCGTAGGCCAACGACCACGGACCAACGACCAACGACGGAAGGAATCCATGCCCAAAGAGCTCACCTGGGACAACGCGGAAGATATCGGGATTTTGCTCTCGGAGAAGCATCCGGATGTTGAACCGTTAAGCATCCGCTTCACCGATCTGCACCGTTACGTCACCGAGCTACCCGAATTCAAGGACGATCCCAAGAAGTCCAACGAGGGCAAGCTGGAGGCCATCCAGATGGCCTGGCATGACGAGTTCATGGACCGCACCCAAGGCTAGGCTCGCTCAGTCCGCGCCCGCAATGCAAAAGGCCACGATTTCTCGTGGCCTGATTTCCCTATCACAGTTCAGAGCTAACCCACTGTCGCCGGCACCGGCTCTTCCACGCTGGCCTCGCGCAAAAACCTGGCCGCTTCCTCCGGCGGAGTCGGATTAATGTAGAAACCCGTGCCCCATTCAAATCCCGCCGTCTTGGTCAGCTTAGGCATGAACTCGATGTGCCAGTGATAGTGGTCGTTGTTGGGTTCCTGCACTGGTGAGGTGTGAATCACCAGGTTGTAAGGCGGGTTATCGAGGACGCGATCGGCCTTGCTGAGCAGGGTTTTGAGCGCCTTCGCCAGGTTCTCAAACATGTGGGAAGACGAGTTCTCGAACGCCGATTCGTGCTGCTTCGGCAGGATCCACGTCTCGAACGGGAAACGCGGCGCATAGGGCGCCAGGGTAAGAAAATCCTCGTTCTCCGCCACCACGCGGATGCCGGTTTCCGTCTCCTGCCGAATGATGTCGCAAAATACGCAGCGTTCTTTGTATATGAAATACTGCTTGGCTCCCTCGATCTCTTCCGTCAGGTAGATGGGGAGCATCGGCAAAGCAATCAGCTGCGAGTGGGCGTGCTCGAGCGAAGCACCGGCCGCCTCACCGTGGTTCTTGAAAATCAGAATGAACTTGAAACGGCGGTCCTTCTTCAAGTCAAGGATGCGGTCGCGGAAAGTCCATAACACGTCCTCAATTCGCTTGGAGGGCAAAGTAGCCAGCGTCGCATTGTGGTCGGGGGTCTCAACGATGACCTCGTGCGCCCCGATACCATTCATGCGGTCGAACATCCCCTCGGCCTGGCGGTTCAGGCCGCCTTCGATACCCAGCGCCGGAAACTTGTTGGGAACCACTCGTACCGTCCACCCCGGCGAATCGCGCTGCGGTGGAGGCCCGCCGTTCGTGTTGGGGCGATACGCCTGGATTTCGGGTGGGGTCTTATTTTCATTGCCGTAACAGAAGGGGCAAAAACCGCCCTTGATCTTGACGGCATCACGGGCGAAATCGGTAGGACGCTTGGCGCGGTCGGTCGAAATAATGACCCACCGGCCTACGATGGGGTCTTTTCTAAGCTCGGGCAATGATAAATCCTTTCAATATGAGGGCCAAAAACAAACCTCTATTTTACGCCACAGGGAAGGCATTCTGAAACAGCTCGAACCGCGGCTGGCTGGTATGCGCCTCATAATACACGCTAATGACATCGAAACGCCACTGGCACGAAAGTGCCAGATGCCGTAGGTAATCCCGGGCCACGGCGGTAAGCAGGCGCTGCTTGTCACGATCCACGGCTGCTTCGGCGGGCTTCACGTCGTGGGTCGTGCGGGTCTTAACTTCGATAAAGCAAAGCACGTCTTTGTCCCAGCCAATGAGGTCGATTTCGCCCCGGGAATGCGGCGAGCGGAAGTTGCGGGCTACCATCACGTATCCGCGACGGCGGAGGTAGAAGTAGGCGTCTTCTTCACCGCGCTGGCCGGTGCGCTGGTGCTCGGGACGCTTGTCCGGAGGAAGCGTGTACTGGGCTAGCCAGTCGAGCGCGCGAATGGTGGCGTGGGTGAGACGGCCGCAGGGCATGGGGGAGGCTCGGAATCCAAGTTAGCTATACGGAGAAGAAGAAGGATGTGATTGATGTCACAAAGGGGCCACGTTGGGGACGACCGTTCGCTGCTTGGTGGCACAAGCTCCGCAGTATCTGGGCTGCCGGGACCTATAGCCCGCGTCTCCTAAGTCAGACCCAGAGCCACTTTGAGGGCGCGATCCAACTCAGCCACTTTCGATCGCGGCACAGACCCGACGTACTGAGTAAGGTCGGCTTTACGCAGACTCACGAGATTGTCACACAGGACCCAACTGGGATGCTTCAAGCCTTCGTCGATGCCAACTACAACTTGGGTGGACAACCCTTCGCCGCTGCTAAACACCGGCGCGCAGACCACGGTTGAAAATCTGGACTCGATGAGTACCTGCCGGCTCACGACGACGAAGATTCGGTACTGCTTGGGATCGCCGGCGGGCTTGTACACTCGATAAAGCTCGCCTCGCTTCACGGGGACTCCGATGCAATCACTTATTCTCCCGGTGCCTGATAGTCAAGTACATCGGAAGCCTCGCCATTCAGTCGGTCCGCAGCCGCGTTGATCCGTTCCAGGTCGCGGGCCTCGACCGCCTCCCGCGCGCGCTCCTGCAAAAACGTCCGGAGTATTCCTTCAATGAACGCCGAGCGGGAGTACTTGGATCCCGTCAGGCGGTCAATCCTGGCCAGGACGTCGTGGGAGAGTGTGATAGAAGTCTTCTCT
>Ga0335084_10005556_pt1 | contig 12477 bp, 11 predicted proteins | sample Lox_Sample_44_FD_206721 | JGI IMG/M metagenome (GOLD analysis project Ga0335084, IMG submission 206721) | Soil microbial communities from Loxahatchee National Wildlife Refuge, Florida, United States - Lox_Sample_4.4 | ecosystem: Environmental > Terrestrial > Soil > Wetlands | place: USA...
CTCCAGCGTTGGTTGCCTGGTGCGCGCGTGTGCCATCCCTATCCTCTACGTCGCTTTGGCGTCATCACCTGAGGCAAGAGCCGGATGCGGGAAACCCGCGGATCTGTGGAGGGGGTTATGGGTAACCATGATTCCTACTCCGACTCAGGACGTGCGGCCGGACGGCCGCGAATCGCGCCACGGTACGCGCTCGGGCGGCAACGGCGATGATCTGGATCAAACGAGTGCGTTGAACCGCACAGCGTCGGTTTCATCCGCTACGCCGGCACGATGCTCATCGCGCGATCCCCGCGCAGGGCGCGGACGGCGCGCTGCGGTGCGAGGGAAAGTGCTGGAGCTCGCATGACTCGGGTGCCGGGACCGGCGCGCCGGCTTCCGAACCCGGCGCGCACGGCTGAAAAACTCGTAGTTTCCCTAGTAGCCCGGAGGAGGGCACGACCCCTAGCATCTCGGGCCGTGCGCCCCGACTTTCCGCCCGCTTTCTATTCCACGATTCGCCGCATCGACCGCTTCTCGGACGCGACCGGGAAGCTGGTCTCGCTCTCGATGCTGTATCTCGTCTTCAGCATCAGCTACGAGTGCTTTTCGCGCTATCTCTTCAACGCGCCCACCACCTGGGTGTTCGAGACGAGCTACATGACCAACGGCTCGGCGTTCATGCTGGGTTGCGGCTACGCGCTCCTCAAGGGCGCGCACGTGCGCACCGACATGCTGTACGAGAAGTTCTCGGAGCGCACCAAGGGCACGATCGACCTGGTGTCGTACCTCCTGCTCTTCTTTCCGGTGATGATCACGTTGTTCGTGATCAGCGTCGACGACGCGTGGTACGCGTTCGACATCCACGAGGTCTCGGAGCAGACGCCGTGGCGTCCGATCATGTGGCCGTTCCGCGCCGCGGTGCCGCTGGCGGCGGTCCTGTTCATGGTGCAGGGCGCCTCCGAGACGCTGAAGAGCTGGTTCCAGGTGAAGACCGGCCGCGAGTTCCAGCACCGCGAGAAGACCGAGGTCTGAAACGTGGGCGGCCTCGAGCTCCTCGGCATGGTGATGCTCGTCGTGATGCTCGGCGCCATCTTCATCGGCCTGCCGATCAGCCTCACGCTGCTCTTCCTCGCGCTCATCTTCGGGCTCGTCGGCCTCGGGCCGGTCGTGTTCGATCTCGCCTACCTGCAGCTGATCGGCATGATGAAGCAGGACGAGTTCGTCGCCGTGCCGATGTTCATCCTGATGGGCTACATCTGCGACCAGGCCGGCCTGATGGAGCGCCTGTTCATCGCGTTCCGGGACCTCTTCGCGCCCGTGCGCGGCGCGCTCTACCTCGTCGTCCTGCTGACGGCGACCCTGTTCGGGATCGCCGCCGGGACGGTCGGCGCGACGGTGGTGCTGCTAGGCATCATGGCCGGGCCGATGATGATCAAGTCGGGCTACGACCCGCGACTGTCCGCCGGCGCGATCACCGCGGGCGGAACGCTCGGCATCCTGATCCCGCCGTCGGTGATGCTGGTGGTCATGGGCCCGGTCCTCGGCGTCTCGGTGGCGAAGCTCTACGAGGCTGCGTTCGGCCCCGGTTTCCTCCTGTCCGGCATGTACATCGCGTACTGCATGGGCCGGAGCTTCCTCAATCCGAAGCTCGGGCCGCCGGTCCCGCCGGAAGATCGTCCGAAGAGCTGGAAGCCGGTGATCTGGGAGTGCATCGCCGGCATGGTGCCGGTCACCGTGCTGACGATCGCCACGCTCGGCGTCATCATCATCGGGCTCACCACGGCGACCGAGGCGGCATCGCTCGGCGCGCTCGGGGCCATCCTGATGGTGATCGCCTACCGGCGTTTCACCTGGCGGGGCCTCTTCACCGCCTGCCAGTCGACCCTGACGTCGACGGCGATGGTGCTCTTCCTGGCCGCCACCTCAAACGTCTTCGGCGCGGTCTTCGCCCGCATGGGCACGGCGACCTGGATCACGAATTCGCTGCTCTCGGTGCCGGTGCCGCCGATGGGCACGATGGCGCTGCTGCTCACGCTCATCTTCCTCCTCGGCTGGCCGTTCGAATGGCCGGCGATCGTCCTGATCTTCCTGCCGATGCTCGCACCGGTGGCGGCGGGCCTCAACTACGACATGGTGTTCTTCGGCACCATCGTCGCGGTGGTCCTGCAAACGGCGTTCCTCTCGCCGCCCGTCGCGATGTCCGCCTACTACCTCAAGCAGGCGGTGAGCCAGTGGAGCCTCGCCACCATCTACAAGGGCATGGCCGACTTCATGGTGATCCAGTGCATCGCCGTCGCGCTGGTTCTCGTGTTTCCCGGCATCGCCATGTGGCTGCCCGACTGGCTCGAGGAGGGGGACCATGCCGCCGCGCCTCTCACGCCGGGTGAGGCCGGTTCGTCGGAGCAGTCGCGCGATCTGCTGGAGCAGGGCGACACGATGCGCGGCACCGAAGAAACGCCGGCGCCGAAGCAGTGACCCCGCGCATCGAGCGCGCGCAATCCGCCGCCGCCCTCGCGGACGGCACCGCGACTGATGGTAACGGCGCTACCGCTGTGCGATCCTTGGCGCGTTCGCACCGGACGTTCGCAAGGAGATCGCAGTGCTCACGCAGTGGTGGCGTATGGTCGACGACGCGGTCGAGATCTGGGTCACCGCGCCGCAGGTGATCTCGCTTCGCAGCGCCCGCATCTTCGCCAGCGGGCTTGCCCCGCGCGCGGAGGACCGGCGCGAGTTCGCCCGCATGGTCAACGAGAAGACTGCCGCGGCCGGCGAATCGGCGACCGCAATGGCGGTCCAGGCCTGGAGGACGAACCGGGAACTCGCGCTGCTACCGCTGCGCTTGTGGTGGGGCATGTGGACGGGAGTCGCGCGCGCGACGCCGTTCGCGGCGGCGACCGCCGCTTCGAGCATCGCGCAGAGCGGCCTCGCGCCGGTGCGTCGCCGCGTGACTGCGAACGCGAAACGCCTGCGTCGTCGAAAAGCCAGGTGACCGGAGGCAAAGAAAAAACCCCGCCGCAGCGGGGTCTGTGAGAGGGTCACCGACCCGGATCAGGGGGGCTCAGTCGTCGTGCTTCTGCTTCGGCACGCCGAACACCGCGACACAACCGGTCAGGCAGTTCGGGAAGACGTTATTGGTCGGTAGCGGCACGAACACGTGGTTGTTGTGGAGGTCGGCCGCGACCGAGTGGGCGCTTCCCGCCTGCGGACTTGCCTTCGGCGTCGAAGCCTGATTGACCGTCGGAACGAGCTGCAACAGCTTTTGGCTCTTCGCGTCGATCACGCCGAGCACTGGACCGCCCGGCTGGTTCCGCGCGGCGAGGTAGTAGCGCCCGTCGCCGGCGTTGAACCAGACTTCGTCGTTGCCGCTAACTCCCTTCACCGTCTTGTCGATCGAGCCGTTCTTGGCGTCGATGATGATCGATACGGGCGCAGCAGTGACCGCCGGCGGGCTCGCCGTGAGCGGATTCGCAAGGCTCCAAGCGTTCCCGGCGGTGTCAAAGGCCTGACTGCAGCCCACGAGCAGATCCTGATTCGGACCGAGCGTGAGTCCGGCGGGCTGGCAGAACTTCACCGGATACAGCGCCTCCACCGCGCCAGTGCTGTGCGGGTCGATTCTCACGACCGCACCGTCGGGGAAACCGCCGCCGCACCGGGTGTCAGCGGGCGGGCAATTCACCTCCGGTATGGACAAATAGAACTTGCCGGTACCCGCATCCCACACCGGCTGTTCTGCGCCATTGGTGGCATCGAACCCAGCGTGCGACTGGTCAAAGATGATGCTCTTGCCGACCGTCAACGCCCCGGTGCTCTTGTTGACCGAGATCAGGGTCGCGAAAGGCGGATCGTCGGCGTTGTTTATCGCAATGAGGATCCCATCGTGCGGATCGTAAGCGATTTCATCGGCGCGGGCCTTACCGCCCGTGCTGACGTCGGATACCGTCTTGCCGTTGCTGAGGTCGATCGTGACCACCCTGCCGCCGGTGCCGCAGGTCGTAGCGGAAGACTTGCCGCAGTCGCTCGCAAACAGCCAGCGCCCGGACACGGTCACGCCGTTGGGACCGGAGGTGTTGTTGTTGCCGCTGGCGCCCGCGAATGGCGGATTCGCCGGGATCTGATCCACCACTTTGTTCGTTTGGGTATTGATGACATCGATGGCTTGGTTGGAGCGATCGGCGAGAAAATACCGACGAGTGTTCGCGTCGACCCAGCTGATATCGAAAGTCTTCAGCACCCCGGAGGTGTTCGCCTTCACGGGGGGAACCGGAATGGTCGTGAGAAGCTTGACCGCTCCGCTGCCCTGGTGATCATTGTCATCATCCCAGGCGAGAGCGGCGCTTGCGCAGAGTCCGGCTGCGAGCGCGAATGGAACGGTAATTCGCAGCAGTCGCTTGGGTACCGTAGCGACCCTGCCTTTCGCCGAGTGATGCAGCGACGGCGAAGAAGAAGCTTGTTCTTGGGGTTGCGTCTTCATGACTTGCGTCCTCCTTGGATCCTCGCACCGGCACTCGCAAGCATGCGAACGCGGAGCGGTTAAGCGCAGGAAATTCCCTTGCTTTCCACTCTCAGACACGGTCGATGAACTGCAGTCTCGGCTTGGAGGAGGAGCGTGTGCCGAGTCCGGCGATGATAGCGCCGCGAACGCGTCGCGTGCGTGAATCGGTGACCTCGCAGCGCAGCGCGTAACGGTTGTTCACAATCGCCACCGCTCGCTCGATCGGCCGAAGCTGACAATCACGCAAGCCATTCAGTTTCGATTCAGGGAAGGACTCCCGGCTTAAGCTAGCTTAAGGGGGCAAGTCTCAGCGTCATTGGAACACCTGAGTCTCAGCGTTAATAGAACGCCATCACGAATCCGACACCAAAAAAATCGCCACCGCGAGGGATCACGTTTCACCCTGTTCTGCTCTGAAAAGTGCTTTTGGCAGTCTGCCACGCGACCTGCAACGCCGTTCGACTAACGCTTGAGACTTGGTCGCGTCGACGTCAGAAAAGTGTTCGAATAACGCTGAGACTTGCCCCTTAAAGTCAAGAAAAAGCCCACAGACCCGAATGGGCACTCAGCCAGCGACGCTCCCGGCACCAGCCGGATGGCTGGAGGTCTCGCTCGAAACGCGCTGCCCGGAGCGCTCCGGTTTCTCGTCGGACGCGGGTTGTACCTGCTCTGAGGAGCGCTCGAGGTCAGACGACGCGGGGCGACGGAAGCGCACGCAGAATCGGCACCCCGGCCTCCCGGTCGGCTCGAGCGACACCTTCGCCTCGTGCCGATCGGCGATCTCCTTCACGATCGCGAGGCCGAGGCCCGCGCCGTCGGCGCCAGACGAATCGGCGCGATGGAAGCGCTGGAAGACCCGTTCTCGATCGTCGGTTGGGATGCCCGGACCATCGTCGGTCACACAAAGGACGATTGCATCCTTCTCCTTGAGCACCGAGACCGTCACCCGCTCGCCGGCACGTCCGTAGCGAATCGCATTGTCGACGAGGTTTGCGAGCAGTTCCCGGAGGAGCACCTCGTTCCCGGTAATGTGGTGGACGCCACCGGCGACCCCCTCGTAGCCGAGATCAATGCCGCTATCGAGCGCCCGGGGCAGGTAGCGTTCGATGATCGAATAGGCGAGCTCGGTCAGATCGACCCGCTCGCCCGTCTCGATTAGTTCCCGGGCCTCGGCCCTCGACAGGCTGAGCATCTGCTCGATGAGATGCCCCGCTCGGGCCGCGGATTCGTCGATGTCCCGGACGTGCGCGCGCACCGCCGACGGGGGCTCCTTCTTCAACGCGAGCTGCGCCTGCAACCGCAACCCGGAGATCGGCGTTCGCAGCTGATGCGCGGCATTGGCGATGAATCGCCGCTGCGAATCGATCGAGTCCGAGACCCGTCCCATCATGCGGTTGATCGAGGTGATCAAACCCCGCACCTCTTCCGGCGCCGCGTCCGCGTTCAGCGGCGTGAGATTGGTACCGGAGCGCTGGGCCGCCTCCGCCTCGAGGAGCTGCAACGGCGCCAGGGCGCGGCCGACACCTTGCCAAACGAGCAGGACGGCCACGGCGATGATCATCGTCACCAGCAGGAGCGTCGCCGACAGGATCTGCCGGGTCATGCCGTTCCGTTTTCCGAGCGTTTCCGCGACTTCGACCAGCGCGGGCACGTCTTCGATGTCGACGAGGTAGGAAGCGTACGCCACGCGAAACGGCGTCGTCCCGATCTGGGCGTCGCGGAAGCCCGGTTGGCCCGGGACGGGCGGCTCCTCCGGCGGAGGCCCCAGGTCACCGTTGGCGACGATGACCTTGCCGCTGCGCAGGTCGATGACGCGGAAGAGAATCTGCTCCCCGTCGCTCGCGGCGAGAAGCTTCCGCGCTTCCGGCGGCAGGGCCACCTGGAGCGCGTCGTCGCGAAGCGCGATCTGCCCTGCCAGCGCCACGACGCTGTCGAACAGCGCGCGATCGTAGGCGAGCGTGGCGTAGCGGTGACCCAAGACATAGGCCGGGATCACGCCGATCAAGCCGATCGCCGCCAGCGCCGGGACGAGCCGCCGGATCAACCCCCGTCGGAGGGATTCACTCCCCGGCACGATTCGTTCCCTCCTCGAGGGAAGCCTCGCGGAGCACATAACCCACCCCGCGCACGGTGCGAATCTCCAGGCTTGCGCGCGCGAGCTTCCGCCGCAGGCGGTGGACGTAGACTTCGACCAGGTTGTCGCCCGCGGCAGCATCCGCATGGCCGAGTCGACGCGCGAGCTCCGCCTTCCCGACGATCCTCCCGGGCACATGGAGAAGGCATTCGAGGATCGCGGTCTCGTGCTCGGAGAGAAGGAGATTCGTCGCCCCGATCCTTCCCTGACGATCCTCCAGAGACCATTCGAGCGCGCCGAGTTGCCGCGATGCGCCTTGTCCCCGGCGCAGCAGGGCGCGAACGCGCGCCTCGAACTCCGACAGTTCGAAGGGCTTGGACATGTAATCGTCGGCGCCGGTATCGAGCCCTTTCACGCGATCCTCCGTCCGGTCTCTCGCGCTGAGGATGAGCACCGGGGTCGTCCTGCGGCGTCGCCGCAGCCGTTCGAGCAGGGTGAGCCCGTCGAGCCGCGGCAACCCGAGATCGAGCACGACGAGATCGAAGAGCTCGGCTGCAAGCAGCGTATCCGCGTGGGAGCCGTCCCCGGCGACGACCGCCTGATGTCCGGCAATGCAGAGGGCGTCCCTGAGCCCGCGCTGCAACGTCGCGTCGTCTTCGACCAAGAGCACCCGCATCAGACGTCCCCTTCAAGCTTGCATCCAGGCCAGGTCGATACGCTGTCGCCGCTTGTCTATCTTCACTCGTGTCTCCGGTCTAGGCAAGACCCCGATCGCGCGGTCCCGCCGAACCTTCGGGCGACGAGCAGCGTCATGCGGATGCGCTCGAGCCGGCACGCTTTGCTCGGCCCGCCTGGAGCGGGTCGCTCGCTGTAGGATAGTCTCCGGGACCACAACGGCGAGGAGAGACGAATGGCGGAGGGCCTGCTCGCAGGCGATACGGCGCTCGTGACGGGCGGAGCATCGGGAATCGGGCGCGGCGTCGCGCAGGCGTTCGCGCGCGAAGGCGCGCGCGTCGTGATCGCGGACGTGGACGCCGACCGCGGCGAGGGCGTGGCGGTGGGCCTGCGCAGCGAAGGCCGCGAGGCGACCTTCATCGCCTGCGACCTCGCCGCGGCGGGCGGTGCGGAGCGGCTGTTCGGCGCGGCGGTCGCCGCGCTCGGCCGCGTGTCGATCCTCGTCCACAGCGCCAGTCCGCGGCGCCTCGAGTCGGACACCGTGTTCGGGGTGAGCGACGAGACCTGGGACCGGATGGTCAACGTGAACCTGCGCGGGGCGTTCATCCTCGGCCGCGAGGCGGGCCGCCACATGCGCGAGCGCAAGGTCCGCGGCCGGATGGTGATCCTCACTTCGCTCCACGCCGAGAGCCCGCGCAACCTGCCGCACTACAGCGCCTCGAAGGCAGGCATGACGATGGTGATGAAGGAGCTCGCCCGGGCGCTCGGGCCGGACGGCATCCGCGTGAACGCGATCGCGCCCGGCGCAGTTCCCGGCGGCGGCTTCAACGCGGCCGCAGCGGGCACCGGGCGCCTCACTGCGTGCACCGCGCTCGGCCGGCTCGGCACCCCCGAGGACATTGCGGGCGCGGCGCTGGCGCTCGTCTGCGACCGCTTCTCCGCGTACATCACCGGGACGACCCTTGTCGTCGACGGCGGGCTCGCGCTCCATAACTGGCTGCCGCCGCCGACCTAGCGAGGCGCTCGGACGCGCCGGTTGCCATGAGGAGGGGCATTCACGGATAATCCGTCCCTGACCGAGGGGGACCGGCGGCGCGCGAGCGGCGCCCGGTGGGGGTGTCGGCAAACATGGCGGATGACTACATCCTCGAGAGCCGGGGGCTGACCAAGGAGTTCAAGGGGTTCACGGCCGTGCGCGGGGTGGCCCTGCGCGTCCGACGCGGCGACATCCACGCGCTGATCGGGCCGAACGGCGCGGGCAAGACAACCTGCTTCAACCTGTTCACCAACTTCCTCGCGCCCACCGCCGGGCAGATCTTCTTCAACGGCCGCGACATCACCGGCGTCGGCCCGGCGGCGATCGCGCGCACGGGGCTCGTCCGCTCGTTCCAGATCTCCGCGGTGTTTCCGCACCTGACCGTACTCGAGAACGTGCGCATCGCGATCCAGCGCCGCGGCGGCCACTCGTTCGACTTCTGGCGCTCGGAGCGCTCGCTCGAGTCGCTCAACGCCAAGGCGGCCGAGTACATCGATGCGGTGGGGCTCAAGGGCTACGAGTCCCACGTCGCCGTCGCCCTGCCGTACGGGCGCAAGCGCGCGCTCGAGATCGCGACCACCCTCGCGCTCGAGCCGGAGATGATGCTCCTCGACGAGCCCACCGCCGGCATGCCGCACGACGACGTCGAGCGCATCACCGCGCTCATCAAACGCGTCTCGGCCAACCGCTCGGTGCTGATGGTCGAGCACAATCTCAAGGTCGTGTCGACGCTCTCGAACCGGATCACCGTGCTCGCGCGCGGCGAGGTGATCGCCGAAGGCGACTACGCGGCGGTCTCCACACATCCGCAGGTGGTCGAGGCGTACCTCGGGTCCGCGCATGCCTGACGCCGCCCCCCTGCTCTCGGTCGAGAAGCTCAACGCCTGGTACGGCGAGTCGCACGTGCTCCACGGCGTCGACTTCAAGGTTGGCGCGGGCGAGGTGGTGACCCTGCTCGGCCGCAACGGCGCCGGCAAGACGACCACGCTGAAGTCGATCATGGGGATGGGCGTGCGGCGCGCCGGCTCGATCCGGTTCAGCGGCACGGAGACCGCGGCGCTGCCGTCGAACCGCATCGCGAAGCTCGGCATCGCGCTCTGCCCCGAGGAGCGGGGCATCTTCGCGAGCCTGAACGTCGAGGAGAATCTGCTGCTCCCGCCGAAGGTCGCCGAAGGCGGCCTCGCGCTCAGCGCGATCTACGAGCTCTTCCCGAACCTGAAGGAGCGCCTCGCGAGCCAGGGCACGAAGCTCTCCGGCGGCGAGCAGCAGATGCTTGCGATCGGGCGCATCCTCCGTACCGGGGCGCGGCTGCTGATGCTCGACGAGCCGACCGAGGGCCTCGCGCCGGTGATCGTGGAGCAGATCGGCTACACGATCGGGCGCTTGAAGACGCAAGGGTTCACCATCCTGCTCGTCGAGCAGAACTTCCGCTTCGCCTCGACCGTGGCCGACCGGCACTACATCGTCGAGAACGGCCGGGTGGTGGACATGATTCCCAACGCCGAGCTCGAGCGGAGCATGGACAAGGTGCACGAGTATCTCGGCGTATGAACTGCAGTCGAACCTTAGGAGAAGTGAGATGTTGCTGAAGAAAGCTGCTGCCGCGGCCGTCGCCGCCCTCCTCGCCACCGCCGCGCAGGCACAGATTTCCGACGGCGTGGTCAAGATCGGCGTGCTCTCCGACATGTCGAGCCTGTACGCCGACATCGGCGGCCCCGGCTCGGTGGTGGCGGCGAAGATGGCCGTCGAGGACTTCAATCCGGCCAAGCACAACATGAAGGTCGAGATCGTCTCGGCCGATCACCTGAACAAGCCCGATGTCGGGTCGAGCATTGCGCGCCAGTGGTACGACACCGACAAGGTCGACGCGATCGTCGACGTGCCCACGTCCTCGGTCGCGCTCGCGGTAAGCCAGATCACCAAGGACAAGGGCAAGGCGTTCCTGATCTCCGGCGCTGCGTCGTCCGACCTCACCGGCAAGGCCTGCACGCCGAACAACGTGCACTGGACCTACGACACGTGGATGCTCGCCAACGGCACGGGCAGCGCGATCACGAAGACCGGTGGCGATACGTGGTTCTTCATCACCGCCGACTACGCTTTCGGACAGGCGCTCGAGCGCGACACCGAGGCGGTGGTGCTCAAGAGCGGCGGCAAGGTGCTCGGCAAGGTGCGGGTCCCGCTCAACACGCAGGACTTCTCGTCGTTCCTGCTGCAAGCGCAATCGTCGAAGGCGAAGATCATCGGCCTCGCGAACGCGGGCGGCGACACGACGAACTCGATCAAGCAGGCGGCCGAGTTCGGCATCGTGAAGGGTGGCCAGAACCTCGCGGGGTTGCTGGTGTTCCTGAGCGACATCCACGGCCTCGGGCTCGACAAGGCGCAGGGCCTGATCTTCACCGAGACCTTCTACTGGGACCTCAACGACCAGACCCGTGCGTGGGCCAAGCGCTTTGCGGCGGCGAACGGCGGCAAGTACCCGACCATGGTGCAGGCGGGCGTCTACGCGTCGGTGCTGCACTACCTGAAAGCGATCGAAGCCGCGAAGACGGACGACGGCACCAAGGTCGTCGCCCAGATGAAGGCGATGCCGACCGACGATCCGCTGTTCGGGAAAGGCACGATCCGCGCCGACGGCCGTGCGATTCACCCGGCGTACCTGGTGGAGGTAAAGAAGCCGTCCGAGTCGAAGGGACCGTACGACTACTACAAGATCCGCGCGACGATCCCGGCCGACCAGGCGTTCCGGCCGCTTGCCGAAGGCGGCTGCCCGCTGGTGAAGTAGCGAGCGCGACCACAGGCGCGACGCCGCCCGGGCGATGGAAATCTTCGGCGTACCGACGCAGGCCCTCTTCGGTCAGCTGCTGATCGGGCTGATCAACGGGTCGTTCTACGCGCTGCTGTCGCTCGGGCTGGCGGTGATCTTCGGGCTGCTCAACATCATCAACTTCACGCACGGCGCCCAGTACATGATGGGCGCCTTCTGCGCCTACTTCCTCCTCACCAAGGCCGGCGTCGGCTACTGGTGGGCGCTTGCGATCGCGCCGGTCGCGATCGGCGCCCTCGGCGTGGTGATCGAGCGGCTGATGCTGAAGCAGCTCTACGAGCTCGACCATCTGTACGGGCTGCTCCTCACCTTCGGCCTCGCGCTGATCATCCAGGGGCTGTTCCGGAACGAATTCGGGTCGTCGGGGCAGCCGTACGCGATGCCGGCCGAACTGAGCGGCGGCCACAACCTCGGCTTCATGTTCCTGCCGAACTACCGCGCGTGGGTGATCGTCGCTTCGCTCGTCGTCTGCCTCGGCACCTGGTTTGTGATCGAGAAGACGAAGCTCGGCTCGTACCTCCGGGCGGCGACCGAGAACCCGTCGCTCGTCCAGGCGTTCGGCATCAACGTGCCGCGCATGATCACGCTCACCTACGGCTTCGGCGTCGGGCTCGCGGCGCTCGCCGGCGTGATGGCGGCGCCGATCTACCAGGTGAGCCCGCAGATGGGCGCCGACCTGATCATCGTCGTGTTCGCCGTGGTGGTGATCGGCGGCATGGGTTCGATCATGGGGGCGATCGTCACCGGGTTCGGCCTCGGCCTGATCGAGGGTCTCACGAAAGTCTTCTACCCGGAGGCCTCGAACACGGTGATCTTCATCATCATGGCGATCGTCCTCTTGTTCCGGCCCGCCGGGTTGTTCGGGACGCCGAAGTAGGGGCACCGCAATGGCGGCCACGAGCCAGAGCATCGCTGTAACGGCGCCCGACGCGGCCGCGGAAGCGCGCCGGCAGCGCATCAGCTTCGTCGTGATGGCGGCGATCCTGCTCGTTGCGCCCTTCATCGTGTATCCGGTGTTCCTGATGAAGGTGATGTGCCTCGCCCTCTTCGCGTGCGCGTTCAACCTGCTGATCGGCTTCGGCGGGCTGCTCTCGTTCGGCCACGCGATGTTCCTGGGTACGGCGGGCTACGTCTGCGCGCACGCCGCGAAGGAGTGGGGCTTCCCGCCCGAGGCCGCGATCGTCGCCGGCACGGCCGCCTCCGGCGCGCTCGGGTTCATCACCGGCCTGCTCGCGATCCGGCGGCAGGGCATCTACTTTGCGATGATCACCCTCGCGCTCGCGCAGATGCTGTTCTTCTTCTATCTCCAGGCGCCGTTCACGCACGGCGAGGACGGCATCCAGGCGGTGCCGCGCGGCAAGCTCTTCGGCTTCATCGATCTCGAGGGCGTGTGG
>Ga0335084_10005557_pt1 | contig 12476 bp, 12 predicted proteins | sample Lox_Sample_44_FD_206721 | JGI IMG/M metagenome (GOLD analysis project Ga0335084, IMG submission 206721) | Soil microbial communities from Loxahatchee National Wildlife Refuge, Florida, United States - Lox_Sample_4.4 | ecosystem: Environmental > Terrestrial > Soil > Wetlands | place: USA...
CGGAACGACGAAGCCGGCGCGATGGCAAGCGAATGCCGCGCTCCTCGAGCGTGGAGCGCTACCGAAGAGGGAGTTCCACGCGATCCGTGCCAGGTGGCATGCCGTCGCCGAGCCGTCGTGGGCGGGTCAGGAATGACGATCGCCCTCGATCAGTCCGCGCCGTACGAGGTGGAGGAGGGCGACGTCGCCTTCGCGACGCTCGAGGGCCGGGACGTGCTGGCGCGCGCCTATCGCCCGAAGGACATGCCGCAGGCGCCGCTCGGTGCGCTCGCCGACGTGCACGGCGGGGCGTGGGCGCGCGGTGACCGGAGCGTCGGCGCGCACCACGGCCGCGGCCTGGCCGCGTGCGGGCTCCTGGTCGCGTCGCTCGACTTTCGCCAGGGCCCGGAGCACAAGCATCCGGCGGCGGCCCAAGACGTCCCCGCGGGCGTGCGATGGGTGCGGGCCAATGCGAAGGCGCTCGGCGTCGACCCCGCGCGCGCCGGGATCCTCGGACATTCGAGCGGCGGGCACCTTGCGCTCCTCGTCGCGACCCAGCCGGGGCTGGATGCGCACACGGGAACGCCCATCGTGCGGGCTGAAGGTTCACTCGGAGCGACGGCTGGTGACGACTCCGTCGCCTTCGCGCTCGCCCTCTATCCCGTCGCTGATCCGCTCGCGCGCTACCGCTGCGCGCTGGCCCGCAAGAACGATCCGACCTTCGCAGAGGGCGCGGCTCGCCTCCCCGCGTCGTCGCTTGGGTACCTCGGCGACGAAGCCGCGATGTCGGGCGCGAGCGTCACCGGTATCATCGACGGCGTGCGGGCGGGCGCGCTTCCTCCCGTGTGGATCGCCCGGCCGGAGCTGGACGACAACGTGCCCGCCGCGATCACGGACGCCCTCGTCCGGACGTACGAGAGGGCCGGGGGCAGGATCGAGCGCGTGCGCTTCTCCGGCGCGAAGCATGGCTTCATCGGGCAGCCGAGTGCCGAGACCACGAAGTGCATCGCGGACATGCGGGACTTCATCGGGCGCCAACTCGCCAGCAAGCCCTAGCCCGCCATGCGTATCGGCATCCTGATCCCGACCCGCGGCGTCGTGATGCAGTCGGCGCGGCGGCCCCCCGTCGACCAGTGCTGGGCGATGGCGCGGCATGCCGACGCGGCCGGCTACGACGCGGTGTGGGTCGGTGACAGCGTGGTGGCCAAGCCGCGGCTCGAGCCGCTGACAACGCTCGCCCACATCGCGGGGATCACCGAGCGGGTGCGCCTGGGCACGGCGGTGCTCCTGCCGGCGCTCCGTCACCCTGTGCTGCTGGCGCAGCAGATCGCGAATGTCGACCAGATCTCGCGCGGCCGCGTTGTGCTGGGGCTCGGCGTCGGCTGGAGCCTGCCGTCGGCCGCCCGAGAGTGGGCGGCCTGCGGGGCCGACCACGGGCGCCGCCGACACCGGCTCGAGCAGCACATCGAGATCTGGCGGATGCTTTGGCGCGGCGAGCCGGTGACGTATCGCGACGGCGACGTCGAGCTCACCGACCACACGATCGGACCGCTGCCGTGGGACGAGGCAGGGCCGCCCATCTGGATCACGGCGGGCAACCGCGGTGAGATGCTGCCGGCGCTCTTCGACCGGTTCGGACGCCTGGGCGATGGGATCATCACCACGTACCTCCACGCTGAGGAGTGCGCGCGCGTGCGCGAGCTCGGAAAAGAGGCGCTAGCACGGCACGGTCGGACGCTGCCGAGGTTTCCGATTTGCGTCTACACCACGGTGCGGATGGACGACGATCCCATCAAGGCGGAGCGCGACACGACCGAGTTCCTCGCGACGTACTACGGCGGCGGCGTCCACTCGCGCGGGACGACGGGGCTCGGGCCGAAGGATGTGGTGATCGACGCGTTGTCGCGCTACGCCGCCGCGGGCGTCACCGATCTCTGCGTACGCTTCGTCGGCGACGACCAACAGGCGCAGCTCGAGCGCTTCACCCGGGAGGTCTTGCCGGCGTTCCGCGCCTAGTCGATCGTCCCAGACAGGCACGGCCCTTCCACCCCTAGCGCTGTGGAACCAGGAGGCGTCATGGCACCTCTCGAAGCGCGCGACCCCGGTCTTCACGATCTGATCGCCCCCGACACCGCCATCGAGCGCGTCGCGGGCGGGCTCTGGTTCACCGAAGGGCCGGTGTGGCGCGGCACGGAGCTGCTCTTCAGCGACATCCCGAACAAGCGCATCGCGCGCTGGCGCCGGCTGCCGGAGGGCCCGGAGCTGACGACGTACGCCCGGGGCATGTCCAACGGCCTGACGCTGGATGGCCGGGGACGCGTGCTCGCGGCGGAGCACGACGGCCGCCGCGTCACGCGCGTCGCCGACGACGGCACCCGCACGGTGCTGGCGGAGCGGTTCCAGGGCAAGCGGCTCAACAGCCCCAACGACATCGTGGCAAGGTCCGACGGCTCCATCTACTTCACGGACCCGCCCTACGGCGTCCAGCCAAGCACGCCGGGTGTGCCGCGGCCCGCGGGCTGGTGGACCAGGCCCATCCCGGGCAAGGAGCAAGCCAGCAACGGCGTGTATCGCATAGCCCCCGACGGCACCCTGCACCTGGTGGCGGATGACTTCGCGCTCCCGAACGGCCTCGCCTTTTCGCCGGACGAGTCCGTGCTCTACATCGACGACTCGGCCCACAAGCACATTCGGGCGTTCGACGTGCGTCCGGACGGCACGCTGGCCGGGAGCCGCATCCTGCTGGACATGGCGTCGGACGACCCCGGCGTGCCCGACGGCCTCAAGGTGGATCTCTCGGGCAACGTCTTCTGCACCGGCCCGGGCGGTGTCTGGGTGTGCCGCGCGAACGGAACGCTCCTGGGGCGCATCGTCCTGCCGGAACTGCCGGCGAACCTGGCGTGGGGCGAGGATGGGAGCGTGCTCTTCCTCACGGCTCGGACATCCGTCTATCGGCTGGCGGCCAAAACGCGCGGCGCGCTGCCGCGCTGAGGAGCCCGACGAATGAGCGAGCCCGTCCGCGTGTATCTCCGAGTGCCCGGCACGTCGCCGATGCCCGACCTGATGAAGCTCATCCGGAGCATCGAATCGGCGGGCTTCGACGGCGCCGGGATTCTCGACAGCCAGATGCTCAGCCGCGATGCGTTCGTCGTCCTGGGCCAGGCCGCGGCCCACACCAGGAGGCTCGGCCTGTTTCCGGCTGTCACGAACCCGTTCACCCGGCACGCGTCCGTGCTGGCGAGCGCGATCCAGACCGTCGAAGAGCTCGCGCCGGGGCGCGTGAAGTTCGTCATCGGCACCGGCTACACGTCGGCGAGCACCATCGGGCGGGCGCCGGGCACGCTTGCCGAGATGCGCGACTGCATCCGCGCGGTGAAGGGGTTGCTCGCCGGCGAGACGGTGGATTTCAACGGCACGCGGGGGCATCTCAGCTACGCATCCGGGCGGCGCATCCCGGTGCTGATGGCCGCCTCCGGGCCGAAGGCGATCGAGGTTGCGGCCGAGGTCGCCGACGGGATGCTGCTGCTCGTCGGCTTCAATCGAGGCATCGTGGAGCGGGCGCTCGAGCATGTGGAGCGCGGCGCGCGGCGCGCGGGGCGCCGGCTCGAGGATCTCGATGTCATCTGGGCGGTGCGAACCGCGACGACGTCCACGACCGCGGAGGCCCGCCGGCTGGCCCGCCCGACCGCCGTTCACTGGGGCGTTCTCCGCTGGGGCGGGTACTGGCTCGGGCCGGCGGGTGTGAAGCTTCCGAAGCTCGAGATCCCGGACGCGGTTCGGCAGGTCTATCCCGATCTCTCCCACGCCCACGACTGGGAGGCCGCGATCGCGGCGACGTCGTTCGTTTCCGACGATGCCGTCGCCGAGCTGTGCGAGGCGCTGGGACTCATCGGGACTCCGGCCGACTGCGCCGCGCGTATCGCCGAGATGACCAGGCTCGGCGTGCGGAATCTCTACCTCATGCCGCTCCTGACGTTCGCTCCTCCGGAATCCGAGATCGCGGCGTTCCGCGACGTCGTGTTCCCCGCGTTGGGCGCTGCCGGACTGCGGTCCGCCCGCTAGGACTGGGACTGCCGTGCGGGAGGCGCGACGGAGACGCCGCGGGCGCCCGTCTTCTCTATCGCGCGGGCGACGAGCCCCGACGCCTTCGCCTCCTCGACTACGCTCCGGAGGTAGGCCAGGCCGGCCTCCCGGCCCTTGGGGACCGCGATGGACTGCTGGACGCCCATGAAGCGCCCTTCCACGAGGCGCGATCCGGGCAGCTTGTCGACCAGGCCGAGCAGTCCCTGCTTCAAACCGGCGAGAGCGTCCACCTTGCCGGTCGAGAGCAGGTCGAACGCCGCATCGGCCCCCTGCGTGGACACGAGCTGGGCGCGCGTGAGGTTGCGGCGCAGGAAGAGCTCGTAGTTGGCTCGCGCCGGCGCGGCCACGCGCACACCTTCGCGATCCACCTCGGCCGCCGTGCGCAGCGTCGAGGCGGCCGGCACGAGGTAGGTCGCGTCGATCTCAAGATACGCCGCGGTGAAGCTCATCAGCCCCTCGCGGGCCGGATCGGAGCCGAGGAAGGCGATGTCCCACACTCCGGTCGGCGCCGCGTCGCCCATGACGGCGACGCTGTCGTAGGCGACGATCTCGACCGGTACGCCGAGCCGCCGGCCGATCTCCTGCAGCAAGTCCACAGCCACGCCGCGGGGCTCCCCGGTGGCCCGGTCCTTCGTGGCGAGGATGAAGTTGCCGTAGTTGATGCCCGCACGGAGCTTCCCGGTCGGGGCGAGGTCGGCGCGGACCGCGGGAGTGACATCGCTCATGGTCGAGCCGATGCTAGCAGAATCAGTGCGACAAGTCTTGCGGCAGTCTTGCCCGACCGCGAGCATCTGCTCGATCTCGACCTGCCGGTGTTGTTTCTCAACACGGCCGCACCTGAGCAGTTCCTTCTCCGACGGGGACGGGTACGGTCCGCGTGCTTCACAGTCGTGGCTTGCTTCGATGCGAGCCGGGATCTTCGACGACGGATTATGTATTCGTGCGGAGACACCAACGTTCCACATCTCGCGTTTTTCCGCTTGACAACCTCGCCCGCCTGATTGGGTCAGCCGGCGGCGGCCCTCTGCAATCGCAGGCCCTGGCGCTCGCACGCGTCCCTTGGTACGCGATCGGAGGCGATCCGATCGAAAATCGTCCCACATCGCGGGATCGAAGGTTTCCGAGGCTCTCCGTGAGTTCAAAACTCAGGGTGTAGTGTCCTCTTATGAGAAGGAGGGCACGCTATGCAGAACGATCGAGCATCTGACCTCGACCGCCTCGGCGACGAGATCGCCCTACTGTCCGCCCACCTCGACGCCGCCACCGCGCGCCTGCTCACCCTGATCCGGGAGTTCGACGCCCGCGGCGGCTGGAACTCGGGCTTCCGCTCCTGCGCCGCCTGGCTCTCCTGGCGGGTGGGGCTCGATCTGGGCGCCGCCCGGGAACGGGTGCGGGTCGCCCGCGCCCTTGGCTCGCTGCCGCTCCTCGCCGAGGCCCTGGCCGCCGGGCAACTGTCGTACGCCAAGGTCCGCGCCCTCACCCGCGTGGCCACGCCGGAGACGGAGGCGCGGCTCCTCGCCGTGGGGCGCGCGGGCACGGCCGCCCACGTCGAGCGGATCGTGCGCGGCTGGCGGTGTGTGGACCGGCGAGCCGAGGCTCGGGAGGACAGGCTGCGTCATGCGGGCCGGGCGCTTCATGTCCGGTACGACGAGGACGGCACGGTGGTCATCCGCGGGCGGCTCGAGCCTGAGGTGGGCGCGCTGCTCATGCAGGCGCTGGCCGCCGCGCGGGAGACCCTGTACCAACGGGACAAGACCGTCCCAGTGTGGGGTGCACCCCTGGAGTGAGACAGAGAAATAGGTGAAAGTCCTCTGGGGAGGTCCGATGCCTGGACGACGATTCCGGATGTTCAGCCGAGAGTTCAAGGAGGCCGCCGTTCGCCGGATCCTGGCGGGCGAGAGGATTCGCCGGGTGGCCGACGAACTTCGGCTGCGGCCGCAGTTGCTGTACACGTGGCGCGACTATTACGAACAGGGCGGGGCCGACGCGCTGGTGCCGCGGGGGCGGCCGCAGAAGGCGGTCGCGTGGGCCCGGCGGCGGGCCCTGGTGCAGCCGCCGAGTCGTCAGGCGCGCGCCCACGGCCACGCCGGCAGTGAGCCGGCCCGCGACTCGCGCCTGGTTGAGCTCGAGCGCAAGGTCGGCCAGCAGGCGGTGGAGCTCGATTTTTTCAAGGAAGCCTTGCGGCACGTCACGGCGCCACGTCGGCCGAGCGGCGGGCGTGGCGCCACAGCGTCTTCGCGCTCATCCACGCGATGACGCCCCCGCAAGGTGGCTTGACCATCGAGCGGATGTGCGCGCTGACCGGCGTCAGCCGGGCCAGCTACTACCGGCACTGGCGCCAGGTCGTCCCGCGCCGGGAGCAGACGGCGTTGCGAGACGCCCTTCAGCGGTTGGCCGTCAGCCACCGACACTACGGCTATCGCCGCCTCAATGCGCTGCTGCGCCGCGAGGGATGGGCGGTCAATCACAAGCGCGTGCTGCGGCTCATGCGCACCGATAATCTGCTGTGTCTGCGCCGCCGCGCGTTCGTGCCGGCGACCACCGCCTCCCGCCATGACTGGCAGGTGGTCCCGAACCTCGCGCGCGGCCTGCACGTGACCGGCCTCGATCAGCTGTGGGTGGCCGACATCACCTACCTGCGGTTGCTCGAGGAGTTTGCCTTCCTCGCCGTGATCCTCGACGCCTTCAGCCGCCGCGTCATTGGCTGGGCGGTGGAGGTGCACCTCCGGGCGACCCTGGCGGTGACGGCCCTGCAGATGGCGCTGGCGGCGCGGCGCCCGCCGCCGGGGCAGCTGATCCATCACTCGGACCGCGGGGTGCAGTACGCCTGTGCGGAGTACAGTGCCCTGCTGGCCGCCCACGGGATCCAGCCGAGCATGAGCCGGATCGGCTCCCCGTACGACAACGCCAAGGCCGAGAGCTTCATGAGCACCCTGAAGCGCGAAGAGGTCGATGGACGCGCGTATCGGACGGCGCAGGAGGCGCGCCGCTCGATCGGGACCTTCATCGAGGACGTCTACAATCGGCAGCGGCTGCATTCGGCCCTGAGCTACCTGGCGCCTGCCGCCTTTGAAGCGACGGTGGCGCCCGTGATGGTCCGACGGCGGAATGAGCATGCGGTGAACCGCGCTTAACGAGGACTTTCCTTAGTTTTCGTGTCTCACTCCAGGGATGCACCCCAAGTGGGACACGGACACGTTTCCTATGAAACGGGGTCTGCGTCAGGCCGCCTCCTTCGCGAGCAGGACTTGGTAGCCGAGCTGTTGGAGGCGATGGACGTGGTGGCGAAGGGTCCGCTCCGTGTTGCGCTGCGCGAAGTAATCGGCCCCGAGGTCCTGGTGGGGCACGCGGCGCGTGAGCATGTGCCATAGGGCGACGAGCATGGCGTGCTGGACGGCGACGATGGCCTTCTTGGGGCCGCCCCGCGCTGTGAGGCGGTAGTAGAGCGCTCGGTAGTAGCTCTTCTTCGTGTGGACCGCCGCCCAGGCGGCCTCTTGCAGGGTCGCGCGCAGCCAGGTGGCGCCCTTGCCGGTGGTCGTCGACCGCCGTTTCCCCGCGCTCTCGTGATTGCCCGGACAGAGCCGCGCCCAGGCCGCGAAGTGCTGGGCCGTGGGGAAGGGGCGCATGTCCATCCCGGTCTCGGCCAGGATCGCCGGCGCGGCCCGCGCCGCCACGCCGGGCATGGTCTGCACCAACGCGGCCGTCTCAGCAAAAGGGACCATGGCCACGTCGATGCGCGTGTCCAGGGTGGCAATGTGGGCGTCCAGGGTGTCGATCAGCGCCAGGTGCTGCTGGAGCAGGAAAGCGTAGTGGGGGGTCAGACGGCCCTCCACCGCCTCGTGCAGCGCCGCCTGCTTCGTCCGGATCGACCCGTGCGCGCACGCGGCGAGCTGTGCCGGGTCCTCCACGCCGGTACTCAGGGCCTGGAGGATCGCGCGGCCGGTCTTGCCCATGATGTCGGTGACGACGGTGCCGAGCTTGATGTTGGCCAGCTCCAGCGTCTTGGCGATCCGATTAACGTGGTGGCCCCGCTCGCGGATGAGCGTCTTGCGCAAGCGGGTCAAGTCGCGCAGATCCCGCACGGCGGCAGGCGGGATGAAGCTCCCCCGCAACAGGCCACATTCCAGCAGCTCCGCCAGCCACTCACAATCCCGCACATCGGTCTTGCGGCCCGGCAGCATCTTCACGTGCCGCGCGTTCACCAGCTGCACCTGCACCGTGCCCTCCAGGACGGCAAACACCGGCCGCCAGTACACCCCCGTGGATTCCATCGCCACGTGGGTGACCCCGTGGGCCGTCAGCCAGGCGGCCAGGGCCGCCAGCCCCCGCAGCGTGGTCGCAAAGGTCTGGGTCTCTGCGTGCCGCGCGTCGGGTCGGGGGCCCGGCCTCCGCACACACGCGACCACCGTTGCTTTGTGCACATCGAGCCCCGCACACCGGGCATACAGGAGGTCCATGGGCTGCCGCCTTTCTGGAGGGAGCGGGGCGTTGATTCAGGGAAGAGTTTCCTGATGCGTGCTCACAGCGTGTTGCGCTGCGGCCACACGATGGGGGACCTCGCAACGCCCCGGGTCAGGTTCCGCGACGGGCTCTCTGGCACCAGTAACGCGATCGACCTCTGGACCCTCCGCGCGCGATCGTACTGCGTTTCAGGACCAGGGGGAGTGGTGATCGCCACATGATCGGTTCCGCGGAAACGCCCCCCTCCATGGCCCAGCGGCAGGCCGATGCGCTGGCCCTGCTGGCGGAGACGGCGCTGCACCATAGGTCAGAACAGGGGCTCGACCCCGGCGTCCCGGGCGAGCGCTACCAGGTGGTGGTCCACGTCGATGCCCCGGCGCTGGCGGAGCCGGCCCAGCCAGGCCAGTCGGATCAGTCCGGGCAATCGGTCCTCGACGGAGGCACGCGCGTGTCCGCGGAAACGTCCCGGCGCCTGGCCTGCGACGCGAGCCGGGTGGTGATGCGCCATGACGAAGCCGGCCGGGTGGTCGAGATCGGGGCGCGGACGCGGACGATTCCCCCTGCCCTGCGGCGGGCGCTCCACGCTCGGGACCGGGGGTGCCGCTTCCCGGGCTGCGGCGTGGCATATGGCCAGGGGCATCATCTCCGTCACTGGGCGCACGGCGGCCCGACGACGCTCTCGAACCTCGCGCTGCTCTGTCGCAGGCATCACCGGGCCGTCCACGAGGAGGGATTTCAGGTCGCGCGCGGGCCCGACGGCGCGCTGCGATTCACGCGATCGGACGGTCGGCCGCTGCCTGATGTGCCGGCGCCTTCAAAAGTGCCCGCTGATCCGGTCGAGGTGCTTCGCGCGTGTCACGACGCGCAAGGCCTTCGCATCGGCGCGCGCACGGCGTGCCCCACTTGGCTTGGGGAAGGGCTGAATGTGGTCTGGGTGATCGACGTGCTCCACCCGCTGGCCCAAAATCCTTCGAGGACGGTCCCGCTCCGCGCGGATGGGATCGCCCGATGATCCCATCGATGGGGTAGCTCGCCCCACACGCCTTGCTGCGAACTAGGGCCGCATGCCGTGTGACGACGGCCCGGGTCGCCTAAGGGGCGCGGCGAGCTCGGCGAACTCGCAGAGCAGCGGCCGGGTGTCGCGGGGATCGACGATCTCCTCGATCCAGAACGTCTCGGCCGAGCGGAAGGGCGAGCGAAGCTTGTTGAGCCGCGCCGCGATCTCCGCCAGCTTCTTCTCGCGGTCCGGCGCCGCATCGAGGTCGGCGCGGTAGGCCGCCTCGATCCCGCCCTCGAGGGGCAGGGAGCCCCAGCGGCCAGACGGCCACGCGTAGCGCGTGCAGTAGCGCCGGCCGTTTTTGTGCGCCGCCCCCGCGACGCCGAAGGAGTTCCGGACGATCACGGCGCACCAGGGCACGGTGGTCTGCCACATGGCCGACATCGCGCGGACGCCCTGCTTGATCGTCCCCGTGCGCTCGGCCTCGAGGCCGATGAGGAAGCCCGGGCAGTCCACGAGGTAGACCACGGGCAGGTGAAAGGTCTGCGCCGTGTCCACGAACCGTTCGACCTTCTGGCAGGTGTCGGCGGTCCAGGCACCGCCGTAGTGATTCGGGTCGCTCGCCATGACGGCGACGGGCCAGCCGTCCAGCCGGGCAAGGCCGGTGATGACCGCGCGACCGTAGAGCGGGGCGATCTCGAAGAAGGATCCGAGGTCAACCACCGCCTCGACGATCTTGCGCATGCGGTACGTCTTTCGGATGTCGTGCGGGATCGCGCTGAAGAGTGATTCCTCACGGCGGTTGACGTCGTCCAGACGGGGCCCGCGCGGCGGCACGTCGTCGATCGACGACGGCAGGTAGGAGAGGAAGCGCCGCGCGCGCGCGAAGGCTTCGTCCTCCGTGTCGACGGCGTCGTCGACGGCGCCGGCTCTCAGCTGGATCTCCCAGCCGCCCAGCTCCTGCTTGGTCAGCTTCTGGCCGATCCCCTCGACGACGGGCGGACCCGCGACGAAGAGCGCGGACGTGCCCTTGACCATGATGGAATAGTGGGCCGCGGCCAGGTGGGCGGCGCCAAGCCCGGCGACGGAGCCGAGGCCGAGTGCCACGCGCGGGACGATGGCCATGTTGTCCACCACGGCTTCCCAGCCATCCACGCCGGGAACGTTTGCGCGGCCCGTCGTTTCGATCGTCTTCACCGAGCCGCCGCCCCCCGAGCCTTCGACGAGCCGGATGAGCGGCAGGCGGAGCTCCTGGGCCATCCGCTCGCACGTGAGGTGCTTGCCCTTGATGGTCGCGTCCGCCGAGCCGCCGCGGACGGTGAAGTCGTCGCCGCCGACGACGACCGGCCGGCCGTCCACCCGCGCGCGCCCAAAGACGAAGTTGGAGGGCGTGAGGATTTCCAGGTCGTTGTCGGCGTCGTACGCCGCCTTGCCCGCGATCTTGCCCACCTCGTGGAAGGTGTCCGGGTCGACCAGGCGCGCGATGCGCTCGCGGATGGTCAGGCGTCCTTCGTCGTGCTGCCGCTTCACGCGCTCCGCGCCGCCGAGCCGCTCGGCGAAGGCCTCGCGCCGCCGCAGCTCGTCGAGCTCCGGTTGCCAGTCGTCAGCCACGTCTCTGTCCTCCCACGGTGCCGGTATGATAAGTCAAGAAGCGCCCGCACGTCCCGCTTTGTACGCGGTAGACTCCATCGCATGCGCGGCGCGACCAGGCGGCGGCTCCGGCGCTTCCGGCAGATCCTCATCGCGGGGACACTGGTCGGAGTCGTCTACGGCGGGCTCATCAATCGCGCCACCGGCGGGCGCGCGCTCACGGGGAGCTTCGTCGGAGCCGTCACCGGCGCGACGATCACGATCCTGATCGGCTCCAGCGAGGTTCTGCTGATGCCCAGCCGGTGGGGCGTGGCCTTGCAGCGTGCTCCGTTCCTGGTGACGTTCGGAGTGAAGTGGCTCGCGTACGGTGGAGTCATCACCGCCGTCAACGTGGGCGCCTGGGGAGAGCGGGTCCTCGGCCTGTTCACCGGCGCGCCGCTCGGGCCGAGCACGCTGACCCCGCTCTCCGTCGTCTTCTCGTTCGTGGTGACCCTCGGTTTCCTGTTCGTCCTCGAGATCAGCAACATCGTGGGGCGCCGCACCCTGGCCAACATCGTGCTCGGGCGCTATCACCGGCCGCGATCCGAGGAGCGATTCTTCCTCTTCGTCGACATCGCGGGCTCGACGGCACTGGCCGAGCGGATCGGCGCGGCCGCCGTCCACCGGTTCCTCGACCGCGTATTCCGCCTCGCCTCGGATCCCATCGACGACCATGGAGGCGAGATCTACCAGTATGTCGGTGACGAGATGGTGGTGACGTGGACTGTCGCCGAAGGACGGCGGGACGCGCGCCCGATCGCGTGCCTGTTCGCGATCCGGGCGACCCTCGATTCGGCGGCGGGGAGGTTCGAGCGCGAGTTCGGCGTTGCGCCGGGCATTCGCGCCGCGCTCCACGCCGGCCCAGTGATCAGCGGCGAGGTCGGGGGCAGCAAGCGCGATATCGTCTTCCACGGAGACGTGATGAACACCGCGTCCCGCCTGGAGCAGGCGACGCGCGACCTCGACCGGAGCTTCCTTGTTTCGGCCGACGCGCTCAGCCGCCTCGCGGGCACCGAGCGGTACGCGCTCGAGCCCCTGGGTCCGCGCGCGCTGCGAGGTCGCGCGGCGCCCGTCGAGGTCTACTCGTGCGAAGCCGGGCATGCGCGCGCGTGAGCGCGCAGGCCGCGTTGCCCGCCCTCGGGCCCTCCTGCTACTCTAGGCGCGTCCATGGGTGGCGAGCGCGGTCCGTCAGGAACTCAGATTTTTCCCGGCGCGCTGTTGCGGCTCGTCCCGCCGGCGGCACACAAGACCGGCCCGATCGACGACGCCGTTGGCGCAGTCAAGAAGATCTTCAAGGAACGCTTCGCGGAGGGCACGGACATGGCGA
>Ga0335084_10005558_pt1 | contig 12476 bp, 11 predicted proteins | sample Lox_Sample_44_FD_206721 | JGI IMG/M metagenome (GOLD analysis project Ga0335084, IMG submission 206721) | Soil microbial communities from Loxahatchee National Wildlife Refuge, Florida, United States - Lox_Sample_4.4 | ecosystem: Environmental > Terrestrial > Soil > Wetlands | place: USA...
TGCTCGGGTTGTAGATCGACGACACCTGGCGCTCGCCGAACGCGGTGTACAGCGCATTGCGCATGTCGCCCATCGACACCCCGAGCAGGTTGGCGCGGTCGCGGTCGATGTTGAGCGTGGCCTGCAGGCCGCGCAGCTGCGAGTCGCTGGTGACGTCGCGGAAGATCGGGTCGGCGCGCATGCGCTCCTGCAGCCGGTTGGCCCAGTCGTTGAGCGCGTCGGAGCTGACGCTCTGCAACGTGTACTGGTAGCGGCTCTTGCTCTGGCGGCCGCCGAGACGCAGGTTCTGCACCGGCTGCATGTACACCGCGATGCCAGGCACCGCTCGCACCTTGCGGCGCAGGTCGTCGATCACCTGCGAGATCGGCGGGCGCTGGGTGCGCGGCTTCAGCGTCACGAACATGCGGCCGGTGTTGATCGTCGACGCGTTGAAGCCGGTGCTGCCGACGCCGGTGCCCACGGCATCGACGGCCGGGTGGGTGCGAAAGACCTCGGCCACGCGGTTGTGCAGCGACTCCATCGCCGCGAACGAGATGTCTTCGGCGGCCTCGGTGGTGACCGAGATCTGTCCGATGTCTTCTTCCGGGAAGAAGCCCTTCGGGATGGTGGCGAACAGCACGCCGGTCAGCACCACGCTGCCGAGCGCCACGCCGCCGATGAAGAGGCGGTGCCGCAACGCCCAGTCGAGCGTGACCGCGTAGCCGCGCTGCATCGCGTCGAAGCCGCGCTCGAAGAAGCGGCCGAGCGCGTTCTCGTCGTGCGCCTGGTGGTGCTTGAGGAAGCGGCTGGCCAGCATCGGCACCAGCGTCAGCGAGACCACCGCCGACACCAGGATCGACAGGCCCACCACGACCGCGAACTCGTGGAACAGCAGGCCGATCACGCCGGGCATGAAGAAGATCGGGATCAGCACCGCGACCAGCGAAATCGAGATCGACATGATCGTGAACGCCATCTCGCGCGCACCCTTGATCGCCGCCTGGAACGGCGCCATGCCGTCCTCGATGTGGCGCACGATGTTCTCCAGCATCACGATGGCGTCGTCGACCACCAGGCCGACCGCCAGCGTGATGCCGAGCAGCGAGATGTTGTCGAGGCTGTAGCCCAGCGGGTACAGCAGCGACAGCGCGCCGATCAGCGACACCGGCAGCGACAGCGCCGGGATCACGGTGGCGGCGACGCGGCGCAGGAACAGGAAGATCACCAGCACCACCAGCACCACGGTGAGCCCGAGCGTGATGTTGACGTCGTGCAGCGCATCGCGGATCGACTGCGAGCGGTCGTTGAAGGAGGTGAGCGTCACCGAGGCCGGCATCTGCGCTTCGAGTCGCGGCAGCGTGGCCTTGACGCGGTCGACCACGTTGACGGTGTTGGCGTCGGGCTGGCGCAGCACCGCCAGCGTGATCGACGGCTCGCCGTTGAAGTTCGACGAGGGCTTGACGGTCTCGTAGCTGTCCTGCACGTCGGCCACGTCGCGCAGCCGGATCGGCGCGTCGCCGCGGTTGGCGACGATGATGTTGCCGAACTCGCGCGCGTTGGTCAGCTGCCGGTTGGCCTGCACGGTCAGCGTCTGGCGCGGGCCCTCGAGCACGCCCACCGGCGTGTTGGCGTTGGCCAGCGTGACCGCGCCGCGCAACTCGTCGAGCGTGATGTTGCGCTCGGTCAGCGCCTCGGGTCGCACGCGGATGCGCACCGCAAAGCGCTTCTGGCCGAGCACCACCACCTGCGCCACGCCGTCGATCGTCGACAGCGTGGGCGAGATCAGGTTCTCGGCGAAGTCGTTGAGCTCCGACAGGCTGATCGACGGCGAGCGCAGCGAGACGATCAGCACCGGCGCGTCGGCCGGGTTGACCTTGCGGTACGACGGCGGCGTCGTCATCTCCGCCGGCAGCGTGCGCTGGGCGCGGAACAGCGCCGCCTGCACGTCGACCGCGGCGGCGTCGATGTCGCGCGCGGTGTCGAACTCGAGCACGACGCTGGTCTGGCCGAGCGTGTTGTTCGAGCTGATGGTCGACAGCCCGGCGATGGTGGAGAACTGCTTCTCCAGCGGCAGCGCCACCGAGCTGGCCATCGTCTCGGGCGCGGCGCCGGGCAGGAAGGCAGTGACCTGGATGACCGGCGTGTTGTAGCGCGGCAGCGCCGCCACCGGGATGTCGCGCAGCGCCACCATGCCGGCCATCACGATCGCGATGTTGATCAGCACCGTCATCACCGGACGGCGGATGAAGACCTCGGTGAAATTGAAGTTCATAGCGAGGCTCCTGCAACGCCGCCGCTGCCCGGCGTGCCGGTGGCGCCCGACGCCGCGCCGCGCGGGCCCTGCGCGCGCCGCACCGGCACGTACGGCGTCTCGCGCACGGATGAACCCGGGCGCAGGTTCTGCTTGCCTTCGACCACCACCTTGTCGCCGGCGTCGAGACCGTCGACGGCGACCACTTCGCCGGCGTTGTAGCGCGGCTGCACCGGGCGCGACTCGACGGTGGCGTCGGGCTTCACCACGTACACCGAGCGCTCGCTGCCGCGGATGATCAGCGCGTTCTGCGGGATCACGATCGCGCCGGGGATCGTGCGCAGCGTCATGCGCACCGTCACGTACTGCCCGGGCCACAGGCGGTGCGCAGCGTTCGGGACCTCGCCCTTGACGCGGATGGTGCCGGTGCTGGTGTCGACCGCGTTGTCGACGAAGGTGATGCGGCCGCTCATCTCGTCGCCGCCGGCGCCGCGGCCTCGCTCGGCATTGGGCAGCGACACCGCGATGGTGCCGCTGCCGGCGGCCGATGCGGCCCGCGCGCCGGCCTGCGCGGCGCGCGGCGCGGCCGCGCCCTGATGCAGGCCGCTGGCGCGCAGCACGGCGCCGAGCTGCGCCTCCGGCAGCGTGAAGCTGACGCCGATCGGGTCGATCTGGCTGATCGTGACCATCGCAGCGCCAGTGGGCTGCACCAGGCTGCCGCGGTAGACGAGCACCGCGCCGGCGCGCCCCGACAGCGGCGACGCGATGGTATCGAAGCTGAGCGCCACCTCGGCCGAGCGGATCGCGGCCCGGTCGGCGGCCACTGCGGCCTTCTGCGCCTCCACCTGCGCGAGCACGCTGTCGACAGCGCTCTGCGCGATGAAGTTCTGCGTGCGCAGGTCCTGCGCGCGCGCGAGCTGGCGGTTGAGGTCCGACAGCGTCGCGTGGTCGCGCAGCAGCTGCGCGCGGGCGCGCTCGAGGTCGGCGCGGTGTGCGCGGTCGTCGAGCCGGAACAGCACGTCGCCGCGGCGCACGAACTGGCCTTCGCGCACCACCACCTCCGAGACGCTGCCCGACACCTGCGCGCGGATGTCCACCGTGTCGAGCGACACCACGGTGCCCGCCGACTCGACGACCACCGGCAGGTCGCGCTGCGCAGCGGCGATCACGCTCACCGTCTGCGCGGCAGCGCGGGCGGCCGATGCGGCCAGCGCCGGGTCGGCCGACGCGCTGCCGGCGCCACTGCGCGGCAGCCAGCGATAGGTGGCGAAGGCGGCGGCGCCGAGCGCGACGGCCACGATGCCGAGGGTCCAACGCTTGTTCATGGTTCGCGTGTGTTCTACGTGTGAGCGCCGCCGCCGGCCACCTGGTCGGACAGCGCGGCCAGGCCGCGTTGCAGCGCCTCGAGCTGTCCCACCGGCAGCGCCTGCAGCCGCGCGCCGAGCGCCTTGACCGTGTGCTCGCGCGCGTGCCGCACCAGCCGCTCGCCCTGCGGCGACAGGTACAGCGTGCGGCGCCGCTGGCCGCTGCCTTCGCGCGGCGCGCGCATCAGCCCGCGCGCGGTGAGCTTGTCGACCGCCACCGACGCGGTGGGCAGCGTGACGCCCAGGTGCGCCGCCAGCTCAGTGAGGCTGCCGCCAGGGTTGACGTGAGCGAAGATCAGCGCGCGGAACGACGGCACCGACAGCGCCGACGGCGCCGACTGGCGCATCTCGGAGCGGATCTCGCGCATCAGCAGCGGCACCGCGTCGAGCACCTGGCGCGCGCACGCCAGCGACGCCGTCATCGCGTCGGCGTCCGCGCGCGCGCCGTTGATCCCCTCAGTCACTTAGTCAATCTAACACGAGGGCGTGCCGCGGTGACGGTGGCAAACCCGGCAATTTGCCGGGGAATCGCCGCGTGCATGGCGCGGCGCCGCGGCGCAACCGCGGGCGACGGCCCGTCTACAGGTGCAGCAGCGCCGCGCCGCCGAGGGTCACGCCGATGCTGGCCACGCCGAACACGCCCCACTTGAGCCAGTTGCGCCGCGTCAGCAGCGCGATCGCCGCCAGCGCGATCGAGATCTGCAGTGCCGTGGTCGCCTGGGCCCAGCGGTGATGCAGGTGCATCTGCGCGTCGGACCTGGCGTCCCAGTCCTTGGCCTCTTCCTCGAGCTTGTCGGCCACCAGCTTGATCTCGGCCTTCTCCTTCTTGTAGCGCTCGACCTCGGCCTGGTACTGGCCTTTCTTGTCGTCGGCCACGATCGCCACCGCGAGCTCCGACAGGTTCTGCTTGCTGCTCTTGGCCTGGTAATAGTTCCACTGGTTCGACGCTTCGGTCTTCTTGATCGCCGCGTTGTTCTTGTACAGGCCCGCGTTGGCCTGGGTGGCGCCACCCATGTAGGCGAAGAGGGCGCCGATCGTCGCCAGGATCGCCGTCAGCACGGCGATGGTGCCGGAGAAGCTGTCCCTGTCGCCATGCTCGGCGGCGTGCTCGAGCTCGTGATCGTGCGGACCGTGAACGTGAAAACCGGCTCCGGACATGGGCAGCCCTCCTCAGTGCTTTCTGCGGTAAGTGACGAAATCGAACGCCAGGCCGTTCTCGGCCGGCTGCGGGGCGCGGCGCACCTCGTCGAAGCGGCCGCGATCCCAGAACGGGAATTGTGTATCGCCCTCGGCGTCGGACCGCACCTCGGTCAGCTCGAGCACGTCGGCCAGCGGCAATGCTTCGCGATACAGCTGCGCGCCGCCGATCACGAACACCCGCCTGGCCGGCCCCAGCCGCAGCTGCGCGAGCCGCAGCGCCGCCTGCAGCGACGGTGCCGCCAGCGCGCCTTCGGCAGTCCAACCGGCGCGGCGGCTGACGACGATGTTGCTGCGCCCGGGCAGCGGCCGGTAGCGCGCGGGCAGCGAGTCCCAGGTGCGGCGGCCCATCACCACCGGGCCCTCGCGCGTCAGCTCGCGGAAGTGCTGCATGTCGGCCGCCAGGTGCCACGGCAGCGCGCCGCCACGGCCGATCACGCCGTTGCGCGCGACGGCGGCGATGACCACCAGGTCGAAGGGGCGTTCGGACATCGGCGCGCATTGTCGCTGCAAAGCGCGCCGTGCCCGCTCACGGCGGCGTGAAGCGGACGATGGCTGAGCGCGTCAGCACCAGCAGCGCGCCGTCGCCGGCCACCAGCATGTCGACCGGGCCGCCCGTGACGCTGCCGAACGAATACGCAGCGTTGTCATTGGCCAGATCGAGCAGGCCGATGAAGCCGGCGCCGGAGTCGGCGAAGAAGTAGTTGCCGCGGTACTGTGCCGGGAACGAGCCCCCGCTGAGCGGGTAGAACGCGCCGCCGGCGATCACGTTGCCGACGAAGAAGCCGCCGGGGCCCGAGCCCGGAGGCGAGGCGGCGCTGTGCTTGTAGGAGAACAGCGGCCCGGTGATGTTGCCTGTGACGCCACTGGGGCCTTCCGAGTTGGGCCAGCCGTAGTTGGCGCCCTTGGCGGCGGCATCGATCTCTTCCCAGGTTCCTTCGCCGACGTCGTTGATGTGGATGCGACCCGTGCCGGGTTGCACCGCGAACGTGAACGGGTTGCGCAGGCCGTACGCCCAGACCGCGCACGCGAGGTTGCCGTTCGTCGTGCAGAAGGGGTTGTCGCTCGGGATGGTGCCGTCGTCGTTGAAGCGCAGCAGCTTGCCCAGCGGCGTGTTCAGGCTCTGCGCGTTGGCGCTGTTTGCGTTCTCGCCGACGCCGACATAGAGCTTGCCGTCGAGGCCGAAGTGGATCGCGCCGCCGTTGTGGTTGGTGGCGTTCGACAACGCCGGCAGGTCGACCAGCACTTGTTCACTGCCGGCCTGCACCACGTCGCCATTGGCGATGAAGCGGCTGATGCGGTTGTGCGTTCCGCCCGATGCCGTCGTGTAATAGGCGTACACGAAGTTGTTGGCGGCGAAGTTCGGGTGGAACGCCACGCCGAGCAGACCGCGCTCGCCGTTGGAGTCGACGGCCAGCGTCACGAACGGAGTCGGCAGCAGCATGCCATTCTTGACCACGCGCATCGCGCCGCCCTGCTGCGACACGAACAGCCGACCATCGGGCGCCTGCGCGAACTGCGTGGAGTTGCTCAGGCCGGCGACGTAGCTCTGGTTGCGCGTGAACCCGGCCGGCTGCGTGCGCGCGCCGCCGAACTGCACCGTCACGCTGCTCCAGGCCGACACGTTGCCGGCGGCGTCGCTGGCGCGCACGCGCAGCACGTGCTGGCCCGACGCGAAGGCGCTGCTGTCGACGCTGGCGCTGTAAGGTGCCGTGGCGTCGTTGGCCAGCGGCGTGCCGTCGACCTGGAATTCGACGTTGGCCACGCCGACGTTGTCGGTGGCGTTGGCGCTGAAAGTGACCGCGCCGGTGAGGCCGCTGGCGAATTGCGCCGGTGCGGTGATGCTCACCACCGGCGGCTGGTTGTCGCTGCCGCCGGACGGGCTGACGTCCACCAGCACGGCCTGGCTGGTGGTGATGGCGCCGGAATTGTCGGTGGCGCGCACGCTCAACGAATGCGCACCGGCGAAGATCGGCGTCCAGCTGAATGAATAGGGTGCCGCCGCGTCCTGGCCGAGCACCGTGGTGCCGTCGAGGAATTCCACCAGCGTCACGCTGCCGTCGCTGTCGCTGGCCGTGGCGGTCAGCGTCATCGGCATGCCGACGGTGCCCGCAGCCGCGGCGCTCAGGCTCGCACTGGGTGGCACGTTGGGCGGTGGCGACGGTGCCGGGGCAGGGGCGTCGCTGCCGCCGCAGGCGGACACCGCCGCACACAGGCCGATCAGCCGTAGCCAGCCGGTGTTGCGCGTCGAGCGTTGCATCGTGCAGTCCTCCGGTGGCGTCACGGTGTACGCCACAAGCGGGCGCGATTGTCCAGCCGCGCGAGCGCCGCGCCTGTCACAAGACGTTTGCCGCCCGGCGACCGCCGCGGTCAGACCGCCACCGGCGCCCTGATTGCCGGATGGCTCTCGTACTCGGCGATCTCGAAGTCTTCGTACGCGTAGTCGAAGATCGACTGCGGCCGGCGCTTGATGCGCAGCAGCGGGTAGGGGTAGGGCTGCCGCGCGAGCTGCGTGGTCACCTGCTCGACGTGATTGCTGTAGATGTGGCAATCGCCGCCGGTCCAGACGAAGTCGCCGACGTCGAGGTCGCACTGCTGCGCCAGCATGTGCGTCAGCAGCGCGTAGCTCGCGATGTTGAACGGCACGCCGAGAAAGATGTCGGCGCTGCGCTGGTAGAGCTGGCAGCTCAACCGGCGGGGCTGCGCGGGCGCGTCGCCCGGCGCCACGTAGAATTGGAAGAACGCGTGGCACGGCGCCAGCGCCATCTTCGGGATCTCTGACACGTTCCACGCGCTGACGATGATGCGCCGCGAGTCGGGGTCGGTCTTCAGCTGCCGCACCACCTGCGCGATCTGGTCGACGTGGCCGCCGTCGGGCGTGGGCCAGCTGCGCCACTGCACGCCGTACACCGGCCCGAGGTCGCCGTCGGCGCGTGCCCATGCGTCCCAGATCGTGACGCCGCGCTCGCGCAGCCAGTTGGCGTTGGACTCGCCGCGCAGGAACCATAGCAGCTCGAGCGCGATGCTCTTGAAGTGCACCTTCTTGGTGGTGACGAGCGGAAAGCCTTCACGCAGATCGAAGCGCATCTGGTGGCCGAACACGCTGCGCGTGCCGATGCCGGTGCGGTCGGTCTTCGCCACGCCGTGCGTGAACACGTGGCGCATGAAGTCCTCGTACTGCGAGCGGACCGGGCGCGGCGAGGTCATGCCGCCCCCTTGTCGCTACGCGCCGTCCACGGCCGAGCCTGCATGCTCGGCCGCTTCGCGAGGCGTTCGCCCGTGCGCAGCCACGGGCTCACGTCCGCGCTCAGCGCCCCGAGGGGGAATTCGACCTTCGGGCGGCCGTGCGGTCTCATGTCGTCATTCTAGGAGCCGCTTCCGGCTCGAGCTCGAACTGCATCGCCGCCAGCCGCGCATACAGGCCGCCGCGCGCCACCAGTTCGGCGTGCCGGCCGGTCTCGACGATGCGCCCGCCGTCGAGCACGACGATGCGGTCGGCGCGCTGCACGGTGGCCAGCCGGTGCGCGATCACCAGCGTCGTGCGGTTCCTCATCGCCGCCTCGAGCGCGGCCTGCACCATGCGCTCGCTCTCGGCGTCGAGCGCGCTGGTGGCTTCGTCGAGCAGCAGCAGCGGCGGGTTCTTCAGCATCGCGCGCGCGATCGCGATGCGCTGGCGCTGGCCGCCCGACAGCCGCACGCCGCGCTCGCCGAGAAAGCTCGCATAGCCCTCGGGCAGCGCGCTGATGAAATCGTGCGCGAACGCGGCGCGCGCGGCGGCGATCACCTCGTCGTCGCTGGCGTCGGGCCGGCCGTAGCGGATGTTGTCGATCGCGCTGGTCGAGAACACCGTGCTGTCCTGCGGCACGATGCCGATGCGGCCGCGCAGCTCGGCGAGCCTGAGTTCGCGCACCGGCACGCCGTCGAGGCGGATGGTGCCGCTGCCGGCGTCGTAGAAGCGCAGCAGCAGGTGGAACAGCGTGCTCTTGCCGGCGCCGCTGGGGCCCACCACGGCCACCGTCTCGCCGGGCTGCACCTGCATCGACACCTCGCGCAGCGCGGCGTGCTGCGGCCGCGACGGGTAGCTGAACGTCACCTGCTCGAAGGCGAGCGACGAGCCGCCGCTGACCGGCGGCAGCGCCCGCGGCATCGCCGGCTCGGCCACCGGCGAGCGCGCCGCCAGCAGCTCCATCAGCCGTTCGGTGGCACCGGCCGCGCGCAGCAGGTCGCCGTAGACCTCGGACAGCACCGCCACGCTGCCGACCAGGATGATCACGTAGACCACGGTCTGGCCGAGGTGGCCGGCGCTGATGTGTCCGGCCAGCACGGCCTGCGTGCCCTGATACAGGCCCCACAGCAGCGCGCCGAAGGTCGCGGTGATGATGAATGCCACCAGCGCCGCGCGTACGCGCGTGCGCTTGCGCGCGGTCTGGAAGGCCTCCTCGGTGGCGCGCTCGAAGCGCGCCGATTCGCTGGGTTCCTGCACGAAGCCCTGCACGACCGGGATCGCGTTCAGCACCTCGGCCGCGATTGCGCTCGAATCGGCCACGCGGTCCTGGCTGGCACGGCTGAGGCGGCGCACGCGGCGGCCGAACAGCAGCGACGGCAGCACCACCAGCACCAGGATGCCGAGCACCTGCGTCATCACGTACGGATTGGTGACCACCAGCATCGCCAGTGCGCCGATGCCCATCACGGTGTTGCGCAGGCCCATGCTGAGGCTCGAGCCGACCACCGTCTGCACCAGCGTGGTGTCGGTGGTCAGCCGCGACAGCACCTCGCCGGTTTGCGTGGTCTCGAAGAACTCGGGGCTCTGCCGCAGCACGTGTGCGTACACCGCGTTGCGCAGGTCGGCGGTCACGCGCTCGCCGATCCAGCTCACCATGTAGAAGCGCGCCGCCGAGAACACGCCGAGCGCGGCGCCGACGGCGAACAACGCGACGAAGTGCTCGCGCAGCGCCATCACGCGCTCGCCGGGATCGGCGGCGATCAGTCCGTGGTCGATCAGCGACTTCAGTGCCAGCGGCAGCACCAGCGTGCTGGCCGCGGCCGCCAGCAGAAAGACCCCGGCCAGCGCGATGCGCACGCGATAGGGCCGCAGGAAAGGCAGCAGCCCGGACAGCGAGCGCGGCGACGCGCTCGAGCGCGGCGCGCGCGCGGCCGCGCCGTGCGCGCTGAGGGTCGACGATTCGGCGGTCATCGCGGCAGTCTACGGCCGCGCAGCGGTCCGGCTCAGCGCTTGGCCTCCTTGCCCACGGCCGTGCGCGGGGCGCGCGCCGCGACATCGCGGCCGCGGCGCGCCAGCGCGTCGCGCAGCAGGTACTCGACCTGCGCGTTCACGCTGCGCAGCTCCTGCGCCGCTAGGCGCTCGAGCTCGGCCCACAGCAGCGGGTCGACACGCAGCAGGAACGACTTCTTGTCGGGTGAGGCCACGGGTCAGGCGCGGCGCGAAACGGCGCCGCGACGCGCCGGCGCGGGCGTCGCTGCGGCACGCCCGCGCGGTGCGAGCAGACGGCTGCGCGCCATGCTGATTCAGTTGTACAGCGTGCCCGCGTTGACCACCGGCTGCGTGTCGCGGTCGGAGCACAGCACGACCAGCAGGTTGTTGACCATCGAGGCACGGCGCTCGTCGTCGAGAGACACGATCGCGCGTTCCGACAGGCCCTTGAGCGCCGACTCGACCATGCCGACCGCGCCTTGCACGATCTTCTGGCGCGCGCTGATGATCGCCTCGGCCTGCTGGCGGCGCAGCATCACCTGCGCGATCTCCGGCGCGTAAGCGAGGTGGCTCAGCTTGGCGTCCTCCACCGCCACGCCGGCGTCGGCGAAGCGCTCCTGCAATTCGGCGCGCAGCGCCACCGCAGCGGCGTCGCCGGCACGCAGCGTGGTTTCGCCGGGCTGCAGGTCCTCGCCCTCGTCGTAGGCGAATTGCGTGGCGAGATGGCGGATCGCCGCCTCGGCCTGCACCTTGACGTAGGTCTCGTAGTCGTCGACCTCGAATACCGCCTGCGCGGTGTCGCGCACCCGCCAGACCACCACGGCGCTGATCTCCACCGGGTTGCCGCGCTTGTCGTTGACCTTCAGCGTCGGCGCGTTGAGGTTGCGCGCGCGCAGCGAGATGTGGCGCTTGCGATAGAAGGGATTGGCCCAGCGCAGCCCTTCGGAGCGGTCGCTGCCGACGTACTGCCCGAACAGCGTGAGGATCGCGCCCTCGTTCGGCTGCAGCATGTAGAGCCCGGAGAGCACGAACAGGCTGAGCACCAGCAGCAGTGCTTCGCCGGTCACCGCGGCCCCGCCGGGCCCGCGCAGCGCGATCAGCCCGTACAGGCCGGCGGCAACCAGCACCAGCGCCAGCGCGATCATCGTGTAGCCGCTGCGCGATGAGAGCAGCCGCTCGTGGCGGCGTTCGGCGCGAGGATGCATGGTGCCTCTCAGCTATTGAAGTGATATCACTGTAATAGCGAAGCGGTCAGCGCGTCAAGCCGTTCGTCGCAGCGCCGCGCCCGGCCGTCGTGATCATGTCGGTGCACGCGCGGCGAACGCGGAATCCGCATCGGGATTGCCCGGGGCATTCGAATGAGGGGGTCGGCTCGCCCGGTCGCCGTTGCGCACCACAAACGAAGTCCCCTCACCGATGCCGCAACGATGGCAGATGGTCATAATCGTTGCATCGTGCCGCACGAACTGCCGTCACAGTCCGACTGGATCACGCGCGCCAGCCGCACGCTCGTGCAACTGGGCTACGTGCCCGCGCTGGTGCTGGTCACCGTGGTGCTGGTGCCGATCTTCGCGATGCTGGCGCCGCTGCTGGTGATGGCGCTGGGCACCGGCTCGGCGGCCGCTGCCGCGCAGGTCGGGGCGCTGCTGGCGCTGGCGCTGGTGCCGACCATCGGCGCGGTGGTGCTGCGGCTGCTGTTCCAGCTCGAGCGCGCGCGCGCGCGGCTGGCCGTGCTGGCCACGCAGGACGCGCTCACCGGCGTGCACAACCGGCGCTACTTCTTCGAGATCGCCGAGCGCGAATGGCAGCGCTGCAAGCGCTACGGCGAGGACGCCGCGCTGCTGCTGATCGACGCCGACAACTTCAAGTCGATCAACGACCTGCACGGCCACCTGTGCGGCGACAAGCTGCTGGTGGCGGTCGCGCGCGCGGTGCGCGTGACCTTGCGCACCACCGACCTGATGGCGCGCTTCGGCGGCGAGGAGCTGGTGATCCTGCTGCCGCACACCGATCCGCTGGGCGCACTCGACGTCGCCGAGCGCATCCGCGAGCGCGTGGCCGGCGGGCGGCTCGACTGGCACGGCGAAAAGGTAGGCATCACGGTCAGCGTTGGTGTGGCGTCGTACGGCGGCGACGACCGCACGCTCGACGCGCTGGTGCACGACGCCGATCTGGCGCTGTACGCGGCCAAGAAGGCGGGCCGCAACTGCGTGCGCGCGGCGCCGATCCGGCCGCGCCGCAGCGGCGAAGCCCACCGCGAAACCTCGAAGTAGCCGCCGCGCTACGATCGCCGCTCGCACGCCGCGCTTGTCGGGGCGCTTCCAGAGACGAGGAGCATCGCGATGCGCATCGCCGGCGACGACCTGCACCTGCACACCGAGTTCCTGCGCAACTGCTGGTACGTGGCGGCGTGGGCACACGAACTGATCGACGGCCGGCTGCTCGCGCGCACGATCCTCGAGCAGCCGCT
>Ga0335084_10005559_pt1 | contig 12475 bp, 9 predicted proteins | sample Lox_Sample_44_FD_206721 | JGI IMG/M metagenome (GOLD analysis project Ga0335084, IMG submission 206721) | Soil microbial communities from Loxahatchee National Wildlife Refuge, Florida, United States - Lox_Sample_4.4 | ecosystem: Environmental > Terrestrial > Soil > Wetlands | place: USA: Florida...
GGAGAAATTACTGTTGATACTCAGGAGATTTCAGTGACAATTATGCCGAAGCATGTACTCGTACTTGATACCGGAAAGGAGTGGGGTGGGGGCACGAACAGTCTCCTCGAACTTCTGAAAAGAATCGACAGGGAAGCATTTCGGTTTACGGGGATATTTTATCACGACTACAAGAAAGGGAAAGAATCCACGATAAAAACTGAGCTGGAGAACATGGGAATCCCTTTTCTTCTCCTGAAACAAGAAAGACAGCCTGTAATGGCCAAATTCCTTAAAGAACTCTGCAGGGCCGTATTCTTTTTCAGTAAGAATCTGAAAAGATACTTTGTATTCCTGGTCGACTGCCGCCTGAGGATCCAACCGAACGCTGAAAAGATTATTGAGCTCCTGACGAACCTCAACGCAGACATGCTTTATCTGAACAACCAGCCGTCATCAAATCTGGAGGGAGTTATTGCCGCTCAACGGGTCGGGATCCCCGTCATTCAGCATGCAAGGAGCAATGCTTCCCTCCTTCCCTCAGAAGTGAAGTTGGTGAACAGGAGCATCACCTCCATGATATGTGTGTCCAACGGGCTCAAAGAAAATTACATTAACCAGGGCGTACGGGGAAACATTGTCACCGTTGTGCATAATGGAATAGACGTGACCAAAGGACCGGAAATTCCCCGCAAGGCAATCTTGAAAGACCTTGAAATCGCAGAAGACGAAGTAGTCGTTGGCATGGCCGGCTCCCTTATCAAGAGGAAAGGGTTCAACGTATTCATAAGAGCTCTCGGTCATCTCAAGAGTGCAGGCGTACAATTTAAGGGGATTATCATAGGCGACGGTCCTGAAAAAACAGATCTCACCCGTCTGGTTGATAGGTTAGGCCTCAGGAAAGAAATAGTGTTTACCGGATTCAAGGCCGATGGACTCTCCTATATCAACGCCCTTGATATCCTCGTTCTCTCATCTCCCCGCGAAGGACTTCCCCGTGTCATTCTTGAGGCCATGCTTATGGAGAAACCTATAGTGGCATCTGATATACCGGGACCTGCAGAGCTGGTGGCGCATGAGGAGACGGGATTTCTTGCGTCAGCTGGGCAACCGAAAGCCTTTGCTGATTGCCTCAAACGGCTCATAGAAGACCCTGAGAGAAGAAAGCAAATGGGGAAGAAGGGGAGGGAGAGAGTGATTGAACACTTCTCGATTGAGAGGTATGTTCAGGGTGTGAACGGAATATTTGAGAAGGTGATGGGATTAAGAGCATGACAGGGGAAAGGTTCAATAACCACGAATCAATTTCATGGAGTGAGATTAAGACAAGGCGCGAAGAGGTCAAGAAGGCCTATCCGTCCCTCTTTGCCATCCCTGTCATGTACGGCACAAAAAAGGATATTCTCTGTAATTTGACAAAGGACATGAAAGGAAAGGTGCTTGACATAGGTGCCGCAGGCAGATTTATGCAGGATGTCTGTATTCAGGCAGGAAAGGGGATTGATTACAGGAGTATGGATGTGGATACGACAGGGTTCCATGACTATTACTCTCTGGAAGCGGTCCAGGAAACCTTTGATGCGATTTTTCTCCTTGATGTGATTGAACATGTATCGTTATGTGAAGGCAGGGCGCTTTTACGGAGATGCAAGGAACTACTGAATCCCGGCGGATCAATCATTCTCACTCTTCCGAATAATAATCATCCCACCGCCTTTGCGTCTGATTGTACCCATGTGACCTCATATCGTTACCATGAAGTGGGGGGAGCTCTGTTAGCGGCAGGATTTGATGGGTTGCGGATATTCAGGATCTCGGCAAAAGGAAGACTTAAACACCGGTTCTTGGCGTTCCTTCTTACCCCTGTGCTGAAATTCCTCGATATGGATTTTGCAACGGGAATTCTGCTTGTTGCGAAAAGAAACTAGGCTATGCTCTATATTCTCTTTACCTATCTGGCGGCCCCTTTGGTATACTTCCTGATCTTTGTGCGCAGGAGGAAAAGGATCGAGAAGATCCTGGTTATCCAGACAGCGAAGATAGGTGATCTCATCTGTTCGACCCCCGTATTCAGGGAAATAAAGGAGAAATATCCTGAGGTTCACTTGGCGGTAATGGCAAGCACTCCCACCGTTGAACTGTTAGAGAATAATCCACATGTGGATGAGATCATAGGGATACACCACAAAGCCTATAGGGGACTTTCAGGAAAACTGAAACTGGCCGCTTTGATACGGAAAGGGAAATATGATATTGCGGTATGCCTTAACCCCAACGTCCTCTTTGCGCTCGCAACGTTCTGGGGGCTCGTGCCTGTTCGGCTTTCTGTGATGCCCAATTTTTCGGGAAGCACCTTCAACCTTGCCGCCTTTTTCTTTAGCTCCCTCGAAAAACATATGAGCGGCCGGCTGGTCATAGAGACTTATATGCGTATGCTGAGAGCCATCGGCATTGAGAGTAATGACATTACCAAAGAGGTGTATAAATCAGAAACAGCGGAGGGAAAGGTACTGCACCTTCTGGGAGGGGCCAGTGAACCGTTCATAGGCATTGCGGTCAGCAGTGGGAATAAGCTTAAGGAGCTGGGACCGGAGAAGATTATGCAGCTCACTCAGATACTGCTGGATACCCCTGACATCTCGGTCGTGCTCATCGGTACTTCTGAAGACAGGGCTACTGCCTCCATGATAGCGGATTCTCTCGGAAAACGGGAACGCATTGTAGACGCAACTGGGAAATTAAGTCTGGGGGAACTTCCCGCCCTTATTCAGCGTCTTTCACTCTTCGTAGGCGTGGACACAGGGACAATTTACATGGCAGATGCATTATCGGTTCCGGTTATTGACATAGCCGGGCCCTCTGATATGGAAGACCAGAGACCCACAGGTGAAAAGAGCAGAATTCTTCAGAAAAAGATTCAATGCGTCCCGTGTTCTCACGCCTTTCATGCTCCCTATGCGTGCGTGCGTACTACGCGGGATTGTATACAATTGATGTCGGTAAGGGAAATCTGCTATGCTACCACAGAATTTTTTCCGGAAGTCCGCTGTCCATAATGAACATTTTAAATAGTTCCATTCTATCTCAGGGTGTGCGCTTCTTCCTCTATATGTTCATATTTTTGCAGCCTGTTAACCGCTTCAATTCTTTCAGAGAGATAGCCTTTGGCGGCCTTCTGGTATGCTTTCTTCTTAAATTATTTAAGGGAGGCCTGAAAGATATACGGTTTAGTGATGGAACAATTGTTGCTTTATTTTTATTAACAGCATGGTCTTTATTGGTTTCATTATTGGGGCCATATCCTGTTGATAGCCTTAAGGCGATGGAGAACAATTTGCTTGCTCAGCTTCTCATATTTCTTGTCATCATTACAGAGTTCAAAACATTGCGGGAACTCAAAAAACTCTTTTGGATCGTAATCTCCAGTTTTTTACTTGTCACTCTTATCTCGGTATTTGAAGTCGTTAATCTCACAAACTATGATCAGCTATTGAAAAGTCATGATATGTTTACGCATAAAATGTTCATCGGTGGGTATGCAAATCACGCGACCTTCTATCTTCCCTTCATTCTTTCGTGGCTGATCGCGTTTGATGAACCTCGAGTGAGGAAGTGGGTGGGGCTGGGAACACTCATAACAGGAATTGTGGTAGTGTTTGTGTATTCACACAGAACTGCATTGATTGCCCTACCTAGTGCTTTTTTCATTATACTTCTCCTCACTAGAAAGTATAAACTTCTCCTTGCGGCCTGCCTCTTCGCCATTATTGCTGCCGCTGCAATAGGGTTGTCAAAATCCGATATACTCTCACGGTATAAATCCCTTGGAAATCCGAAAACGTATATCACGAATCAAGGGGTGAGCGGCCGGTTTGGCGTCTGGGAAGGGGCGTTGCATATCATCAGAGAGAGACCGGTCACCGGTTATGGATATGGGTGGAAAAAGATGGCATGGGTTGCACAAGACTTACAGCTCGCTGAACGGTGGAGGACAGGGTATCCTCATATCTATGATTATTATGTCGGTCAGGCACACTTAAGTTATGGCAGGGTCAATCCTCACAGCCTCGTGCTGCAGATTCTTTTTGAGATCGGCGCAGTCGGCCTTCTTATCTTCCTATGGTTTTGGGCGACTATTATTCATAAAATAGTTAAGATTGCATTTTTAAAGGAACAATCGGATTCAAGAAGCTATATGCTCTGCAGCGTGGGGGTCCTTACTTCATATCTCATGATAAATATTCCCAATGGTTTTTGGGAAGACTCGTACGGCAGGATGATCTTCTTTCTTATTGCATCGGTTTTTGTCACTTACCGGCAGCACGTCAACGAAATCAAGCCTCAAGGATAAATTCGTTTGCAAATACAAAAGATCCTCTTCATCCGGCGTGACAACATTGGTGATCTTATCTGCACCACCCCTGCGATCCATGCGGTAAGGGAGAAGTTTCCTGATGCAAGGATCGGGGTACTGGCAAGTACGTATAATGCGGATGTAATCATAAACAACCCCGATATAAACGAAGTGTATATCTATGAAAAGGCAAAGCATGCTCCGGATAAAAACAGGGTGTCTGTTTGGTGGAATAATCTCAAGGTTTTTCGAAAGATTCGCAGAGAACAGTATGACATTGCCATAGGCTGTGGCACTTATTCGCCCCGACTGGCACGGTATACAGCATTGACCGGTGCGAAAAGGCGTGTCGGATATCTGCCCAGGGATGTCCGTAAGTCCCTCTGGTACAATGCTCCTGTTTCGGAGCCTGACCAGCCTGCCCACGAAGTCGAGACGGTTTTTTACCTGCTCTCAACCCTCGGTATCCATGGCCCCGTTCCCCCCATGCGGGTATTCCCAGTGGAGGCAGAGGTGCAGAAGACCAGGGACTTTCTGACTGCCGTGGGTATCAAGAGAGGCAAGCCCCTCGTCGCCTTTCATATCAGTAGCAGGCGTCAGCAAAATCGTTGGCCTATAGAAAAATTTATTGAATTAGCACGGGATATTCTCAGCCGCAAGGAAGCAGAGATCATGCTTTTATGGTCCCCAGGGAGCGAGAAGGACGTGCTCCACCCGGGAGATGATGAAAAGGCCGAACTCTTCATGCGCTCGGTGCAGCCCAGCGCAGCGGCATACAGGACCACCACCGTGAGAGGGCTCATAGCGGCCATCAGCGTCTGCGATCTCATCGTCTGCGGTGATGGAGGCGCCATGCACATTGCCGCAGCATTGGAGAAGCGCATCGTGACCATATGGGGATCCTCAGGCCCCATTCGATGGAGACCCTGGGGAGTAACATATCTGATCTTGCAGGACAAGAGCTGGAGGGCGGAAAACATCTCTGTCCAATCAGTTTTGGAGGCTGTGCAGAAATTGCTCATATGAGAAAGCGTTAAGGAAAAACTCCAGCGTGGACGTTCTGGTGGTTTTGAGGAGTTTACATCAGGGGATGCTTTTGCCATAATAGAAGCCTTGATGATCATGGCAGGGAAGATATCTCCTGAAGAAAAAGGATAGGGCGCGACGATGCATATCGGGATCATAGGAACAGGGTATGTCGGTCTTGTAACAGGGGCATGTTTTGCAGAATTTGGCGTGTTCGTCACCTGTGTTGACAAGGACGAAAAGAAAATAAGATCTCTCAGGAAGGGGATCGTCCCCTTTTATGAGCCGGGACTTGGAGACCTTGTCCAGAGGAACATCAAACAGGGAAGGCTTAAGTTCACCACAAAGAGCGGGGATGTGGTGGATGACTGCCTGGTCGTTTTCATCGCAGTGGGGACGCCCCCCAGAGGGGATGGTTCCGCTGATCTCAAATACGTCGATGTGGTGGCAGAGGAAATCGGCCGGCATATGAACGGCTACAAGGTGATCGTTACCAAGAGCACCGTCCCCGTAGGGACCGGGAAGAGGATCTCGCGGATTATATCAAAAAATCAGCGAGCAAAGAGCAATTTCGATATTGTCTCAAATCCCGAATTCCTGAGGGAGGGTGCTGCCATAGAGGACTTTATGAGGCCCAACAGAGTGGTGATCGGTGCGAATAGTCAGCAGGCGGTCGCAATACTCAAAGACCTCTATAACCCACTCTACCTTATTGAGACCCCCTTTGTGATCACCAATATCGAGACTGCAGAACTGATCAAGCATGCGTCAAACTCCTTTCTTGCCGCCAAGATTTCTTTCATCAACGAGATCGCAAACCTCTGCGAAAAGGTCGGTGCTGACGTGAACGTGGTAGCCAAGGGCATGGGGCTTGACCGCAGGATAGGTCCTAAATTTCTTCATGCTGGTCCGGGATTCGGTGGCTCATGCTTTCCAAAGGATACAAGAGCACTTATCAGGCTTGCTGAGGAGCATAATACTGAGCTCTCTGTGGTCAGGGCAGCCATTTCCGCCAATGAGAAGCAGAAGGGCATAATGTTCGACAGGATCAGACAATCCATGAGCCCTCTTAAGGGCAAGGTTGTTGCGGTCCTTGGGCTCTCTTTTAAACCGAATACAGATGATCTGAGAGAAGCACCGTCTTTGCACCTCATCGAGAAACTGTTGAAAGAGAAAGCGAGAGTAAGGGCTTACGACCCCGCGGCCATGGATAATGCAAAAGCCCTGTTCCCTCGCGTTACCTTCTGTAAAGATCCGTATGATGCAGCAAAAGGAGCGGATGCATTGGTCATTGTAACCGAATGGAACCAGTTCAGGAACCTTGACCTCGAGAGGATAAGGGGACTGCTCAGGAAGCCTTTTTTCTTTGATCTGAGGAATATCTATGAGCCGGAGAAGGTGAAGAGACTCGGGTTTAACTATTTCTGTGTTGGGCGCTGATACGTAGTCTGTGGAGATCATGGTCATTCGGATTAATAACTTGACGGTGTGGTTTTTTTGTTTTACTATTCACTAGTCACTGATAACCATGTGTCGGGCGATTAGCTCAGTGGGAGAGCACTGTCTTCACACGGCAGGGGTCGCTGGTTCGAAACCAGCATCGCCCACCATTTTTTTCGCAGTATCCACCTATGACGGATTCCTGCGTCTGATCAGGACATAGCGTCAGGCGTTCAAGGGTGAAGAATCTTCCCTCTCTCCCGGAGCTGTGATATGATGCAAGGAGAAATCATCGTTCTGTTCCTGGCACGTAATAATTCCTCATTCCGCTGTAATTGAAGTGCAGGGACGAAGCACGGACAGAGAAGGGAAATGCACTGGGTATCGAAATTGTTCTCAGGGCAGAAGGAGACAGGAAGCCCGGTAGACAGGGCCACTGTGTCATTGATTGTCCGTCTGGTGGGCAGTCTCTTCCTCGTCATAATGGCGTTGATTCTCTGCTTTCTGGTCACTCTTTTTGTGTTCTATCTCATCGGCTTGTTCTTCAGCAAGCATTTTACATAAGGAATAAGCCAAAGTCCGTGGTTGAAGGATATCCTGAGCGCAGACATATATCAGAGGGACGCGGTTTGAAGAAAAGGATCACACACAATTTCTTGTTGGTCAATCAGAAGGATTGGAGAAGGTCGATGAAGTCTTTTAATTTCTTCTTGCCATCTTCGTCCATCTCAATAAACTCGATTCCTGCATCATAGCGTCTCGGCATCTTTCCGGATATTTCAGAACAATAGGCGACCCTCCCAAGAAACTGCACCTGCTCTTTTTCTTCAGGAAAGGCAAGTTCCATATGAAATCTGTTGTCCACCTCCAGCTTCAGGTCCGTCTCCAGGAGCATTCCGCCCAGGCTTATCATCTTCACACTGTAGTCCTTGTGGTAGCCCAGAATGGTCGCCTTTTCCGGTTCAACGATGTTCACCCTAAGCCCTTTCAAGCGCACCTTGAGCTTTTTCTCGACGATATTGGATTCGATGAACTCAATAAGCTCATTTCCCTTGTAGGTGAAGACGTCTTTGAAGCGCATTCCCACTTCATAGCGTGGGACCATTTCACCCCGCTCATTCTTCCTGAGTTCAGTCATTTTTTCCCACACCACCACACAAGGGACCGAAATAACGCTCTCTTCAGACTCGATTTTAAGCGTGTATTCCCCTCCCATGTTGAGTTTTTCACTTAAACTGAGCGCTGCGCCGCCAAAGCTTATGTTCAGGAGCCTGACGTCGGTAGTAAAAAGCATCTTGCAATGGATGTCCATTCCCTCAATGATGAATCTTTTGTATTTCCTTCGCTCTTCCATGCTGAAATAGCTCGTCCTCTCCTTTTTGAGAAATCCACTCTTTTCTGAAACTGAAGGCTCCTTTCAGCATACCAGAATTGCGGAGGAAAAAGAAGAGTGAACCATACAGGGAAAAATAAAATTATTTTGTCAATTCCGCGCCAGATGGCTTATAATTTATGTCATGGAGCTTCTGAAACAGGTACGCTGGCAGGATGTCCTGGATATTGTCTTTGTGGCAATAATCCTCTACCGTGTCTTATTGATCATAAAAGGCACCAGGGCGGCCCAGATGCTTATAGGACTCGGCCTTTTGCTCATCGCTTCCCTCTTGTCAGGTTATCTTGAACTCTACACGGTGAACTGGATCATACAGAGCCTCTGGGCCCAGATCGTCATTGTGCTCATTATACTGTTTCAGCCCGAGATCAGAAGGACACTCGCACAAATGGGTGAAGCGAGGTTCCTCAGCGCCTTCACCCCTGCGGAAGAGTTGAAGTCCCTGGACGAGATCGTGAAGGCAGCAGTCGCCCTCGCAAACAGGAAGATGGGCGCACTCATCGTCATAGAGAGGGATACCAGCCTTAAGGATTTTGTGGAGATGGGGACGCTCCTGGACGCAAAGGTCTCCAAGGAGATACTCCTGAGTATTTTTCATCCCTCGTCTCCCATCCATGACGGAGCAGTGGTGATCCATAGCAACAGGATTATTGCTGCGGGGTGCTTCCTGCCCATTGCGTTAAGTACCGAAGTGAGCAGGGCCTTTGGCACACGCCATCGTGCCGGGATTGGGCTCACTGAGGAGACGGATGCTATCGCGATCATCGTGTCCGAAGAGACAGGGGCGATCTCCATGGCTGCGACAGGAAAACTGGAAACACAGATTGACATGGAGAACTTGAGGAACAGGTTGACTGATATTTTTACTACCGCCGACCGAAAGAAGATTCCAAGAAAAGCCGGAAGGCTAAAGGAAACCCTGTGATAAAGAGGCTTTTTTGGGAAAACCTTGCCTTCAAGGCGGCTGCGGTGGTTCTCGCGGTGATCCTCTGGGTCTTTGTGACATCAAGAGGACAAACAGAGATGTCCCTGAGTGTCCCTATTGAATATGCAAATATTCCCCCAGGGCTCGAGATATCAAAGCACACCGTGACCACTGCGCAGATTGTTGTCAGAACCCATGAGAGCCTCAGCAAGAACATACGACAAGAAAATGTCAGGGTCTCTGTGGATGTGGGCAGGGCAAAGAAAGGAGAAGAGGTATTCTCCCTCAGGAAGGACGATGTAAAGGTGCCCTACGGTGCGACTGTTACGAAGATAGAACCGTCGGCAGCAAAGGTCGTGTTTGAAGAAACAGTTTCAAAGAAGGTTCCCGTAAAGCCGGAGTTAACAGGAAGCCCAGAGCAGGGTTATTCCGTGAAGCGCGTAGAGGTCAGCCCGGAAGAGGTGGTTATTGAAGGGGCGAAATCAGAGGTGAGGAAAGTGGGGGTGCTAAGGACAGAGGCGATTGACATTTCCGGATTGGCGGAGGATTTGATGCAGGAAGTGAAGATTGAGGGAAAGGACGGGAACATAAGAACAAAAATTGACAAGGTGAATGTGCGGATCAAAATAGTGCGGAGGTCCAGATGAGGCTTTTTGGAACAGATGGCATCAGGGGAAGGACCAATAGCCCTCCCATGACACCCGAGAATGTGCTCAGGATAGGCATGGCCGCAGCTAAGGTGCTCAGGGAGGAACACGGAAGGAACATGGTCATTATTGGCAAGGATACCAGACTTTCGGGATATATGATCGAGAGTGCGCTTACCTCGGGCATATGCTCAATGGGCATGGATGTTATCCTCACCGGGCCTCTCCCCACGCCGGGCATAGCCTTCCTTACGAGGGCGTTGCGGCTCGATGCCGGGATCGTGATTTCCGCATCTCATAATCCCTTTGAAGACAATGGGATAAAGTTTTTCTCCTCAGAGGGGTTCAAACTCCCCGATGAACAGGAGGGGGAGATTGAGAGACTCGTGACAGACGGCCATTTGGGATCGAGAAGGCCTTCAGGTGCGAATATAGGGAAGGCTCACAGGCTGGAGGACGCAACTGGAAGATACATAGAGTACATTAAATCGACCATTCCACGGGGAGGTACTCTGGAAGGACTGAGGGTGGTAGTGGACACGGCAAATGGCGCGGCATATAAAGTCACCCCTTGGGTTCTCAGGGAACTCGGGGCTGAAGTCATCACCATGCACGATACGCCCAATGGAGTCAATATCAACGCGGGGTGCGGCTCTCTCCACCTGGAGGGCCTCTGCAAAGCGGTGAAGCTCTACAAGGCCGATGCCGGGATTGCCCATGACGGTGACGGTGACAGGACGCTCATGTGTGATGAAAAAGGGACCCTGGTGGACGGCGATAAAATATTGGGGATATGGGCAGTGCAGTTAAAAAAGGAAGGCACGCTCAGGAACAACACTATCGTTTCTACTGTGATGTCCAATTTTGGGCTCGAGCACTTCCTGTCTGAACGTGGCATTCGGATGGTAAGGACCAGGGTAGGGGACAGATTTGTGACCGAGGAGATGCTTCAGGGTGGTTACTGTCTCGGCGGCGAACCATCAGGGCATGTCATATCCCTGGATTGCAACACCACAGGGGATGGTCCCATAACCGCACTCCATGTCCTCTATACGATGAAGAAGGGAAATGCCTCCCTGTCGGAACTTGTGGCGAATATCAGGCTTTATCCTCAAGTCTTGATCAACATACCCTTCCAGGACAAGGAACATCCAAAAACGCGCGGGGTCCAGAGGGCAGCAAGGACTGACTACAAATCACATCCCATGGTTGTTCAGGTGCTCAGGGATGCAGAGGAGCGCCTGAAAGGCAGGGGGAGGCTTCTCGTGAGGCCTTCGGGAACTGAACATAAGATAAGGGTGATGGTGGAGGCTGACAAGAAGAGGCTCGCTGATACTCTTGCCCGCAGGATCGCAGACGCAATAAAAAAGACCATGTCCGTGTGATGTACTTTTTTATTTTTTTCCTCGCAGGTATTGTCCTTTTCTATTTGTTTCTCTACTTTCCCTTTACTGCAGGGATGGCATTACTCCTCTCAACAGCTCGTCTGGTTTCCAGAGGCAGCATCCTCCTTGTCATTCCATTCATGCTTGGTGGCTTTTACGCATGGTTCAGGTATTCTCCTCCTTTGGATCCCTTTGTAGCAAAGGGGGAGATACGCATCCACTGCGTTGCAAGAGATTCACCTCATGAGCTTCCTTCTCAAATGTTTATGAATGAGGTTACTATCCAGTCGGCGCTTGATGCGGACAAAGGGAACCTCCTTAGGTATCTCAGCAACAGGGAGATGAACATTGTCTCTGACAATGGGTTGAAACGGGGGCTGAGGTATGGATTGACGGTAAGACCTGCAGGGGACAAGGAACGACGCAACCCTGGGAATGTGCGGAATGATGCGCTTTATGCCTACCTCCAGGAGGTCAATAGTGCGGAACCCTTCAAAGAGAATCCCCTCATCACATGGTTCAAAGACAGGAGGGATATGCTTACCCAATACCTCAAAGGGAACTTCCGGGGCGATTCCGCTGCCCTACTCGCTTCAATCACCACAGGGGAGAGATCAACCATGAGCGAAGAGCTGAAGGACGCCTTTAATGCCACGGGCCTTGTCCATTTGTTGAGCATTTCAGGCACGCATTTCGGACTTTTCTCGATGCTCATCTTTGCACTCTTCAGGTTTCTCATTCACTCTTTGCCCCGCCGGATACTCCAGCGGCTCACCATATATCTCATGCCATCACAAATTGCAGCGCTCGCCTCTCTGCCGTTCATGCTCATGTATCTTTTCATTTCCGGCGCAAGTATTCCTGCAGTGAGGTCATTTATCATGATTAATGTATTCCTCTTGGGGCTTCTCATAGGAAGGAAGGGGTTCTGGCTCAACTCCCTTGTATTCGCTGCGTTTCTCATCTGTGTGTGGGACCCGGCAGCAATCTTAACCATATCATTCCAGCTCTCATTTCTTGCAGTGTTTTTCATCGGATATGTCTTTGGAGAAAGGGAAGAACGGCCCGGGAAAGAGAGAATTCCTGCCCGTCTTAAGGGTTATCTGAAAAACTCCCTCATCATCACCCTTGCAGCGTCGCTGGGGACAGCGCCCCTTGTGGCGTACTATTTCCATTACTTTTCCATCATCTCACCCCTTGCGAACCTCCTCATTACCCCTTTTATCGGATTTGTCCTGGTGGCTCTCTCCCTAGTCGCGGCCTTTAGCTATATATTTACGGGGTATTACCCTTTTCAATCCCTTGTTGCACTTGCAACTGATATCT
>Ga0335084_10005560_pt1 | contig 12475 bp, 12 predicted proteins | sample Lox_Sample_44_FD_206721 | JGI IMG/M metagenome (GOLD analysis project Ga0335084, IMG submission 206721) | Soil microbial communities from Loxahatchee National Wildlife Refuge, Florida, United States - Lox_Sample_4.4 | ecosystem: Environmental > Terrestrial > Soil > Wetlands | place: USA...
GAGCCCTCGGACGATCTCCACCAGCAGGCGAATCGGCGTGAGACACAGGCCGATCGCCACCAGGTAGAGCCATCCGCCGATTCCGCTCGACGCGGCCTGACTTTGGTTCTCCGCCACCTGGGCCTCCCCGTCTCGTCCTCGAGCGCCGGCTGCGGCAAGCCTAGCGGGTCGGTGAGCCATTGACAAGGCCAGCGTCGACGGGACACCATGCCGGTCATGCGCACGGTGGATCTCTCCTTCGCGCTCAAGCCGCATTTCCGCTGGAAGGTTGCGAGCGAGCGGCGCTCGACACATGAGTCGGGTGCCATTTTCCAGTCCACCGTCTTCACGTCGAGCTGCCATGCGTATACCCACGTGGACGCGCCCGTACATTTCCTGCCCGGCGACCGGGACATTGCCCGGATGCCGGTAGATCAATGGATGGGCCCCGCGGCGGTCGTCGACCTGACGCATCTGGGCGTCAACGGTGAGGTGACGGCCGCTGATCTCGAGCGCCGGGGCGGCCACGTGGAGCGTGGCGACATCGTGCTCTTGCGCACGGACTGGCCGCTCAAGTGTCCGGTGGAGAGTGAGCGCTTCTGGCGCGAGGCGCCGTTCACCGGCCGCGGCGCCTGCGAGTGGCTGGTCAAGCGCGGGGTCAAGGCCGTCGGCTACGACTACCCCCCGGACTATGCGATCCGCACCATGACCTTCGAACCCGGCAAGCCCGTGACGCGATACGACTGCACCACCCACGACGTATTCTTTCCCGCCGGCATCACCGTGATCGAGTACCTGACCAACCTCGACCAGATCCAGGCGCCGCGCTGCCGCTTCATCGCACTGCCGCTCAAGCTCGAGGGCGGCGACGGCTCACCGGTGCGCGCCATCGCCCTCGTGGACTAGTCTAGACGCCCCGACGGCGGTCAGCGGAGCACGGCATCCGCGCGCACCAGAACCGGCGGCGGGATCGTGAGCCCGATCGTCTTGGCCGCCTTCTCGTTGACCACGAGCTCGAACTGGGTGGGCTGCTCCACGGGAATATCCGCCGGCTTGGCGCCCTTGAGGATCTTGTCGATGAAGACGGGCACCCGCCGGATCATGGCGGTCATGCTCGGACCATAGGACATGAGTCCGCCGTCGTTCACGAACTCCCGCACCTCGTACATGGCCGGGAGGTGGTTCTTGGCCGCGAACTCGATGACCTGGGCACGGTTACCGAATGTAATCGGGTCGGTGAGCACGAGCATGGCATCGGCGCGCTGGGCGAGGACCGCGGCGAAGGCGCGTTCAAGCTCGTCGGGCCGGCGCACCTCGACCGACAGCAGGGTGACCTTGAGCCCCGGCGCCGCGGCCTGCATCTCTTTGAAGCCCAGGACCCCGCCGTGGCTGTTCGGGTTCCAGAGCACGGCCACCCGCGTCGCCTTGGGCACGGTTTCCTTCAGCAGCCCCAGCAGCTTGGCATCCATCTCGGGCAGGAGGGACGACATGCCGGTGATGTTGCCGCCCGGACGCGCCACACTCGCGACATAGCCGGACGCGACCGGATCACCGCCTGACACCATGATGATCGGAATCGTCGTCGTCGCTTTCTGGGCTGTCCGTATCGCGAGGTCGCCGACCACGATGAGGACGTCCACCTTGAGGGCGACCAGCTCGGCCGCCTGCGCTTGAAGCGTATCCAGGCTTCGTCCCGCGAAGCGGTACTCGACGACGACATTCTGTCCCTCGACGTAACCCGCCTCGCGGAGGGCCGCCTTCCCCGCCTCGACGTACGGCGCAGCGTAGGGAGCGGGGAGAGTGGACAGTACCCCGATGCGCGGCATCTTTGACGCTTGCGCCCATGCGCTGATCGGCAGGACGAACGAGACGAACGCGACGAGCAGAGCTACGAGCCGGATCGAGCGCATCGCGACTCCTTGTGAGGGGGTACTCGAGGTTCGCACAACCACCGGAGTCTAGGTGTGGACGCCCGGCCTGTCAACCGCTTGCCATCGTGACGCAGCCACGCTCAGCGTGCCGGGACGAGCACAATGTCGAACCGGGCGGCGAGTGCTCCTGCCTCCACGCCTTCGGCGTGGCGCAGCGTCACCGACAGGGCGTCGCGGATCCGTTGGCCGCCAAAGTAACTTGGATCCTCTCGTCCCGGTTCGCCGACGACATACATCTGGGTGACGAGCGGGCGATAGCCCGGGTGGGTGATCTTGAAGTGGATGTGCGGCGGACGGGATTCGTACGGCACGGGACGGATCGTGCGAAATCCATACGCCCCCGCCGCATCGGTCCGCGACTGGCCATAGCCCTGGAAGTTCGGGTCCCGCCGACCTGGCGCACCGTCCTTGGGCAGCAGGTAGCGTCCATAGCTGTCGGCCTGCCAGATCTCGACCAGCGCTTCGCCGACGGGGTTGCCGCTCGTATCGGTCACGCGGCCGCTGAGGAGCAGCACGGTGCCCAGCGCACGGGCATCGCGTCCTTTGATCACCACGAGGTCGGAGTCGCGATCCTCCGGCAGCACGCTCGGATAGAAGGGCCCGGGCGTCTGCTCCGGAGTTGGCGCCAGAGACGCTGCCCACGCGCCTCCCGCGACGGCAAGGATCAGCGCCAGCGTCACAATCCTTCGCATGCGCTCAGCTCCGCTTCCCCGCCAGCGCTCGCTCCACGCGCTCGAGCTGGTCGCGCGTGCCGAGGACCAGCAGACGGTCGCCGCGGGCCAAGGACATGTCGCCCGGCGGGTTCACCACGGGGTTGCCGTCGCGCATGATGGCCAGCACCGTCGCCCCCGTGGCCTGGCGCAGGGCAAGCTCCTCGAGCGTGTAGCCGATCGCCGGACTGTCAGGGCCCATCGCGACGGCCTCGATGTTGAGGGACTCGTCGCCACGGCGCAATGCGGTCTCGAAGAAATCCACGACCGTCGGGCTCAGGATCAGGTGCGCGAGGCGATGCCCGCCGATCGCGTAGGGGCTGATAGCTCGATCGGCACCGGCCCGCGTGAGCTTGGGGACACTGGTCTCGTCTACGGCGCGGGACACGATGTGCAGCTTCGGGTTCAGCACGCGCGCCGAGAGCACGATGTACATATTGGTCGCGTCGTTGGCCGTGGTGGCGATGAGACCGCGGGCGCGCCTGACGCCCGCGCGCTCCAGCACGGCGTCGTCGGTGGCATCGCCCTGAAGGCAGAGCCACCCACGCTCTTCGGCCTGGCGCACGTTGGCTTCCGCAGGGTCCACGATCACAAAGGACACGCGGGCCTCGGAGAGCTCCTGCCCCGCTTGCCGCCCGACGCGGCCGAGACCGGCGAGGATGACGTGCCCGCTGAGCGCCTCTATCCGCTTGTCCATCTTGCGTCTCCCCGTGGGATCGGCCAGTCGCAGCGCAACGATGTACTCCATCACCACGCCGAAGGTGTAGAAGAGGCTGCCGACTCCGACGATCGCAATGATCATGGTGAAGATGCGGCCGGCCGAGTCGAGCGGCTTGACCTCGCCGTAGCCGATCGTGGTGATGGTCGTCACCGTCATGAAGAGCGCGTCGAGCCACGTGCCGCCCACCGCGCGCCAGAGCCAGAGGTAGCCGATGGTGCCGCCGACGACGACCGTGGAGACCAGGGACAGCGGCAGAATGAGGCGCGCCCGGAGTCTCGGGATGTCCGCGCTGTAATGCGTCGCAGGAGCGTTGTCCGCCACGGCCCAGTCCTACCCCGCGACCCCGCGCAGTGCCAGCTCCCCGGCGCGATGACAGGACACGGAGTGCCCGGGCGCGATCTCGTGGAGCGACGGCGTCTCGGCGCGGCACTGCTCGACCGCATACGGGCAGCGCGGGTGGAAGTGGCAGCCGGGAGGCGGGTTGGAGGGATCCGCCACCTCGCCTTCGAGGAGCAGGCGCTCTCCTCGCAGCCGCGGGTCCGGCTTCGGCACCGCCGCCAGGAGCGCTTCGGTGTAGGGATGTCTGGGCGTCGCGAAGATCGCTTCCGTCCGCGCGAGCTCGACGACGCGTCCCACGTACATGACGGCGACGCGGTCGCTGACCAGCCGGACCACCGACAGATCGTGCGCGACGAAGAGATACGTGAGGCCGAGCTGGGCCTGGAGGTCCTGCATCAAGTTCAGGATCTGCGCCTGCACCGAGACGTCGAGGGCCGACACGGGTTCGTCGGCCACCACGAGGCTCGGGTTGAGCGCGAGCGCGCGCGCGATGCCCACGCGCTGGCGCTGGCCGCCGCTGAACGCGTGAGGATACCGCCGCATGTACTCCGGTCTCAGCCCGACCAGCCGCAACAGCTCGACCACCCGGTCCTGCTGTTCCCGTTTGCTACCGACGCCGTTGGCGACGAGCGGCTCCGCGACGATGTCGAGAAGCGTGCGCCGCGGATTGAGCGACGAGAACGGATCCTGGAAGATCATTTGCATCTGGCGCCGGAGCGGCTGGAGCTCGCGCTTGGACAGCGCCGCGACGTCGAGCAGCTGTCCGGTCGCGGCGTGGAAGAGGATGCGCCCCTCCGTCGGCGTGAGCGCGCGCAGGATGCAGCGCGAGGTCGTCGTCTTGCCGCAACCGCTTTCGCCGACCAGCGACAGGGTCTCGCCCTTCTCGACGTGGAAGCTCACGTCGTCCACGGCGCGGACCACGCCTACCTGCCGTCGGAGAAAGCCCTTGCGGATAGGAAAGTGCTTCCGCAGTCCCTGAACCTCGAGGAGGGGGACGGCGCGCGGGGCGCTCACGTGGCCGTCTCCGCGTAGAGCAGGCAGGCCGCCTCGTGTCCGTCGCCGACGCTCACCGACGGCGGCTCGATCTGATCACAGCGGCCGGGCATGAAATCGGGACAGCGGGGGTAAAAGGGGCAACCGGCGGGCCGGTTGTAGGGGTGCGGGATGGAGCCCTCGATGACGGGCAGGCGGGAGCGCACGCGCGCCTCGATGCTCGGCATGGAGCGAAGCAGGGCCCGCGTGTAGGGATGCTTGGGGTCGTGAAAGATGGTGTCCACCGGCCCCTGCTCCACCACGCGGCCCAGGTACATGACGGCGACCTCGTCACACATCTCGGCGACCACGCCCAGGTTATGAGTGATCAGGATGATGGCCATGCCCTCGCGCCGCTGCAGGTCGGCCAGGAGCGCCAGGATCTGCGCCTGGGTGGTGACGTCGAGCGCCGTGGTCGGCTCGTCCGCGATCAGGATACGCGGGCTGCACGACAGCGCGAGCGCGATCATGGCCCGCTGCCGCAATCCACCCGAGAGCTGAAACGCGTACTCGTCCACGCGCCGCTCGGGGCTTGGCACGCCCACCAGCCGCAGCGCCTCGACCGCCCGCGCCCGCGCCTCCCGCTTCCCTACACCCTGGTGCAGCCGCACCGTCTCCACGATCTGATTGCCGATGGTGTGCACGGGACTGAACGACGTCATCGGCTCCTGGAAAATGAGCGCGACGTCCCCCCCCCGAATCCTCCGCATCTCTTTGCCATCAGGCGCCAGCGTGGCCAAATCCACACCCACATCATTGCCATCACGCCGCAGCAGTATCGAGCCCGACACAATCCGCCCCGGCCGCTCCACAATGCGCAGGATCGACCGCGCGGTCACGCTCTTGCCGCACCCACTCTCCCCCACGATCCCCAGCGTCCGTCCAGGATACACATCAAAATGCGCCCCATCCACCGCCCGAACCGTCCCCTCCTCCGGAAAGAAGTACGTGCGGAGATCCCGCACCTCCAGAATCGCCCGCGGCATCGTCGCCACTAGAGGCACACCGAGGCACGCCGGCCCCCGACGACAGGCCCCGCCCGCCTCGCGTGCAGAAACTTCACGAAGGACACAAACTACTGGCCATACGGGTCGGCCGCGTCGCGCAGGCCATCGCCCATGAAGTTGAGCGCAAGGATCACCACGATGACGGGGACAGAAGCGCAGAGCAGCCAAGGCGAGATGGCCAGCGCCTGGATATTCTGCGCCTGCTGGAGCAGCACGCCCCAGCTGATGGCGGGCGGGCGCAGCCCCAGCCCCAGGAAAGACAGCGACGTCTCGCTGATGATCATCGCGGGAATGGCCAGCGTCGTTGCCGCGATGATGTGGGAGAGGAAGGACGGGATCAGGTGGCTCACGATGATGCGCGAGCGCGAGGATCCGCAGAGCTCCGCGGCCATCACGAAGTCCTCCTCGCGCAGCGAGAGAAAGCGCCCGCGCACCACGCGCGCCAGCTCCGTCCATCCGATGAGCGAGATGATGAGCGTGATGGCGAAGTAGACCTGCATCACGGTCCAGTCGTTGGGAAGCGCGGCGGCCAGTCCCATCCAGAGCGGGATGGTGGGAATGGAGCGCAGGATCTCGATGACGCGCTGGATGACGGTGTCGATCACGCCGCCGTAGAGACCCGAGATGCCGCCCAGCACCACGCCCAGGACGAGGCTCATTGCCACGCCCAGGAGCCCGATGGTCAGGGAGGTGCGCGTCCCGTACATGAGGCGCGACCAGAGATCGCGCCCCTGCTCGTCGGTGCCCAGAACGAAGAGCCCGTCTTCGGCGCGCACGCCCTCGAGGCCGACCAGGTGCCGGTCGGTCGGGAAGAACCCCAGGAAGCGGTATTCGAACCCCTTGGCAAAGAAGCGCACGGGGATCTTCTTCTCGGGGTCCGGCGTGTACACGCGCTTGAAGGTCATCGGATCACGCTTGCCGGTGAGCCCCAACACGTACGGTGCGAACCGGCCGTCCTGGAAGAGATGAATGCGCTGCGGTGGCAGGAGCGAGCGCTGCGCCTCGGAGGCGCCCGGGTCGGCGTAGGCGAGGAAATCCGCGAAGACCACCGCGGCATAGAAGAACAGCACCACCGCCGTGCCGATCATGGCCAGCCGATGGCGGCGGAAGCGCCACCACATGAGCTGCCACTGCGTGGCGACGGAGATCCGTTCTTCTTCCCGCTCGGCTATTTCCTGCCCTCCAGCCGGATGCGGGGATCGATCCACATGAGCAGGAGATCCGAGATGAGGGTGCCGATGACCGTCATCACGCCCAGCAGCAGCACGATCGTCCCGGCCAGGAACATGTCCTGGGCCACGAGCGCGCGCAGCAGCAGGGGCCCCACCGTCGGCAGCGACAGCACGAGCGAGACGATGATGCTGCCCGAGACGACATAGGGCAAGAGATAGCCCACCGTGCTCGCGAACGGGTTCAGCGCGACGCGCACCGGGTACTTCAGGATGACGTGCCACTCGGACAGCCCCCGCGCTCGAGCCGTGACCACGTAGGGCTTCCGCAGCTCGTCGAGGAGGTTGGCGCGCATGATGCGGATCAGCTGCGCCGTCCCCGCCAGCCCGAGGATGACGGCGGGCAGCGGCAGGTGCTTGATGAGGTCCCATGCCTTGGCCCAGCTCCATGGCGCCAGAGCCATCTCGTCGGAGAAGAGACCGCCGATATTCATGTCGAAGAGCGTGAAGCCCAGATACATGAGGACGAGGGCCAGCATGAAGGACGGCACGGCCAGGCCGATGAAGCCGATGAAGGTGGCGACGTAGTCACCCACCGAGTACTGGCGCACCGCAGAGTAGATGCCGATGGGCAGCGCCACCAGCCAGGTCAAGAGGATGGCCGCGCCCGAGACGGCCATGGTCAGCCAGAGCCTGTCGCCGATGACCTCGGAGACCGGCCGGTGCCACTCGAGAGCCATGCCGAAGTTGCCTTGCATCACCATCCCCATCCAGCGCATGTACTGGACCCAGATGGGCTTGTCGAGGCCGTATTGCTGGCGGAGGGTTTCGGCCTCCTGCAGGGAGACGAAGCTGCCCGAGGCCGACATCTGCGCGATGTAGGACGTGATGTAGTCGCCCGGCGGCAGCTGGATCACGACGTAGGCCAGGACCGACACGGCCCACGTCGTCAACAGCGCGAGAATCAGCCGGCGCGCGAGATACGCGAGCATGCGAGAGACGGCTCTCCGCTACGCCTTGTAGAAGAAGGTTGCCGGGTGCGACGAGCAGGGCGTTCGCGCATGCTGGGCATTGGTCTGCCGCGCCGGAATATTCCCCAGCTTGTTGCTCACGATGCGCACGCCCATGGTCGCCGGCGACAGTCCCACGGTGCCGATCGAGTACTGCTCATCCACGAGGATCTTCCAGATCTCCTGGGCGACCTTGTACCGTTCCTGCGTCTTCTTGCCATTGGCCGAGCGATACATCTCGAGCGCCGAGATCAGGCGCGGGTCCTTCGGCCCCTTGCCCTGCGCGCCATTGCTGGCAAACCAGCGGGCGATGGGCGTGCCGAGCAGCGCCTGGACCGGGTCGAGCGGAAGGGCGTGGCGCGGGAAGAGGAAGAGCACTTCCGAGCCGTCATTGGCCCACAGCGCGATCTGGTGCTCATTGCTGGCGACCCGGGTGAAGAAGAGGCTCCGTTCCATCTCCTTGACGTCGGCCTGCACGCCGATCTTCTTCCACTGCTCCTTGATCATCTCGGCGATCTGCGTATGCGGCACGAAGGCGCCCGCCGAGGTCTGGAGCTCGAGGCGCAGCCGGCCCTTGCCGTCGGTGCGCAGCCGATAACCTTCGCCGTCCTTCTTGCCGAGCCCGATCTTGTCGAGCAGCGCATTCGCCTGCTTGACGTCGAGCGTGGACCATTTCTTGCGCCACTCGGGCCCCGGGCTATACGGCACGCTCTCGGAGGGCGCCACCGAACCCGCGGTGCCCACGCCGACCCAGAAGGTCTCGTTGAGCTGGTCACGGTCGATGCCCATGGACAGGGCGCGGCGGAAGTCGGTGGTGTGGAGCCACTTGGCGATCTCAGGATCCGCCTCGTAGGCCTGATTGGTCTGAAGCGTCGCGTCCGAGCCATTGAGGGCCGGGTCGAGGCGGACGTCGTAGCCGACCTTGACGCGGTTTTCGAGGAAGACGGGCAGCTTGGCCAGCGCGGTGTGGCGCTCCTGCAGATCGTACTGGCCGGCGACCGCGCGGAGGTTGAGGACCTCGAGGTTCTCGGCCAGCGTCATGCTGATGCGATCGATATAGGGCAGCTGATTGCCCGCGGTGTCCACGCCCATGTAGTAGGGATTGCGTTCCAGCACCCACGTCGGCGTATTGATCGGGTTGACCGTCTTCCACGGCGTCAGCACAGGCAGCTCGGGGTTCATCGCCCAGTCCCAGCGGTTCCTGATATAGCTGACCCAGCCGTCGAACCCCGCGGCCTTGGCCTTCTTTTCCGCCTCCTCCTTGGAAGAAAATTTCGGCAGGAACTGCTTGATGTAGTGCGCGGGCATATAGGCACCCATGCCGCGCCCGGCCTGGGCCTGGGTCGCCTGCCCGCCGCCGATGGCGGTGCTGCCGGCCAGGATGTCGACGAAGAGGAAGTTCGGGTCCTGGAACTCGAAGACCACTGTGGTGTCGTCCACCTTGCGGATCAAGCCCGACTTGCCATTGGCCATGAAGTCGGGGTGCGCCGTGGGCACCAGATCCTTGTTGAGGTAAACCTCCTCGTACCAGAACACGAAGTCGTTGGCGGTGAACGGCGTGCCGTCGGACCACTTCATTCCCTTGCGCAGCGAGATGGTCACGCTCTTGCCGTCGTCGCTCTGCTTCCATTCCTTGGCGACACAGGGCATCACCTTGGTACCCGTGTAGTCCCAGAAGAGGATCTTGTCGGTGGAGACGATGCGGTTGCCGTTCTCGCCGTCGCCGGGGCCGGTGAAGCCGCGGCGCCACGTGCCGCCGTAGCGGCCGATGGACTGCAGCGGCTTGACCACCATGGGCTCATCGGGCACACGCTTCTCGACGGGCGGCAGCTTGCCCGCCTTGACCATCTCGGCCAGCATGGGCGCCTCCGCGAACTTCTTGGGCCACTTCGCCGCGTCGAGCACGAGCTCCGGCCCTTCGAGCTTGCCCATGAGCTGGGCGCCGATCTTGGCCTCGGGCGCCTTGGCGCCCTGGGCGCTCGCGGTGGCGGCAGGGAGGGCGCCGGCCAGAGCCGCGCCCCCGGCCGCCACCGCCGCGTCGCGGAGAAATTCACGTCGTGTCGGATTCGTTGCCATGGAGCGTGCCTCCTGAAATCAACGTGGTGAGAAAGCCTCCGGGCCGCTACTGCGGCAGCCCGACCAGGGTCTGAGCAATGTCGCGACTCAGGGCGCCGAGGGCCCGGCTCATTGAGGTGACGGTCATCGTGTAACCGGGGCCCCCGGTGGACTCGGTGAGCCGCGCGGTCTTGGCCGCCACCTCCTTGCTGCTGGCAACGTCGAGCACACGCCAGCGCGCCTCGAGGGCCGTATCGCCGGCGGCGGGTCCGTCGAAGCGCGTGACGTCGACGATCACCTGGTACCGGACTGCCTCGAGGCCTCGCCAGGGAAAGATCGAGATCTTCGCTCCAGGCAGCAGGCGCGACAGATCCTCGGCGAGGACGCGGGTGATGCCGTCTCGCAGAGGCTCTCCCCACTGGTCGAACTCACCCAGATCGATCTTGTCTGCGGCCGGGCGCGTGACGATCTGCGGCCGGTCGAGATAGCTCGCCAGGCTCACCGGGCCGACGCCGACGGAGACGGCGCGCTCGCCGGAAGCGACGGGTCCATCGACAGGGGCCAGGACGTAGAAGCGCGTCGGGGCAGTGCCCCCCAGACATCCGGCGCCAAGCATGGCCGCGACGAGGACGACCGGAAGCAGCGCACGTTGAGTGAGGGTCTTCATTTGCTTTCTGGTCCTCCCTTGCCGCGGATCAGAGCATCAGGGTGGCGCTCGAGGTAGTCGGCCAGCGTTTTCAGAGATCGGGCGGCGTCCGCGACATCGCGGAGGGCGCGGAGCGTCTCGTAACCCAGGCGTGACTCACCGGCCACCGCCCGGTCTACGCCGTGGAGCGTGCCTTGGGCAGACGTGCTCGCGTCCTTGATCGAACCGACCAGCGGCTCGATCTCGGCGTCGATCTTCGCGAGGGACTTCCTCGCGTCGACAAGGAGGGCGCGCATGTCGGTCAGCGCGGCGTCGGCGTTCGTGCCGAGGGTCTCGACCTTCCCGTCGAGACGCTTGAGCACGACCTGGGCATCCTGGAGCGCCGTGTTGGCCGTCTTGAGCGTCGTGTCGGCGCTGATGATGGCGCTCCTGAGCTCCGGAGACGACATGAGATCCTTGGCGCCCTTGAGGGTCAGGCTCACGTCCCTGATCAGGTCGTCGAGCTTGACCGTGGCGAGCTTGTTGAGCAGGCCCTCGATGCGGGCCTGCAGCTGCTCGAGCGCGGTCGGAATGGTCGGGATCTCCTTGACGCCCGGGTCGAGGTGCACCAGGGTCACGGGCGTGCCCGGAAAGAAGTCCAGATACACGAGGAGGAGGCCGGTCAGGAGACTCTGCGTCTTGAGCTGCGCTCTCAGGCCTTGCTGGATCAGCGCCTCAACCGCATCGACACCCTTGATAAATACCGCACCGCTCCTGGGCAGGAGCGCAGGATCGACAGCGATATAGACCCCGATCTTGTTTGCGGCAAAGAGACGGATCTTCGTGACCGACCCGATCCTCACGCCCCTGATCTGGACCGGCGCCCCCACATCGAGGCCGCCGATCGAGCCTTCGAAAAACATGACGAAGGGCAGCTCCTTCTTGAAGAGCTCCATCCCGCCCAGGGTGATGATCCCGATCACGGCGAGGGCCAACGCGCCCACCACGAATGCCCCGATCAGGGTCGGGTTCGCCCGCTTGCTCATGAGTTGGCTCCGGCCGTTCGCGCGACGGGCGCGCCGGCCGGGACGGCCCCGGCCTCTTGTCCGCCGCGGGTGAGGAATGCGCGGATCTTGGGGTCCTTCGACTCCGCGAGGAGAGTCCGCGGGTTGCCCTGAGCGAGCATGGTCCGCGTCTCGGCGTCGAGATAGACGGAATTGTCGGCGATGGTGAAGATGCTGGCCAGCTCGTGCGTCACGGCGACCACGGTACAGTTGAGGCTGTCACGGAGCTGGAGGATCAGGTCGTCGAGCAGGCGCGAGCTGACGGGGTCGAGCCCGGCCGACGGCTCGTCGAGAAAGAGGATGTCGGGATCGAGGGCCATAGCCCGCGCCAGTCCCGCGCGCTTCTGCATGCCGCCGCTGATCTCCGAGGGATAGAAATCCTCGAAGCCGCCGAGCCCCACCAGCTGGAGCTTCAGCGCGGCGACCTCCCGGATCTGGGCGGGAGTGAGGTCGGTGAACTCGCCCAGGGGCAGGCCGATGTTCTCCGCGAGTGTCATCGAGCTCCAGAGCGCGCCGCTCTGGTAGAGCACGCCGAAGCGGCGGAGCATCAGCTGGCGCTCCTCGTCGTCCGCCCCCCAGAAGCTCATCCCGTCAAAGAACACGTCACCCTTCGCCGGTCGGATGAGCCCGATGAGGTGGCGCAGCAGCGTGCTCTTGCCGCAGCCGCTGCCCCCCATGATGATGAACACCTCGCCATGCTTGACGTCGAAGGTCAGGTTGCGCTGGATGACGAAATCGCCATAGGCCATGGTCAGGTCCACCACGCGGATGCGCGGCCCGGCACTCTCAGAATCCGATGGCGTCATAGACCACGGTAAGGATGGCGTCGGACA
>Ga0335084_10005561_pt1 | contig 12474 bp, 8 predicted proteins | sample Lox_Sample_44_FD_206721 | JGI IMG/M metagenome (GOLD analysis project Ga0335084, IMG submission 206721) | Soil microbial communities from Loxahatchee National Wildlife Refuge, Florida, United States - Lox_Sample_4.4 | ecosystem: Environmental > Terrestrial > Soil > Wetlands | place: USA: Florida...
CCCAGCTCTTTGTGCAGATCACGCCGCCAGAGACAGCCCGTGTGGTCGTACGCTGCGATTTCGTCCCAGCCGCTATTGCCGAGGAAGCGGTATTGAATCTCGGCGGAACCCGTGCTGCGGAACTCGTCGCCCTGCAAGTGCTTGCCGCAGCGCGTGAGGCCGACCAAGCGCTCTCCAGTCGCGGCGAAAGTGTGGCGCGCGCGCAAAGCGCGGCCGATTGTCGCGCGGTCGAGCTTGTCGGCGATGATCCCGGTGATACCGCCCTTGGTGCCGAAGACCTGGGTCCCGGGGAGTCCGCCTCCCGGGCGGCCGCGGTGCTCGTCGCCGCTCGCCGAGGCACCGAGCTTGTACCCGCGCTCGATGACGTCCTGGTACAACCAGCCGAAATGTCCCCACGAAGACGTAATCTCGATCAAGCGCTCGAGCTCGGGGTGGTGCCAGTCCGGGATATATCGCCGTCCCCCGACGTGCGGCATGATCAGATGGTGCTCCGGATCGTGGCAGTAGGCGAGCCATAGCTCCTCGATCGGCCAGCGTCCGAGATTCACGGCCGTGCCCTTCATGTCTTCATTCCAGGTGAAGGTGCGGTTGTGCTCCCCTTTGCTGTTGTAAGGGAATTCCGGCTTCTTGCCGTGCAGGAAGACGACGTTGTGATCGCCGCCGGCGGTCGAGCTGCCGCACCATTCCTGCACGGGGTAGCACACAAGCTGCCCGTCCTTGTGGAACTCGTCCATGGTCTTCACGCCCAGTTCCCAGTTGGCATCCGTGATCTGGAAATCGTTGGCGGTGTAGCTGATCACGTCCAGACCGGCGATGTCGCGCCCGTAGGCCGTGTTGTACGCCGGGCTGTTGGTGCCTACGGTATCGTGGGCGTGAATGTGCAAGTCGCCGTAGAAAACGCGCGGGCAGGGCGCGCCGGCGTCGAAGGTGACGTAATGCACTGCTTCGGCGACGTCGAGTGCTCCGATCATGTGCGCGCTGACGCAGAGTTCTCCGGACTCGCGCGGCAAATCCGCGATCTCTGCCGTCGCCCACCATTTTGGACTGAGGTCGACCGGTTTCCGATAGACTTCTTTCCCATCCAGGGCCGCAACGATCTCCGCCCGGCCACCCGTATCCACGCAGGCGTTGCCCCATCGGTCATGGGCATTGACGCGCAGGGCGAATGGGGTCCCAGGCTGCGCCAGGCGAGGTCCGACCAGCGCAAGAGAAGCGGGGGCTCCGGCCACTATGTCGATGACGATGTCGTTCGGGACGGCGACGAACCGCGAAGTGCCAAGGGGATCGACGTAGCAGCGGAAGCGGAACTTGTCCTCCACGAAGGTCTGAACGCGCGTTCCAGGGCCGCCCATGCGCCGATCGCCCAGCCGGATGACGATATGGTCGCCGGCGTTGAGGTAGCCGTCGACCGTGTCGACGATGACGGCCTTCTGAAACGGGCGCTCGTGGCCCTTCTGGTCGAACCGCACCTTGAGGGACTGGACGGTCGCCGGGCTCTGTCCCTCGACAAGCGGTCCCGCCTGGTATTCGGCAGACAGGTAGTTCGCGCCGTGCGGATCGACTGTTTGGAACAGTGCCCAGTCCGAATAGAACTTGAACGTCGCTTTGAACCACGCACCGTCTGCGATTCCGGAGGCGCCGACCTCGTAGTCGAGCACCACTTCGTTCCAGCTGCCAGCAACGAGCTTGTCGAGGTTGCAGGTCACGCGGCCGGCAAAGGGCCGCGCCTTGTTCGTTTCGTAGAGAGCGCGGGGAGCGACGTAGTACCCGAGGCGCTTGCGCAGATCCTCTTCGGTTTGCGGCCCCTGCCCAGGTACCCTGGACAGATCCGTCATCTTGCTCATTGCCGATCCTTCCCGTCGATCATCCGGCTGCGGCGAACGGCCACGGCGCGTCGGGATTCCACACGGGAATGCCGAGAAGGGCATACCACGGCGCCATGATGAGTATTCCGTAGGCGATTGCGATCAGCACCGACACCCAGCCGACCTTGGCGTAGTCCGTCATGCTGAATGTACCACTGCTGTAGGCGATCACCGCTGCGGTAATTTGCGTCGGGAGAATGTAGGCAAACGTGTCGGTATCGGAAACCAGCATCGTGAATGCTACTGGATGCAGGCCCAGCTTGGGCGCCATCGCGAGCAGGACCGGCGCAAGCATCGTGACCGCCGCAACGTTGGAGAGCATGCCGAGGCGAATGACATGGGTGCCAAGCATGAATATCAGCAAGATCGCCCACCAGGGATGGCCGACGGCAAGGGGGTGAATGGAGTCCGCGAGCCATTTCGCCAGCCCCGATGTCGACATGGCTTCGGAAAGGGACAGCGCGCCGGCGAGCAATAGCAGCGTTCCCCAGATGGTGCGGTCCTGGAGCTCCTTCCATTTGAACCTAAACAGTCCGGGTATGAAGAGAAGGGCAAGGCCGAGCAAGGCGGCGTTATGGGTAGCGATCTTGTGCCACTGCTCGGTGACCCACGCGAGCGCGATCAATCCGAATACCGCCAAGATCAGCCATTCGCTCGACGTCATCCCCGGTAGCTCGCGGTGCTGCTTCTGAACGGCCTGAAAGCCACCCGCGATGGCGACCCTGCGCGTTTTGAAGTAGTACTGCACCCACCACTGGGTGAGCACGAACATGCCGAGATACGGCCACTGCAGGAGAAACCACTGGAAATAGGAAATCTGCAGCCCGAGATTTTTTCCGAACAGACCGACAATCACGAGGTTCGGCAGATGCGCCGTCATGATGCACATGCCGCTGATCATCGATCCATAAACCAGGGTCTGGATAACGATGGCTTTCTTGCCGTTGCGCTCCTTCTCACTGTTCCCAAAGAAATCCGTGATGCCGTTGATCACGGGCAAGAGAGTTGCGGCGCGCGCGTTTGCCGCCGGTATGATCAAGGAAAGGACCAAGTTCACGGCAAACATGGCCCAGATCACGCCGTTGACGGTCCTGGCCTTGAACCAATTTAGAAGCGACAGCGCTATGCGGCGGTCGAGGCCGGCGGCCTGCATGATTGCAGCGAAGATGAATGCAGAGAGGCAGAGAAACACGACCGGGGTCGTGAAGCCGTCGGCGGCCTTCTGGAATGGCCTGGTCGCGTTGGTGATAACCAGCAGCATCGGGATCAGCAGCCCGGAGACTCCAACGGGGATAGCTTCGAAGATCCACATGACGCAGGCCCAGACCGTGACCGCGAGCGCCGCTTGACCCGCTGCCGATAGTCCCTTCAACGGGGGCATGACAAAAAGGATTGCCAGGAACAGCAGCCACGCCAGTGCGAAGCCGAGGAGCGCCTTGCCGGGGCGCATACCTGCGGCGACTATGTTGGCGCGCACGGAGCGTGGGAGATTCGGACCCAGTCCCGCCTTGTCCGCAACCAGGTCAGCGCGTTGCGTAATCTCGCTCATCCCTTACTCCTCCTCGTTGATATAGCTAGGAGGGCCACCTACTCTGCGATGGGCTCGAGAGGGCCGAGCCAATTGAGCAGGTCGATGAAGACCTGCGGCGACGCTGGTTTGAAAGCTGCGATATTGATCCTCTTCAGGACGGCCTTGCCGTCCTCGGTCGAGTCAAGGGCCACGAGCGTGTCACGCAGCTTGGCGACCTGGGCCGGTGAGATCTTCCGCGAAGCGATCATTGGCGTGTTCGGAACTTCGGGACTGATCGCGATCACCCGACCGCCCTTCTTCTCCCAGGTCCGGCCTGCGGGGGAAAACGACGCCACGACTCCGACATCGAAGAAATTGTTCTCCATCGACCAGGCGATTGCCGCCTGGTCGCGCATCGCCTTCACCTGTTCTCTTGCCATCGTGATTTTGTTGTCGCGCAACATGGCGTTGGCGATCCGCCACATGTACGCGTAGCGATCCGGAGTGACGATTCGCTTACCCCGGACGTCGGCGATTGTCTTCAGTGGGGAATCCTTGTTGACTATGAAAAGTGCGTGCGCCGGCTCCCTCGAAACGACGACCGGGTTGTAGCCGTAGTCGCGAACCGCCTGCGCCAGCACGTCTGCCGGTCGAGACAGGACAAGCGCGTAGGCCCCAGTTTCCACGGAGCGCTGCAATAGTTGGATGTCACGGACCGCGACCATCGTTAGGCGGATGCCGAGCGCTCTTTCGGCGATCTTGGTGAAATCCTCCCAGCGAAGGAAGATTTCGGTTGCGTCGAGATTGCCGGACCCGCCCTCGTTGATGGCAAAGATGAGCTGCGCTTGGTCTCCCTTGGCACCGGCCTTTTGAGCGAAGGCGCTCGCGCTCGCGGCCAGCGTGACGGCGCACAGCAAGAAGGGGATCCAGATGGGATGGACAGGGGCAACCGCTTTCGTCATTTGTCCTCCATCCTTGCGCGTTCGGCGGCGCCGGCGTATTCAAAGCCGTTCCTGTTGTAGATGGCCGCTGCGGCGTCGCTGCGTATGAAATCGATCCAGGCTAGCGCGGCCGCCTGATGGGGTGCGTTGCGTATCAGGGAGATTGCGAGTTCGTCGCGAAAGTTGCCCTCGTTTGGAAGCCTTACATAGTCGAAGTGCTTAGGCATGTGGCTCTTGAGATATTCGCCGAAGTGGTAGTACATTGGGGCGACATCCGCCAAGTCGTCGTAGATGAACTGCGGGTTTTCCCGATGGTGCACGGTGGTTGGGGAAATCGTCGTGCTCTTCTTCAGGATGAGCTCCGGAAACTGTGCGCCTCCCTGAGCGCGCAACGTATTTGAGTAGCTCTCGTATGAGGCGGGTTCGCGAACTGGGGAAGAGATAGCTACGCGTACGTCGTCGCGCATCAGGTCCGGAATCCCGCGGATGGCTTTCGGATTCCCGGCGCGGACCAGAAGCACCACCCCCCGGTTGCGGGTATACACGGACCAGCCGTCGATATACCCGGACTTGCGCAGCCTGCGCTGCTGACGGGGGCCCGTCATGAAGACATCGGGCCAGAACGTATCCGGGCGCACATCGATCCAGTAGTTACCGAGAACCAACTGACCCGAGTCCATGGCATCGATCAGACGGCCGGGCGGAGTTGTTGCGTAGAAGATCCGGTCGACTTTCGCGTCGCGATGGCGCGGCTGTGTCCTAATCCATTCGCGAAACGCCGGCAGGAGGTCAGGAAAGACCCGGTACTGGTTCCCCGCCATGAAGATGACTAGGCTGGGATCCTGGACGCTGCCGTGAAGGTCGAGGACCACATTCGACTTCTCGGAGACGTACGGTCTCGCCTGCGGTGGCAGATCCCGAGGCAGCTCCGCGGGCCACTCCATCGCTCCCCACGTCTGAGCCAGGCCCGATCGCGGAAGGCTGCACCAAAGCGCCGCGGCCATTCCTACGAAGAACCAATTGCCACGGTGAAGCATTTGCCATCCCCCGGTCTTGGACCAGGGACCCGCGTGCCTGCCTTGATCGCCCCAGGGTCCCTGCAGCGGATCAAGTCCGCGCCAAGGGAATCTAACTAAGCTGGGCGATTAAATCGTGTCGGGCATTCAAGACACTTGCTGTAAGGTATTCCCGAAAAAGGAACCGGCGCAGTTCGAGACCGCTACTGGGTCTCGATGTGCGCCGGGTTGCTGGCGGAGGAACTCTGGAGAAACCGGTCAGGCAGTGGCGCTTGGGCAGCCGAACCTTGCACGGATATCGCGCATGCCTTCATCGTCCCCCAGTCCTGTGCCGAAGGCGCTGAGAGGCGTATTCGTTTCCTTGGCCAGGGCCATGCGGTAGTAGTCGAGCGACTCGGCCAGGGCTTGGCAGGCGGCTGGCCCTTCGTTGAGGCGGTTGCGTTCATTCGCCAATTGAAGCGAAATCTTGCTTGCCGACCAATAGTCCTGGGCATGGGCGAGCGAGGGCAAAGCCTGCTCTAGCGCGTCGGAGAGATTGCCCTGCGAACCAGCGGACGAGGACTCGATCGCCCCAAAAGCAAGCAGAAGGGCGGTCATCAGATACTTGGTGCGTGTTTTCATGGTTCCTCCGTACTTCACGATCGGTGCTCGGCTGCGGGTGCCGCCGGGTCTGATGTCCTACTAAGCAACTGTGATGCCAGGTCGCCTGCCTGCTCGCGCTAGGGGCAAACTGTGACCTATTCACGCGGTGCCGGGCCATGCGCGCGAAGGGCGGGGTCCGAGCAAATGTAGCTGCATCAAGGCGATAGCTGCCGTTCTGGACCGCTCAGGGCTCAAGGGCGTCCGGTCTATAATCGAGCCATCCAATAGGACGGCCGTTGTCCGTTTGCCAACTGGGCGCGGACAGCCCGGGTAGGAGTTTCGCCATGCGACTCAGCGACGAGCAGATCGAGCGCTTTGAACACGACGGGTTTCTGTTCTTCCCGGCCCTGTTTCGGCCCGAGGAGATCAAGGTGCTGACCGACGAGGTCCCGAGACTCTATGCCCAGCACCGGCCCGAGAACGTCCGAGAGAGGGGCAGCGAAGCGGTGCGCACCAATTTTGCGGCGCACCTGTACAGCCTGCCCTTCGCCAGGCTCGCCCGCCATCCGCGGATGGTGGAACCGATCATGCAGATTTTCGGCGAAGACGTCTACATGCACCAGTTCAAGATCAACGGCAAGATGGCCTTCGACGGCGACGTCTGGCAGTGGCATCAGGACTACGGCACGTGGAAGAACGACGATTGGATGCCCGAGGCCCGCGCTATGAACGTCGCGATATTTCTCGACGAAGTGAATGAGTTCAATGGGCCGCTCATGCTGATTCCTGGCAGCCACAAGCGCGGCGTGCTCGAGGCCAGGCACGATACGTCGACGACCAGCTACCCCCTTTGGACAATCGACCACGAAACGATTGCGAAGCTGGTGGAGCGCGGGGGCATCGTTGCGCCCAAGGGTATCGCCGGATCGATGATTCTGTTTCATTCGTGCCTGGTTCACGCTTCGACTTCGAACCTTTCCCCCTGGAACCGGGTAAGCGTGTATTTGAGCCTGTGCGCGGTATCGAACCATATCCGGCGCTTCAAGCGGCCCGAATACATCGCACATCGCGACTTCACTCCGCTGCGATGTCTGCCGGACGATTGTCTGTTGAAGGAGTGCGAGGTACCCCTTCCTTGGAAAGACGGCACGCCCGCAGAGGCGCTGAAACCGCTGATCGCAGCATAACCGCCATGAATCTGTACGCGAAGCTGCAGGAGCGCGAAGCACAGGGCAAGCCGCTGCGCGTTGGCGTGATCGGTGCGGGCAAGTTCGCGGCGATGTACCTTGCGCAGGCGCCGCGCACACCCGGGGTGCATATCGCCGGGATAGCGGATCTTTCGCCTGCGGGCGCGCGCGCCAACCTCGACCGGGTGGGATGGCATGCGGAAAGCTACGCCGCAGCCTCGCTCGACGCTGCCTTCAAGGAACGCCGTACGCACTTGTCGGAAGACTGGGAAGCGCTGGTGTCTCATCCGTTCATCGACATCGTGATCGAGGCGACGGGAAACCCGGTCGCTGCCGTCACCCATGCGCTTTCCGCGTTCGGCCACCGCAAGCATGTCATCATGGTTACTGTGGAGGCGGACGCGGTTTGCGGGCCGTTGCTGGCGAAAAAGGCGCGGGAGGCCGGAGTCCTCTACAGCCTTGCCTACGGCGACCAGCCCGCGATCATCTGCGATCTCGTCGACTGGGCTCGTGCTGCAGGGTTTTCCGTGGTTGCCGCAGGGCGCGGCCACAAGTGGATGCCTCATTTCGCTCAATCGACCCCGGAGACGGTATGGGAGCACTACGGGCTCACGGGTGAGCAGGCCCGAGTCGGCGGCCTGAATCCGAAGATGTTCAACTCCTTCCTTGACGGCTCGAAGCCCGCTATCGAATGCACCGCCGTGTGCAACGCTACCGGCCTGACCCCGGCTCCGGGCGGCTTGAGCTATCCGAGCGCGTCGGTCGACGCCATTCCTGCGATCATGCGCCTCCGATCCGAAGGCGGGTGCCTGCATCACAAGGGGCAGGTCGAGGTGGTTTCGTCGCTCGAGCGCGACGGGCAGGCAATCCCCTACGACATTCGCTTCGGCGTCTGGGTGGTGTTTGAAGGGGAAACCGACTACATTCGTCGCTGTTTCATGGAATACGGCGTTCGTACCGACCCCTCCGGGCGCTACGCGTGCATGTATAAGCGTTGGCACCTAATAGGCCTCGAAGTCGGAATTTCGGTGGCCTCGGTCGGGGTCAGGGGGGAGGCGACCGGTTCGGCGACCGGTTTTCGCGCCGATGCGGTCGCGAGCGCGAAGCGCGACCTGAAGGCGGGGGAAATGCTTGACGGGGAAGGGGGTTACACGGTTGTCGGCCGGCTGATGCCGGCGGAGGAGTCGCTCCGCTTGGGTGCACTGCCGTTGGGGCTCGCGCATCAGGTCAAGTTGCTCAACCCGGTGCGGGCGGGCACCCCGGTCCTCTGGGCAGACGTCGCCCTGGACGCCTCGATCGACGCCGTGCGGTTGCGTCGCGAGATGGAGGCAGCCTTCACTGTGCCCCGACAGCGTGCAGCCTGACAAGAAACCGGTAAGATGCCAGTGTAACGGTCTGGAATTGCTCGCAATTCCGTTGCAGATATAGTGTAATGCGGTTTCCAAGGGAGGGAGCGGGCCGTATGCTGCCGTCCTATTCCGGCCAAGGGAAGAACCAATGAAAACGACGTCTAGGCCGCTTACTCTGGTCCACGATTCGATCGAGGCCAAGCTCGCGCCCTTGAAGATACTGGTTATCGACGACCAGTCCACGGGGCGGATTGTTCTGAGCGAAATCATGAGGGGGCTGGATGCCAGCCTTGAGGTCACCACGTTCGCCGACCCGCTGGAGGCGATCGAGTTCGCACGCAGGCACGCTGTCGACATGGTGCTCACGGACTACAAGATGCCGAACCTCGACGGAATCGAGGTCATCCGCCGGCTGCGCCGAATCTTCGGCTACGAAGACGTTCCTATTGTCTGCATCACGGTGGTGAGCGACCGCGAGGTCCGCTATCGCGCCCTGGAAGCGGGAGCGACGGATTTTCTTATCCGGCCCATCGATCGGCTGGAATGCGGAGCGCGGTGTCGCAATCTCCTGAGCCTGCGGCGGCACGAGATCCTAAAGAAGAACCGTACGCGGATCCTCGAGCAGAAGATAGACGAAGCTACCCGCGAGCTGCGGCGACGCGAGGTCGAGACCTTGTTCCGGCTCGCAAAGGCGGCCGAGCAACGCGACAAGGTGACCGGAATGCACCTGGTGCGCATGGCCAAATATTCCGCGCTGATCGCGAAGGGTGTAGGACTGTCCTCCGCCGAACAGGATGCGATCGAGCTTGCTGCGCCGATGCACGACATCGGAAAGATCGGCATTCCCGATCGCATTCTGCAGAATCCGGGAAGGCTCGACGGCAACGACTTGCGGGTGATGCAGTCGCATGCGCGTATCGGCTACGACATGCTCAAGGACAGCTCGTCCGGCTACCTGCAGATGGCGGCCGTGATCGCGCTTGGTCATCACGAGAAGTACGACGGCAGCGGCTATCCCACCGGCTTGAGGGGCGAACATATCCCGCTGGAGGCACGAATCGTCGCGATCGCGGACGTATACGATGCCCTGACCTCGGTGCGTCCTTACAAACCGGCCTGGCCGGTCGAGGAAGCGCTCGCGTACATGGACGAGCACGCGGGCGGGCACTTCGATCCGAAGCTCGTGGAAATCCTCGCGCGCGAGCGTGAGGAGGTGCTGTCCATCGGCGAGCGGTTCGCGGACCAGCTGGCGGAGTAGCCGCGAGCGGGTACCATGACGCAGAAGAAATTGGCGCTTTCTGGCTTGCGGGTTGAGCGCTCTGCTGGCGAGGATACGGAGCGCGAGCAGGCACTCGTGCGGCTGGTGGTGGGCGCCGTACTGTTCCTGTACCTTCTGCCCGCAGCGTTCGTCGAGCCGCACGGCCAGACCGATTTCCTTTTCCTGGTAGCGCTGGTCTGCTACCTGGTCTTTGCGTGCGCCATATACGGCTGGATCCGCTTTTCGCCCGCTCCTTCACCGGCGCGACGCATATGCGTGTCGGTGCTCGACGTGAGCGCCGCTACGTTCTTCATGTTCAACACCGCGGAGTACGGCGCGCCGCTGTACGCCGTGTACTTGCTGATTATTTTCGGGCACGGCTTCAGGTATGGTAAGCCGTATCTCTATACCGCGCTGCTACTCAGCACTTGCGGCTTCGCGCTGGTGCTAACGTTCAACGAGTATTGGATCGCGAACCGCACGCTCGGCATCGGTTTGATGGTAGGTATGATCCTGTTGTCGCTCTTCGTCGGGACACTGGTTACGCGACTGTTCGATTCCCTGCATCGGGAGGAGGCCGCGAATCAGGCGAAGCGGCGATTCCTTTCGACTGTAAGCCACGAGATGCGCACGCCGCTCAACGCCGTCATCGGGATGAACGATTTGCTGCGGGACACGCCTCTGAATCAGGAGCAGTCGGAGATGGTCAAGGCGATGCATGAGGCGTCGCAATCGCTGCTCAAGCTCATCGAGGATGTGCTCGACATCTCCAAGATCGAGGCCGGCAAGGTCAACATCGAGGAGACCGATTTCGACCTTCACAGCCTGGTCAACGGCACGGCCGTCGTGCTCGGGCCGCAAGCCGAGATCCGCGGCCTGCAGTTCAGGGCCCACGTCATGCCTGAGGTGCCGCACGCGCTGCGGGGCGATCCGTATCATCTTCGCCAAGTGCTCTACAACCTCATCGGGAACGGCATCAAGTTCACCCAGGCGGGCGGCGTTACGCTCACGGTATCGAGCCTGGGAGAGAGCGAGCACGCTGTCCGCCTGCGATTCGCCATCGAGGACACGGGCATCGGCATTGCACCCGAGGTTCAGGAGCGAATCTTCGAGAGCTTTACCCAGGCCGACGATTCGACTACGCGCCGCTATGGCGGGACCGGTCTGGGAACCACGATCTCCAAGCAGTTGGTTGAGATGATGGGAGGGCAGATCGGCCTGCGAAGCACGCTGGGTAAGGGCAGCACGTTCTGGTTCGAGCTGCAATTCAGGAAGCAGGCCGAAGGTCAACTTCCCGAGGCCTCATTCCGGTTGAACGATGTCCGTATCATGCTGCTCGGTTTCGCGGATGCGGAGCTGCGAATCCTTGAACACGATCTCACGACCTGGGGAGCCCGGACCGGGCGCGAGGCAGGTCTGGAAGCGGCTGCGGCGCGGCTGGGTGAGGCCCAGTCGCTGGGCCATCCGTATCACCTGGTGCTGGTTCGCGAGTCCGAAGAGATCAATCCGGCACGCGTCCTCGGACGGCTACGCAGCGCGCGCGGCCACAAGTATCCTCCTCTGGTGCTTTGTGCCCGAGGCGCATCTCAAGCCCGCAGCAGCGAGGCGCTCGCCAACGGGTTCGCGGCGGTGCTGGAATTCCCCCTCAAGAAGCGGCTGCTATTCAACGCCATACACTCGGCCACGGCGGTTCAGGAGAGCCAGGAAGGGGTCATCTCGCTCAGCGACTACTACGCGGCCCGCGACGCCAACAAGCGCCGCTATCAGATCCTGGTTGCGGAGGACAACGCCGTCAACCAGCGTGTCATTCTGGGAATTCTCGAGCGTGCGGGCCACAGGGTCCGGGTCGTGGGGGACGGGGAACAGGCTCTCGACGTCCTGGAAAACGAACGGTTCGACGTGGTCATTATGGACCTCAACATGCCCGAGCTCGGCGGACTGGACGCCGCGAGGGCCTACCGCTTCATGGATCCGGAGGCAGCACACGTCCCGATCATCATGCTTTCGGCAGATGTCACTTCGGAAGCTAGAAAGGAGTGCGAAGAGGCCGGAATCGACGCCTTCTTGTCCAAGCCGGTGGAGGCGCGCCGGCTCCTCGATACTATCGCCAATCTGATCGCGAAGCGGGCGAGCGATCAGGCGGCCGCCGTCGACGGGCACGATGAGGCTCAGGCGGTCATCAACCCCGCGGCGCTCGCCGAGCTCGAGCTCATCGGCTCGGGCAGCAATTTCATGCCGGAGCTGGTCAACGGGTTCATCCAGGATGGCGAAGCGCTGCTAAGGCAGATGGAAGCCGCGGTTGCTGCCAAACAGTTCGACACGCTGAAGGATCTCGTGCACGCCATGAAGGGGTCGGCGGTAACCCTGGGCGCGGATCAGCTGTGCAAGACCTGCGTCGGTATCAACGCGCAAACGAGCTTCGAACTCGAAGCGAGCGGAGCGCGGGCGCTGAAGATTGTACGCGAGCATTTCCAGCAGACGTGCGCATCGCTGCTCGAATACCTCAAGAAGAGCCAGAGCGCGGCGCGCTAGGTGGAGGGGCGCCCGCGGCATTGCCGACGTGGCGCGTGCGCGCCACTACCTGCCGCCCGACCGGTCGTGCGGGCGGCAAGCGGCGGTCAGCGCACTGCGCGGCGGGTTCCGCGAGTAGTGCGTCAGTTTGACGGCGCGTTATGCCGTGGCGAGCTGCGCCTCTTCGACGGGCTCCGCCGCTGCAGAAACCTGCGGCGCGCGCTTGAGCTGCGAGCGTCCAAGACGGCTCATCAG
>Ga0335084_10005562_pt1 | contig 12474 bp, 11 predicted proteins | sample Lox_Sample_44_FD_206721 | JGI IMG/M metagenome (GOLD analysis project Ga0335084, IMG submission 206721) | Soil microbial communities from Loxahatchee National Wildlife Refuge, Florida, United States - Lox_Sample_4.4 | ecosystem: Environmental > Terrestrial > Soil > Wetlands | place: USA...
CCGGACCGGGGCGCAAGCGCATAGGACCAGCATGCCGGCGCAGCCGAAAATCGTGGCGTTCAGGGATGTCATCATGTTGGGTTCCTATCCGCTGGCTTGGGAAAAACGATAGGGTGGGCGGCTTTCGGCCGCAATCATCTCATCATGGGCCGCGCGCCCGCCAATCCTTGCAGGGATTTCGCATCGGGATCCAACACCACGCCGCGCTCGGTCACGATAACGTCGATCAGGCGCGCCGGGGTCACGTCAAAAACCGGATTCCAGGCGTCGATCAGGCGGCCTTCCTGCAAGAAATAATCGCCGAGCAGTTCTTTTTTGTCGCGCTCCTCGATCGCTATGGCTTCGCCCGAGGCGGTACCCCAGTCGATGGTCGAAGTCGGCGCGACGACCATGAATTTGACTCCATGATGGCGTGCGTTCACGGCCAGGGAATAAGTGCCGATCTTGTTGGCCGTATCGCCGTTGGCGGCGATGCGGTCCGCACCGACGATCACCCATTGCACCGCGCCCGAGCGCATCAGATAAGCCGCCGCCGAATCGGCGATGAGGGTGGCGGGAATCCGATCCTGATCCAATTCCCACGCGGTCAGACGCGCACCTTGCAACCAGGGGCGGGTCTCGGCGGCGTAGACCTTTTTCAGGCCCGCTTTCCAGCCACTACGGATCACGCCCAGGGCGGTGCCATAGCCACCGGTGGCGAGCGAACCGGTGTTGCAATGGGTGAGCACGCCGCTCGCCCCGCCCAAAAGAGCCGAACCCAACTCGCCCATGCGGCGGTTGGCGGCGATGTCGTCGTCATGGATGGCCGTGGCCGCACCAAGCAGCGCTACGCAGGGATCGCCTTCGGCCAGTGCGATGACTTCCCGCATACGGTCTATTGCCCAGCAAAGATTCACTGCCGTCGGGCGTGAAGCGGCTAGAACATCCAGATCTTGCCGGATCGATTCCTTCCAGTTGCCCGAATCCTGGCGATAGCGTTCTCGGGCGGCCAATACCACGCCGTAGGCGGCGGCGATACCGATGGCCGGCGCGCCGCGCACGCGCATGCTGGCAATGGCCTCGGCCACGCTTTGCGCCGTGGTGCAGGTTTCATATTCGATCACCGCAGGCAGCTTGCGCTGGTCCAGCACGCGCAAGCCATCGTCGACCCATTGCAGCGCGCGCACGGAGTCGTTTGCGGATTGGATTTGCGAACCGGGAGCCATATGATCGAGTAGGGATGGTAAGAGTTATTCTAAATTGCGCATTTTAAAGTGCCGCGCCGCAGAGGCCAAACACTTGTAGGCACGACACCGTTGGCTGAGACTGACCGGGCACTAATTTCCTCGTACTCGGTCGAATTGTTCGGGCATGGCCCGTTAAGTCACGGAGTGATCCAGCTCTTTATATCGGTTTGAAAGGAGACATTTTGCCAACCCCGAGAACTCCGTGAGCCTTTTCACTGCTTGCTGGAATCTTAATTGTGTTGAGAACGAACCCTTGTTCGGGAAGGGGGTGCCCATGGTGATGGAAATTTACCTCTGGCTGTGGACGCGCTTCAACCCCAAAAGCTGCCTCAAGAAAGCCGCGCATCGCCTTGGATTGGCCGCGTTGTTCACGCTTCCTTTGATTTACGCGAACTTCGATCTCATCAAGAGAGGCTTCCACCCGTCGGAACCGGCTCCGACCATTCAGATTGGACAACCGAGCGGCGTTGACGGGATTGACGAGAGCGACCGATAGGTTTGGCGATCCTCATCGGTCTCGCCTCACTCCTCTGTCGAGCGGCCGCGGCGCTGGCGTACGGCCTCGAACAGCAGGATGCCGGTCGCGACCGAAAGGTTGAGGCTTTCGACCTGGCCGTACATGGGAATCTTGATGAGGAAGTCGCAATGTTCCCGGGTCAGGCGGCGCAGGCCCTTGCCTTCCGCGCCGACCACCAGAGCCAGAGGAATATCAAGGTCGGTTTCGTATACGCTCTGACCCGCCTCGCCCGCCGCGCCCGCGATCCAGATTCCGCCTTCTTTGAGCCAGACCAGTGCCCGCGCCAGGTTGGTGACCTTGTAGATCGGCATGGTTTCCGCCGCCCCCGAGGCCACTTTAGCAACGGTGGGCGTAATCCCCACCGCCTGATCCTTGGTGATGATGACACCCTGAACTCCCGCGGCATCCGCCGTACGGAGACAAGCCCCGAGATTGTGAGGATCCTGAACGTGATCCAGTACCAGGAAAAAGCCCTTGCCGGCGCAGTGCTCGAGCGCGTCCTGCAAATCCGCCTCGCCCAACTCACAAGGCATATCCAGTTCGACGACGACGCCCTGATGATTGCGGCCTTCGGCCAGGCTGTCGAGCTGCTTGCGGTTGGCCGGATGAATCGTCACGCCCAACCCTTCGAGCGCTTGTTTCATCTTGGCGATGCGTCCGTCCATCCGCTGGACGTCCAGCCAGGCGGCGATCAGCTTGTCGGGCGTATGCTCGAGGGCGGCGGCAACCGCATGAAGGCCGACGATCCGGCGCGTCGACCTCATTTCTTGCCGCGTCTTCTGCGCGAGCGGCGTGGCGCGCCTTCCCCGGGCTTTTCCCGTTTGACCTGCTTGATCAATTCGAAATCCATTTTGCGCTCGTCCAGATCGACGCGCGCGACGATCACCCGGACCGCATCGCCCAGGCGGTAGGTGACCCCGCTGCGCTCTCCCAGCAGGCGGTGTCCGATGGGATCGTAATGGAAATAGTCCCTGTCGAGAGTCGAGATATGCACCAGGCCCTCGACGAATATGTCGGTCAGCTCCACGAAAAAGCCGAACGAGGTGACTGCCGAGATCACCCCCGGGAATTCTTCGCCTAGCTTGGACTGCATGTATTCGCATTTCAGCCAGCTCACCACATCGCGGGTCGCCTCGTCCGCCCGGCGTTCGGCGGCGGAACAATGCTCGCCGAACAGGGTCATGTCGTTCACGGAAAAACCGAACTCTTCCGCCGGCCTGCCTTCGAGCCCGTGCTTAATGGCGCGATGGATGAGCAGGTCGGGATACCGCCGGATGGGGGAGGTGAAATGGGTGTAGCCTTCCAAGGCCAGGCCGAAATGGCCCTTCTTCTCCGGGCTGTAGACCGCCTGGGACAGCGAGCGCAGCAGCACCGTCTGAATCAGATGTGCATCCGGCCGGTCGGCGATCTTGTCCAGCAGGGCACAATAGTCGGTGGGTTGAGGCTTTTCGCCCCCGCCCAGATGCAGGCCCAGTTCTCCGAGAAAGCTGCGCAGATCCGTCAGCTTTTCTGCGGACGGGCCGTCATGTATGCGCAGCAGATGCGGGATTTTAGCCCGCGCGAGATACTTTGCGGCGGCCGTATTGGCGGCGAGCATGCACTCCTCGATCAGGCGGTGTGCGTCATTGCGTACCACCGGCACGATGGTCGCGATCTTTCTGTCCTCGCCGAAAATGATCCGCGATTCCTGGGTGTCGAAGTCCATTGCCCCGCGGTTTTCCCGTGCCATCCGCAGAAGCTTATAGACCTGGTACAGCTCTTCCAGATGGGGAACCAGATTCTTGCGCGTGTGCCGCAGGTTCTGATCGCCGTCGACCAGGATTTTCGCGACCTCGTTGTAGGTGAGCCGGGCATGGGAGCGCATGACGGCGGGATAAAACTTGGAGCGGTTGATCTTGCCTTCGGCGTTGAGGAGCAGCTCGCAGACCATGCACAACCGGTCTTCATTCGGATTGATGGAGCAAAGCCCGTTGGAGAGGATTTCCGGCAGCATGGGAATGACCTGCTCCGGGAAATAGACGGAGGTGCCGCGTTTGTGGGCTTCCTGATCGAGCGCGGTGCCCGGGGCGACATAGTGCGACACGTCGGCGATGGCGACATAGAGCTTCCAGCCTTTCGAAGTGCGCTCGCAATAGACGGCATCATCGAAATCTCGTGCGTCCTCTCCGTCGATCGTCACCAGGGGTAGCTTTCTTAGGTCGACGCGCCCGGCTTTGGCTTCTTCGGGAACCAGGCGGCCCAGACCCGATATCTCGCCCAGCACGGGATCCGGCCAGGTATTCGGCAAATCGTGAGCCCGAATGGCGACTTCGATCTCCATGCCGGGGGCCATGTGATCGCCCAAGACCTCGACGACCTTGCCGATCGGCTCTCGTCGCCGTGTGGGCTGTTCGATGATTTCCGCGACCACGATCTGGCCCGGCGCGGCCTGCCCCACGTAATCCTCCGGGATCAGGATATCGCGGGGGATATATTTGCTGTCTGGGACTACGAAGGCGATGCCGCTCTCCACGTACAGCCGACCGACCAGGCGATTTGTGTTGCGCTCCAGGACCTCGACCACTGCGGCTTCGCGCCGCCCGCGCCGATCGACGCCCTGCACGCTGACCACCGCCCGGTCCTCGTGGATCAGGAGGCGCATCTCCTTGGGCGAGATGAACAGATCGTCGCCTCCCTCATCGGGCCGCAGGAAACCGAACCCGTCCGGATGTCCGATCACCCGTCCGGTGATCAGATCCTTGTGGTTGATATAGCAATAACGGTCGCGTCGGTTTCTGAGCAACTGGCCGTCGCGCTCCATGGCGTTGAGGCGGCGGCGCAGAGATTCGATATCCTCCTCTTCGCTCACGCCGAGCAGGCCGGCCAGTTCCTCCAGCCGGAGAGGGACGCCCTGTTCCTTGACGACCTGGAGAATGAGTTCGCGGCTGGGAATGGGCCGCGCGTATTTTTCCGCCTCGCGTTCGGCGAAGGGATCTTTGAATTTGGAGTTGCCGGCCTTCGTCTTGGAAGGAGATGTCATCGATCGGTGGTCCTGTAATGGCGGTCACGGTGAATGAGCCGTCCTGATTTCCGGAGAGGGAAACCGCGCTCAACCGGACAATGATAATGCAGTTGAAGACATTTGGGGGTATAAACCCCACGAACGAAGGCGAAAACCGGATGAAGGAGGGTGCTCGATGAGCCGATTCGGCCGATCCGTGTTGAGTCAACGGCGTTTTCCCAGGATGATGAACGGACGACCGATAGCCGTAAACCGGAGTCGACGATGTTCCCGGATTTCAAGGCCGGCATTTTGCTGGCCGCGATCTTGAACTGCTGCGCGATGAGTCCAGGAAAACCTTCTGAAACCGATTTGGAAACCAGCGTCTGCGGCTTTCTGAACGAGCCTCTGGCGTTCTGGTCCTTCAAGGAGGCGGCGGGCCGGCCGAATGCCGGGCGCGTGGCCGGTGTTCCGGGCGTCGAACGGGTTTCGTTCACTACCCGCGACGGCCGGGTTTTGGGCGGCTACCGACTGCGCCACGCCAAGCCCCGCGGTTATCTTTTGGTTGCCCAGGGCAACGCCATGCTGGCCGATCAGATCATGGGCGTGCTGGCGTTCTTTCGCGATTCGGGACTCGAGGTTTACGTTTACGACTACCGGGGCTATGGACTTTCCGAGGGTAAAAGCCGGCTCAAAGCCATCGTTTCCGATTATCGGGAGATCGTCGCCGCCCTGAACGGACAGGGCTACGGCCGCCGCTATCTGTACGGCATGTCCATGGGCGGTGTCATTCTGTTGGATGCCGTCGGCCCAACCGGGGAGTATGACGCCCTGGTGGTGGACTCCTCCCCCAGCCGGATTTCCAATCTGGGTTGTCCAGAGGAATACGATCCCGTGCTCAATCTCCCTCCGGACGGGGCCAAGCTCATGCTTATCCTCGGTTTGCGGGATCGGGTGGTGCCGTCTTGGGAAATCGAGGCGATGGCAAAAACCGTTCGGGAACGCGGCGGTTTCGTGTTGGAATCCCCCGAGTTCGCCCATCCGCTGCAGGACCTCGACCCCGCAATCCGGCGCCGACGCTTTCAGGCGATAGCGGATTTTCTGGCGCGATGAACCGGCCCGCGGCACTTCTGCTGTGCCTGCTGTGCTGTGCCTGCGCGGGACCGATGAAAGCTCCTCCCCTCCGCGTGGAAGGCGGGCCTTGTTCCTCGATCTATGTGGTTAACCACGGCAAACACGCGGGACTGATCCTCCGACCCGCGGACATTCCCCGGGGGCTTTTGCCGGAAAGCGCGGATTTCCCTGGAGCGGACTATCTGGAACTGGGTTGGGGCGATTGGGATTATTACCAGGCGGATGCCCCCGGTCTCTGGCTGACCCTCAAAGCCGCCCTCTGGCCTACCGCCAGCGTGGTTAATGTGGTCGGCATCAAAGGCTCCGTCGCGGGCCGGTACGCCGGCTATGAAATCATCCGGCTCGAGCTGGAACCATCCGCATTCGCGGGGCTCGTAGCTTACATCCACCGAGGCTTCGTCAGGCGCGGGGCGGAGAAGGCCGCGCCGGTCGGGCCAAGGCATTACGGCGACAGTCTCTTTTATCCCGCCCGGGGGCGATTTCATATTTTCAACACCTGCAATACCTGGGTGGCGCGTGCCCTGGAGGCGGCCGGTTATCCCATGGGCATTTTTCGCCCGATCACGGCGGATCAGCTGATGGCTAAGGTGCGCCGGTTTGCCGGCAAACCAGCGGGTGGTTCAGAAATACGACCGCAGTTCGTTCTCCCGCTCGCATCCGCATCGTGAGCGCGGCGTCAATTTCAAGACGGCCTTTTCAATCTTGAGGCGAGTTCTCCAGATTCTCGGTCAACCTGACCGTTGTGCCGGGCCAGACTGACTACAATGGGTATGCCGTAGGCGCATTTTTTCTGCGGTCGTGCCCGAATCGGGGTGCCCTGTTCTACACGCATCTAGCGCGGAGGCGTTTATGCGAATACAAGAAACGACGTTAAGCGGGTTTTGGGCCCCTTTGGGCACTCTGTTGCACGGCATCGACAGAAAAACAATCGGCCTGCTGGCGACGTTCGCGGTCTTGATTTTGTTTGGTGATAGCCTTTTGCCGCTGCTCGGAGATGGCTTGCATCTCCTGCTCGAAGTGATCGAATCGTCGTTGGAGCACTCCCTGGAGTCATCCTTTGGTCTGACGCCAAGACAAGCGCAAATCAGCATCGCTTGGACTGGCTTGGCGTTAGTCGTCTGGTTATCCTGGTACCTGTCGCGCAAGGCCTATAACGCCGCGCGGCGCGCCTTCGCCGTCGCCCAGATGCGCTGGTGCGCGCTAAAGGGCTCGGCCAAGGCCGCCTGGGGTCATGTCGGCTGGATTCGAGTCGCCGTCATGGTCGGCGCGATGGGGGCGACGCTTTATTTATTCATCTGAGGCGTGCGAGCTTTCACTTCGTGTCTCGGTTAGGAAGGTGCGTCATACAGGCCACGGCCTTTTCGCGGGCGTAAAAGAATGAGAGTCTAATGATTTCCTGACACCGCCGCCGGAGGCAATCGATGAGTACATTTGCGCATATTTTGAGAACGAACCTCAACCACTTTCTGTTCGGGGTTCTGGCCATAATACCCCTCTACATCGTGGTTCAGATCTTCGTCTGGCTCGTCAACTTCGTGCTGAGTACCGTGTTCAACCTTCAGCAACGGACAGGGTATTATTCGATCACGATCGGCGTGTTCGTTGGCGTTTACGCGTTGTTGGCGTACATCGGTTACGAAATCGCCAAACACCGGCGCTCGCTGATCCTGTCCGTCTTCGATTTGGTCATCGGCCGGGTGCCGTTCTTCAATACCGTCTACCGGGTGACCACGAAGGTCATCGACATGTTCCGCGGTCGGGGCGATCATCCCGCCCGGGAAGTGGTGTATGTGGAATACCCCAAGGACGGTGTGTGGGTGCCCGCTTACGTGACCAACCGGGAGGGCGACCGCTATGTGCTCTATATCCCCACTTCGCCGAATCCCACCAACGGCTTCACCGTGATCGTCCATCAGTCCAAGGTGGTCAAGTCGGAACTGGATTTCGAGGACGTGACCAGCTTCGTGGTCAGCGTCGGCTCGGATTATCCCAAATCCCATGAAGCCTCGGGGCTGCCCCGCTGACGAGGCGAACAACCGTCCGCGCCATGAAGTGCGACGCTAGCCGGCGGGCGGATCGGCGTACTGATAGATCGGGCTGATCAGGCTTCCGGGCGGCAGGGTGATGAGTTGCTTGATGATGCCGTCGTTGAGCGCATAAACCCAGCCGTGCAGGACGGGACGTTGTTCCAGTTTCCAGGCGTGCTGGATGATCGAAGTGTGGGACAGGCGTTGAACCTGCTCGATGATATTGAGCTCCACCAGCCGGTTGGCCTGCTGTTCGTGGGTGTCGAGGGACTCGATTTCGGACTGGTGCAGGCGGTAAACGTCCTTGATGTGCATCAGCCACTTGTTGACCAGCGGCAGGTCGGAGCGCTGCTTGCCCAGCGCCGCCTTGATGCCGCCGCAATTGTAATGGCCGCAGACGATCACATGCTTGACCTTGAGCACGTCGACCGCGTACTGCAAGACGCTCAGGCTGTTGAAGTCGGTGGTGATGACCTGGTTGGCGATGTTGCGGTGCACGAAGATCTCGCCGGGCTCCGCATTGACGATGATCTCCGCCGGCACCCGGCTGTCCGCACAGCCGATCCAAAGGAATTCAGGGGTCTGGTCTTTGGCGAGCCGTTCGAAATACTCCGGCTCCCTGATGATTTTCTCTTCGGCCCAAGCCTTGTTTTCCAGCAACAGCTTTTCAAAGGGTTTCATGACATTCTCCTTGGAATTGAAATTTCAAAGAATCGCTAACGGAATGCGCCGGTAGAGGCTCCTCAGCAGGATCGGCGCCAGTAGGGTGGTCAGGGCGATGACGATGATCAGCGCCGCATAGAGTTCATTGTTTAGAATTGCGGAAACTCGCCCCAGTTCCGCGAAAATCAGACCCACCTCGCCGCGCGGAATCATGGCGATGCCGATGGCAAAGCGCGCCGGCCAAGGGCCACGCAACAGCAAGGCGCCCAGCAGCTTGCCGAGTACGGCGATTACGAACAGGCTCAGCGAGAACGACCAGATGAACGGCGACGTCCAGTCTATCACCCGCAGGTTGAGCGACAGGCCGACCATCACGAAAAAAATCGGCACGAACAACTGAATGATGGGGCGCATCTGGTTCTCGATGCGTCCGGCGAAATCGGGGTCGGTGCGCAACGCCAGACCGAACGGCATAAAAAACCGCCGCGACAGGGCGAGGCCGGCCGCGAAGCCTCCCAGCAGCTCCGGCGCGCCCATAGCATGCGCCAGCCAGGCGAAAAACAGCACCAGCGAGACGATGGTGGTCGGAATCAGCCCGTCGGTCTGGCTGACACGGTCGAATTTTCTGATGATCAGGGAAATGAGCTTGGCGAACACGGGCGCCAGCAGAAAGAATACGGCGATGAATGACATGACGCGCCCGGCGTTGCCGAGGTTCACCTCGCCGGCCTGCGAAAATTCATACAGCATCGCCAGCAGTATCACCCCCAGGACGTCGTCGATCACCGCCGCCCCCAGCACCACATGGGCTTCCGGGCTATTTTGGCGCTGCAGGTCGGTGAGCACGCGGATGGTGATGCCGATGCTGGTCGCGGTCAGGGCGCCGCCGATGAACAGCGATTCCAGCAGACTCAATTGGAATAGGTTCCGGCTGAGCAGGAAGCCGAAAACGAACGGCAAGATGAACCCGCTGACTGCGACGAACAGGGATTGAAATCCGGTTTTCACGAGCTGGCGGATATCGGTTTCCAAACCGACCTCGAACAACAGCAGAATAATCCCGATCTCCGCCAGCAGCTTGATGACCTGATCCGCTTCCAGCCACCCCAAAAGACTCGGGCCGAGCAACACGCCGGCCAGCAACTCGCCAACCACCGGCGGGCTTTTAAGACGCGCGAAGACCTCCGCGAACAGGCGCGAAGTCAGCAGGATGACCATCAGGTAGAAAAAGAACTGGTGGACTGCGGGCGTCTCCATGCGGCGAATCCTTTGGGTGGACGAAACGGTTAATTCGGAGCCGTTTTCAGATTAGATGAATGAATGCGGGGCACGTTGCGCTGTCGATGCTCAAGGAAGCACCGGAGATGCGGGACGTGATCCTTTTCGCCTACACGGTCATGTCTCGCATCATGACTGAGCATGATGGTATCTGCATTTTGCGGAATATGTTCGTGACAGGATGTTCGTTTGTTTATTTCGCTACCAGTCGGCATACTGAGAAAATGCGTCATTCTGGCATGGGTTGCCGGAATCCAGACTCTGTGCATGGGATCAAGTCAACGTCGCTGTCGGCTAGGTACCGGCATTTCCTACCCGCAAGACGAACGAACTTCACGCGAGCAACTTACAAGGGGTTTGCCGATACCTTGACGGTCACGTTGCCGCCTTTGTCGAGTGCGAGCGATTCGGCATGCGCCACCACGTCGACGGCGACGAAAGGTTTTGAAGGATTGCGTTGCAGCCGCCACTGGCAGGCGGAACAGGCCGCGCCCAGTCCGCCTGCGTAGCGCTTTTACCGCTATGTCGTCGAGTAATTCCGGCACGGTCTTCCGCTGAGCGTTCGCGCCCAAAAAAGGCATTTTGCATGCGGTAATGGGGTCAGTTGATCGACTTTTCCCTTTGTTCAACTTTCCGTGGTCCGCTCTCACTCCGCCAACTGCTTGCCGCAAGGCTTTTCAGCTCTGCGGGGGAATGCGTAATACTTGGCCAGGGTAGATCTTGTCCGGATGTTTCAGCATAGGTTTGTTCGCCTCAAAAATGACCATGTATGCGTTGGCATTCCCGTAACATTTCTTGGCGATCATCGACAGGGTATCGCCTCGCTCCACGGTGTGAAATTGGCTTTCGCCACCCGCCTGACCCGCCAAAACCAAATTGTCTTCCACCTCGCCGATGCCCTCCACGTTGCCGCAAGCGAGGATCACCTTTTCGCGCGCTGCCTGATCGGGTACCTTGCCGGATACCCGAGCTTTCTGCGCGGCCTTGTCAACTTGGACCATTAGTTCGGTCACCGGTAATTGCAGAGATTGGATATACGTCGTGATTGCGGCGCTGGCGGAGCGGTTAGCGGACGCCTCGTCGGCGCCCGTGTCATGGCCGAACAGCTTTTCGCCGGCTTCCCGAATGAAACTGAATAAGCTCATAAGTCCTCCCAATGCCAATCGGAATATTGAATACAGCTGGAGTGCGCACCTTAACTGTTACCCTCATTTCCTGCAAGCGCATCCATCGGGGAACTGCTATCGCGTAGCACCCTCCTGCTTTTTGCTGTAATGATGAGACAAAAATCCCGGTTTAATTCCGCGTCAGCTGCTCATAGTCGGCCTTGCTTAGGATATAAATCGGGCTCGCAGATATTCTGGCGATCGCGTTGCCCTCCCTGTCGACGGTTAGCGGTTCGACATGCCCTACCACATCCACCATAACCCAAGATTTTGAAGGATCGCGTTGTAGCCGCCAGCCGCTGATCGCTTCATCCGCTCGCCAGATCATGAAGGTCTCGCCGAAATAGGCCGCCTGGATATTGTTATCCTGGGTATTGACGGACTTGTAGGGCAGGCCGTCGATCAGCGCTCCGGCGGTATACAAGGCCGCTTCGCCGGGCTTGTGGCCCATGGCGTAGTCCCAGAGCCGTCCGTAGCCCGAGTCGTACTCGTGGCCGAGGCAGAAGGCAATTCCCAGATAATCGGCACGGCTGTTGGCCCAGGCGATCATTTTCGCGGCCTGTTCGGCCTGCCAGCGGCGGCCTGTGTACCCATGGGCCGCCTTGGCACCGGTCTCACCAAGCCAGAAGGGCAGGGTGTTTTTCCGCCCGAGGCTGGCATAAGCAGCCAGCACGCCGCGCTCGTCTTCGCTGTCGCTATTGCCGATGGGACCGCCGAAGCGAGGTGGATTTTTGGGATAGGCGTGGATATCCCAGGCATCCTGGTATCGGTCCAGGCCGAGTTTCAGCACTTCCGTGAACCATTTCCCTGCGCCCAGTCCGCCTGCATAGTCGGAGTTGTTCCCCATGTCGCCCGGACGTACCAGGCTGCCGCCCACGTAGTGGCCGTCGCTTCGAGCCTTATGCACCTGCTCGTGCTCCTGCTCGGCCCGCTGCACCCAGTGGGCGGGATCGCGCAGCTTTTGCCATTCCGCTTCCCGGCGAATGTCGATCTCGTTGTTCGCCTTGAAAAAGCGGGTGTAGGGCGCGACGGCATCCATGAATTTCTGCCCGTCTTCCGGTTTGTCGTTGAGCCAGTGGCTGTCTCCCGCCGTGTCGCCGAACAGGATAATCCCGCGTTTTCTCGCGAGTTCCCATTTTGGACGATATTGCGGTTCGAATCCGGGATAGGACCCGTAACTCTTATAGATGCCCATCTGTTCCAGCCAGTCGAAGTATCCGCCTTCGTGCCGGAAGCCTTTGTCGCCGTCGGTCAAGGCGTAGTAGTCATTGTTCCAGAGCTTCTTCTTATCCAGCCGTTCCTTCTGGGCGACGACGCCCCGTACCACCGTGAACCCGTCGGCGGGATAGGCCATGATCAGCTTGCCTTCGGGCGTGTGCAAGCTGGGATAGACCGCATCCGGCGTCTTGCCGAAATCAACTACCACTTGGCCGGGGAACAGGCCCGGTATCTCGCGCACGCCGATCTCCTTGCCGCTGTAGTC
>Ga0335084_10005564_pt1 | contig 12472 bp, 12 predicted proteins | sample Lox_Sample_44_FD_206721 | JGI IMG/M metagenome (GOLD analysis project Ga0335084, IMG submission 206721) | Soil microbial communities from Loxahatchee National Wildlife Refuge, Florida, United States - Lox_Sample_4.4 | ecosystem: Environmental > Terrestrial > Soil > Wetlands | place: USA...
TCGGCGAGCCGCTCGAGGACGAAGCAGGCTTCCGGCCGACCCGCGCCGCGGTAGGCGTCCGTCGCCACCGTCGTCGTGAACACGCCGGTCACTTCCGCGTAGATCGCCGGCGTCGTGTAGAGCCCGGCGAGGAGCGCCGTGTAGATCGCGCTCGGAATCGCGGCGCCGACGGACGAGACGTAGGCGCCGAGGTTCGCGATCGTGTCGACCCGCAGGGCGAGGAAGCGGCCGCCGGCGTCGAGCGCGAGCTCGCAGCGGGTAACGTGATCCCGCGCCTGGTTGTCGGAGACGAAGCTCTCGGTGCGGCCGGCGACCCACGCGACCGGACGGCGGAGCCGCCGCGCGGCCCACGCCATGATGGTCTCCTCGGGGTAGTGCTTCCCCTTGTAGCCGAAGCCGCCGCCGACGTCGGGTGCGATCACCCGGATCGCGAGCTCCGGGAGCCCGAGCTGCTCCGCCACCAGTCGTCGCGTGAAGTGGGGAACCTGGGTCGACGAGTAGAGCGTGAGCGAATCCGGGTCCGCCCCCGGGACGCCGATCGCCGCGCGCGGCTCGATCGCACAGCCGGCGATGCGCTGGTTGACGAGATCGAGGACGACCCGGTGCGCAGCGCCGGCGAACGCTTTCGCGACTGCCTGCTCGTCGCCGCGCGACCAGCGGAAGCAGACGTTGCCGGGCGCCTCGGGATGGACCTGCGGCGCGCCGTCCGCGAGCGCGTCCCGAGCCGCGATGACCGCGGGTAGCGGCTCGTAGTCGACCGCGACGCGCTCGGCCGCGTCGATCGCCGCGCCGCGCGTCTCGGCGAGGACGAGCGCTACCGGCTCGCCGACGTGCCGGACGCGCCCGCGCGCGAGCGCCCACCGCGGCGGCTCGGCCATCGGGCGGCCGTCCTTCGAGCGGATCGTCCAGATCGAGCGCATCGGACCGATGCCGTCGGTCGCCATGTCGGCGCCGCTAAGGACGGCCACTGTGCCGGTCGCACCCGCCGCGTCGATCGCGCGGATGCGGGCGTGCGCATGCGGCGAGCGCACGAGAACGCCGTGGAGCGCGCCGGGGATCGCGAGATCGGCGACGAACTCGCCCCGGCCCGTCAGAAAACGCCGGTCCTCCTTGCGGAGGACGCGCGCGCCGATCCCTTCGTGGATCACCGGTGTGTCGTTGCGCGAGCCGTCACTGCGCCTCGACCCGTGCGAGGTCGAGCGCTTCGTACACCGAGCGGTCGGTGACGAGAAACAGGTCGGCGTCGGCGCCGCGCGCCTCGTGGCTCGCCCAGGTCCAGTGCGGCACGGTGAAGACGTCGTCCTGCGACCATTCAATGGGCTTGTCGCCGACCGTCGAGCGCCCCTCCCCCGAGACGACCAGCACGACCGCGTTCCAGGTCGTCCGCGTCGGGCACGTCGCCGCACCCTTGGCGAGCCGGACGGCGTAGCAATCGAGCGTCGGCATCACCGGGCCGCCCGCCGCGTTCGCATAGCGCAGCTGCCTCGCGCCGTCCGGGCCTGCCGGAAGCGCGGCGAGTTTCCGGCGCGTCTCCGCGCCGGGATAGCGGTATTGCCGCGCGCCGCCGGCGCCGACGTTCCAGAAGTCCGCGTCGTCGCGCCGGCCCGGCTCGAAGAAGCTCGCCTCGAGCCCGCAGACCAGCGGCATGTTGGCGGCGTCGAACCAGTAGGTGCGGCGGTCCGACTCGTTCACGTGCCCGTGCCAGCACATCGGCGGGGTTACCACGAGGTCGCCCGGCTTCATCTCGCAGCGCTGGCCGTTCACGATCGTGACCGCACCCGCGGCGCGGGTCGAGAACCGGATCGCCGCTGCGGTGTGGCGATGCGGCACCGCGTGGTCGCCGGGCTCGAGGATCGTGAACGCGGCGATCAGATTCGAAGTCGTGACCGTCTCGCCGCCGAACGCCGGATTGACGCAGATGATCGCGCGCCGCTCGACGTCCTCGATCGGCACCTCCTTCGCCGCCCGAGCGGCAAGCGGCTCGAAGTCGCGCCAGCGCCAGTGCATCGGCTCGTCGCGGGGTCTCGGCGCGATCGGCGTGATCCTTTTATACCGGTCCCAGAGCGGGTGGTAGTAGGCGCCCTCGAGCGCGCGGATCAGGTCGGCGTCGGGGCGTGCGGCCGCGGTGTGGTTCATGGGCGAGCCTCCTCGGTGCCGGGAAGTGTAGCCGGTCCGGGCAGGCAGGAAGCCGCTCGGGCGCCGAACGGTGTTCAAGCGGGAGGGGCGCCGGAAGGGCGCGATCCCGCGGCCTAGCCGGCAAGGTCTTGCTCGGGCTCGCGAGCGATGCAGAGGCCGATCAGCCCGCGGCACGCGAGGAACATGACCAGGCCGAAGGTCGCCAGCGCGACGAGCGCGGGGATGAGGAGCAGCTTGGCGGTGAAGGTGAGCACGGAGTTCTCCTCGGGTCTCGCCCGTCAGTCGGCGGACCCGGGGCACCGATTACCGTGCTACGTGTTCATCCCCATCGGCTACGTGCATCCCCCTATCGAGGCACCCGCGCGACCTTCATGCCCGGGTCGGCGATCCGGCCCCTGTCGATCACGACGCTCCCGTCGAGGGCCACGGTGCAGTCGCGCATCGGCACGTCGTAGTGGCCCTTCGTGTCGCGCTTCCCGCCGCCCTGCGTGTTCGGGCCGGTGGAGAAGAGGAAATTGCCGGGGAACGTGCGCGCCGCCGCGCGGTGGCGCTCCGGCTCGTCGCCGTTCAACGCGATGCCGTACCACAGCGCCTGCGGGTTCAGCCCCCAGCCGAGATGCGAGACCGCGAACGGGTCGCGGTCGGCTGCGTCCTTCCGGCCGTCCTCGAGCCAGTCGCGCATCAGCTTCGCGTCCAGGCCGCCGTCGATGCGCACCACGTGGCCCTCGCGGATCTCGAGCTTCACCGGATCGACGACGTAGCGGCAGTAGGGGAGGATCACGATGTCGCCCGGCTGGAAGACGACGGTCCCGTGCGCGCTGCCCTCGTTCGGGAACGTGTGGATGTGGCCGCCGCCCCAGTGGTCGAAGTGGCCCGGCTCGTCGGCATAGCCCCACTGCGTCATGACCGGGTACTGGCCGCACTCGTACGAAAGATCGGTGCCGGCTTCGCTCGTGACGCGCACCTTCCTCGTCTTGCGGTAGATCGACTCCGCGTGCCTGCAGGCCTCCTTCAGGCCCGGCGGCGACATGAGCTGCTCGAGGTCGTCGGGAGCGTCGATGATCATCAGCACCCGCGTGCCGCCGCCGGTCACCTGCTTCAGCCACTTCGTGAAGAGCGGCACGTGGAAGATCACCAGCATGTCGGCCGCGCTCACCGCCTCGAGCGTGCCCTTGCACTTCCCGATCGTCGGCACGCCGACCTTCGTCCACGACGGGATCGAGTTGACGCACAGCTCGTACACGTCGGCGCCGAGGTCGTCGGCCGCGGCGAACGCGGCCTGCACGTACTCGCGCCGCGTGCCGAGATCGCTCACGACCGCGATCGTCTCGCCGCTTTTCACCCGGCAGAGCTCGAACTCCCGGCGGTAGAGCAGTGCGAGCTTGGCGGGGTTCATTTCCTGGATGCGGAGCGCGGCCTGGGTGTTCATGGGCGTACCTTCGGGGCGGGTCGCGCTATTCTAGGCCCGGAGCTCCGAACCGCAGAACGACGAAGGAGAAGCGCCGTGCCGGCAGAGATCACGATCTTCAACCCCGACCGGCTGGGCAGACCGCTCGGCCAGTACGCGCAGATCGCGCGCGTGAAGAACGCGTCCGAGTGGCTGTTCATCGCCGGCCAGCTCGCGACCGACAAAGCCGGCAACATCGTGGGCGCGGACGACTTCGACGCCCAGTGCGTGCAGGTTTTCAGGAACATCGAGGCCGCGCTAGCCTCCTGCGGGGCAGGGTGGAAGAACGTCGTGCAGTTCACCACCTACCTCGTCCACTCGCAGGACATCCCGAAGTTCATGGCGTTCCGCAAACGGGAGTTCCCGCGGCTCTTCCCCGACGGGAAGTACCCGCCGAACACGCTGCTCATGATCGACCGGCTCGTCGGCGAGCCCTTTCTGGTCGAAGTCCAGCCGATCGCGGCGCTGTAGCGCGTCGGGGGCGCGCCTTGCAGCAGGCCCGAGCGCAAGTCCGACGGGGGGTTTATCGTTGCGGCCTCACCAGAACCGGGACTCCACGCCATGAAAGCGTCCGGCCTCGCGCGCGCCTCCGCAACCGAGCTCGCCCGGCGCATGCACGCGCGCGAGATCCGGGCGATCGACGTCGTCGAGGACTGCCTCGCCCGCATCGCCGAGCGCGAGCCGGCGATCCACGCCTGGGCCTTCCTCGACCCGGACCGGGCGCGGGGCCAGGCCCACGTGCTCGACGCCGGGCCGATCCGCGGTCCGCTCCACGGCATTCCGATCGGGGTCAAGGACCTCATGGACACGGCGGACATGCCGACCGCCTACGGCTCCCCGATCTACACGTGGCACCGCCCGGCGTGGGACGCGGCCTGTGTCGCCGCCGCGCGCGCGTGCGGCGCCGTGATCGTCGGCAAGACGGTGACCACCGAGTTCGCGACGTTCACGCCGGCGGCGACCCGCAACCCGCGCGGCTATGAGCACACGCCCGGCGGCTCGTCCAGCGGGTCGGCGGCCGCGGTGGCCGACGAGATGGTCCCGCTCGGGTTCGGTTCGCAGACCGTCGGCTCGATCATCCGGCCGGCGAGCTTCTGCGGCATCGTCGGCTACAAGCCGAGCTTCGGGGTCCTGAGTCGCGCGGGCGTGAAGCTCCTCGCCGAGACGCTCGACACGCTGGGCGCGCTCGCGCGCACGGTCGAGGACGCGGCGCTCTTCGTCGGCGCGCTGACCGGCCGTGACGAGCTCGTCTCGCTGCCGGCCGTCCCGAAGCTCCGCATCGGGTTCTGTCGCACGCACGACTGGAACCAGGTACAGCCCGAGGTCGGCGAGGCGATGGACGCGGCGGCGCGGCAACTCGCTGCCGCGGGTGCGCAGGTGATCCAGGTCGAGCTGCCGCAGAATTTCGCCGGGCTCGGCGACGCCCACGGCGACATCCTCGCCTACGAGATCTCCCGCAACCTCGCGCACGAGTACACGGTGCACGGCGTGCGGCTCAGCACGCGCCTTCGCGAGCTGCTCGACGCGAGCCGACAGGTCACCTCCGAGCGCTACGACCGCGCGCGCCTGCTGGCGCGCGCCTGCCGCATGGGGTTTGCCGGCGCGATCGACGAATGCCACGTCGTGATCGCCCCGAGCGCGACCGGCGAGGCGCCCGCGGGGCTCGACTCGACCGGCAACCCGGTGATGAACCGGGTGTGGACGCTGCTGCACGTGCCGTGCGTCAGCGTGCCGGTCGCACGCGGCCCGCACGGGATGCCGGTGGGGTTGCAGGTGATCGGCCGGTTCGCCGACGACGCGCGCACGCTCGCCGCGGCGAAGTGGGTGCACGAGCGGCTGGCGACCTAGCGGGCTCGAGCACGAGCGACACCGCTCAAAGCCGCCGCACGATCGCCCGCGTCAATTCCTTGGTGGTGGCTTTGCCGCCGAGGTCGCCGGTCCGCACGTTGTCCTCGCGCAGCGCCTTGTCAACCGCGGTCCGGATGCGCGAAGCGAGATCGTCCTTCCCCACGTGCTCGAGCATCATCGCCGCGGCGAAAAGCAGCGCGAGCGGGTTCGCGATGCCCTTGCCCGCGATATCGGGAGCCGACCCGTGTACCGCCTCGAAGATCGCCGCGTCCACGCCGATGTTCGCCCCGGGCGCCATCCCCAGGCCGCCGACCAGCCCGGCGATTTCGTCGGACAGGATGTCCCCGAAGAGATTGGTGGTCACGATCACGTCGAACTGCCACGGATTCAGCACGAGCTGCATCGCGCACGCGTCGACGATCCGGTCGTCGGCCTGCACCTTGCCGTCGTAGTTCTTCGCCACCTCGCGCGCGGCCTCGAGGAAGACGCCGGTCAGCGCCTTCAGCACGTTCGCCTTGTGGACGATGGTGACCTTGTTGCGCCCGTGCCTCGCCGCGTAATCGAACGCGAACTCCGCGATCCGCCGCGAGCCGGCGCGGGTATTGACGCCCGAGGAGATCGCGACGGCGTGCGGGTCGCCATCGATCGGGATGTAGTGCTCGAACGCCACGTACAGCCCTTCGAGGTTCTCGCGGACGAGCACGAGGTCGATGTTGTCGTAACGCCCGCCCGGGATGACGGTCCGCGCCGGCCGCAGGTTGGCGTAGAGCTGAAACGCCTCGCGCAGGCGCACGTTCACCGAGCGGAAGCCGCCGCCGACCGGCGTGGCGAGGGGCCCCTTCAGTGCGAGCTTGGTGCGCCGGACGCTGTCGAGGAGCGCCGGCGGCAGCGGGTCGCCGCTCGCCTGGATCGCCGCCATGCCGCCCTGCTGGGTGTCCCAGTCGAAGGGTGCACCGACCGCGTCGAGGATCTCGACGACCGCGGCCGTGATCTCGGTGCCGATGCCATCGCCGGGAATGAGCGTCGCCGGGATCTTTCCGCTCTGAGCAGCCATGTCTCCCCCAACAGGATGTTGCGCTGCGTCAGTATGCCACTACGGTGGCGCCGCTCTGCGCGGTGTGCGGAAGCGGCATGCGCGTCGGAGGGCTACTCCGCTTTGACCCCGGCGTCCTTCACGAGCTTCGCGTAGTAGGCGAGCTGCGCCGTGATCAGCCTTGCAAACTCCTCCGGCGTACCGCCGACGATCTCGTTGCCGCCCTGCGTCGCGAGCCGTTCGATCACGTCCGGCTGCCCGAGCACCTTGACGGTTTCGTGGTTCAACCGCGCGATGATCGCCCGGTCGGTGCCGGCCGGCGCGAGGAGCCCCTGGAACTGGGTGATCTCGAAGCCCTTCAGCCCGAGCTCGTCGAGCGTCGGGATGTCGGGCATGGCGGCCGCGCGCGTGAGCCCGGTCACCGCGTAACCGCGCAGCTTGCCGGTCTTGAGGTGCGGCACCGACGTGATCGGCGTGTCGAACATGAACGAGAGCTGTCCACCGAGGAGATCCGCGAGCGCCGCGGCGCTGCCCTTGTACGGCACGTGCGTGAGCTTCGTGCCGGTCATCAGGGCGAAGAGCTCGCCGGCGAGATGATTCCCGCCGCCGATGCCAGTCGATCCGAAGCTGAGCGCGCCGGGCCGCGCTTTCGCCGCCGCGGTGAGATCGGCCACCGACTTGATCGGGGAGGCGGCCTCCACGACGAGCACGTACATGAAGGTGTGGACCTGGATGATCGGCGCGAAGTCCTTCACCGGGTCGTAGGGGACCTTCGCGTACAGCACCGGGTTCACGACGATCGGACCGCTCGCGGTGTGCAGCAGCGTGTAGCCGTCGGGCGGGGCCTTCGCCACCACGTCGGTCCCGATGCCGCCGTTCGCGCCGGGCCGATTATCGACGAGCACGCTGACGCCGAGGGATTCCCCGAGCTTCTGCGCGATCGTCCGCGCGGTGATGTCGGCGTTGCCGCCCGCGACGTAGGGCACGACGATGCGGATCGGTTTCGACGGGTACTGCTGCGCCGGTGCCCTCGAGCTCCATGCGCAGAGCGCGAGCAGTGCCGCGCCCAGGAATGCTCCAGTCCGCGATCCCATCGGCCTCCTTCTACTCCGCACGAATGTTTGCTTCCTTGATCAGCCGCGCCCACTTCGCGGACTCGGCCTTCATGAACGCCCCGAACTGCTCGGGCGTGCTCCCGACCGGATCGGCGCCCATTTCGGTGAACTTCTCGCCGACCTCCTTCTGCGGGAGCGCCTTCGCGACCTCGGCGTACAGCTTCGCGATGCGCTCCGGCGGCGTTCCGGCCGGCACCACCAGCCCGAACCAGTTGGTGAGCTCGAAGCCGGGCACCGTCTCGGCGACGGTCGGCACGTCCGGCGGCAGCGGCGTGCGCGTCGCGCCCACCACCGCGAGCGCCTTCAGCCGGCCGGCGCGGATGTAGGGCAGCGCCTGGACCAGGCTGTCGCAGGTGAGCGAGACCTGCCCGGCGAGCAGGTCATTGAAGCTCGGGCCGCTGCCCTTGTAGGCGACGTGCACCATCTTCACCTTCGCCATGCTCTGGAACAGCTCGGCGGCGAGGTGCGGCGCGCCGCCCGCGCCCGACGAGGCGTAGTTGATCTCGCCGGGCCGCGCGGCCGCGAGCGCGATCAGCTCCGGCACGCCGCTCACCGGGAGCGACGGGTGCGCGACCATCACGAAGTTGACCGCCACGACCTGCGTCAGCGGCGCGAAGTCCTTCTGCGGGTCGACCGTCATCTTCGGATAGAGATGCTGGTTGACCGCGAGGTTGCCGAGCGTCCCCATGAAGAGCGTGTAGCCGTCGGCGGGCGACTTCGCGGCGAGCTCGGTGCCGATGATCCCGGCCGCGCCGGCGCGGTTCTCCACGACGACCGGCTCGCCCCACGCTTCGCTCAGCTTCTGTCCCAGCACGCGCGCGACGATGTCGGTGCCCCCGCCCGGCGGAAACGCCACGATGATGCGCACCGCCCTCGACGGGAACGGCTCGGCCGGCTGTGCGCCGGCGACGGCCGCAGCAAGCCCGGCGGCGACGGCGAGGACGAACCGTGCCAGCGGCTTAGGCCCCTGCATGCTTCCTCCTATTCGGCGGTGATTCCGGCTTCCTTCACCACCTGCGCCCATTTCGTCGTTTCCGCGGCGATGAATGCGCCGAACTCCGCCGGGCTCATCCCGCGCGCTTCGGCCCCCTCGCTCTCGAAGCGCTTCTTCGTCTCGGCGGACGCCTGCACGGCTCCCACCTCCTGGTGCACGCGGTCGACGATCGTCTGTGGCGTTCCGGCGGGCGCGAGGAGGCCCCACCAGTTCGTCGCCTCGTACCCGGGCACGCCCGCTTCCGCGACGGTCGGCACGTCGGGCAGCACCGGGCTTCGCTTCGCGCCCGTCGTGCCGAGCGCTTTCAGCTTCCCGCTCCGGATGTGCGGCAGCATCTGGATGAGCGAGCCCACCGAGACGTCCGCCTGCCCGGCGATCAGATCCATCATCGCGGGACCCCCGCCCTTGTACGGCACGTGCAGCCACTGGATGCCCGCCTGGATCCGGAACAGCTCGCTCGCGAGATGCTGGAAGCTGCCGACGCCGGCAGATGCGTTGTTGAGCTTGCCGGGCCGCTCCTTCGCGAACGCGACCAGCTCGGCGACCGAGTTCACCGGAAGGCCCGGATTGATGACGAGCACGCCCGGGCCGCTGCCGAGCAGCGCGACCGGCACGAACGAGCTCACCGGGTCGTAGGGCAGCTTTTTGTAGATCGACGTGTTGAACGCGTACGCGGTCGAGATCAGCAGCAGCGTATAGCCGTCGGCCGGCGCTTTCGCGGCGAGCTCGGTGCCGATCGTGCCGCCGGCGCCGCCGCGGTTGTCCGGGACGATCTGCTGGCCGAGCCGGTCGCCGAGCTGCGCGGCGATCATCCGCCCCACGATGTCGTTGCTGCCGCCCGGTGGGAACGGGATGATCAGCCGGACCGGCCGTGTTGGATACGACTGCGCCAACGCGCTGCTCGGCATCTGGATTCCGAGCGCGATCGCGAGCAGCACCGCGAGACTGTTGCGCAGCAGGTTCCCCATCCGGATAACATAACCCAGGCGTCTCGAATGCGCCTGGATGATCGATTGGATTCTCATCCGGCGAGGTTGATCGTGCTCACGGAGCTGCCATGACGACGGAACGGAAGCTGCTAGGCCGCGTGCCGCGCGAGGCGATCCATCTCTTCGAGCTGCCGCGGCTGCCGGCCGCAGTCGTCGACGGCTTCCGCGGGCTCGCCGGCCCCACCGGCTCGGTGTCCGACGCGCTCGACGAACTCGGGCTGCCCGGGGCGATCCCCGCAAGCGTCCTCGCGCCGCTCACCCCGGGGGCGAAGATCGTCGGCCCCGCGCTCACCGTGCGCAACGTGGCGCACGAGCTGCAACCGCATCGCGCGGCGCGCGAGAAGCTGAACGGGCAGGGGGAGGGCGAAGCGCACAACCTCGCGCAGCCGGGCGATGTGCTGGTGATCGAGGGCCTGCCCGGCGTCTCGAACCTCGGCGGGCTGTCGGCGACGATCGGCCGCCGCCAGGGCGAGATCGGCGCGATCGTCGACGGCGGGGTGCGCGACCCGGACGAGGCGCGCGCCGCCGGCCTCGCCGTGTGGGCGCGCGGCGTGACGCCGATCTCCGGCAAGTGGCGGCTCCGCACGGTGGCGATCAACGGCACGGTCCATGTTGCCGGCGTTCGCGTCGAGCCCGGCGATCTCGCCGTCGCCGACGAGGCAGGCGTGTGCTTCATTCCGTTCAAGCACGCCGAGGCGGTGCTCGCCGAGGTACGCAAGATCGACGATGGCGATGCGCGCCGGCGCGCGGACGTCAACGCCGGGGTCGGCATGCTCGAGCTCTTCACGAAGAAGTACAAGTAGATGTCCTCGATCCACGGCGTCACCCATGCCGCGCCAGCGTTCGACGTTCCGGCCGGCGCGTGCGATTGCCACGTGCACGTCTTCGGACCCTACGACCGCTTCCCGCTCGCGCCCGAGCGCCGGTACACCCCCGGGCCGGCCTCGGTAGAGGATCTCCTCGCGCTCCAGCGCGCGCTGCACCTCTCGCGCGTCGTCGTCGTCCAGGCAAGCCCGCAAGGGACGGACAACGCCTGCCTCCTCGACGCGCTTCGACGCCTGCCCGCCGGCGGCTCACAGGCACGCGGCGTAGCGGTGATCGATGGCGCGACGACCGATCTGGAGCTGCAGGCGATGCACGCGGCGGGCGTCCGGGGCGTGCGGGTCAATCTCGAGTCGCAGGGTGAGCACGATCCCGGGGTCGCGCGGCGCCAGCTGGACGCGGCGGCAGCGCGCGCCGCGCCCCTCGGCTGGCACGTGCAGACCTACACGACGCTGCCGGTCCTCGTTTCCCTGCGCGATGCGATCCTCGCGCTGCCGGTGCCGCTCGTGATCGACCATTTCGGCCGGGCGGCTGCCGCGGACGGGACCGGCCAGCCCGGCTTCGCGGTGCTGCTCGACCTCGTTCGTTCGGGGAAGGTGTGGGTGAAGCTCTCGGCGGTCTACCGCATCTCCGACCGTGCGGACGGCGCCGACGCGGGCGCGCTCGCGCAGGCGCTCGCCGAAGCGAATCCGGACCAAATGGTCTGGGGCACCGACTGGCCGCATCCGGGCGGTGGACACGGGCCGCGCTCGCCCGACGGCATCGAGCCGTTCTTCCCGATCGACGACGGCCACGCGCTGAACCGCCTGCACGATTGGATCGGCGAGCGCGCGCGGCTCGCGAAGATCCTCGTCGACAACCCGGCGCGGCTCTACGGCTTCTGACCACGCCGGAGGAGAGGGAACAATGACCCGTGAACGTTTCGCGCGCGCGGCGGGCGCCCTCGCGCTCGCCTGCGCCCCGCTCGGCGCGGGGCTCGCCGCCTATCCGGAGAAGGCGATCCGCTTGATCGTGCCGGTCGCACCCGGCGGCACCGTGGACATCGTCGCGCGGACGCTCGCCGAGCCGATCTCGAAGAGCCTCGGCCAGGCGGTCGTCGTCGAGAACCGGCCGAGCGCGAGCTCGCTCGTCGGCACCCAGCTCGTCGCGAAGTCTGCGCCGGACGGCTACACGCTGCTCACGACCTCGACGACCTTCCTGTCCGCCCCGGCGATCGTCGCGAATCCGGGCTACGACCCGATCAGGGACTTCATCCCGGTCACGTTGACGGCCCGCGCGCCGATGATGCTGGCGGCGCATCCCAGCCTTCCCGTCAACACGCTCGGCGAGCTCGTCGCGTTGGCCAAGGCGAAACCCGGCGAGCTGACGACCGCGAGCTCCGGCAACGGGTCGACCGGCCACATGGCGGCGGAGCTCTTCGCGTACCGCGCCGGCGTGAAGTTCAACAACATCTTCTACAAGGGCAGCGCGCAGGCACTCACCGACGTCGTCGGCGGCCAGACGATGATGCTCTTCGACCAGATCGGCACGACCGGGCCGCAAGCCCGGTCCGGCAAGCTCCGCGCAATCGCGGTCACGACGTTGGTGCGTTCGCCGCTCTTTCCGGAGATCCCCACGATTGCCGAGTCAGGCTATCCGGGGTACGAGGATGTGACCATCAACCTCATGCTCGCGCCGGCCGGCACGCCGCGCGACATCGTCAACCGGCTCCACGCGGAGGTGGTCAAGGCGTGGACCTCGCGGGAGCTGGTGAACCGCTTTGCCGAGCGCGGGATCGAGCTCAAGGCGAGCAGCTCGCCGGAGGAGTTCGCGGCGTACGTGAGGGCCGAGGTGGAAAAGTTCGCGCGGCTCGCGCGCGAGGTCGGGATCAAGCCGGAGTAATGCGATATGAAGATTTACGTGCTCGACGAGATGTACCCTGGCGGCGTGGAGCTCGCCGCCAAGCGCGCCGAGGTGGTGCACTGGGACGATCCGCGCGTCAAGGGCTGGCATGAGGACGCCGATGGCCTGATGATCCGGCTGACGCGCATCCAGGCGGCCGACTTCGCCCGCGCGAAGCGCCTGAAGGCGGTGGTGAAGCAGGGCGTG
>Ga0335084_10005565_pt1 | contig 12472 bp, 6 predicted proteins | sample Lox_Sample_44_FD_206721 | JGI IMG/M metagenome (GOLD analysis project Ga0335084, IMG submission 206721) | Soil microbial communities from Loxahatchee National Wildlife Refuge, Florida, United States - Lox_Sample_4.4 | ecosystem: Environmental > Terrestrial > Soil > Wetlands | place: USA: Florida...
CCGTCGCTCGCCGTTGAGGCCCACCACACGAGATCCGTCGTCGGAGAGCTCGAACAGGCGGCACTGCTCGCAAGGAAGTCGCGCGATCTCCTGGCCGTCCTCCGCACGACTGATGACGAGCTCCCGTGCGTGGAAGAAGGCCAGCGTGGATCCGTCGCCGGAGAGGTTCGCCGCGATCACCTCCGGGTCCGTCAGCCGGCGAAGGAGCGTCCCGTCCCCCGCGCGCAGCTCCACCCAGTGACGGCTCTCGAAGAGGAGGAACCGCTCGCGGGCCGTGCGCAGGTAGATCCGGGAGGTGCCGGAGCCGCTCGCGACCGAGGTGGGTCGGCGCAGATTCCAGGAGATCAGCGCTCGACCTCCGGCGAGCCCGGCCGCATAGAGCCGCGACCCGTCCGGCGAGAACACGTAGTTCGGGTCGCCGGGTGGGCGGCTCACGCTCGCGAAGACCGCTGGATCCCGGAGGTCCACCACGTCCGCCCTGTTCAGCGCCGGGACGTCCACCACGGCCCGGTGCCCGTCCGGGCTGACCGCCAGACCCCGCCCCTGCATCGAGACCGAGAACCCGGAAGCGGTCCGGCCCGGCAGCTCGACGGAGAAATCACCGCCCGGTCCTCCGAAGAGCTGGACCGCTCCCGAGCGCACCAGCGCCACACCATGCGCGGTGAACGCGATCTCCTGCGTATCCGGCGCGGGTCGCGTCATGAGCTCTCGTCCGGCGACGAGGTCCCACAGGCGCACCACGCCACTCTGGTCCCGGACGGCCAGGCGGTCTTCCTGCGGGGAGATCGCGCACGGGTTGGTGATGCCGACGGCGATGGACGGAGGCTGCGCCCCTTCCAGGTGAAGCATGCCCCGGCGCTCGATCCAGGCGCGGTGGGTGCCGGGGCCGTTCTTGCAGAGCCGCTCGGCATCCCAGTCCGAGGTGAAGCGCTCCTGCCCGGTCTGCTCGTCCAGGACCCGGACGACATGACCGAACAGCAGGCGGACCGTCCCGGACGACATCTGCGCCCAGCGGACCGGCGACTCCATCTCTGCCGTCCAGAGGCTCCGGCGGGTCGCGACGTCGTACAGGCGCACCGACGCGTCTCGCGTCTCCAGCGCGACCACCGTCCCGTCCGGCAGGACGTCCACGTCGGCGAACGCACCGGGTGGTCCGGCGAGGGAGGTGCCTCGGTCCGGGATGCGTTCCCGGGCCAGGGCGATGCCCCAGCGTGCCGCGGCCGTGTCGTTCTCTTGCCGGCTCGCTGCGTAGTACGCCGCGGCCCGCGCCCAGTCGCTGACGTCCTCTGCGCGCCGCGCGCGCTCGATCAGCGCCGAGGCGAGATTCACCCGCGCCTGCCGGAGCTGAACCACCACCGCGACGACCCCGGCGATCAGGATGAGGACCGAGGCGGCGATCGCTGCGCTCAGCGCGCGGTTGCGCTTCACGAACTTCCGGAGCAGCTCCAGCGCGCCATAGGCGTACGCCTCGACCCGTCCTCCGGTACGGTAGGCCAGGAGCTCGCTGGCGAAGGCGCCCGCATCGGGGTAGCGCCCATCCGGATCGCTCCGGAGCGCGCGCTCGGCGACGGCGGCAAGCTCCGGAGGAGCCGCAGGACAGAGCAGCCGAACCGGCGTGACGCGCCCGGAGCGGACGGCCTCGATGACCTGGGCATTGTCCACCCCCTCGAAGGGGGGCCTTCCCGTGAGCAGCTCGTAGAGCATCGCGCCCAGGCTGAAGACATCGCTCCGCTCGTCGATGGCCTCGAGCTTCCCGGCCGCCTGCTCGGGACTCATGTAGGACGGCGTTCCGAGCGCCACGCCGGCCTGGGTCAGGTCCGGGGTGGAGCTGTTGCCCGCGCTCTCGGGCGCCGGCTCGGCCTCACCCCGCCGCTTGGCGAGGCCCCAGTCGACCACCACCGTCTCGCCGTACGGCCCGAGCATGACGTTGGAGGGCTTCAGGTCGCGGTGCACCACCCCGCGGGCGTGCGCATAGGCCATCGCCTGGGCCGCGTCGACGAGGTGGGGCAGCAGAGGAAGCCGGTCGGCCAGCGTCCGGCACTGGGCCAGTGCTGCCCTGAGCGTCCGGCCGCGCACCAGCTTCTGCGCCGCGTAGAGCGTTCCGTCCTGGCGCCGGGCGAGCTCGAGGATGGTGGCGATCCCCGGATGGTCCAGCTGGGCCGTGAGCCGCGCTTCCCGCAGGAAGCGGGTCTGGCCACCGCTGCCGGCGGGAGCCTCGCTCGATCCGGGCGCCTTGAGCTCCTTGAGCGCGACCTCCCGTCCCAGATACCGGTCGAGGGCGCGCCAGACGATGGACTGGCCCCCGCGCCCCAGCTCGTCGAGACGCGCGTACTGTCCTTGCCGCTCGACGGGCAGGCCGTCACTTTCGGCGGCGGCACCGGGCTCGATGCCTCCCTTCCCGCCCAGCGAGGCTCCGAGGGTGTGCGAGAGGGCCGGTCCGCCGTGCAGCGTCTGCAGCACGCGGTCGGGGCTACCGCCGTTCGCCGCGATGGCCTCGTCGGCGAGCGCCACCACCAGCTCTCGCCGCTCCGGGGTGAGCGCGCCCGCGTCGACCAGGTGATCGAGAAGCGACCGGCCGTCCCGCGCGAGCATCCGCGCGGACGCGGCGGTCATCACCTGGGCAGGGGTGACGAAGCCCGCCTGCGCCGCCAGGACTCCCAGGACGAGATCGCGGTCGGCCATGGCTGCGTGTTCAGTCCGGGCCGGACGGCCGCAGGTCGATGCCGGATCGGGTTGCCCGGCGGACGAATGGGGTGCGGAAACGGTGCGGCTCTCTCTCGACCGCCGAGGACGAGGCGCCCGCCTCGGAGGGGAACTTTTCCTTCCGCACCACCGGCGGGATTGTAGCCGAGCCGGGAGGGCCGCCGAGAGCCGATCACCAGCCCATCGACTGGAGCAGGGCCGCAAACCGAGGATCGCCTCGGAGATCGGCGAACCGCGGGTCGAGCGAGAGCCACACCAGCCAGTGCGAGCGGTCGTCCACTGCCCGCGAGAGCCACCGAAACGCAGCATCCGCGTCGCCCAGTCCGTCGTGCACCAGCGCGACAGCGTACGGGGTGACGTACCGGGAGGCCGAGAGCCGCTCCATCCGGGTGAGGATCCCACGGGCCTCGTCCTTCCGGCCAGAGGCACCCAGCGTGTGGCCCATCGCGGCGAGCGTCACCGCCCAGTCCGGCTGTATCCGGTCCACCTCGGCGAACTCGACGAGCGCCGCCGACCACGCCCGCTGCGCCTCGTAGATCCGACCGCGCCAGAGGTGGGCGAGGGGAAACTCCGGGGTGGTCCGTAGTACTTCCGTCAGCTGGGCAATCGCTGGGGCAGACTTTCCGGCGTAGTAGAGCTCGAAGCCGGCGTCGGTGGCGATGGCGGGCGAGAGCGGGTCGAGGCGCCGGGCCTCGGCGATCTCCCGGGCTGCCTCGTCGAACCGGCCGCGCGCGGTGAGGAAGACGCTGTACCAGTGGTGCGCGGTGGCGGAGCTCGAGTCGAGCCGGAGCGCACGCTGGAAGCCAGACTCGGCGCCCGCCCAGTCCCACTCGAAGTACAGCCGGGTGTAGGCCAGCGCAGCCTCGGCCTCGGCCGAGCGCGGGTCGAGCTGGAGCGCACGCAGCGCCGCCTCGCGCGCCATCGGGAAGGAGTCCGAGGGCGGGCGGAAGCTGGTGTAGCCGAGCGCGCAGTAGGTGTCGGCCAGGCCCGACCAGGCCGCGGCGTAGCCAGGGTCGCGGTCCACCGCGGCCCGGTAGTGCTGGACCGCATCCCGGAGTGACGCCTCGGAGCGCTTGCCCCAGAGCGCGCGGCCGCGCATCGCCTCGTCGAAGGCAACCGGGTCCACGCTGCCGTGCGTCTCCAGGCGAGGTGTGTCCTCCGGCGAGAGCGTGACCCGGACGCGGCGGGCGATGTTCTGCGCCACCTCGGCCTCGAGGCGCAGCACGTCCCTGACGTCCCGCTCGTACGACTCGGCCCAGAGGTGCCGGTCGCGCCGCGCGTCGATGAGCTGGGCGGTGATGCGCACCCGGTCGCCCTGCCGAACGACCGAGCCCTCGACCAGGGTCTCCACCCCGAGCTCACGGGCGATGTCCGGGCCCGGCTTCTTCGAGCCCCGGTACTGGAGCGCCGAGGTCCGGGAGGTCACGCGCAGCCCCGGGAGGCGGGCGAGCTCGGTGATGAGCGCATCGGTCAGCCCGTCCGCGAGATAGACCTCCTCCGGCCGGCCGGACAGGTTCTCGAGCGGGAGCACCGCGATGGAAGGCCCCGGCCGGGAGCGCGCGTTGCTCCAGAGCACCATCCCTCCGCCGAGGAGAAACAGGAAGGCGAGTCCGAGCACGGTCCGGAGCGCACGGGCCCTGGAGGAGCGCGAAGTTCCCGACTCCCGGCGAAGCGCAAACGCCGGGTCCAGGGAGCCTGGAGCCCCGTGGTTCGGTGACGGGAGCCGGCTGACCTCCCCCTCGAACCGGTACCCCTTCCCCACCACCGTGCCGAGCAGCTCCGGCGACGGCTCCAGGGCCTGGCGCGCTTTTCGCACCGCGGTGTTGATGCCCTGCTCGATGTCCAGCCCGTGCGTCCGGTCCCAGAGCCGGGCGGCGATCTCCTCGCGGCTGACGAGCAAGCCTCCGCGCTCCACCAGGAGCTGCAGGAGCTCGAACGGAGCTTCTCCGTCTTGACCGGGATGCCGGCTCGGCGCAGCTCGTACCGGCCGGTGTCCAGCTCGAAGTCCCCGAACCGGTACACGACGGGGTCCACGTCCGGCACGCCTTCGCCTTCAAGGGTTCCGCCCACTTGGCGACCTCCAGACCAAGTTCAGCCCATCGTCAGACCGGCTCCATGGGCCTGCGGCGCGCCCTCCCGTACCGATGGCGCCTCAACCCGCAGCACTCCACTGGAGAACCTTCCCATGCACCGGAGCCTTCGAACCCCCGTCACCGTGGCCCTCCTCGGCCTCGCCGGCGTCGCCCTCGCCTCGTCCCGCCCGGAGCGGCCCGCCGCCGCCATTCTCTGGGAATACGTCGGCCAGGTCATCAACGGCGGAGCGGGAGGTCCCTCGGCCTCGGTCCAGTTCGGGAACCTCCTCGGCTCGCCCTGTTCCGCCCCGGACGCGAGCCTCACCTTCTTCACCGAGGCCACCACCACCCGGACCACCTCCAGTGGCCCGCTGCGCATCGTCGACCGCGTCGGGACGACGAACGTCTACCTGGCCCCGGCGCCCGGCGACTTCGCCTCGCCGGAGACCTTCCGCACGGGCACGCTGGTGCAGACCTCGCGCCTCGAGCAGCAGGTCATCGTCGACACGTCCACCGGCGCGTACACGGTGCTGAACGTGAACACGGTCACTCCGGGCGGGACGAAGCCAGCGGGCTGGACCTGCGAACACCTGCTCCGGCCGGGCGCCCGGATTCGCACCGAGCTCCGCGGGCACGTCAACACGCCCGGCGGCACGCCCTCCGGTTGGTTCGGCGGCTTCGCCGAGACCGCCGGAGACTAGCCGCTCCGGGACGGCCTGCGAGTTGCCGGGCCGGTCATGCCTCGAATGGCAGCGAGGGCACCGGGGCGTTCGCTCCCGCGAGTCCCGGTGAGAAGAATCGAGCCCCCTGGAGTCTCTCCGGCAAGACCTCACCGCCCGTCCCGGAGGGAGCCCATGCGTCTGGTTCTCGGTATGTTGATCGCCGTCGTGTGCCTGGGCTGTGCCGACGGCAATGCTCCCGGCGGAGGGGGTGGAGGAGGAGGAGGGGGCGGAGTCACGGTGAGCGTCAGCCCTTCCTCGGTGAACGTGGCCGTGGGCGGGACGCAGCAGTTCAGCGCGGTGGTCTCGGGCTCGTCCGACGGCGCCGTGACCTGGACCGTGTCCCCCGGCACGGCTTGTGGCGGCGTCAGCTCGTCAGGACTCTACCAGGCGCCCTCGACCGTACCGGCCAGCGTGTGCCAGGTGGTGGCGACCAGCCACGCTGACGCGAGCAAGTCCGCCGGGGCGACCGTCACGGTCACCGCCACGCAGGCCATCCAGGTCTCGGTGTCCCCGAACCCGGCGACGACGCGCGTCGGAGGGACGGTTCAGTTCCAGTCCTCGGTGACTGGGTCCAGCAACCAGGCCGTGACCTGGGCGGTGCTGGAGGCGGCAGGCGGCACCATCACCACGGGAGGCCTCTACACCGCCCCGGGGACCTCCGGGCAGTACACCGTTCAGGCGAGCAGCGCCGCGGACCCGACGAGGAAGGGCACGAGCGTGGTGACCGTCACGCCGGCACCCGGCATCACCCTTTCGCCCAGCCCCGCCACGGTCGCCACGCTGGCGCATCAGCCGTTCACCGCCACCGTGGTGGGGCTCTCCAGCACGGAGGTGGTGTGGTCGGTGGTGGAGGGCAGCATCGGAGGCCGCATCGACTCGGCGGGCAGCTACCAGGCCCCTCCTCGCCTCGGAACCTTCCACGTGAAGGCCACCAGCGCCGTCGACTCCACCGTGACCCAGACCACCAGCGTGACCGTGACCCTGGGCTGCCTGGAAGGGTTTCCCCCCATCCGTCCCCTCACCGTGGACGCAGGGATCACGGTGTTCGGCCGGCTGCCGGTCGCGGTGGACGGAGCGGGCCAGCCCTTCGTGGCATGGACCGAGTCCTTCGCCCCGGGCATCGACGGCCACACCAGCTACGTGGCCCGGCTGGACGGTGGAACCTGGGAGGTCCTCGGCGGTCCGCTCTCGCTGGAGACCAGGGTCGCCCTCGGCGAGAACCCCCTCGACATGGTGCTCGACTCCGCGGGCAACCCGTTCCTCGCCTATCTCTCACCCGACACCGCCACCAACCGGCTCGGGGTCCTGGTCCGGCACTGGAACGGCAGCGGCTGGGACACCGTCGGCACCCGGGTGGGGGACACCACCGGGAACGGAGCCCGGTACGTCTCCATCGCGCGGACGTCGGGGGACCTGCCGGTCATCTCGTACAGCAGCACGGCCAGCGATGTGGTCGTGGCACGGTGGAACGGCAGCGCCTGGGTCAAGACCACTGGCATCGCCTCGACCACGGGAACCAACGTGGGCGTCACCTCGGTGGTGGTGGACTCGAGCGACAACCCCATCGTCGGCTGGAACGAGCTCACGGGCATCTACATGGGACTCGGGCAGAACTTCCCCTTCGCCCAGAAGCTCAGCGGGCCTGGCGCTGGCTTCCTCGGTACGCCGGACGCTGGCCACGACAACTTTCCGGTCGCTCCCGTGCTCGGGTTCGACGAGACCGGTCGGCTGGCGATGGCCTTCACCGACTATCCCGACGCGGTTCCGGCGCCCAGCTCGCTCGGGACGCGGGTGAGCATCTTCGACGGGGGGACCTGGTCGACCCTCGGCTCACTGGTGCCGGAGGCGGCTGGCGGCGGGCAGAGCCTGCACGCGATGGCACTCAACACCACCGATGGGCGGCTCGCGGTGATGACCCGCGCCACGGTGGAGTTCATCAACGCCGCTTACCAGTTCGACGGAAGCGGCTGGCCGATGGTGTGTGCGCCGGTGGTGGACGAGAGCGAGACCGACTGGGTGGCGAGGGGGAGCGCCGCGCGCGGGCTGGCGTACGACCCGGCTCACCACGCCTACCTCATGGCCGTGTACATGAACGGCGCCAACCAGGGCCGAGGCATCTTGCTGGTCAACCGAGTCACCGCACCGTGAGGGCCGGCGTGGGGTCGCGGCTGACCGCGCCCGCCGGTGCAGCCGCTGCGGGGCCTCACCAAGCCGTCCGACCCCGGGGGCAGGCTTGAGGTAGCGTCCCCAGCCTCCCCCGAAGGGGGTGGCGGATGTCGAGCTGGGTCGTCGTGCTGGTCCCGGTGCTGATGGCGTCGGTCGATACGCCGCCGCACCGCACCGACTTCTCACGCTTCGACGACGACCGGGTCGAGGCCTGCCTTCGTGACGTGAGACGGACCCCGGACGCGCTCCTCCCGTACTCACGCCTTCAGCGACTGACCCTCCGCCCCCGGGACCGGGCCGAGGCTCTTGCTGCCCTGGAGAAGCTCGCGGCACGGTCCCGGACGCGGTTCCGCGCCGAGCTCGCGCTGGGACTGGCCTGGATGCGCCTCGGGCAGCGGCCGGTGGCCGAGCGACTGCTGAGCTCCGCGGCCGAAGGCCTGCGACAGGCAGGAGAAGGCACCGGCGAGACGTACGCGCGCCTTCACCTCGAATACCTGCTCCGCACCGGCGGCAGACACGCCGAGGCGAGAGAGCAGCTGCAACGGGCGAAGCTCCTGGCCGCCGCCTCGGGTGACGCTCTCCTCGCAGCCCAGGTCCAGATCTTCGAGGGATGGGAGGCACTGGTGGCCCGCGATCATTCAGAGGCCCGCCGACTCTTCGACTCCGCCCGGATGGTTCTGGCCGGCGGGCCGAACGGGTATCTCGAATCGATGGCCTGGGAGGGCCTGGCTTCGGTTGACACCGCGCTCGGCCGGGGGCGGGGCGCGCTGGAGCACTCGATTGCTTCCGTCGCAGCGCTCGCGCGTGAGCGCTCGCCGACCGCCTGGGCGCGGGCGGACCTGGCTGACAAGGCCTATGACCTCGCCTGGGCCGGGGAGGTTCCCTGGGCGGAGGTGGATCATCTGATCGCCGAGGCGGTGACCGACGCCGAGCAGGCGGGGTCGAGCCTCCCGCTGATGCGGGCACGTCTTCTGGGGGCACTTCGGTTGGGCGCAACCGAGAGGGGCGTCGCCGAGTTTCGCCGGGCTGTGGAGGCGGCAAGGGCCATCGGGGACTCCCACTGGGTGATCTACGGGCTCTGGCGTCTTGCCGAGGTGCAGAGTCGGGTGCAGCCCGACGCCCTCGACGAGAACCAGCGGCTCGCCGACGAGGCGATCACGCTGGCCCGCGAGGCCGGGCTGACCGCTCCACTCCGTCACGCTCTGAGCACCCGGGCCCAGCTGCGCTGGGCGGCGGGTCAGGTCGGCCCGGCCACGGAGGACAGCGAGGCTGCCCTGCGCCTGTTCGACCTGGAGCGCGATCGGCAGGCCGGCGAGGCGGTGCGCATCGGAAACGAGGCGCTGCGGGGACGGGCCTATGTCGAGCACATGCAACCGTTCTTCGCCCGGGGGCTCCTGGCGAACACTTTCCACCTGAGCGAGAGAATGCGTGCCCGCGCGCTGCTCGAGTCGCTAGAGTCACCGGAGAGGAAACTCTCCCCCGAGCTGGGAGAGCGCCGGGAGTCGGTGCGCCGCCGGCTGGTCGAGCTCCAGTCCGAGCTCATCGACCCGAGGCTGGACCTGGCTCGCCGGGAGCATCTGAAGCAACAGCTCCGGAACGCCGAGCTGGAGGAGGAGCGACTGCTGGAGGACCAGGACCGGACGGCAGGTGCCCGGCATTCGGCGATCATCGCCCTCGAGGGGCTGCAGCACGAGCTCCGTGCGGACGAAGCACTCCTGAGCTTCGTGGTGGCGCCCACCGGCCGCCCAGATCAGGGCGATGCCGTACTCGGGCCGCGCTCCTTCGTCCTCGCGGTGACCCGCGACCAGATTCGCGGCGTCCGGATTCCGGACCGAGACCAGCTGGCGCCCTCCCTCCGCATGTTCGAGGCGATGGTCCAGGCCGGCTCACCCGAGGAGTCCGTCGCCGCTGCACGCCTGTACCGGGATCTGCTGCGTGAGGCTATGGCCGGCCTGGGACCGGAGGTTCGGCGGCTGATCCTGCTCCCCGATGGGGTCCTGCACCCCTTGCCCTTCGAGGTGCTCCGGCCGGCACCGGACGCCGAGCCCCTGGGCGTGCGCTACACCATCGTGCGAGCGCCCTCGGCAACGCTCTGGGTGAGGACGAGGGCCCGGAGTGGGTCCGAGCAGCGGGAGCCTCTGCTGGCCCTGGCCGATCCGTCCTCTCCCTCCGCCGAAGTGGCTTCGGTGCGACAGGCCGCGCCTTGGCTGGAGGGATTGCGGCTCGGAGCCCTGCCCCATGCCCGGCTTGAGGCGGAGCACGCCGTCCGCCTGCTCGGCGGCGAGAGTCGTCTCCTGCTCGGAGCAGCGGCCAGCGAGAGGGCCTTGAAGCAGGAGAGCCTCAGGCACTGGTCCGCCCTTCACCTCGGAGCCCATGCGGTGGTGGACGAGGAGGTTCCGGCCCGCTCGGCCATCGTCCTGGCTCCCGGCTCCTCCGATGAGGACGGCCTGGTGCAGATACGCGACGTGGCGGAGCTCGACCTGGACGGCCTGCTGGTCGTGCTGGCCTCATGCCGGAGCGCCTCCGGTGCGCTGTTCACCGGCGAAGGCCCGGTGGGTCTCTCTCGCGCCTTCCTGCGCTCGGGCGCCCGGGCGGTGGTGGTCAGCCTGTGGGACATCGGCGACGCGGCGACGGAGAAGCTCCTCCGTGGCTTCTATCGTCGGCTGGCCGAGGGTGATTCGGTCCAGGAGGCGCTCCGAGTCGCACGGCAGGAACGGAGGCTCGCGGGCGCCCCCAGCGCCGAGTGGGCCGGGCTCATCGTGGTCGGCGACGGGGACCTTCGGCTGGCCCCGGTTCGCTCGCGCTCCTGGGCAATCGCCACGGCCGTGCTTCTGGGGCTCGGCCTGACGGCGGCCGTCCTCGCCGTGCTCGGGTGGCGCCGAGTCTCGCGGACCGGGACCTCCTCCACCGCTGCGCTCCGGTCGAGCTGGGGCGACTCGCCAGACCAGGAGTAGCGCCACCGCCAGCCCCGCCCGCCGACCCGGGCTCCCATGGCGGCGAGACGCCCGGGTGTCTCTCGTGGTGAGCGCGTGCCTTTGCCCGCGTCGCATCCGGTGCAGCGGAGACTCGAATCAGGGTGGGATCGGACCCGACGCGGCGCGACACCGCTCTGCGGCCCGGCTCCCTGTTCCGCCTTTCCGGTCTGGCGCGAAGAGCCACCCCTGCATGGTGGAGAAGTGATCGCGACCGGAGCTACCTTGATTGCTCTGCCGTGGCCGAGCCTCGCCTCCATGACGGACCGCCCGAGACGACCCCGGACGCGCGCGCCCGATGGGTCCGCGTCCATCTGGACCGGGCGTTCTCGCGGCTGCTCCCGCGTGAGCTGACCAGCTCCAGGGTGGACTTGATCCAGACGGCCGTGGTGCGGATCCTGGAGCATGAGCGTCGTGAGAAGGAACCGGTCCGGACGGCGTCCTACGTGTGGAGAGTCGCGTTCACCATCATCGCCGACGAGCTGCGCCGACGGCGGCGAGCTCCCGAGGATGCCACCGAGGAGGCTCAGCTGGAGCTCGAAGCACAGGTCCACCCCCCCTCCGCCGTCCTCCCCGGGCTCGGGGAGGCGCTTCGGGCATGCCTCGCGCTCCTGGCCGAGGCCCGGCGCAGGGCGGTCCTGCTCCACCTCCAGGGCTTCCGCGCCTTCGAGGCCGCTGAGCTCCTGCGCACCAGCGAGAAACGGGCGCAGAACTTGACCTACCGGGGACTGGCAGACCTGCGCCAGTGCCTGGTCGGCAAGGGGCACGGCCCATGAGCGCCCGCTGGGCGAAGGTGTTCCAGGAGAACCGGATTCCCTCCGGATCCTGCGCGACGCCGTCCGAGATCTGGGAGGTGGTCGCGGCGCGCCTGCCGCACGACCGGACCCAGGAACTCCTCGACCACACGCTCGCCTGCGGCGAGTGTGCGCACCTCTGGAGACTGGCCCATGAAGCGCAGGTCGAGGCGGCGCGTGAGGACGCTGCGTTCCTTCGGCCGGTCCAGGAGCTGGGGCGCCCGGTCCCCCGCGTCCGGTGGCTGGGCTGGGCCGCCGTGGGGGCAGCAGGGCTCGCCGCCGCGCTCACCTTCGCCTTGAAGCCTCGACCTCCCGAACGCGAGGTGGTCCGCGGCCAGCCAGTGGGGGCCATCGCTCCCCTGACGACCGACGTGACCTTGCCGCGCAGCGCGGTCGTGCTGCGCTGGACGGATCAGGGACCGGAAGCCCGCTACGGGCTGACCATCACCACCGCCGACTTGACCCCGGTGGATTCGGCCCTCGATCTGAGTCGGCCCGAGTACATGGTCCCGGAAGCGGCGCTGCAGCACCTCCCGTCCGGGACGACGCTGGTGTGGAGAGTCGAGGCGCGGCTCCCCGGCGGTCGCGTCGCCTCGTCTCCTCCCGCCCGGGTGCAGCTGCGCTGAGCGGCCCGCGGGAGGCCGGACCGGAAGCGGCCCGGACGAGCGCACAGCGCCGCCCGGACCCGCCGCTCGCGCAGTGGACGACGCATGACGAACGATGTGCTCCGTCACAGGGTCGAAACGGTGCTCCGTCACCCCCAGGCCCACGAGGAGGACGACGAGACTCAGGGCGCTCCAGACGTAGGCCTGCGTCGAGGGGTGATTGCCGGCGTCCGGGTCGTAGGGCCAGTTGCTGGTGTAGGTGTAGTTCTCGCCCGGGCGGTTGGTGACGGTGGCCCAGGTGAAGTACGCGTTGAGGAGGCGAACGTCGGCGTCCTCGATGGAGCCCGCCGGCAGCCCCGGAGCCACATTGGGCCTCGAGAAGTAGTCGGCCCAGTATGCGCCGAGCTGGTGTCGACCGGTAACGGCCTGGACACCGCC
>Ga0335084_10005571_pt1 | contig 12466 bp, 14 predicted proteins | sample Lox_Sample_44_FD_206721 | JGI IMG/M metagenome (GOLD analysis project Ga0335084, IMG submission 206721) | Soil microbial communities from Loxahatchee National Wildlife Refuge, Florida, United States - Lox_Sample_4.4 | ecosystem: Environmental > Terrestrial > Soil > Wetlands | place: USA...
TGTACGGGCAGGATCTCTTCGAAACCTCGACGGCGTTCGAGGCCGGCCTGGGGTGGGCGGTCGTGATGGACAAGGGACCGTTCCGGGGGAGCGCGGCGCTCGCGCGGCAGCGCGAGGAGGGATTGCCCAGCCGCCTGCGGGGGCTGCGGATGCACGAACGCCGGCACATCCCGCGCGCGCACTACCCGGTGTTCTCGGGTGATCTGCTGATCGGCGAGGTGACGAGCGGTACGTACTCGCCGTTGCTGGAGACCGGGATCGGGCTCGCCTACCTGTGGCCTGCGGACGCTGCCGACGTCGGCGACGAGGTGGAGGTGGACATCCGCGGGCGGCGCGGCGCCGCGACGGTGGTCCGCCCGCCGTTCGTCGACCGCAGCCCTCGGTGAGCCTCAGACCGAGGCGGGTGGCGTGTCGACGGCGCGTTCGAAATCGCCGATGTCAGCGGCTCCGAACCGAACGTGGTTCAGCAGTCCGTGCAGGAGCGATCGCGCACGAGGCGAGTCGCGGGTCACGGCGACCACGACGTAGAGCCCCGAGCCCGCGATCCCGACCCTGCCCGCCGGGCCGAAACCCGGCGCGGCGATGAAGTACGACCAGCGGGTCGTCGTGCGACCGTCCGACCGGCACACGCCCTGACCCTCCGCGACGAAGTCGCCGGCGGACGGATGGTTGCCGTCGAGGTACGTCGGCACGTGATCGGCGAAGATGCGCTGCGAGGAAGCGCGGCAGCCCGGCGCATCCTGGAGCCGTGACAACAGTGGCCCCGTCGCCGCGAGGTAGTAGAGGTCGCTGGACACCCCGATCTGCGTGGCGTCCACCCACGTCGCCGAGATGCCCTGGCTGATCGTCCGGGCAACCGGCGCTCCGAGGGGGTGCGGCGAGGCGACGAAGCCCTCGTGGTACCCGGCGGGGCCGACGGCCACGGCGCTCCAGCCGTTGGGAACGAGCCCGCTCACGGAGCCGGCGGTCACGCGCACGTAGGGCGACGAGGTGGGATGGAACTCGATCTGGGGCGCCGCACCGAGGGGGTGCGCACCGACGCCCGAGCAGCTCGCTGCGGCGAGCGACACGGCGATCCCGACGATGACTTTGCGCACCCGGTGCTGTCTCCCGCGGCGCAGGATACGCCCGGCCGCCCCGCCGCGCCACCTGCGGAGGTCCTCGGTCAGCTGGCACCCACCGGAGGCATCTCGAGTCGCTCCCCCTCGCGAGCCGGGATGCAGAAGGAGATCCGGGTGCCGCCGCCGGGCAGCGGATCGGACCACATCACGCCGCCGTGTTCGATCACGATCTGCCGCGCCAGATGCAGCCCGACGCCGACGCCGGCCTTCTCCTTGCGCAACGTCGCCTCGCCGGTGGAGAACGGCTGCTCGAACGCCTTCGCCGCGACCGCCCGGTCCAGGCCCTCCCCGTGGTCGGTGACCATCACCACCACGCCCTCCTGGAGCTCGCGCGCCACGACCTCAACCGTCCGTCCCGCGGGGGAGTAGCGGCACGCGTTGTCCAGCAGTTCGCGGACGACGCCGCCGATCCGAGCGCCGTCGGCGATCGCCTCGAGCTCCTCGGGGACCTGGGAGATCACCGGCACCGACGGGTATTCCCGAGCCACCTGGTCGACCGCGTGCCGAACGAGCGGGCCGAGGTCGGTGCGCGCGAGCTCGAGCTCGAACGTGCCGCGCTCGAGCTCCGCGATCGTGATCAGCTCGTCGACGATGCCCATCAGCTTGTCGAGGGACGCGCTCAGCTGCTCCAGGAACTGGTCTCGCTCCACGGCTGGCACGTTCGGATTGCGCAGGACGTACGCGATGCCCTTCGCCACCGTCACCGGGGTCCGGAGCTCGTGGGAGATGTTCGCGAGGAAGTCGCCCTTGGCCGACGTCCCTTGCGTCACGTTCTCTCGGAGATCGGCGATCTCGGCTTCGAGTTCCTTCGCGCGCAGCACCGCGCGCGAGACCTCCTCGCCGAACACGGCGGCGACCTGGGGCGAGAGCACCACGTTGCCGGCCGCGGTCGCGCGGAGCGCGCCAAGGACGGCCTCGGGTCCCTCGACCCGCAGGACGTAGCCGCGGGCCCCCGCGGCGAGCGTCTCGGCGATCCGTCGTGGCTCGCGGACCGAGGATCGTGCGACCACACGGGTGGTGGGGGAGGAGGCGCAGAGACGTTTCACCAGCTCGGTTCCCCCGAGCCCTTCGAGCCCGAGCTCGACGACGACGATGTCCGGGCGGGTGCGCGCCGTGGACTCCACCGCGCGGAACACGTCGGACGTCACCTCGACCGGGAGGTCCGGCGCCTCGCGAAGCAGGTGGTACCGAAGGCGCGCGACCTCGTCCGGCGAGTCGCAGAGGAGCACGCTGGTCATCTGCCTCCGATATCGGTCCGTGCGGGTGAAGGTTGAGCGGCGGACGCCCGCGGCGTTCAGTGCACGATGCCGGTCCGGATCGCGATCGCGACCGCCTGCGCGCGGTCGTTCGCGCCCAGCTTCTCGAAGATACGCTCGAGGTGGGTCTTCACCGTGTGCGGTGAGATGCCCAGCTCGGTGGCCACCTGCCGGGTGGTTGCACCGTCGGCAACCTTCTGCAGGATCTCCCGCTCCCGTTTCGACAGTGGCGCGGGTCGCGGCTCGTCGCTGCTGGCGGCTTGCGCCTCTTCGATGAACGTCTTCGTGAGCTGCGGGTGGATCACGGCGTTGCCCTCGACCGCGTTCCGCGCCGCGTCGACGAGGGCATCCGGCGAGGCGTCCTTCAGCAGGTACCCGGAGACGCCGGCCTGGATCGCCTCGGAGATCGCCCCGCGGGATTCGTCGATCGTGATGAGGATCACCTTCGTCTCGGGGGACGCCTCGCGGATGCGGCGCGTGGCCTCGATGCCGTCCATGCCCGGCATCCGGACGTCCATGAAGACGACATCGGGGATCAGCTCCCGCGCCCGCTCGATCGCCTCCTCGCCGCTGCCCGCTTCGCCGACGACCACCACGGCCTCCTCGGACAGTTCGAGCGCGGTGCGGAGGCCCTCGCGGGTGACGGGGTGGTCATCCACGATGAGCGCGCGGATCGGCGGCATCGGTCTCCTTCGACGGACGGGGAAGTATCGTGGAGGGAAGCATATGCCCCGACAGGGGGGAGTTCATGGTGGACGAAGAACTCGCGACACAGGGAACCGAGCCGGCCGAGGCCGTGGCGGTCGAGGCCGGTTCGACGCGTGAACGTGTGCTGCAGGCGCTCACCCAGGTCTTCGACCCCGAGCTGGGGATCAACATCGTCGATCTGGGGCTCGTGTACGAGGTTGATGTTCAGGACAACGGAGACGTCGACATCCGATACAGCCTCACGACGATGGGCTGCCCGATCGGCCCGCTGATCGAGGATCAGATGCGGGCGTTCCTTGCCCCGATCGAGGGGCTCGGCGAGGTGCGGCCGGAGCTCGTCTTCCGTCCGCCGTGGTCGCCGGAGCTGATGTCGGACGAGGCCAAGGCGGCGCTGGGGATCTTCTAGCCTTTCGTCCCCATCCGGGCACCATCTGGGTGTTGACGTTGCACCTGCAACACGAGTAGAACGGGTGCCGACGTTCCGACCTGAGGGGTGGGGTCCGTGATCCGCACGCGATGCAGGGGATTGGTGGGGTTGATGATCCCCTCCCGCCTGTGCTGTCGACCCTGATCGATCTCCTCGAACGCGCTCCGTTCCCGCAGCATCCGTCTCGACGCAAGGAGGTTCTTCCCGATGGCTGAGTACGCCAACCCGGACGTTCTCGTTTCCACCGACTGGCTGGCCGAGCACCTGCACGACGCCGACGTCCGCGTGATCGAGGTCGACGAGGACATCGCGGCCTACGACGCGGGCCACATCGAAGGCGCGGTCGGCTGGAACTGGACGACCGATCTGCACACGAAGGTCGGCCGCGAATACCTGGACCAGGACGGCTTCTCGGACCTCCTGTCGGAGGCCGGCGTCGCACCGGGCGCCACCGTCGTCCTCTACGGCGGCAACAACAACTGGTTCGCGGCCTACGCGTACTGGCTCCTGAAGTTGCGCGGCTTCGACGACGTCAAGCTCCTGGACGGCGGGCGCAAGAAGTGGGAGCTCGAGAGCCGGGCGCTGACCGACGTGGTTCCGTCCTACGACGCGACCGGGCTGAAGATCACCGGCGCCGAGCGGCCGGAGATCCGCGCCTTCCGCGACGAGGTGCTCGGCAAGGTCGGGGACGGCGCCGGGTTCGTGGACGTTCGTTCGCCGGAGGAGTACCGTGGCGAGAAGCTGGCGCCCGATCACCTGCCGCAGGAGCAGTCGCAGGTCCCGGGCCACATCGCCGGGGCGAAGAACATCCCGTGGGTGAAGGCCGCGAACGACGACGGCACCTTCAAGTCGGCCGACGAGCTGATCGCGCTCTACGGGGGCGAGGGGATCACCTCGGACAAGGAGATCATCGCGTACTGCCGGATCGGCGAGCGCTCCTCGCACACGTGGTTCGCCCTGCAGGAGCTGCTCGGCTACCCGAACGTCAAGAACTACGACGGGAGCTGGACCGAGTACGGCTCGCTGGTCGGCGCGCCGGTCGAGGTGGGCGGCTGACGATGGGCGAGGTCGCGAAGATGATCCAGGCGAACGAGTCGTTCGCGCAGGATTTCGACAAGGGCGACCTCGAGATCCCGCCGGCACGCGGTACCGTCGTCCTGACCTGCATCGACGCCCGCATCGACCCGGCGAAGGCGCTCGGGATCGACATCGGCGATTCCCACGTCGTGCGGAACGCCGGCGGTCGTGCCTCGGACGACGCGCTGCGGTCGATCACGATCTCGAGCTGGCTCCTGGGCACGCGCGAGGTCGCGGTGATCCATCACACCGACTGCGGCATGGAGAAGTTCACGGACGACGCGCTACGACAGAAGATCAAGGAGGAGAAGGGCGTCGATGTCGGGGACACCGACTTCCTGACCTTCTCCGACCTGGATCAGAGCGTGCGCGACGACGTCGAGCGGATCCGAACCACGGCGTCGCTGCCCGACGGGCTCGAGGTGTCGGGCTACGTCTACGACGTGCGGACCGGGCGGGTCCGCGAGGTCGTACCGGCGAGCTGATGCATCGCTGGGTGGGGCGGCTCCGGCCGCCCCACCTCTCAGCGCACGATCTCGACCAGCAAGACCCACGCGTTCATCACCGCGACCGCGAGCTGGAGGATGACGGCGGGCACCAGCCAATAGAGCCCGCCGCCGGAGCCGGCGATCAACGAGATGCCGGCGATGGCGAGCGGCGCGACGGCGGCGATCGTCAGCGCGCGGACGACGATCGACCGCCGGGGGACCTGCCCGGGACCCGGGGAGGCCCGCACCTCGGTCGCCGTGATCAGGCCGAGCGCGACGGCGGCCACGATCAGCAACTCGACGCCGAGGACCTCGGCGCGCTGTCCGGGCACCAGCGCGAACGCGCCCGTCAGCAGGGTGCACATCAGCAGCAGGATCGTCTCGCCGGCGCGACCGGGGAGCCAGGGGTAGGCGAGGATGCGCTCGAGGTTGATCGAGATCGCCACGAACAGCAGGCCGGCCAGCGCGGCCGCCGCGCCCGCCGTGGCCAGGAAGAAGTCGTGCCAGACCTCTGGCGCGTACGCGGCGTGGGCGGCGTCGATCACGCGCGGCAGGATGGCACACGTGAGGGACGCGCCGTGACCTGCGAATCCGACCCATCCGATAGACTTTGGTGCGAGCCCGAACGTAGGGTCGATGCGGCAGCTCAGGAGGGGAGAACCTCGTGGCCATCAGCCAGGAAGAGCACCTCAAGGAACTGAGCAAGGGGTACCGGTTCGACTGGAAGGACGCCGATCATTCGGTGTTCCAGCCGAAGCGAGGACTCAGCGCCGAGGTCGTCGAGGAGATCTCGTCGCTCAAGGGAGAGCCGGACTGGATGCGCAAGTACCGGCTGAAGGCGCTGAAGCACTTCGAGGCTCGACCGATGCCCTGGTGGGGCGCCGACCTTTCCGACATCGACTTCGAGAACATCTTCTACTTCATCCGGTCCACCGAGAAGCAGGCCAAGAACTGGGAGGACCTCCCCGACGACATCCGGGGGACCTGGGACAAGCTCGGCATCCCGGAAGCCGAGAAGAAGTACCTGGGCGGCGTGTCCGCGCAGTACGAGAGCGAGGTCGTCTACCACAAGATCAAGAAGGAACTCGACGACATCGGCGTGCTGTTCACCGACATGGACAGCGCGCTCCGCGACTATCCGGACCTCGTCCGGGAGCATTTCGGGACCCTGATCCCCGCCAACGACAACAAGTTCGCCGCGCTGAACACGGCCGTATGGTCGGGCGGCTCGTTCATCTACGTCCCCCCGGGCGTGCAGGTGGACATCCCGCTGCAGGCCTACTTCCGGATCAACGCCGAGAACATGGGCCAGTTCGAGCGGACGCTGATCATCGCCGACGAGGGCTCCTACGTGCACTACGTCGAGGGCTGCTCGGCGCCGATCTACTCGAGCGATTCGCTGCACTCCGCCGTCGTCGAGATCAAGGCGATGAAGGGCGCTCGGGTGCGATACACGACGATCCAGAACTGGTCGACGAACGTCTACAACCTCGTGACGAAGCGAGCCGCGGCCCACGAGGACGCGGTGATGGAGTGGGTCGACGGGAACATCGGCTCGAAGGTGACGATGAAGTACCCCTCGATCTACCTGCTGGGCAAGGGCGCGCGCGGCGAGGTGCTGTCGGTCGCGTTCGCCGGCAAGGGCATGCACACCGACGCCGGCGGCAAGGCGATCCACGCCGCGCCGTACACGACGAGCGTGATCACGTCGAAGTCCGTCTCGAAGGACGGCGGCCGCACCGGCTACCGAGGTCTCGTCCGCGTCGAGCCCGACGCGCACCACGCGCGCTCGAACGTGCGGTGCGACGCGTTGATCCTCGACGACGAAAGCCGGTCCGACACGTACCCCTACATCGAGGTCGAGGACGAGACCGCCGCGCTCGGCCACGAGGCGACGGTCTCCAAGGTCGGCGAGGACCAGCTCTTCTACCTGATGAGCCGCGGCCTCTCCGAGGTCGAGGCCACCGCGATGATCGTGAACGGCTTCATCGAGCCGATCACGCGCGAGCTGCCGATGGAGTACGCGGTCGAGCTGAACCGGCTGATCGAGCTCCAGATGGAGGGCTCCGTCGGGTGAGCACCGCCACCACCCGGACGTTCGACGAGCACACGCTGCAGTCGCTCCCGGAGGTGGCCCCGTTCCTCGCGGCCGCGCGGGCACGGTCGTTCGAGGAGTTCCGCGCGCTGCCGGCTCCGTCGCCGGAGACCGAGGAGTGGCGCTACACCGACCTGTCGGACTTCGATCTCTCGTTCGAGCCGGCCGCCGTCGGGCATCCCGCGATGACGACGTCGAACCAGGACCTCGAAGCGCTCGGCGTACTCTTCTGCGACCTGGACGAGGCCGCGGTGCAGCATCCCGACCTGGTGCGCGAGCACCTGCACGGTCTGGTCCCCACCGGGCGGACGAAGTTCACGGCCCTGCACGGTGCCTTCCGCGCCGGCGGGACCTTCCTGTACGTCCCGCGTGACGTCCGGGTCGAGCTGCCGCTGCAGACGCTCACGCACCTCGACGCCGACGGCACGGCCGTGTTCCCGCACACCGTGTTGATCGCGGCCGAGGGGTCCGACGTGACGTTCATCGATCGCTTCACCTCGCGTGACCTGCAACGCGCGCTGTCGGACGCGATCGCGGAGATCTACGTCGGCGACGGCGCCCGCGTGCGGTACGCGTCGATCCAGGAGTGGGGGACCGGCGTGACGCACCTCGGGGTCCAGCGGGCGACCGTGGGTCGCGACGCCGAGCTCCGTTCGCTCGCGATCGGTTTCGGGGCGTCCCTGGCCCGCGCGGAGGCCGAGACGGTGCTCGACGGGCAGGGAGGGTTCTCCGAGATGCTCGGGATCTTCTTCGCCGACGGTGCGCAGCACTTCGATCACCGCTCGGTCCAAGATCACGTGGCGCCAGACTGCACCAGCACGCTCCTGTACAAGGGCGCGTTACGAGACGCGAGCCGCGCCGTGTTCAGCGGGTGGGTCCACGTCCGGCCCGGAGCCCAGAAGACCGACGCGATGCAGACCTCGCGGAACCTCGTCCTGAGCGAGCACGCGAAGGCGGATTCGATCCCGAACCTGGAGATCGAGGCGAACGACGTCCGGTGCGGCCATGCGGCGAGCGTCGGTCCGGTCGACGACGAGACCCTGTTCTACCTCGAGAGCCGGGGTATCCCGCGCGACGAGGCCGAACGGCTGATCGTCACCGGCTTCTTCCAGGAGGTGCTGGACCGGGTGAGCCTGGCCGAGGTCCGCCGGGGCGCCGAGCTGGCGATCCAGGAGGAGCTCGGTCGGACCGAGGAGGTCGGTTCCGGATGACGGCGGTGCGGATCTGCTCGCCGCAGGACGTTCCGGCCGGCGAGGCGAAGCGGTTCGCCGTGGACGGCCGGCTCGTCGCCGTCGTGAACCTCGGCACCGACGGGTTCCGCGCCGTCGATGCCGTGTGCTCGCACGAGCGGTATTACCTGGATGAGGGTGAGGTCGACGTCGACCTCGGAACGATCGAATGCCCGAAGCACGGGTCGACGTTCGACCTGAACACCGGGGCGCCGCGTACGCTGCCGGCGATCAAGCCGGTGGAGGTGTTCCCCGTGACCCTGACGGACGACGACGTGTTGATCGAGGTGGGAACGACATGAGCCAGACGAACGGCGACGCTCCGGCGACGCTGGAGATCCGCGACCTGCACGCCGACGTGGAGGGCCGGGAGATCCTCCGCGGCATCGACCTCACGGTCCGGCAAGGGGAGATCCATGCGCTGATGGGCCCGAACGGATCCGGGAAGTCGACGCTCAGCAACGTGATCATGGGGCGGCCGGGATACGTCATCACCGACGGGACCGTCCGGTTCAACGGGGAGGACATCACGCGACTCACCCCGGATCAGCGGGCGCAGCGCGGGCTCTTCCTCGCGATGCAGTACCCGACCGAGGTGCCCGGCGTATCGGTCGTCAACTTCCTGCGGACGGCGTACCAGTCGATCAAGGGGACGCAGGTGAGCGCCCTCGCGTTCCGCAAGCACATGAAGGCCCAGATGGACCGCCTCGGGATCGAGGACGCGATGGTGCAGCGGTACGTGAACCAGGGTTTCTCCGGCGGCGAGAAGAAGCGCAACGAGATCCTGCAGCTGGCCGTCTTGGAGCCGCAGGTCGCGATCCTGGACGAGACCGACTCGGGCCTCGATATCGACTCGTTGAAGCTGGTGGCCGAGAGCGTGAACGAGCTGGTCGGTCCGGAGCTGGGCGTGCTGATCATCACGCACTACCAGCGCATGCTGAACTACATCACGCCCGGCTTCGTGCACGTCATGATGCAGGGGCGCATCGTGGAATCCGGCGGCCCCGAGTTGGCGCACCGCCTCGAGGACAAGGGCTACGAGGGCATCCGGCGCGAGCTGGGGCTGCAGGAGGAAGCCGCGCAGGACCAGGACGTGCGGACCTAGGAGACGACCGTGCTCGACGTGGACGCGATCCGGCGTGATTTCCCGATCCTGGAGCGGGAGTTCCAGGGCAAACCGCTCGTGTACCTCGACTCGGCCGCCACATCCCAGAAGCCGGTCGCGGTGATCGAGGCCGAGGCCGGGTTCTACCGGCACCACAACGCGAACGCGCATCGCGGCATCTACACACTTGGGGAGGAGGCCACGGAGGCCTACGAGGGCGCGCGCGAGCGGATCGCGCGGTTCTTCGGCGCGACCGATCCGGCGCGGCTCATCTTCACCCGCGGCACCACCGAGTCGATCAACCTCGTCGCACACGGCTGGGGACGCACCTTCCTCCGTGAGGGCGACGAGATCCTCCTCACCGAGATGGAGCACCACTCGAACATCGTGCCCTGGCAGCTCGTCGCGCAGGCGACGGGCGCGTCGCTCCGGTACCTCGGACTCACCGACGACGGCCTGCTCGACCTGTCGAACCTCGGAGAGCTCCTGACGGAGCGGACGAAGATCGTCGGAGTGACGGCGATGTCGAACGCGCTCGGCACGATCCCGCCGCTGCGCCAGCTCATCGACGCGGCGCACGCGGTCGGCGCTGTCGTGGTGGTGGATGCGGCCCAGGCGGCGCCCCATCTCTCGCTCGACGTCGACGCGCTCGACGCCGACTTCTTCGCGTTCAGCGGGCACAAGATGCTCGGCCCGACGGCGAGCGGCGGCCTGCTCGCCAAGCGCGAGCATCTGGATCGCATGCAGCCGATGTTCGGCGGCGGCGACATGATCCGCGAGGTGTTCCACGATCACGCCACGTGGAACGACGTGCCCTACCGGTTCGAGGCCGGCACGATGCAGATCGCGCAGCAGGTCGGGCTCGCCGCCGCGGTCGACTACCTCGAGGCGCTCGGCATGGACGACGTTCGCGCGCATGAGGTCGAGATCACGCGATACGCGATGGACCGGCTCCTCGAGGCCGGCGCGACCGTCTACGGGCCGAAGGACACCGAGATCCGAGGTGGCGCCGTCAGCTTCTGGTACAAGGATGTCCATCCGCACGACCTGGCCACGATCCTGAACGAGGACGGGGTGGCGATCCGTGCGGGGCACCACTGCGCGCAGCTGGCGATGCGCCGCTTCGGGACGCCGGCGACGGCGCGGGCATCCTTCTACGTGTACAACACCGCGAGCGAGGTCGATGTCCTCATCGACTCGCTCGCGAAAGCGGGAGACATCTTCGCGTTCTGAGGCGGTTCGAGGAAGGAGAGCCCTGTTGGCGCTCGACGACATCTACAAGGAAGTGATCCTCGATCACTACAAGAGCCCGCGGAACAAGCGTGAGCTCCCTGGCGCGGAGCTGACCTGCACCCGGAACAACCCGCTCTGCGGCGACGAGATCACGGTGTTCGCGCACGTCGAGGACGGAACGGTCCGCGAGGTCACCTTCCAGGGCGCCGGGTGCTCGATCTCGCAGAGCTCGGCGTCGATGATGACCGAGGCCACCTCGGGCGGCACGGTCGAGGACGTGCTCGCGTTGGCGTCGGAGTTCCGAGGCATGATGGCCGGCGAGGTCGAGCCCGACGAGGATCGCTTCGGCGACCTGGTTGCGCTGAAAGGCGTCGTGAAGTACCCGATCCGCATCAAATGCGCGGTGCTGGCGTGGGACGTCCTGCAGGAGGCCCTGGGCGGCTCCGGTGAGGCCACCGGCGCCTCGGCGCATACGATCAGCTGATCGCGCCGCGGATCAGGGCGGCGGTGGCGGACCGCCGTGCGGTGGCGGACCACCGTGCGGTGGCGGTGGCGGCCCGTCCGGCCAATGCTCCTCCGGATGCCCGGTGTCCTCGCGGAACGCCTTGTGGGCATACAACAGGCGGAGGGCCAGCTCGGCCAGTAGACGGTCGTCTCCGGCGTCGGCGGCCGCGTGGATCTCCCGCTCTGCCTGAGCCTTCAGGATCCGGATCCCGTCGATGCCGACCCCCTGGTCGATGAGCTGCTTCACGAGCCGCGCGATCGCCAGGTCCTTCGGGCTGAACCGCAGCTTGCCGCGCTCGCGGCTCGGCCGCACCAAGCCCTGCTCCTCCCAGTAACGCAGGACCCGTGGGGTGACGCCGATCTGGGCCGCCAGCCGCGGGATCGCCATCAGCTCGTCGTCGTCATGCCTGTCGCTACGTGACATCTTCTTGTAACATCATAGCGCGGATCTGACCGCCGGGAACGTCGCCCGCCACTCTGGAAGGGAGGTCCTCGGAGCCTCATGTCCTTCGCACGGCCTGCTTCCGGATCGCAACATGCCGAAAGATCGTCGGATCCCGTGGGGTTCGGACTCCGGGTCGCGGCAGCGGTGCTCCTCGTGGCCGCCGGTGCCTTGCATCCGGCTCGCCTCCTGGCGGAGGCCTTCGTGACGATCCGACCGTTCGCGGCGGTGGGTGGGGTCATCGGCCTGGGGTTCGTCGCCGTCCGGCTCGGCGCCTTCGGTCGGATCGCGAGCCTCGTGACGCACGAACGGGTGCCGACGTGGGCTGCCGTCCTTGGCGTGTTGGTGTGGACGGCCGCTCTCAGCGGCCTGGTCAACCTCGACGTGGCGGTCGTCGTGGCGGTCCCCCTCGCGCTGAACGTTGCAGGTCGTCGGGGGCTCTCACCCGCGCTCATCGCGATCATGGTCGCCAACCTCGTGAACGCGGCGTCGTTCCTGCTCCCGACCTCGAACCTCACGAACCTGTTGATCCTGTCGCGGGACCCACTCCCGGCCGCCGCGTACCTGCGCGGCTCGCTCCCCGCATGGCTGGCGGTGGTGGGCGTCACCGTGGTTGCGGGCCTCGTGCTGCTGCGAGCGCCGGGCGCGGCGGCGGCCGGCCGGGCCGAGGTACGGTGGTCGCTCGGCGGGGTCGCGCTCGACCTGGCCACGATGTTCGTCCTCGTCTGTGCCCTGCGGGCGCTCGTCCCGGCCGGGATCGCGCTGCCGGGGGGTTCGCGGG
>Ga0335084_10005572_pt1 | contig 12465 bp, 9 predicted proteins | sample Lox_Sample_44_FD_206721 | JGI IMG/M metagenome (GOLD analysis project Ga0335084, IMG submission 206721) | Soil microbial communities from Loxahatchee National Wildlife Refuge, Florida, United States - Lox_Sample_4.4 | ecosystem: Environmental > Terrestrial > Soil > Wetlands | place: USA: Florida...
GCGGAAGGACCACCACGACTTCGTCCTGAAGATGCAGGAGCGCGGCGTCGAGGTGCTCGAGCTGCACGACATGCTGGCGCAGACGCTGGAGGACAAGGCCGCGCGCGCCTTCGTGCTCGACCGCCGCCTCACCGCCAACACGGTCGGCATGGGCGTCGCCCCGGTCATGCGCGCCTGGTTCGAGGAGCTGCCGGCGGCGAAGCTCGCCGAGCACCTGATCGGGGGCGTCACGGTCGACGACATGCCGGACCGCACCGCCCGCGCGCGCCTTTCCCGCCTGATGGAGCCGACCGATTTCCTGATCCCGCCGATCCCCAACACCCTGTTCCAGCGCGATCCGTCCTGCTGGATCTACAAGGGCGTGACCCTCAACCCGATGTTCTGGCCCGCGCGCGAGCCCGAGACGCTGATCCAGCGCGTCATCTACAAGTTCCATCCGATGTTCAAGGGCGGCGACTTCTCCATCTGGTTCGGAGACACCGACGTGAATTTCGAGAACGCACGCATCGAAGGCGGCGACGTCATGCCGGTCGGCAAGGGGCTGGTGCTCGTCGGCATGGGCGAGCGCACCACCCGCCAGGCGGTGACGCAGGTCGCCCGCGAGCTGTTCCGGGCCAAGGCGGCGACGCGCGTCATCGCCTGCCACATGCCGAAGAGTCGCGCCGCCATGCACCTCGACACGGTGTTCACCTTCTGCGACCGCGACGTCGTCACGGTGTACAAGGAGGTGGCCGATCAGATCCGCTGCTTCAGCGTGCACGCCGCGGGCAGCGGCGGCGAATTCGAGATCCGCGAGGACAAAGGCCACATGCTCGACGTCATCAGGCAGGCCCTGGGCCTGAAGAAGCTCACCGTGCTCGGCACCGGCGGCGACGCCCACCAGGCCGAGCGCGAGCAGTGGGACGACGGCAACAACGTGGTCGCGCTCTCGCCCGGCGTCGTCGTCGCCTACGACCGCAACACCTTCACCAACACGCTGCTGCGCAAGGCCGGCGTCGAAGTGATCACCATCCGCGGGGCGGAGCTGGGGCGCGGGCGCGGCGGCGGCCACTGCATGACCTGCCCGATCTGGCGCGAGCCCGCTTACTGACAACGAAGCACGGAGAAACCGAACATGGGATTCAACCTTCGCAACCGCTCGCTGCTGACGGTCCAGGACTACACGCAGAAGGAGTTCAAGTATCTGCTCGACCTGGCCCGCGACCTGAAGCGCGCCAAGTACGCGAAAACCGAGCAGGAGCACCTCACGGGCAAGGAAATCGTCCTGATCTTCGAGAAGACCTCGACTCGCACCCGCTGCGCCTTCGAAGTCGCCTGCCACGACCAGGGCGCCCAGGTCACCTATCTCGACCCGTCGGGCTCCCAGATCGGCCACAAGGAATCGGTGAAGGACACCGCGCGCGTACTCGGGCGCATGTTCGACGCGATCGAATACCGCGGCGCCGGACAGGGGATCGTCGAGGAGCTGGCGAAATACGCCGGCGTGCCGGTCTACAACGGTCTCACCGACGAGTACCACCCGACGCAGATGCTCGCCGACGTGATGACCATGCGCGAGCATTGCGACAAGCCGATCTCGCAGATCAAGTACGCCTACGTCGGGGACACGCGCAGCAACATGGGGCATTCGCTCATGATCGTCGGCTGCCTGATGGGCATGGACGTGCGCCTGGTCGGCCCGAAGAAGCTGTGGCCGGCGGAGGAGTTCACGAAGATCGCGCGCGACCTGGAGAAGAAATACGGGGCGAAGCTCACGATCACCGACGACCCGCAGGCCGGAGTGAAGGATGTCGACTTCATCCACACCGACGTGTGGGTGTCGATGGGCGAGCCCAAGGAAGTCTGGAAGGAGCGCATCGACCTGCTGAAGAAGTACCAGGTCAACATGGCCCTCCTCAAGGCGAGCGGCAATGCTCAGGTCAAGTTCATGCATTGCCTGCCGGCGTACCACGACACCGAGACCAAGGTCGGCAAGGACATCGCCGAGCAGTTCGGCCTCGACAAAGGGGTCGAAGTGACCGACGAGGTGTTCGAGTCCGAGTACAACATCGCCTTCGACCAGGCGGAGAACCGCATGCACACCATCAAGGCGATCCTGGTCGCCACGCTGGGAGAGTAGCGCGGTGCCCCGGGATGAACTTGGCCCGCATCTGGCTGGCGTGCGCGGTGCTGGCGACCCGGGGGTTGTTTGCCGGGGTGACCCTCGCGATGAGCTGCTCCTGGGTACTCGCGCAGACCCAAGACCAGAAACCGCCGGGTCCGGGAAAAGAATCCCCGTGGATTCTCGCCCCCGTGTTCAACGCCAATCCGAAGGTCGGCTTCGCGCTCGGTGCGCTGGCCGGCTACATACACTATTTCGATGAGAAGTCGCGGCCCTCGATATTCGCCTTGACCGGCCAATACACCAGCACCGATTCGATCATCGCCGGATTGATGGCGAGGACCTCCTTCGACCAGGACCGCCAGCGGCTCCTCGCCGGACTCATGTACGGCAACATCAAGAACGACTACAGCGACTATCTCGGGACCGGAGTTCCGCTGCAATCGAACGCCGAGTTGCGCTCGTTCATCAGTCGCTACACTTACCGCGTCGGAGGAAACTGGTTCGTCGGCGCGCAGGGCATCTACCAGAACTTCGACATCGGCGGAGAGACGCCCGCCGACGACATGTTTCTCGATGTCGTGGGGGTCCAGCCGTACAAGTCGGGCGGGCTGGGCCTCGTCGGCCAGTACGACTCGCGCGACAATGAGAACATGCCGACGCAGGGCTGGTTCCTCAACCTCAACAATGTCGCCTATCGCGAGGCGCTGGGCGGTGAGAACAACTTCGATATGTACCGGGGCGAATTTCGTTATTTCTGGGGGCACGGCAATGGCAACGTACTCGCTGTGCGGCAGCTGAACCACCTGACGCACGACGCTCCGACTCAGGTGCGAGCGCCAGTTCAGCTTCGCGGCTACAAGATCGGCCAGTACAACGGCTATTACATGTCTTCCGTCGAGGCCGAGGAGCGGTTGCGGATCGGAGAGAGATGGACGAGCACGATCTTCCTTGGAATCGCCTGTACATACGGAGGGAGCCAGTCTTGTTCGGACAGCGCGAGCCTCTACCCGGCTGGGGGTGCCGGGGTCCAGTACATACTTAAACCGAAGGAGGGCATTGTCATGAACCTGGAATATGCCCAAGGCAAGGCCGGTAACTACGGCGTCTATCTGAAGATGGGATATGCATACTGACAACCGATTCCGGTATGGGCTACAGCCTCCAAGGTCGTAGATGAAACCAGCAACGCCTGGCGCAACCAAGGGCCTGGGACTCCTCGCCTGCACCGCCGTAGTGGTGGGCAACACGGTCGGCTCGGGTTTCTACGTTTCGCCAGCGGCGGTCGCGCCCTACGGCCTGCTCGCGATCCTGATGTGGATCGTGATGGGCATCGGGGCGGTCTGCCTCGGTCTCACCTTCGCGCGCCTCGCGCGGATCGCGCCCGCCACGGGCGGTCCCTATGCCTACACACGCATGGCCTACGGCGACTTCACCGGCTTCCTGATCGCCTGGGTGTACTGGATCTCCGTCTGGGCTTCGCTGCCCGCGATCGCCTTCGCCTTCGCCGGCGCCGTCTTCAACCTCGCGCCCGCCCTGCAGAGCCGGCCGCTCGCGTTCGCGCTCACCATTGGCTCGATCTGGGCCGTGGTGCTGGTCAACCTGCGCGGCGTGAAGGCGGCGGGCGCGTTCGCCACGGTGACGACCTACACGAAGCTCGCGCCCTTCATCGTCCTGTCGCTGATCGGCCTGTTCTACCTCAAACCCGAGAACCTGAACGCGTTCAACCCGAGCGGCCAGCCGCTGCTCGCCTCCGTGGCAGCCCTCGCGCCGCTCACCATGTTCGCTTACCTCGGCATGGAGTCAGCGACCGTGCCGGCCGGCGACATCCGCGACCCGGCGCGCACCATCCCGCGCTCGACCGTGCTCGGCATCGTCATCGCGGCGGTCTTTTACGTGGTTGGCACCGTGGTGGTCTTCGGCCTCGTGCCGCGCGAGAAGCTGACCGGCTCGATCGCTCCCTTCAGCGACACTGCACATGTCCTGTGGGGCGCGTGGGGCGGCAACCTGATCTCCTTCGCCGTGATCCTCTCGTCGATCGGCGCCCTGAACGGGTGGACGCTGACCATGGGCCAGGTGCCGATGGCCGCCGCGCGCGACCGGCTGTTTCCCGCCGTGTTCGGCCGCATGTCCGCGCGCGGCGTGCCGGCGCTCGGCATCGTCATCTCGGCCCTGCTCGCCACCGCGCTGCTGCTCATCGCCGGCCTGGGCGCGAAGAACGCCCAGACCTTCTACAGCGAGGTGGTGAACCTGGCCACCATGGCCGCGGTCGTCCCCTACGCGTTCTGCGCGCTTGCGGTCAGCCTGATCTCGATCGGCAGGTCCGCCACGGGCAGGCGGCACCGGCTGACCGCCGTAGAATGGATCGCGTTCGTGTTCTCGATGTTCACCCTCTACGGCTGCGGCCCGGAAGCCGTGCTGTACGGGACGATCCTGCTGCTGCTCGGCATCCCGATGTACGTATGGCTGCGCCATGGCGTACGCGCGGGATAGGACTGTTCATGAGTTCCCTTCTACGACCAAATGGAGAAATGAAATGCACAAGACGCTGATTATCCTCGCGGCCCTCGCCGCCTCGCTGGCCCTTCCGGCCGTTGCGCAAAAGCCCGACGTCAAGGGCGGCACCGTCGTCGCGAGCGAACCCGGCAAGGCGGCCGCGGTACGCGCAGTGAAGCTCACCGCGCAGGTGGTCGCGATCGACAAGGCCTCGCGGACCGTGTCGCTCAAGGGGCCCAAAGGGAACGTCGTCGACGTCGTCGCCGGCGACGAGGTGAAGAACTTCGCACAGATCAACGTAGGGGATTTCGTCGTGGTGGAATTCCTCCAGTCCCTGAGCCTGGAGCTTCAGAAGACGAAGAGCGGCGCGAGCGGGATTTCCACTCAGTCGGCTGCGGCGACGGCCAAGCCGGGCGAGCGCCCCGCGGCCGCGGCCGGCCGTCAGGTGACCGCGATCGCCAAGGTGACGGCGCTCGACAAGAAGGCGAAGACCATCACGCTCAAGGGTCCGAGAGGCAACTCCGTCATGCTCGACGTGCAGAACCCGGACCAGTTCAAGGTCGTGAAAGTGGGCGACGAAGTCCTGGTCACCTACACGGAAGCGGTCGCGATTTCCGTCGAACCGGCTCCGAAGAAGGCGGCAAAGAAGTAGCCCGCCATGCTCGTCGTCACCGCGCTCGGCGGCAACGCGCTTCTCAAGCGCGGCGAGGCCATGACCGCCGAGAACCAGCGCGCCAACGTGCGTATCGCCTGCGAAGCCCTGGCGCCGGTCGCGCGCGAGCATCAGCTCGTGATCGGTCACGGCAACGGTCCGCAGGTCGGCCTCCTGTCCTTGCAGCAGAGCGCCTACAGCAAGGTGGACCCCTACCCTTTCGACGTGCTCGGCGCTCAGACCGAGGGCTCGATCGGCTACATGATCGAGCAGGAGCTCGGCAACCTGCTGCCGTTCGAGCGACCGCTCGCGACGCTCCTGACGATGATCGAGGTCGATCCCGCCGATCCGGCGTTCAAGAACCCGACCAAGTTCATCGGGCCGGTCTGCACGAAGCAGGACGCCGACCGCGTCGCCAGGGAGAAGGGCTGGGCCTTCAAGCAGGACGGCGACAAGTGGCGGCGCGTCGTGCCCTCGCCGCTGCCCAAGCGCATCTTCGAGCTGCGCGCGATCCAGTGGCTGCTCGAGCACAACACCGTGGTGATCGCCGCCGGCGGCGGCGGCATCCCGACCATGTACGAGCCCGGGGCGAAGCGCAAGCTGGTCGGGGTCGAATGCGTGATCGACAAGGACCTCGCGACCGAGCTGCTGGCGCGCGAGCTGCGCGCCGACCTGCTGGTGATCCTCACCGACGCCGACGCGGTCTACGTCGACTGGGGCAAGCCCACGCAGAAGGCGATCCGCCGCGCGGGGCCGGATGCGATCTCCGCCTTCCCCTTTCCGGCCGGCTCGATGGGACCGAAGGTCGAGGCGGCCTGCCGCTTCGCGCGCGCGACCGGGAAGGACGCGGCGATCGGCGCCCTCGCCGATCTGGGCAAGATCATGGCCGGGAAGGCCGGAACCACGGTGACCCTGAAGGAGAAGGGCGTCAGCTATGCCTGAGCGCAGGCCTCGTTTGATCCATGTCAAAAGCCCGCCCGGGCATGCAGCCTAGCCTGAGGCGATCATGACGGATGCATCCTCGGAACGAACCAAGCGATAGGGGAAGCCATGGCAAACAGCACTGTGAAGAAGATGAGCATGATGCAGCTGACGGTGGTCGTCGCCGTCAACATGATGGGCTCCGGCATCATCATGCTGCCGACCAACATGGCCAAGGTCGGCGCGATTTCCCTGCTGTCGTGGATCGTCACGGCGCTCGGATCGATGGCGATCGCCTACGGCTTCGCGCAGGCGGGGATCTTCAACCAGCGCAAGGGCGGCATGTCCGCCTACGCCGAGGACGCCTACGGGAAATCGGGCTTCTTCGTCGTGTTCCTTCTGTATTTCTTCTCGCTCGCGATCGGCAACGTCGCCATCGCCATCTCGGCGGTGGGCTACTTCGCGACCTTCTTTCCCGGCATGTCGGCGACGCCCATCGCCACCTGCCTCAGCGTGATCGTCCTCATCTGGATCACCACGGTGGCCAACTTCGGCGGACCGAGCATCACCGGCAAGATCGGCTCGGTGACGGTGTGGGGCGTGATCATCCCGGTCGCCGGGCTCTCGGTGATCGGCTGGTTCTGGTTCAGCGCCGACACCTTCGCGCAGGCCTGGAATCCCAAGGGAATGAGCCTCGGAGCCGGCATGGGCTCGAGCATCGCGCTCACGCTGTGGGCCTTCCTCGGCATGGAGTCGGCGGCGCAGAACTCCGACGCGGTCGAGAACCCCAAGCGCGACGTGCCCCTCGCCTGCATGCTCGGCACGCTGGGCGCGGGCGTCGTCTACGTCCTCTCGACCACGGTGATCCAGGGCATCGTCCCGAACGCCGAGCTGGCGAATTCCACCGGCCCGTTCGGCTTCGCCTACGCCAAGATGTTCAACCCGACGGTCGGCTCGATCATCATGGGGCTCGCGATCCTCGCCTGCCTGGGCTCGCTGCTCGGCTGGCAGTTCACCATCGCGCAGACCGCCAAGTCCGCCGCGGACGACCGCATGTTCCCGACGCTGTTCTCCAAGGAAAACCGCCTGGGCGCGCCGGTGATGGGCATGATCGTCATGGGGATCGTCCAGACGCTGATGGCGCTCTCGACGATCTCGCCGACCCTGAGCGAGCAGTTCAACGCGCTGGTGAATCTGGCGGTGGTCACCAACGTCCTGCCCTACGTCATCTCGCTCTCGGCCCTCGTCGTGATCATGCAGAAAGCCAGCGTCCCCGACGGGCAGTACAAGCTCAACGTGTTCGTGATGGTGGTCGCCGTGCTCTACTCGACCTACGCGATCTACGCCTCGGGGAAGGACGCCGTCCTCGGCGGAATGATCGTGCTCGCGCTCACCTACTTCATCTACGGCTTCCTCGCGCCGCGTTTTGCCACGGCCAAAGCCGCCGCGGCCGCTTAAAGGAGAGAAACCATGAACCGTTTTCCCATCTTCGCAGCACTGGCGTGCTCCGTACTGCTGCTCGGCACCGCGCACGCCGCGGGGACGCTCGATGCGGTCAAGAAGTCGGGCAAGCTGACGCTCGGCTACCGCGCCGACGCGCGGCCCTTCTCCTTCAAGGACGAATCGGGCAACGCGGCCGGCTACTCCGTCGCGCTGTGCAGCAAGGTTGCCGACCAGCTGAAGGCCGAGTTGAAGCTTCCTTCACTCGCCCCGAAGTGGGTTCCCGTCGCGCTGGAAGATCGATTCCGCAGCCTGGCGGACGGCAAGGTCGATGTGCTTTGCGGCGCAGATACAGTGACCCTGGCGCGGCGCAAGGAAGTCTCGTTCTCGATCCCGATCTACCTCGGCGGAATCGGCGCGCTGCTGCGCTCCGACGCGCCCTTCGGACTGTTCAAGGCGCTCTCCGACCGGCCGGGGCCGTCGGGGCCGCTGTGGCGCGGCACGCCCACCGAGCAGCTGCTGCTCGAGCAGACCTTCACGGTGGTCGCGGGCACGACCAGCGAGAAAGTACTCGCCGACCGGATCAAGACTTTCCAGCTGAAAGCCAAGGTCGTCCCGCTGAAGGACTACGCCGCGGGCGTGCAGGCGGTGCTCGATCGCAAGGCGAACGTCTTCTTCGGCGACCGCCCGATCCTGCTCGCGGCCGCCAGGGGCCGGGGCGAGCTGGCGGTCATCGAGCGCCGCTTCACCGACGAGCAGCTGGCCCTCGCGCTGCGGCGCGGCGACGAGGACTTCCGCCTCGCGGTGGACCAGACGCTGAGCCGGCTGTATGGCACGCCGGAATTCCGCGCCGAGTACACCAAGTGGTTCGGCGAGCCCGACGAGCGCGCTGCGGCGTTCTTCCGCGCGGTCGCGCTGCCGGAGTGATTGAAAGGAGAAGAACATGAAGAACAACCCGATTGTCCTGCTTCTGCTCGCTGCCGCGTGGTTGCCGGCCGCCTTTGCCGCCGACCCGCCGCCCGCGCCCGTGATCGCTCCGCAGACCGCCGGCGATGCCAAGGCACCGAAGGACGACGCCGCGCGGCTCGAAGTCAGCGGCAAGGTCCAGCTCGACCTGATCTACGACTTCAAGAGCGTCGACCCGGCGTGGAACACCACCCTGCGCCCCTCGAAGATTCCGATCAACTGCCCCGGGCCCGGCGCAGCCGACCCGGGCTGCGGCAAGGACGGTGAGACGATCTTCAGCGTGCGGCAGACCGCGATCTCCTTCAAGGGTTTCGTGCCCACCCAGGCGGGCCAGCTGAAGACCGACCTGAGCCTCGACCTGTTCAACGTGGGCGGCGCCAACACCGGATTCCGCCTGCTCCACGCGTGGGCCGAGATCGGCGCCTTCGGCGTCGGGCAGTACGAGACGCTGTTCATGAACCTCGATCTCTTCCCCAACACTCTCGACTACTGGGGCCCAGCCGGGATGATCTTCGTGCGCAACCCGCAAGTGCGCTACACCCCCTACAGGACCGACAGCGCCAGGTTCGCGGTCTCGCTCGAGGCGCCGTACGCGGGCGTCGACACCGGCAAGGTCAGCGTCGCCGACGCCAATCTGGGCGCGAACATCGTCGGCTGGACCAAGTACCCGGACATCGTCGGCAAGTACAGCATGTTCAGCGACTGGGGTTTCTTCGATTTCGGCGGCGTCGTGCGCTCGGTGGGCTACAAGACCACGATCACGCCCGACGGCAACCCCTCCGGCAGGAAAACCGGCTGGGGCCTCACCGCGGACGGCGTGCTCAATCTCTTCGGCAAGGACCGCTTCATCACGCAGGTCACCTACGGCGAAGGCATCGCGAGCTATTTCAACGACGGCGGCGTCGACCTCGCGCCGGACGGCAGCCTGCACGCCCAGACGGTGAAGTCGATCGGAATGATGCTCTACTACGATCATTCGTGGAGCAGCAAGTGGGCGAGCTCGATCGGCTACAGCCAGCACCATCAGGACAACCCCGACGGACAGTTGTTCAACGCCTTCAGGACCGGCCAATACGCTTCGACCAACCTGCTCTATACCCCGGCGAAGAACGTGATGTGGGGCGCCGAGTTCGTGTGGGGCAAGAAGGAGCAGAAGGACGGACAGTCGGCAAACGATTCGCGCGTGCAGTTCACCGGCCAGTTCAAGTTCTGAGCTGAGACGATGCTGTTCCGCGATATCTACAAGGTCCTGATCGTCGCGGAGCCGCAGGGCCCGAACACGCCCATGCGCAGGAACGGCGAGGCCATCGTCCGTCACCTGGTGGACACGCATCACATCAAGGTCGATATCGTCCGCAACACCCGCGATGCCCTGACCGATATCGAACGCGACGCCTCGGTCGGCACGGTGCTCATCGAATGGGGCAAGAAGGGCGACGGCATCGATACCGTCGCAATCATCGCCAGGATGCGGGACATCGGTCTCGAAGCTCCCGTTTTCATCGTGGTGTTCAACCGCGACGACATCGCGGCGATCCGCCAGTTGCTGAGAGACGAGGTCACCGGCTTCATCCTCATCGACGAGGACACGCCCGACTTCATCGCGCGTTTCGTCAACCGCCACTTCGACGACTACGTCAACTCGCTGAAGACGCCGTTCTTCGGCTTCCTCGCCGACTACAACGACCGCGGCAACGAAGCCTGGGATTGCCCCGGCCACAACGGCGGCATGTACTTCCGCAAGAGCCCCATCGGCCGCGCCTTCTTCGAGTATCTGGGCGAGAACGTCTTCCGCATGGACCTGTGCAACGCCAACGTCGAGCTGGGGGACCTGCTGATCCATGCGGGGCCTGCGCGCAAGGCCGAGGAGGAAGCGGCCAAGATCCTCGGCGCCGACCGGACCTACTTCGTGCTCAACGGCACCTCGACCTCGAACAAGGTGGTGCTCTCGGCCCTGGTCAAGGAAGGCGACCTGGTCCTGTACGACCGCAACAACCACAAGTCGAACAACCAGGGCGCGCTGCAGATCGCGGGCGGGATCCCCGTCTACCTGGAGACCGACCGCAACCCGCAGGGCCTGATCGGCCCGGTCGACTACCACGCCTGGGACGAGAAGAATATCCGCGAGAAGATCAGGAACCATCCGCTGGTCAAGGACCCCGCGGCCTGGAAGAAGCCGCGCCCGTTCCGCGTGCTGATCATGCAGACGGTGACCTACGACGGCACCATCTACAATGTGCGCAATGTGCTCGACCGCGTCGGCCCGCTGTGCGAGTACATCCTGTTCGACGAAGCCTGGGGCTCCTACCTGCCCTTCCACCCGCTGTTCCACAACAACTGCGCGATGGGGCTGAAAGCCACGGCGGAGGATCCGGGCATCATCTCCACCCAGTCGACCCACAAGCAGCTCTCCGGATTCTCCCAAGCCTCGCAGATCTGCGTGAAGGACAAGCACATCGAGGGCCAGCAGCGGCACTGCGGCCACCAGCGCTTCAACGAGTTCTACATGCTCCACGCGAGCACCTCGCCCTTCTATCCGCTTTGGGCGTCGCTCGATGTCGGTGCGCAGATGATGAAGGGGCGCAACGGCTTTCACCTGTGGAACGAAGCGATCGGCACGGCGATCGAGATGCGCAAGACCCTGCGTCAGCTTGGGCGCCAGTTCGGCTCCGAAGCGAAGACCGCGGAGGAGAAATGGTTCTTCGACCCCTTCGTCCCGGACGTCGTGTCCATCAAGGGCTCCGAGCACCATGCCGACACCTCGAATACGTCCTGGGAGGACATCCCCACCGAGGTGCTGCTGAAGGAGAAGCAGTGCTGGGAGATGAAGAAGGGCGCCGCCTGGCACGGCTACCAGCACATCGAGGACGGTTACGCCATGGTCGACCCGTGCAAGCTCGAGCTGGTCACGCCGGGCTTCGACCGCCGCACCGGCGCCTACCTCGACTGGGGGATTCCGGCCTCCGTGCTGGCGCAGTTCCTGCGCGAACGCGGCATCGTTCCGGAGAAGAACGACCTCAACACCATCCTCTTTCTCGTGACCCCCGGCATCGAGACCAGCAAGGCCGGTACCCTGATCTCGGCGCTGGTGCGCTTCAAGCGCCTGTTCGACGCCAACGCGCCGCTCGCCGAGGCGCTGCCGGCTTTCGCCAAGACCTATTCCCAGCACTATCCCGACACCCGTCTGAGGGATCTGTGCATCGACATGCACCGCTTCTACCGGGAGCATGACGTCTCCGGTCTGCAGAAGCGCCAGTTCCGCAGCGAGCACTTTCCTGAAATCGCCATGTCCCCGCGCGAGGCGATACAGAAGCTCGTCGCCAACGAGGTGGACTACCTGCCCCTCGATCAGCTCGAGGGCCGGATCGCCGCCACGCTCAACCTGGTCTATCCGCCGGGCATCGCCGTCATCGTCCCGGGCGAGCGCTATACCAAGCGCTGCAAGCCGATGCTCGACTACTTCCGCATGTTCGAGAAGAGCTATGCGCGCTTTCCCGGCTTCGCCAACGAGATCCAGGGCGTCTATCCGGAGGAGGTGGACGGCCGGACGAAGCTGCATACATATGTCGTGAAATCCCAGTAGGGGTGCGTTCTCCTGGGCAAGCCGCCGCCCACAGAAACCGGCTCGCCCGGGCGGAGAAGTCCCTATAGACTCCCGCGATGGCTGTCCCAGATCACCCCCTGTTTCAGCGCAAGTATCTCGCCTGGACCCTCGTTGCGCTGGCAGTCGCCGTCGCGGCGGTCGTGTGGCTGGCGTTCGGACTCCTGAAACCCACACCCCCGCGCGTCGTCACCATGGCGACGGCGGCGGAAGGCAGCATCAGCGCCGAGCTCGGGAAGCGCTATCGCGAGCTCCTGGCTCGCGACGGGGTCGAGCTTCGCCTGAGCC
>Ga0335084_10005574_pt1 | contig 12462 bp, 9 predicted proteins | sample Lox_Sample_44_FD_206721 | JGI IMG/M metagenome (GOLD analysis project Ga0335084, IMG submission 206721) | Soil microbial communities from Loxahatchee National Wildlife Refuge, Florida, United States - Lox_Sample_4.4 | ecosystem: Environmental > Terrestrial > Soil > Wetlands | place: USA: Florida...
GGCGTCCGCGCGCTCGCCGATGACGCCGCCGGGCGATTCGACTACTACTGCTGGGATCTCTACGCGCGCGTGACCGACTGGTACGAGGCCGACAAGGCGCGGCTCGACGTGCGCGCCCACGCCCTGCACGCGATCGAAGCGGGGGGCAACGCGCTCGCCGACATGGGCGCCTTCATCGCCGATCGCATCGTCCGCGCGCACCTGAAGACGATGGCGCGCATGAACGTCGGCTACGACCTTTTGACCTGGGAGGGCGACATCCTCCGGCTGCACTTCTGGGCCGCGGCGTTCGACGACCTGAAGGCCAGAAACGCCGTGTTCCTCCAGACCGAGGGGCGGCTCAAGGGCTGCTGGGTCATGCCGATCGAGGACGGCGGCCCGCCCGATCCCGAGGCCGCCGACGACCCGGAGCAGCGCGAGAAAGTGATCGTGCGGTCGAACGGAACCGTCACCTACGTGGGCAAGGACATCGCGAACCAGTTCTGGAAGTTCGGACTGCTCGGTCGCGACTTCTACTACCGGATCTTCGAGCGTCGCAACGACCATCCCTTGTGGGCGACGACGTCGCAGCCGGGCCAGGCGCAGGGCGTGCCGAAGTTCGGCCGGGCGCGCGCCGTCTACAACGTCATCGACTCACGACAGGCGTACCTGCAGCAGCTCCTCAAGCAGGCACTGGCGACGATGGGATTCGCCGAGCAGGCGGAGCGCTCGACGCATTTTTCGTACGAGATGGTGGCGCTGTCGCACGCGACGGCCCGCGCGCTCGGCTACGAGGACACCGAGAGCGCGGGCAAGCCCTTCGTCGAAGTGTCGGGCAGGAGGGGCCTGGGCGTGAAAGCGGACGACCTCCTCGACCGGCTGATCGACACGGCCGAGCGCGAGGTGACCGCCCGCAACCCGGAGACGCCCGCGGACGAGCGGCGTCGAACCGCCGAGACAATCGCGGTCGCCGCCGTGCGCTACTTCCTCATCAAGTTTTCGCGCGGCAAGATCATCGCGTTCGACATCGACGAGGCGTTGAGCTTCGAGGGTGAGACGGGACCGTATCTGCAATACGCGGTCGTGCGCGCGCAGAACATCTTCGCGAAGCTCGCTGAACGCGAGGGCCTCGACGAAGCGTCCGTCGTCTCCAGGCTGGATGCGATCGGCACCGAGGCGCTCGCGGCCGGCGACGAAGCCGATGAGCTGTGGGGGCTCGTGCTCGAAGCCGCCCGGCTGGATGAAATCGCCGACGTCTCGGTTCGATCGCTCGAGCTGGCCGTGCTCGCGAAGTACGCGTTCGGACTCGCACAGGCCTTCAACGCGTTCTACCACCGCCAGCCGATTCTGCAGGAGGCGCGGCCGGACGTGCGGCTCTGGCGCGCGGCCGCCGTGGCGTACGTCCGGCGCCAGCTGACGCAGGCGCTCGATCTCATGGGCTGTGCCGTCCCGGCGAGAATGTAGACTGATGTCCATGGATCGCCCGGTCATTGGCGTCGCATGGCCGAAGACGGATTACGTCACGTCGCTCGAGCGAGCCGGCGCGGAGATCCGCGTGCTCACGCCGGCGGGCGACCCGCTGCCCGGCGCGCTCGCCTCGTGCGACGGCGTGCTCCTGACGGGCGGACCCGACGTCGATCCGGTGGAATACGGTGAGCCCGATCGCCACCCGACGGTCGAAATCGATCGCGAGCGCGACGACTACGAGCTGGCGCTCGCTCGGTTCGCGATCGCGCGCGACGTGCCGCTCCTCGCGATCTGCCGCGGCGCACAAGTGCTCAACGTCGCCGCCGGCGGCACGCTCGTTCAGGACATCCCGACGTCGCAGCCGAGCGATCTGACCCACACGATCCTGCCGAGGAACGCGATCGCGCACGACGTGCAGGTCGCCGACGGCACGTGCCTCGCGCTGCTCCTCGCGCCCCGGCTCGAGCACGGGATGATCGGCGTCAACAGCCGGCATCATCAGTCGGTCAAGGACCTCGCGCCCGGGTTTGTCGTGGCCGCCACGGCTCCCGACGGCGTCGTCGAGGCGATCGAGAAGCCGGACGCGGCGTTCTGCGTCGGCGTCCAGTGGCATCCGGAGAACTTCTGGCGGACCGGCCAGTTCAAGACGCTCTTCGACGGTCTCGTCGACGCGGCCCGGCAGCGGCGCGCGTCAGCGACGCACGAAGGTCGCGACGGCCTCGACGTGCGGCGTGTTGGGAAACAGGTCGAAGGCGGCGAGTGAGTCCAGCCGGTAGCCGGCGGCGGTGAGCGCCGCCGCGTCCCGCGCGAGCGTCGGCGGGTCGCACGACACATACACCACGCGCGGCGCCGCCCACGCGATCACACCGCGGAGCGCTTCGGGCGTGACCCCAGTCCTCGGAGGGTCGAGGACCACGACGTCTGGCGGCGGATCCAGAGTCATCGTTACGGCGTCCTCGACGGATGCGCGCAGGGCGCGCAGACGATCGCGCCAGGGCGCGGCATTGCGGTCCAGGTCGGCCGCGCCGGATCGATCGCCCTCGACCGCCAGACCGCGCGCGCCGGACGCCGCAAGGGCGACGGCGAAAAGCCCCACGCCCGCGTAGAGATCGACGAATCGACCGCCTTGCGTCTGGCCGAGCACGCAACGCAGGAGCGCGCCGGTCAAGTACCGATTGCCCTGGAAGAACGACGAGGCGCGCCGGGTCCAGGTGGTGGACGGATCAACCGGCGGCGACTCACGAAAGAGCTCGGGCGCGCGGTCCGTTACCGACTCGGCGCCGGCCAGCGTGACAAGTCCGCCGCGCCGGCCAGTGGTGAGACCGGTCACGCCCGCGGGGAGGGTGAGTGTGCCGGCGAGGTCGTCGAGTCGGGCACCGTCGCGCGGCTCGATGTGAATCACGCGCTCGGTCGCCGCGACGTTCTCGGCGACGGCAAAGGCGTCGCATTCAGCAAGGCGATGGTCGAGCTCGGCCAACGTCGCCTCAATGGCCGCCGTCGTCTCGGCGAGCAGCTGGCCGGTGGGACCAGCGTCGCACAGCGCGTGCGTGCCCTCTCGAAAGAACCCGGCGCGGCGCTGGCGGACGTGCAGGCGCGCGCGCAAACGGTAGCCGCGTTCAGGAGAGGGCGCGACGGCGACGGGCGCCGCGAGCGGCGCCTTGGCGATCCGCCGGAACGCGTCGGCGATGATCTCCGCCTTCAGCTCGAGCTGGCGCTCGTAGCGGATGTGCGCGTAGACGGATCCGCCGCAGGCCGGGTCGCACGGGGGCTCGCGCCGGTCGGGACTCGGCTCGACGATGTCGGTCGCGCGCGCGAACGATACGTGGCGCGTGACGCGCTCGATCGCGACGCGCACGCGCTCGCCGGGAATCGCGCCGGCGACGAGCACGACGCGCCCGTCGTCGCGCGCGAGCATCCGCCCGCCCGCGACAGGGCGCTCGACGACGAGGGGGACGGGGCTTTTTTCCACAGCTTCCGCCTCCGTGGTGCCGGAGGTCGCCCGGCCTCTTCCCGGCGACCTCCGGCACCTGGAGGGCGGAAGCTGTGGAAAAAAGCCCCGTCCCCCTACTCAATCGCCGGCAAGCCCCAGTGATCGCGAAGGAGACGATCGACGGTCGCGGAGATGGCCTGGTCCCAGCGGTCGGCCGGCAGGCGGTCCCGGTAGGCTATCAGATCGCGCGCAGCGTCCCGCTCGAGCGACGCCCGCAGGTCAGCCGGCATTGCGGCGCGCGCGCCGCTCATAAGGCGCGCATCGAGCGGCCCCAGCTGCGCCGCAATGGCCTCGCGCGCCTCGCCGCGCGCCTTCTTCGCGGCGTCCCGCAGGCCGGTGACCTCCGCGAGCAGCGCTGCCACGGTTTCGCGCACGGACGCCGGCACGTCGAGCCGACCGGCGGTCCGGGTGAGCCGATCAGCCACTCTGTCCAGGTGACGCGACAACGATGGCCGGCGCGGCTCCTCCGCAGTGGACGCCGCCTCGGTCCCGCTCGGCACCGCGGCCCGCCCGCCAAGACCCACCGCCCGCCGCCATCCGTCGTAGACGCGCCGGACATCGGCTTCGCAGAATTCGATCCGCAGCGGACGCTTCGCCTGACCAGCGCGGTGTCGCTCGGCCTTGAAGTCGATCCCTCGGCGCACCACGCTGAGCGGAATGCCCTCCTCGGCCCAGCCACGCACGATTTCGAAGCCCGGGCCGACGATCCGCACGAGGTGCCCGCCGTTCACGCGCGTGAGGTAGTCCTCGACCTGCCGGCAGTAAGTGCCGACGTCGAATGCGGCTTCGTCCGCCGCGCCACCCGCGCGCGATCCGTCAGTCACGCAACCGCTCCCAGGTCACCTCGCCTGCGATCAGCCGCTCCACTCGCCCGTTCGTCTCGACGAGGAGCGCGCCCCGGTCGTCGATGTCCCGCGCGGCGCCGCGGTGCGCCACACCTTGCTCCGACCAGGTCACGCTCGCGCCGCCGAGCCCGGCGCGCCCGAGGCGCCGCCACTCGTGGCACACCCAATCGCCCTCGCCGTTGCGAAGCCGATCGACGGCGTCGCGCACACGTGCGAGCGTCTCGACGACGAGCGCCGCCCGCTCGATCGGCCGCCCCAGCTCGGTTTCGATCGACGTCGCGCGTTCGGCAATCTCCGGAGGATAGGCGACCTGTCGCAGGTTGATGCCGATGCCCACGACCACCGCATCGACCTGCGCGCCCGTGCCCGTCGACTCGCACAGCAGGCCGCCGAGCTTCCGCCACGGCCGGCCGATCACGAGGTCGTTGGGCCACTTCAGCTCGATCGGCAGTCCGCTCGTCGTGCTCACCGCGTCGGCGACGGCCACGCCCACGGCCAGCGTCAGCAGCGGCAGCGTCGCGGCCGCGTCCGGCAGCCGCACGACGACGGACAGATAGAGGCCGGCGCCCGGCGGCGAAAACCACGCGCGCCCGCGGCGGCCGCGGCCCGCACGCTGTACGTCTGCCAGCACCGACGTCCCGGCCGGCGCGCCGGCTGCTGCCAGCTGCAGGGCGATGTCGTTCGTCGAGTCGACCTCCGGGAAATACCGCAGGCGGGCGAAGCCGGCCAGCCTCGGCTCGGCGGACACGAGCGCGTGGATGAGGTCGGGCGGGAGCGGCTCGGCCACCTACTCGATCTCCAGGCTGATGTCCGCCGCGGGCGCCGAGTGCGTAATCGCACCGACCGATACGTCGTCGGCGCCCATCGCTGCGAGGGTGCGCAGGCGCTGCAGCGTGACGCCGCCGGAGATCTCGACCCGCGCCTGGCGCGCAATCCGCCGCACGCCCTCGCGCAGATCCTCGTCGCTGAGGTTGTCGAGCATGATCGTGTCGGCGCCGGCGGCCAGGGCTGCGTCGACCTCCGCGAGACTCTGCGCCTCGACCTCGATGGGCCAGCGCGATCCACTCGCGCGCACGCGGCGCACGGCCTCCTCGATGCCGCCCGCAATCCGGATGTGATTGTCCTTGATCAGGACGCCGTCGTAGAGGCCCATGCGATGGTTCACGCCGCCGCCGCACCGCACGGCGTACTTGATGGCCGTGCGCAGCGTGGGAATCGTCTTGCGCGTGTCGAGGACGGAGACCCGGCCTCGCGCCGCGTCGACGAACCGGCGCGTCTCGGTGGCGATGCCCGAGAGCCATTGGAGAAAATTGAGCGCCGTCCGCTCGCCGGCGAGCAGCGAGGCGGCCGGACCGTTGACGCGGGCGATGACGTCGCCCGCGGCCGACTTGTCGCCGTCCCGCTTCACCGCGAGAAATACGACCGACGGATCGATCTGACTGAAGACCTCGCGCGCGAGGTCGAGCCCGGCGAGCACGCAGGGACTCTTCGCGAGAAACACGCCGGCGGCGGCGCGACCCGCCGGCACCACGGCCCGTGTCGTCACATCCCCGGACCCGAGATCCTCGGCAAGCGCCTGGCGGACCAGATCGCGGTACGCCTGGGGATCGAGCGGCTCAGGCATTGGCCGGCTGTGGCTCGATCGTCACGCCCTGCCGGGCGGGATCTGGATCGAACGCGACGTCGTGCCTCGCGATGTTGTTGCCGCTGAGCACGTCCTGCTGGATCGAGCGCCAGGCCGGCTCGGTGTCCTCGAGAAGGACGAACTTCGCCAGGATCGGCACGCCGAATCCCAGCGACTTCTGTGATCGCTCGTGCCGGACCATCGCCGTGATTTCGCGCGCGCGCCGATAGAAGTCGCTGGCCTGGGGGCCGTCGGCGCCGATGTGATCTCGGAGCGAGCCCGATCCGGGCCAGCCCGCGCGATGCACCGATCCGCGCCGCCACCACGACCAGACTTCCTCGGTCACGAACGGCAGAAAGGGCGCGAACAGCCGCACCATCGTGTCGAGCGCCTGCATCGAGGCCGAGACGGCAGAGCTGCCGCCCGTCGCCCGGCGTTTCACGAGCTCGATGTAGTCGTCGCAGAACGTCCAGAAGAAGCTCTCGGTCTCACGGAGCGCGGCGGCGTAGTCGTAATCGTCGAGGTTCTTCGTCGCGACGTCGACGACCCGCGCCAGGTCGAAGAGCATCCCGCGATCGAGCAGCTCGCTCACCGGCGCGATCTGGTCATCCGGCCCCGCCTTCGACAGGACGAACTTCGACGCGTTCAGCAGCTTGATCGCGAGCCGCCGGCCGATCTTCATCTGGCCCGGGTCGAACGCGGTGTCCACGCCCGGCCCGCCCTTCGCCGCCCAGTAGCGGACGGCGTCCGAGCCGTGCTCCTCGAGCAGCGCCATCGGGGTGACGACGTTGCCCTTCGACTTGGACATCTTCTTGCGATCCGGATCGAGCACCCAGCCCGAGATCGCCGCGTGCGTCCACGGCAGGGCGTTCGCCTCGAGGTGCGAGCGCAGCACGGTCGAGAAGAGCCACGTGCGGATGATGTCGTGCGCCTGCGGCCGCAGGTCCATCGGGAACGTGCGCTGCCACAGGTCGCCGTCGCGCTCCCAGCCGCAGACGATGAACGGCGAGAGCGACGAGGTCGCCCATGTGTCCATGACGTCGGGGTCGCCGACGAATCCGCCCGGCCGACCGCGCTGGATCTCGGTGAAGCCGTCAGGCACGTCGGTCGACGGATCGATCGGCAGCCGCGACTCGGACGGCGTCAGCCGCGCGTCGTAGTCGGTCGTCCCGTCCGGGCGCACGCGATACCACAATGGAAACGGCACGCCGAAGAAGCGCTGCCGGCTGACGCACCAGTCGCCGTTGAGACCGTTGACCCAGTTCTCGTACCGCGCGCGCATGTGCGGGGGATGCCACTGGAGCTCGGCACCGCGCGCGAGCAGGGCCGCGCGCAGCTCCATCGTCTTGATGAACCATTGGCGACTCGTGACGATCTCGAGCGGCCGGTCGCCCTTCTCGTAGAACTTGACGTGATGCGTGATCGGCTTCGGATCGCCCACGAGATCTCCGCTCGCCCGCAGCGCCTCGACGACGACGGGCCGCGCCTTGACGGCCGACAGCCCGGCGAGCGGATCGTAGGCCCGCTGCGCCGCCGCCGCGTCGTGCGACTCCCACCCGGCGCTCCCCCAGCTCACCGGGCGCATCGTGCCGTTCGCCTGGATCACCGCGCGCACGGGCAGCGCGAGCTCGCGCCACCAGGTGACGTCGGTCACGTCGCCGAACGTGCAGATCATGGCGATGCCGGTGCCCTTCTCGGGATCGGCGAGCGGATGCGCCCTGACGGGCACGCGGACCTTGAAGAGCGGCGTCAGCACCTCGCGGCCGAACAGCGCCGCGTACCGCGGATCGTCCGGGTGCGCCACCAGCGCCACGCAGGCGGGGATCAGCTCCGGTCGCGTGGTCTCGATCTCCACGGCGCCCGAGCCCCCGGCGTGCGCGAACCGCACGCGATGCATCGCGCCAGGCACCTCGCGATCCTCCAGCTCGGCCTGCGCCACGGCCGTGCGGAAGTCCACGTCCCAGAGCGTCGGCGCTTCCAGCTGATAGGCGCGCGCGCCGTTCAGCAGGCGCAGGAACGCCAGCTGCGACACGCGCTGGACCGGACGGCTGACCGTCGCGTAGGTCATCGACCAGTCGATCGACAGCCCCAGCTGCCGCCACAAACGCTCGAACGCCTTCTCGTCCTCGGCCGTGAGCGTCGAGCACAACTCGATGAAGTTCGGGCGCGACACGGACACGGGGGGCTTGGGCGGCTCGGCCGGCGGCGTGAACTTCGGATCGTACGGCAGCGACGGATCGCAGCGGACGCCGTAGTAGTTCTGCACGCGGCGCTCGGTCGGCAGGCCGTTGTCGTCCCACCCCATCGGATAGAACACGGCGCGCCCCAGCATCCGCTGGAAGCGCGCGATGATGTCCGTGTGGGTGTACGAGAAGACGTGGCCGACGTGGAGCGACCCGCTCACCGTCGGCGGCGGTGTGTCAATCGAGTAGACCCTCTCGCGCGGCTGGGATCGATCGAACGCGTAGGTGCGCTCGCTCTCCCAGCGAGCCTGCCATTTCTCTTCCAGCCCTTCGAGCGCGGGTTTGTCGGGAACGCGAGGCGCGGGCATCAGGGCTCAGCGTACCGCAGGAGCGCCGAACCCGGAACCCCCAAGGGACGCGAGGGCGTCCCGGGGGAACCTCCGAACCCCTATTCGGGGTTCGCCTTGATTCGCTCGATCTCTTCGCGGATGAGCCGCTCGGCGGTGTCGAGCACGACCTGACGAACGGTTTCGCCCGTCATGCGGTCGAGGATGCGCCTGACCGCCTCCTCGAGGACCTCCTCGGGAATGTCGGGCGGCGCCACGGACACCGCCTGGGCCGGACGCGACTGCTCGGCCGCAAGCAGCGCGGAGAACGCGTTCGCCAGCGAGACCTTGGCTGGAGCGGCCGCCGGGGCGGCTGCGGGCGCGGCGGCCTGCGGACCACGCTGCCCGCCGAAATCCCAGATCGGCGACGCGGGCAGCTCCAACGTCTCAGTCGAGCCGTTGGCCGCGGCGGCCGCCGGCATGGCGATCGATTGAGGATCAAACACAAGGCGCTCCGCTGGCTCCGGTGGTGCGGCGACGGCCACGGGCGCAGCCGCCGGGGTCTCCACGCGCAGCGCCGGCGGGGGCGCGGCCGCCATGACGGCCACGTCCGCACGACTGTCGGGGCGCGCCTCGGCACGAGGCGCGTCCGCGCGCGGAGGAACGGGCACGACCGGCACCGGACCGGCGCCCTTCTCCTTGCCCGCCGGCTTGCGCTTCCGGTTCTCCGCGAGGAGCTCCTTCACGCGTCCGACAAGCTGTTGCGGTTCAAAAGGCTTGACGAGCACGCCGTCGCACCCGCTCGAGCGCACCTTGCCCTCGTCCACGGGCTCGAAGGCGCCGGCGAGCAGCAGCACCGGGATGTCGCGCGTGGCCGCCGACTTCTTCATGTGCGCCACGATCTGATAACCGTCCACCTCGGGCACGCCCACGTCCGCCACGACGATGTCGGGCCGCTCCACGCTGATCCACTCCACCGCGCGCTTGCCGTCCGGCACCGCGACTACGCGGACGTCCTCATGGGCAAACGTCAGTTCAATGACGCGCTGGATGGTCACGCTGTCGTCGGCGAGCAGGAGCGTCTTCGCCATAGTCAGTTCAAACAGCCTCGGCACGCGGCTGCACGTGCCCATTGATGAAGTCGATGATGTCCTGCATCGGGCTGCCCGGCAGAAACACGCCGGCCACGCCCAGTGCCTTCAGCTTGGGCACGTCGACGTCCGGGATGATCCCCCCGACCAGCACGACGATATGCCCCAGGCCCTTCTCGCCGAGCAGCTCCATCAGCCGCGGGCAGATGTGCATGTGCGCCCCGCTCAGGATCGACAGCCCGATCACGTCGGCATCCTCCTGGAGCGCGGCGGCCGCAATCTGCTCCGGCGTCTGGCGCAGCCCGGTGTAAATCACTTCCATCCCCGCATCCCGCAGGGCCCGGGCGATCACTTTCGCGCCACGGTCGTGCCCATCGAGCCCGGGTTTGGCGATGACGACCCGCGTCTTCCTCATGAACGTCGTATGCCTTCTTGGTCCTCATGCCGCCTCGGGCCCCCCGGAAAGTGCAAGTTCCATGCCTGACGGGACCGTTCGCCAAAGGCAGAACCGGAGGAAACGGCTGACAAATCGCCGGCCGGACTAACGAAAATGGTAGTCAGACCGACGGTACCTCTTCGTACTCGCCCCACACGGTGCGCAATGCGTCACACATCTCCCCGACCGTTGCGTAGGCGCGAACGCACTCGAGCAACGGGGCCATGGTGTTGCCCGTCCCGCGCGCGACCTCTTGCAGTGCCGCCAGCGACCGACGGACGCGCTCGGGGTCCCGACGCCGTTTGACGTCGGCCAGGCGGGCCAGCTGCGCCTCGGCGGCCCGCTCGTCGATGTAGAGGATCGGGAACGGCGGCTCGTCAGGCTCGACGTAGGCGTTGACGCCGACGATCAGCTTCTCGCGCTGCTCGACGGCCCGCTGGAAGCGGTAGGCCGACTCGGCAATCTCGCGCTGCGGGTAGCCCTGCTCGACGGCGGCCACCATGCCGCCCATCCGGTCGATCGTGTCGAAGTACCGGTACGCGCCCTCTTCCATGTCGAGCGTGAGGCGCTCGACGAAGTACGACCCGCCGAGCGGATCGACGACGTTGGTGACGCCGCTCTCGTGCGCGATGATCTGCTGGGTCCGGAGCGCGATGGTCGCGGCTTCCGCCGTCGGCAGCGCGAGCGCCTCGTCGAGCGAGTTCGTGTGGAGGGAGTTCGTCCCGCCGAGCACGGCGCCGAGCGCCTGCAGCGCGGTCCTGACGACGTTGTTGTAGGGCTGCTGGGCGGTCAGCGACACGCCGGCCGTCTGCGTGTGGAAGCGCAGCTTCCACGACCGTTCGTCCTTGGCGCCGAACCGATCGCGCATGACGCGCGCCCAGATCTTGCGCGCCGCGCGGTACTTCGCGATCTCCTCGAAGAAATCCGAATGCGCGTTGAAGAAGAACGAGATGCGCGGCACGAAGTCGTCGACGTCGAGCCCCGCGTCCACGCCCCACTGCACGTACTCGATGCCGTCGCGCAGCGTGAACGCCAGCTCCTGGAGCGCGGTCGCCCCGGCCTCGCGGATGTGGTAGCCGCTGACCGAGATCGTGTTCCACCTGGGCACGTCCTGCGCGCAGAACGCGAAGACGTCGGTGATGAGCCGCATCGAGGGACGCGGCGGGAAGATGTATTCCTTCTGCGCGATGAACTCCTTCAGGATGTCGTTCTGGATGGTGCCGGACAGGCGCTTCCAGTCGGCGCCCTGCTTCTCGGCGACGACCAGATACATCGCGAAGATCATCGGCGCCGGCGAGTTGATCGTCATCGACGTCGTGATGTCGCCCAGCCGGATGCCGTCGAACAGCACCTCCATGTCGGCCAGCGTCGTCACGTTCACGCCGCACTTGCCGACTTCGCCGAGCGACAGCGGATGGTCGGGATCCCGGCCCATGAGCGTGGGGAGGTCGAACGCGACGCTGAGCCCGGTGCCGCCGGCTTCGAGCAGGTGCTTGTACCGTTCGTTCGTCTCCTCCGGCGTCCCGAATCCGGCGAACTGCCGCATCGTCCAGAGCTTCCCGCGGTAGCCGGTCGGGTGAATCCCGCGCGTGTACGGAAAGGCGCCGGGGTCGGCCAGGTCGAGCGCGTAGTCGAGCCGCGCCACGTCGGCCGCGGTGTACAGCCGCTCGATCGGCCGGCCCGAAATCGTCGTGAACGACGCCGCGCGCTCCGACGCCCGGTCCGTGGTCGTGGTTTTCATGAGCTTCAATTATACCGGGCGGTGCCGGTTGACTTCCGAAATGGCCGCCAGCTACCCTCCTCGGTTGGCCCTCGCGGTGGGTGGACCGCCGACGGCCGGGAGACCCACATGGCGAAAGAGACCAGCGTGTTTGGCGCAATGCTGCAGGAGTTCGACGGCGCGGCCCGCCTCCTCGGCCTCGACCCGGGCATCTGGAAGATGCTCACCCACCCGAAGCGGCAGATCATCGTGTCGTGCCCGATTCAGATGGACAACGGGCAGATCGAGGTCTTCACCGGCTATCGCGTTCAGTACAACATCACGCTCGGTCCGGCCAAGGGCGGCATCCGGTACCACCCGGACGTCTCGCTCGACGAGGTCAAGGCGCTGGCCGCCTGGATGACATGGAAATGCGCGGTCGCCGGCGTGCCGTTCGGCGGCGGCAAGGGCGGCGTCATCTGCGACCCGACGAAGATGTCGCGCCGCGAGCTCGAAGCGCTCACGCGCCGGTACATCGCCGAGATCGTCGACGCCATCGGGCCCGAGAAGGACGTCCCGGCGCCCGACGTCAACACCAACGAACAGACCATGGCGTGGGTCATGGACACGTACTCCATGCACGTGGGCCACACGACGACGTCGGTCGTCACGGGCAAGCCCATCGAGATGGGCGGGTCGCTCGGCCGGCGCGAGGCGACCGGCCGGGGCGTGATGATCGCGACGCGCGAGGCCGCGCGGCACCTGGGCTTCGACATCAAGGGCGCGACCGTCGCCGTGCAGGGCTTCGGCAACGTCGGGTCG